>Ga0116219_10004754_pt1 | contig 10095 bp, 7 predicted proteins | sample Sb_taG_4_FD_91019 | JGI IMG/M metagenome (GOLD analysis project Ga0116219, IMG submission 91019) | Peat soil microbial communities from Weissenstadt, Germany - Sb_50d_6_BS metaG | ecosystem: Environmental > Terrestrial > Soil > Wetlands > Peat | place: Germany: Weissenstadt | collected 2010-09-21
GCTCACCCCGGAATTCGTGCATCCTTGGGATCGGAAGACGCAGAAAATGCGTGATCCGTGGGGAGATGGACAGGCGAACCGTACCGGAGGCGGGCCGGATTTCCTTGGATTAACGAGCGTTTCGCGGCGAACCCGGTACGGTTCCTCGCGTGAGTGTCCTCAGGGCACCGTGCTCGAGGCGGCGCAGGACAGCTCTCACGTTTTCAAAACTTCCGCCAGACCCGACCGTAATTGCTCGGTATGTGGAGAGAAATCTCGGTGTTCGCGGCCACGCTCGTGAGCTGATCGTTCGCGCTCCCATGAATCAGCTCGCGGTAATCGCCGCTCGTGGGGAACCAGAACGACACGATCTGATCGGCGTCACTAAAGTTCAGCGCCACCAGCGTGAATTGGTCCACCCTCGAGCGCGAGAAGAGCAAGAGACCTCGCGACTGGTAGCGCCCCCAGTCGTTGTAGAAAAAGTGGTCGCCGTTCCTGAGCTCCGGGGTCTGGCGACGTAGGCTGATGAGCCTCCGGACGAGCCCGACGGTGCTCCTGCCAACGTCGCCGTAGAAGTAGTCCCAGCGCACCGGACGCAGCAGCATCACACGCCCCAATCCGCCAGGCGGCACCCAGTAGTTCTCCCCGAACTCCTCGCCCTGCCAAAGCATGGGGATGCCCTTGGCCGTGAACAACCCGATCAGATAGGGCTGCACCTTGTACCAGAGGCCGCGGTCCCCCTCCTGCAACAGCGGCTCGCCCTGCGAGACGAGGCCAAAGTTGCAAACAAAGCGCTCGTGGTCATGGTTCTCGATGTATTGCAGGGCGGTCGTCATCAGAGTGTCGTTGTTGTGCGTGACCGTGGCCGGGAAGCCACCCAATCCCAGGCGATGTCCGAGGTCGGTGATCGCCCCCCGGTTCCCCGTTGCCACGGATTGCGCCGCGTCCAGCGTCGAGTTCTGCCACCCGCAATTACTGTAGCTCTGGTACAGGATGCCCGCGGCGTCTTCGAGTTGTTCGGCGCACTGGATGAGGTTGATTCGATTCCCGTCCGCGAACCGCTGCCAGTGCCCGCCGCTGGCGAGGTTCGACTTGACCAACTGGTACGTGCTGTAAACGAGGTTGGCATAGCCCACTCCTGTCGCGCCGTCCCAGTAGTTGGGTACGCAGTCGTAGCGCAAGCCATCGACGTGGAAACGATCGAGCCACAGGTAGTTGACCGAGAAGAAGAAATCGCGGGTGAACTGACGTGTGTAGTCCGTGCTCTCCCCGAAGTAGTCTTTCGCGAAAGCGCCGAGGAACGGATTGTCGCGGTAACGCAAACGACGGTAGAGGTCGCAATACGGGAAGTCCGCACCGGTATGACCATAGACCGCGTCCACGATCACCGCGATCCCCCGCTGATGCGCAGCGTCCACCAGGCGCTGGAAGTCACTCCGGTTGCCGAACCGCTCGTCAACGCCGAAATAGCCAATGGGAAGGAACCCCCAATCGACGTTCATCGAAACGTTGGAGACCGGCATGATTTCCAGGCAATTGATGCCGAGATCCGCAAGGTAGTCTAGTCGGGAGATGGTCCCGGCCACGCCCGCGCCAAATTCTTCGAGTTGCAACTCGTAGAAGATCAGGTCGTTGACGGAGGGCGTCCTCCAACCTGGTTCTCCCGCACTCCACTGGTGGTCTTGGTAACCGAGTGTGAACGCCGACAGCTTCCCGACCCCGAACTCTCGTGCAAATGGGTCGATGATCCAATCCAGCACGCCCTCGTTAGGATTGTGGAGCTCGTAGCGGTACACGTAGGTGCCGGGTTGGCCCCAGGACGAGCCCGCAGGTCCTCGCACTTGGCTCAGGGCAACCTGGCACGACCAGTAGTCGCCGTAGACCGGGTCAACGGCGTGCGACAACTCGAACTCCAAGGGTTCCACGGCTTGAAGGAACTGGTCCTTCTCATGGATGACCTTGATGAACAACCGATTCCCATCCTGGGCCGAAACCCAGGGGAGGAACACGCCAAACTGAACGGTCCCTGGGGTGATTTCACGGGCACCGAGCTTTTCCAAAGGCAACAGGTCCATGACTACTCCCTTCCCACGACCATCGCCAACCTGATGGGGTGATCATCGTCCCCTCGGCCGATTAGCCGGTTCCGGGACGGACATCAGGTCAGGGTGCTTTGCCAGCAGCATCGCAGTCGGGGCAGCAATGACACTGACCTGGATGTTTCCGATGGCAAGACGGTCAGCGGGCAGTAATGCTACCTCCGCGTCTGGGTTCATCGTGGCTGCCTCCAAATCGCTCGAATGCTGAACCACGATCAGGGTTCCCGAATTGTACCACGATCGACACATTCTTCGGGAGGTAGATCGCGTCTTCTCTGGGGCCTGATTGACAGGTTCAACTGCATCGGATCGTCCCGAGACCCGATGCGGTTTCGGGACTCCCTAGGTGATTTCCACCACCCAGACGCCGAAGAGATCGGTCCCGGCCTCCACGCGGTACTGGCGGAACCAGTGGCGGGCGGGATTCCGGGCTCCGAGGATGATGCGGAAGTCGAGCATGGGTGGGGAAAAGAAAACGTTCGTTTATATGACGATCTCATGGCCATCGATTTCCCTGCCTGCTCCGGTCAAGAAAGCCATGGAAGAAATCAAGGTAAGGAAGCGATACGCCCCTGCGGGTTTCTTTACAAGTCGGTGGCCGACCCGCTCCGTGGCCTCGAAGATGCCCCCCTGCCCGAGTCGATTTAATGCTAGACAAAGGGCGTTGTCTAGCATTAAAGTCGGAGCAGGGGAGGCATCAAAAATGGCTGATTCGAAGAGCGAGATCGTCGTCTATTCGGGACCGGACCAGGGTGCGATCGCGACCCGCGGCGAGCCTGTGACCGCCCGCAACGCCCCGGCGATCGTCAAGGCGGCTGGCCGCTCCGCCGAGTTCGCTTGGGAGGAGTTCTTTCAGGCCGAGATCGCCAACGCCCACACCCGTAAGAACTACCTGCACGCCGTCCAGAAGTTCCTCGCCTGGGTCGAGGAGCGCGGCATCGAGATGCCGCGAATTACCCCCGGCGACGTCGGCGCGTACCTCCAGGCTCTGGAGTTCGGTGTCCCAACCAAAAGGCTCCACCTGGCGGCGATTCGCCGGTTCTTTGACCGGCTCGTGAACCGCCACGCGTGCGTCATCAACCCAGCGGCGACCGTCAAAGCCGAGCGCTACGCCGTGGTCGAGGGGAAGACGCCGCAGATCGGCGTGGAGCAGGCTCGCACGCTCCTTCAGTCAATCGACGTCTCGAACCCGGTGGGTCTGCGGGACCGCGCCGTGCTGGCGGTCCTCGTCTACACCGCCGCCCGTGTCGGCGCCGTCGCGAAACTCTCGGTCAAAAGCCTCGTTCACGACGGGGCGCAATACACGCTCCGCTTCGCGGAGAAAGGCGGCAAGTCGCGCGAGATCCCGGTGCGGCACGACCTGGAGCAATTTCTGCTAGAGTATATTGAGGCCGCCAAGATCACTGAGGGGTGCCTCTTCCGCACAGCGTACCTCAAGACGAAGACGCTCACGAGGAACGCGATGACCGGGATCGACTTCTGTCGGATGATGAAGCGGCGGCTCAGGGGCGCGGGCCTGCCCGGCCACTTCTCACCGCACTCGTTCCGGGTGACGACGGTGACGGACCTCTTGGAGCAGAACGTGCCGCTTGAGGACGTGCAGTATTTGGCGGGCCACAGCGACCCGCGCACGACGCGGATCTATGACCGGCGGCGGCGCAAGGTCACGCGGAATATCGTGGAGCGGATCTCGATCTGACGGACCTCCAGTGAGGGCGAGCGGGAATGGGGAAAACCATGGTCCGCGTTCCGGTCGCGGAATTTTTGCGTCTGTACGAGCGGACGGACCCGCAACGCTGAGACGAGGAGAGATATTTCCAGGCGCCGCTCGTCAATAGACCCAGCTCGCCAACGACCCCTATGCGGGGGTGGCGCGACGAATTATGCGATGAACGCGCGCGATAGAGGGCTCCTTCCCATGATTGTGCTGCCGCTTGTAATCCAAGCGGCATAGCTTTGGCAATACCCACCGGAATAAAATCCCGCTGACGCGGGGGAATTAAATCCAATTAGAAGTTTGAGGAAATCAAACGGGAATCAAAGGTGCCTGTCTCACCATCCCGGCGGTTTTGGCTCATTTCTGGGCGGCGCCTACACACGCCTGGGACCCAACTATACCTTTTCGCGGGGATGTGCAAAAAACCCCAACCCCATCGAGACGAATTCGCCAACAGTATTAGAACGCTTTCGGGACTATGAGCGCCGGTATAGTGTCAGTTGGGCAGAGTGTGGCCTCGGGTACGGGCCCAGGTGGCCGCCTGCCGCGCACGTCGCCACCAGGCGTAGCCAAGCAGGAGCAGTGCGGCGGTCCCACTCATCGCCAAGGTGGAGGGTTCGGGAACGACCGTAAAGCGGGTCACAAGTCCGATGGTTGGTTCGAATCCTTCCGGAACCGATTCCTGAAAAACGGCGCCTGGGCCGGGCGGAGTGGCTCGACGGGATGTCACTATCCCAGAGTCCTCAGCATCGAACAGAGCGCCCAGGAATTCCCCTGAGAAGTTTCTCACGTCAAGAAGTAGATTTCCAGCGCTAGGAGCATAAAGGAAAGGAGTTTGCAGGTTAATCACAATATCAAAGTCCTTAGGCCCTCCAGTAGGCCCAGTAAAAGCACTAGAGAGCGTCAGTGGTCCGCTGTGTACCACCGTGTCATTGGGCCCGACGTTATCAGCAAAGGTAAGACTCAATCCGTTGGGCATTGCACTGGTCGTGGAAAGGTCGATCTGAACATTCGCTATAGTGCCTGAAAAAGCACCGCCAAACACTCCATCAGGTCGAAAGGCAATCTGAGTGATGAACTGCGGAAGTGGCGCGAACTGTGAAGATACATAAACTTGTTGATATCTCTGTGATCCACCTCCACTGAATGGCCACTCGTTGTTGAAATTCCCCTCAACATTTGTCAGGTTATTCGGAACGACGATTAAATCTGCATAGGTTTTTTCGCTAGATAACTGAAGCCAGATGGACAGGACAAGCAGGACAGCCGATGAGTGAGTTCGTGTGTGTGGATTCATGTCGAGCTCCTCCCACAGAAAAACGTAGTTGGGTGTTTCACGCCTCCACGTTGACTCGCATCGACACCCCATTGAACCCGCCCATTCCGGCCCGCGTCAAGGAAAATTTCCTGCCGGTCGCCAGTCTATGCGCGGATCTGGAGGAATTGAGAGGGAATCGGTAGAAGGGCACGCATGGCAACACCCCCTCGCCAAAGGAGGACATCACCATGCGTGCCCCTCAGGAGCTTCAGGCTACGGTCACTGCCGAGCAAGTCAAGATCCAAGGGAGTCGCCTGATCCTTCAAGCCTAGGTCTGTCTGGAACTGCCCATGCCCGAGCACGATGCCGACCTCCCCAGACGCCTCGAAGCGGGCATCGAACGCGGCGGCCAGATGCTCAAACGCCGCCAGGCCGACGCCGAACTCATCTTGGCCCGATGGCGCGGCAGGGAGGGACGTGGGATCATCTGCCGCGGCACCACGCCGTTCACCTTCAAGACTGTTTTCGGCACGGTCCAGGTCCGGAGGCGACGCATCGAGCACAAGGCCGATAGCACCACCGAGATCCCCTCGGCCCACGCCTGGCAGACCCCACGCCAGGTCGCCCTGACGCCGGGGCTACGGGACGCCGCCTGCGACGGTATGCTCCGGGATTCGGCCCAACAGACCGTGGCCCGGATCGACACCCGCGCCGGTGAATCCGGGGTGCTGGCCAAGACGACCGTCCTGGAGATCGTCCACCAAGAAGGGCAGCAACTCCAGGCAGCGGCCCGCGCCCGTGCCGCGGCGATCTACGCGCGCGACCCCGAGGCACTTCAGCTGTTCGTACCCGCGACATCACCGGAAGAAGAGGACGACGAGCCCGGAGGTCTCGACGACGGCGTGGGTGAGGCAGAGGCGGAGGCCACCCCGACACTGATCGGGTCCCCCGGTAGTCCCACGGATCACCCCGAGGTGAAGCGGGACCACCCCCGTGAGGTGGATCCGGGCGTCGTGCTGGTTGAACTCGATGAGGTGAAGGTCCATGCCCAGGCGCACACCCATTGCAAGCAGGTCCTGGCCCTGACCGCCCTGGTGATGATCGAAGGTCGCTGCTGGCACCTGGTCGCGGCGACGACGCAGAGGTTGGCCTATCAGGGGTGCAGACCGACAACGCATCGCGAAGCTTTTTCCGTCAGCGCATCGTGTAGCTTCCGTCGCCTCGGACCGACAGCGCATCGTAGAGATTGGTGTCGTTCCTGGCGGCTTTTTGTGGAAGGCCGGGTAGTTCCGTCGCCTCTTGTCAGCGTTTCATCGACGGTTAGCGATGGTCGACCTGCACGCCTCGAAAGCCTTGATCTCCCTGCTATTCGGCCCAGACCCAACAGTTTTCTCACCGAGTGCCATCTGAAGAGCAATCCGCTGATTTAGTTTCGTTATTTTGTGCACGATGCCCCGGCTTCGAGGGGCTCCGGCGATAGCCCTGAGGCAATAAGAGGATGGAGGTACTGACTCGAAAATCCTCAGTGTTTACCGCGTAACGCTTCTGGCGTGGTCCCAAATGGCACTTGGTGACAAAACTGTTGGGTCTGGGCCGAATAGCGGTGAAGTTAATACCCCTGCTCGTTTCGACCGTCCTGACGACGGAAGATAACGGATTTTATCATTCACCGTCAATCAACCAAAACCGGGGCAGGGGGTGTTAAACGGATACGGCCGGAGAAGGGCTCATCCTCAGCCCGGCGGCCGATCGCCGGCGGCGAGTCGCGGCTCGACGCCGGCGTGAACATCGGCGGACCACTCCAGGATCTGGGCCTCCATCTCGTCCTGCGAGTCGAAGCGCAGGGGCTCGTAGCAACCGAGCGGGAAGAGGGTGGTCCGGACCGCGCAGCGGTTGCAGAAGGTGCAGGGCCGCTCCGGCGCCTCCTCGCCGGCCCGGAAGAGTTCGGGCAATTCGGGGTTGGCCAGGAGCGGGCGGGCCATCGAGACCAGGTCGCAGGCCTCGGAGGTCAGGGCCTGCACGACCGCGGAACGCAGCTGGAACCCGCCGTTGGCGATGATCGGCATCCGGAGCTCCTGCCGGAATCGGCGGGCGTCCTCCTGGTTTCTGAGCTCGTACCGCCAGCCGATGCCGAAGAGCCACCGGAGGAGCATCCGGGGCCGCAAGTTGAACAGGGTCGCGCGGGCGGCGGCCTTGAGGCCGAGGTGGCGAGTCGAATTGGCGAACATCCGCACCTCCTCGAACGGGAAGCCGCCCGGGTTCTCCTTCGGGTTGATGAAGCCGAAGCCGTTGGAGACGTGCAGGTAGTCGACGCCCAGCTCCTTGAGCCGCCGCCCGTACTCCAGGGTCTCTCGCAGGCCGTTGCCGAACCAGTAGTGCCGCAGCGGCCAGACCGCGGGCAGGCGGAGGTTGAGCGGCAGGTAGTTGTAGTCCCTGGCCGAGATCCGGATCCCGAAGAGGAAATCGGCCCCCACCGCCCCTCGGATGGCCACCACGATTTCCTTGAGGAGCTGGAACCGCTTCTCCGGCGAGCCGCCGTAGCGGTCGTTGCGCCGATTGATGGCGGGGTTGAGGAACTGGTGGATCAGGTAGCCCTTCGACGCGGTGACCTCCAGGCCGTCGCAGCCGATCTCCCGGACCCGGCGGGCCGCGCGGGCGAAGTTCTCCACGATCAGCTCGACCTCCTCGGTGGTCAGGGCCGAGCGGACGTCGCGGTAGCCGTAGAGCAGGTCGAACCCGCCCGACGAGGACATCTGGTCGGCCCGCTCGCTGAACAGGCTCGTCTGCGTATGATAGCCGGGGTCGCCGATCTGGAGGATGTAGCGGCATCCCAGCGCCTGCACCGCGCGGACGCCCTCGCGCAGCGGCTTGATGTACCGGTCGTGGGTGATCTTGGGGTACTCGAGCGGGGCCCAGCGGCGGTCGTCCACCGTGAAGGTGGCCGAGACGATGCCGCCGACGCCGCGCTCCGCGAAGCGGCGCTCGAAGGCCTTCCAGGCCTCGTTGACCGTGCCGTCGTAGTAGCAGGTGCGGCCGCCGATGGAGGAGCGGATCAGGCGGTTCTTGAAGGTGACCCCGTTGATGGTGATGGGCTCGAAGATCATCCGGCGGTCCTCCTCGACCGGGCGGCGGGCCACCCGCCGCGGTCACTCGGTCCACTGGTAGAAGATGGGGAGGTACTGCTCCACCAAGCCTTCGTAGCCCTCGGGGCGAAACGAAAGTTTGGACATGGCGTTTTGGTTTCCTCGCCTGCACACCCGGAGCCGACCCTCGGTCGTCCCTCAGCATATCGGATGGGGACCGGCTCGCTCAATACGGGGGCTGCCATCGACGCTCCCTCCACCGGACGCCGAGGGATTCGCCCTCCGACATGGGCCGCCGGGGTGGCCTGGTGATCGCAGCACTGCCCATGCTGATCGGCGCCGCTTACGGCGCACCGTTATCGCAGCCCTGTTCAGAGCCTCCGTTGCCCCGAGTATCATCGATACCAAGCCCATGCCACAACGAGAGGCTGCCAAGGGTGCGAAGCGATGGCGAAGAAGAGACGCAGATTGCCCAAACGAATCCTGAAACGACCAACCAAGCCGATCCCGATGGAGGAGCCGGTTCACGAACTCCCCGACCGGCGTGCCATGGAAGGGGTCATGCGGGGCCTCTTGGGTGGGCTCGTTGGCCCCCGCGAAGAGACACCCTTGAGCAAGGCTCAGGACCTGATGTACGAGGCGTTCGAGTCGCACGACCCCATGGAGCGGGTCGAGCTCGCCAAGAAGGCCCTCGAACTCTGCCCCGACTGTGCCGACGCCTACGTCCTGCTCGCCGAACACACCAAGAACCGCAAGGAGGCCCTGGATCTCTTCGAGAATGGGGTCGCCGCCGGCGAGCGGGCGTTGGGTCCGGAAGCATTCCGCGACGATGTCGGGCACTTCTGGGGCCTGATCGAGACCCGTCCCTACATGCGTGCCCGAGAGGGGCTGGCGAGCACCCTCTGGACGATGGGGCGTCGGGACGAAGCAATCGGTCACCTCCAGGACATGCTGCGCCTCAATCCCAACGACAACCAGGGGGTACGAGACACTCTGGCCGGGTGGCTACTGGCCGAAGAACGGGACGAGGAACTGGCCCGGCTCTTCGAGCAGTATGACGAGGAGACAACGCACTGGGCGTATTCCAAGACCCTGGTCGCCTTCCGGCAGCACGGCGACACGCCCGAGTCCCGCAGGCTGCTCCAGAGAGCCCGTAAAGCGAACCAACATGTTCCGGCCTACCTGCTCGGTCAGAAACCCTTGCCGCTGGAGCGACCCGGTTGGTACAGCCCGGGTGATCGGAACGAGGCGATCCTCTACGCGGGCGGCGCCCTGAGCGGTTGGAAGGAGACGCCAGGGGCGACCGCCTGGCTGAAAGCGACTGAACAAACAACGAAGAGGTCAAAGACCCAAACCCGGTTACGCAAGGCCCAACCTCTCCGGTCAAGGAATGGCTGCAACATCTCTCGCAAGGTTTTGATGTCTGGCAGGCGGATTTCCGCTTGACGCCCCATTGGATCAAGATCGGCGGCGAACCTGTACGGCCCTGGGTCGTGCTGATCACCAGCCGGAGCGACGATCTGGTCCTAGCCTCGATTTCCACGGCGGGGGTTCCGACTAACACAAATCTACACATCGATAAGATTGCATTCGTTTGTTTCTCGGTGTCACCCGAGGACCCAGAATCCCATCGGTGCGCAGCCAGACCGAGGATTGCGTGCGGGGGAGTCCACTTGTAAGGATACTCATGTGACGCTTCCTGCGATCATCAGGTTGGCAATCCGCTCGTCAGGAAGACTGAGAATTCAGGTCGGCCGATACCCCGTTTGAGTACTGAAATCGCATGTTTAGCGGGTGCTAACTCGGGAGGCCGAGCCTGAAATCACGAGACCGGCCCCGAGATAGGACCGGCGATACCGAAACATCAGTCATCGAGGGAGCTAACGCAGGGCTCAGGCAAACTCTTTGAAACAAGGGGTTTCCGATTGAACCGGATACAATTGACAGGCGAAAAACCCC
>Ga0116219_10004758_pt1 | contig 10089 bp, 11 predicted proteins | sample Sb_taG_4_FD_91019 | JGI IMG/M metagenome (GOLD analysis project Ga0116219, IMG submission 91019) | Peat soil microbial communities from Weissenstadt, Germany - Sb_50d_6_BS metaG | ecosystem: Environmental > Terrestrial > Soil > Wetlands > Peat | place: Germany: Weissenstadt | collected 2010-09-21
CGAGCGACCCGCGGGGCGCGATTCGAGCCTTCGAGGAAGTTCTCGCCATCCGCGAAGACCTGGTGCGGCAGGATGACCGCGACGAGCAGGCCAAGGACCGCCTCCTGTATGTTCTGTGCGCGCTGGGGAGGCTGCACGGCCGGTTGCGCGAGTATCCGGAGTCGGCCCGCTATTACGGGCGGGCGGTGAATCTGGGCCAGGAGTTATCGCGCATGAGCTCGCGGCCGAATGCGCAATTCGCCAAGCTGTTGGAGCAGGCGAAGGAAGGGGCGGCGCGGGCGAATGGGCCGCATTAGGCCACAAGAACCGGCGCCACGGTTGCCAGGCTACCGCTCGCGCAGAAAGATCCCCGTGATTTCTGCGGGTTTCGAAAACAGCTACGGACATCCCAACCGCGAGGTGATCGAACGGCTGAAGGAGCACCACTCGGGGGTCCTGCGCACGGACCTGGACGGGCTGATTACGATTCGCACGGACGGGCGGCGGCTGAGCGTGGAGAGTTACGGGGATGTGGCCAGCCGCCGATGAAAGAGCGCCGAAAGGCTATCGCAGAATGACCAGCCGCACCCACAGCCGCGCGAGTTGAAACAACGTGACCGCCAGCGACTGCATGCGAAAGAACTGCGATCTCCCATGGCGGCGCGGATAGTGGTGCACTCCCACCTCCACCACCTCGCAGCCGCTCAATTCCAGCTTGCGAACCAACTCCACGCAGATCGTCCCGCTGGTCGAGGTCAGCCGGATTTCGTCCAGCAACGCGCGCCGGATCAGCCGGTAGTCGCAGTCGATATCGCGGATGCGGATGCGGAACAGCACGCGCGCGCAGAAATTGTAAACATTGCCGATCCAGATGCGATGCGCCGGGTCGTGCCGCTCCATCTTGTAGCCGTTCACCAGTCCCGTCTTCGGGCCCGTCAGTTCCAGCAATCGCGGAAGCTCGCCGGGATCGTACTGGCCGTCGCCGTCTGTATAAAATACCCAGTCCTTCTTGGCCGCGGCGAACCCGCTGCGCAGAGCGACGCCATAGCCGCGGTTTTCCGGGTGCGTCACCACGCGCAGGAATGGCCGGTGCTCGCATTCGAGTTGCTTCAGCACTTTGCCCGAGTTGTCCCGGCTGCCGTCGTTAATGACGATCACCTCGTAGTCGGCCACGTGTTGCCGCAACACTGCGAAGGTCTTGCGGAGCAGATCCGGCAGCGAGGGCGCGTCGTTGTACGCCGGGAAGAAGACGCTCAACGATGGAAATCTCTTCTCCGGGGCGGTCACAAGATCTTCTCCCCGACAAGCAGGAGAGATTGGCCGGCCGGAAAGTTGCGGCCCGAACCTACCCAGGCCGCTTCCAGGGCCAGAGGCGCGTACAGCAGGCTGTCTAGCCAGGGTGGCGCCGGTTCCACCCCGCTGGCCGGCGGCCTGAGCAGCAGCGGTTCCCAAACGCGGAATTTGGCCAGCGCTACCGGCAGCAGCAGCGAATTGACGTAGGTGCAGCGCAGCACGCGCACGCCCGTGCCCGCCACCAGCCCCATCAGCCGCCGGCGCGTGAACCGCTGGCGCTCCCCGACGGACTCCGAATGGCGGCTGCGCAGCACATCCAGCGCCGCAACCCGCAGCACCAGCAAGCCGCCGCGCGCCAGAACCCGCGAAAACTCGCGCGCGGCCTTCGGTTCCTCACCGCGCGGCAGGTGGACCAGTACGTCCGTCGAAATCAGCAGGTCGAAGCACCGGTCCGCGAAGGGAAGGTTGCAGATGTCGCCCCGCACCGGATTTTCGATACCCATTTCGCGCGCGTAGCGGAGCCCCTCGCAACTGATGTCCAGGGGCACCACCGGCCAATGCCGTTCCTTCTGCATGAAGTGCGAGAGATACCCCGTGCCGCAACCGGCCTCCAGCGCGCGGCCGATCGTCCGCCCCGCGACATAAGGCTCCAGCATGCGAAACAGAATCGACCGCATGCCCCGGTACCACCAAAAGTCCCTTTCCGACCGGGCGATGTTGGCGAATTCCCGCGGATTCATGAAGCCGCTCATGTGGCCGAGCCGGCTCCGCTCTCGGTTGGCAAACCTGTGGCCTCGATGACCCTTCTTTTAACGCACGGCGCCGGTGCCGCGCAACTCCGGATCCGGCAGCGCCGGATTCACATACACATCCACCCACTGCCCGTGCCGCTCGAAACGCGCCGTGGCGGGAAACGGCACTCGATGGCGAACCTCTTCCCGGCTGGCGGCGGGCACATACGGAACGAAGCGCTGCAGGAATCCGGGGAGCGGCACGTCGCGCGAGAATGCCACCAACACCTGGACTTCGCGCCAGTCGATCGACTGGAGTGTTGACGCCGCCAGATTCGGCACCAGCCGCACGTCCATGCCACGGTCCACGAAACCGAACTCGGGGTGCGAAAGCTCAGCCGTCAGGGGCCACATCGTATCCACGCGGGCGCCCGGATGCGAAGCTTCCAGGTAGTCCGCCGCCGCGGCGTGCAGCCTGAGAAAATCCGTGAACGCCAGGTTGTCTTCCAGGGTAAACGGGTACGGCGGATTAATGAAATTGCCGGCCGCCAGTCCCACTAGCAGCGCCAGCGAGCAAGCCAGCTTGGGAACGCGGCCGAGGAGCGAGAGACCGGCCACCATGGCAGCGTAGAGGATCGGCATGGCGGGCAGGAGATAACGCTCCAGCACCGCTCCGCCGAGCACCGTGAACGCCAGGATGTGCGCCGCCACCAGCAGCCCGGCGACGCGCCATGGCCGGGCTTCGAAAACGCGGCTCCGGCGCCAGGCAAACACCATGGCCGCGGTGCCCACCCAATGAAAGTTTGCGAAGAAGAGAAAGTAGAGGCGCCGCAGCAGCGTGGCCGCGAGGCGCAACGGGTGAAGCGGCTGATACAGGTTGTAGCGCGCGAAATCGGCATTGCCCAGCCAGTGCCCGGTGGAGAGCGCCAGCGCCACCATCCAGGCGGACAGCGCCAGCCCGGGCGCCAGATAAAGCGCGGCGTCGCGCCAGCGGCGCTCGTGTCCCAGCCATGCCGCGCAGACCAGCGGGACCACCAGGCCGGTCTCCTTCACCAGCACCAGCGCCACGCACGCAGCCACCGAAAGCCGAATCCGCTCTTGCAGGAAAAAGAGAAATGCGAGGGTGGAAAACAACATTGCCGGCGCGTCCAACTGCGCCAGCATGGCTTGGGCAAAGAAAAGCGGCGATACCGAGAGCAGGCCGGCGGCCAGAAGCGCCCGCCGCCCGCCCCAGTCCCCCAACAGCTCGATAGCCAGCAGAAACGCCGCCAACAGGGCGAACGATGCCAGCAGCAGCATGGCGCAGCGCGTCACGGCGGGATGGTAGCCCGCCACGCGCCACGCGGCCGCCAGGTATCCCATGATGGCAGGCGGATGGATGTTGGGCACCGTGGAATGCGGGATCCATCTTGCACCGTGCAGGGCGCCGCCGTGCAGGATGTCCAGGGCCGCCGGAATGAAATAGCCCACCTCATCCCAGTAGTAGGGTAGCCGTAGGAAAGAGAGATGGCTCAAGAAAACGATCGCCGCGAATACCAGGAAGAAGACCACGCAGGCGCCGGACCGAATCGGGCGGCGGCTCTCTTCGGCGGCCGGGACCATGGCGTGGTTACTGGACGATTCCGCCCGCGTTCTGGGGCTCCAGCCTGATTTCCCCGAATGCCGTTTCGTACTGGGTGACATTCTGCTGGAGCACGTTGAGCAGCGCCTTGGCCTGTTGCGGGCTGACGTAGATGCCCTGGAAGTTGTGGATCGCCACATTTTCCGGGGAGGTCTGGTTTACCCGGCCGAAGAGAAGAAGGAAGTCCCACAGATTCACCCGCACCTGGACACTGTTGGCGTAGTTCTCGCGGTAGTCCGGGGTGTTGATCAATTGGATCTTGGGAGCCGGCTGTTGCATCATATGTTCCAGCGTAGCAGTAGCCACAGGCAATTGCCGGCTCCAAGATTTAAGAATATTTACGATTTTGGTACAACCCGCGCAGCCTGTTTTGCGTCCGATGAAATGAGGCAAGGAGCCATGAAAGCACTCGTTGAAAATCACACCATGGGGCAAGCCTATTGCCCTATTTGCACCCATACGGTACCGGCGGACATCGATTTGAGGGGAAAATACGCACGCGTTGCGCCCGGGCAGAAATGTCCGCGCTGCCGGTCGTCCCTGGATGTTGCCGTGGTAGTGCAGATACCGGAAGCGGCCTAGTACCTACAAACGGTTGGGGGGAGTTGTGCCTGGGTAACGGTTCTGCCATAGTGGAATATAGGGTTGGGGAACATATGCGACGAAAGGCACAACTTAAACCGGAGCCGGTGATCTCGCCGGAGATCCTGGAGCAGGCGAAGCGGTCGATTTCACCGGACAGTCTGAAGAAGGGGCCGGTGTGCTCAGTTTGCGGAGCCGAAACCGCAACTGGCGTGGGCGAACCGCTCTGCTGGGTGTGCCGCCGTCTCAAGATCAGCGCCTGGCGCGAGGTCGAGCAGCAAATGCCCGCGCAGGAGTAGTCCGCTACCGCCTCCGATCGAGTACCACCGCCGCAAGATCCCCCAGAAGAGCTTCTCCGCGCGTTCTCTGACGGCCGCAAACAACCGCCGAGTTCACCTCGACGAGCCGCAGGGGAATAGCGCTGGAATCATGTTGGGCGGCAACCAGGGCCTTCCCCCTTGCACGCCGATTTCGGTTTCGCAATAATACGGCATAGAATCAAGGAGTTTTCATGTTTTGTCAGCGACAGGAGATCCGCCGTGCGGAGCACGTTGGTAGCCGCCCTAGTTGCATGTGCCGATAGTCCCTGGAAAGCCAAGGCCCGCCGCTTCCTGTGCGGGCTGTCATCCGACGAACTGCAATACATCGCGGGGTTTCTCGGTGGGCGCATCCTGGAATCCACAGGAGCCAGCCCGGGAACGTATGATTGCCCGCATGGTTCCGAGGATCGGGCGCTCAAGATGATCCTGGTCCAGGAATACCTGTGCCGCGCCGGGGTGCGGGGCCCGTTCCGAATCGCAGGTTAATTAACTTTAAGCCGGCCATCCAGGCAACAGCGGCCAGCACGGCCCGGCACGGCGAGGAACGTAGCGGGATCGGTTGGGATCACTCCATCGCACCGCCCAGAACGTCGAACATCGCCCGGCTCATCAGCGCACTGAGTACGTCGGCGGGCCTCGCGCCCAGAGACTCTTCCAGGTGCCAGCACGGGGCTGCCGAGTGAGGATTGGCCGGCTAACGGAGAATGGAGATGGTGCGCGCCGCCGCCGATGGCACTCCGAATGCACACCGATTCGCGGTTGAGCACCGATGAGCCCCACGCCGCACGCTGGCGCCTGCTGATGCGGGCGCTCCGTTCGCGTAACTACCGGCTGTTTTTTGAAGGCCAGATCGTTTCCCTGATCGGCACCTGGATGACCCGGGTGGCCACCAGTTGGCTGGTCTACCGGCTCACCGATTCGGCTTTGCTGCTGGGATTGACCAGCTTCGCGGGCCAGATCCCCATTCTTTTCCTTACCCCTTTCGCCGGCGTGTGGGTGGACCGCTGGGATCGTCATCGCACCCTGGTGGTCACGCAGGTCCTGTCCATGCTGCAATCGTTCGCCCTGGCGGCCCTGGCGCTGGGCGGCATCATCAAAGTCTGGGAGATTATCGTGCTGGTGCTGTTGCAGGGCGCCATCAATTCGTTCGACATGCCGGCGCGGCAATCCTTCGTGGTGCAGATGATCGAGCGCCGCGAGGACCTCGGCAACGCCATCGCGCTGAACTCCTCGATGGTCAATAGCGCGCGGCTGATCGGACCGGCCGTAGCGGGCGTGGTAATCGCCGCGGTGGGCGAGGGTTGGTGTTTCCTGATCGATGGCGTCAGCTACATGGCGGTAATCGCTTCGCTGCTGGCCATGCAGGTGGCGCCGGCGCGCGCGCGCGGCGAGCGCCGGCGGCTCACCTCGGAGATCGGCGAGGGGTGGCGCTACGTGAAGGAATCGTCGCCTATCCGCTCCGTGCTCCTGTTCCTGGCGTTAGTGAGCCTGGTCGGGATGCCGTATACCGTGCTGATGCCCATCTTTGCCGGCGCCATCCTGCACGGCGGCGCCCACACCCTGGGATTCCTGATGGCGGCGGCGGGCCTGGGAGCGCTCACCGGCGCGATCACACTGGCCATGCGCCCCAGCGTGCTGGGGCTCGGGAGGGTGATCGTGTGGTCGGCCTGCCTGTTCGGCGCGGGGCTGATCGGCCTGGGGCTGTCGCGCGCGCTGTGGCTCTCGCTCGTGGCAGTGGCCGCCGCAGGCTTCGGCATGATGCGGCACCTGGCCTCCAGTAATACCATCCTGCAAACCATCGTCGCGGAGGACAAGCGCGGCCGCGTCATGGCGTATTACTCGATGGCATTCCAGGGCATCGCGCCTTTCGGCAGCCTCGCCGCCGGCGCCATCGCGGCCAAAGTGGGAGCGCCGTGGACCATCATGGTCGGAGGCGCGCTGTGCCTCGGTGGCGCCGCGTGGTTCGCCTGGGGCCTGCCACGCCTGCGTCGCGTGGTGCGCCCCATCTACGCGGAATTGGGCATCCTGCCGCCGGAATGACCCCCGGGCGCCGGCCTCACGCCGCCTGGCTTCGTGCCTTCTGGAAGACTTTGCGGGCGTTGTCCGCGTACACCTTCTTCAACACCTCGTTGGGCAGACCGAAGCCATGGAGCGGCCAATGGTAGTTGAACATCTCATGTACGTAGAAGTGCTCATCGTGCGTTTCCAGGATCCGGAAGGTGGTGCTGAACATGCGCTCGTTGTACCCCATATCCGTTCCGTAGAGCACCCGGTCCTGGTGTTTCTCAAGGAACTGGGCCACGAATCGCGGAATGGGAGCGAGCTCGCCGAAGCGCGCCGAAATGTCGCCGTAGAGATTCGGATTGCGGTCGAAAATCTGGCCCAGCCGCGCCAGATCGTAGTCCAGATTCATCAGGTGGCAGGCGATGAAGGTCGTTTTGGGATGCTTCTTTACCGCGGCCTCCATGCTCTCGATCAGCTCGTTGTGCCCCAGCATGCCGGGCGTCACTTTGATCATCCAGGTGTAGCCGTTCATGAGACCGTCGTTCGTCACGTCCATCTGCTGGTAGGACCAGATGGGGTCCGATATGTGGATATTCGCGGGCATGCCCAACTGCCCCAATTTGTCCCACAGAGGGTCCATGCGCGCATCGTCCGGATGCGGACCGGCGGGGGCCGTGCTCGGTGGAGAGAAACCGCTTCCCCTCCCTTGGAACCCGCGCCCCGCCGGGTTCGATGAGCCCGCCCTGCCTGCCCGCCCACCGCGCCCGGCCCCGCCGAAGGAGGCGAAGCCCCTGCCCTTGTCGCTGAGCTCTCCCACACCCAGCGCGCCCAGACGATGGCACTCTTCGAGTGCTTTGAGGGCATTCGGCCCGAACCCCGGCTCGTTGACGCCCGCGAGGTCAAAGCTGCACCACAGATCGAAACGGTCCGGATATTTGAGGTACGGCTGCCGCACCTCAGTGAACCTTTCCGGGGTCGGAGCGCCAGTGAAGATCACGGTTTTCTCCACGCCGGCCGCGTCCATGAGCTTCACCATGTCGTCAACCTGCTGCGGGGGACGCGCGCCGTGACAATGCACATCGATGACCGGAAACTTGGCCTTCTTGACCTCGGTCTTGGGGACCCGGTAAATAGACTCCGGACGGTAATCTTTCAGCAGGAACTTGTCCGGTGTATCCTGCGCCCCGTCAGGGGGGCCGGCTTGCTGCGCCTGCGGGGTCTGAGCAGACTCCCCACGCGCCAGTGCCGCCCCGGAGAGCATCATCCATCGCCTGCGGTTCATGTTTCTTCCTCCCGTCTTCGCTTTCGGAATAATCCGATCCGATTCTATGCCGCAGACCTCGAAAAAACAACTAATCCGCACCGGGGCGCACCGGGGTGGCGTTTCGAGCCGGCCATCCATAGGGAGAAGGCCCGTTTGCGCATCATGGATTCGAACGCGACGCGCGGCACGCCGATGAGCTTGCGCAGCTCGGCTTCACGGAGCAGACGTTGCGCGGCGTTGGGCATGCGCGCGGCTGCCCGGTCGAAAGCGCCCGCGGAGGCAGCCCGCATGCCGGCGATCGCACGGTAGTAGCCTTGCTGCCCCTCGACCTTCTGGCAGCCGCCCACCAGCGCCGCCAGCACTTCGTGGCTCTCCTCGAGTTCGGCCACCACGCCGCCCCACTCGTCGAGAAACGGGCACAGCGGCAGCAGCGTGGCCGGCGAGCGGCGCAGCGCCTTCACCGCGCGCAGGGGATAATGCCGGTGGCCTTCCGCCGGGAGCCCCGTGTGTTGATACACCTTAACGGCGAGGGAGAATCGGCCGCGCTCCGAAAGATGATCCATGAGCGGCGCGGTGAGCGGGGTGCGCTTCCAGAAACCCATGCCCTCCGTCAGGTCGCCGCGGTTGTGCGCCAGGGTCATGGAGAGGCGCAGCAGGTCCAGTTCGGCATCGCGTTCGGCGGCGACCTCGTCGAAGACCGCCTGTTCGCGATCGATCTCCGCTTCGATGGCGGCCAACGCCTCTTCGGCGGAAACAGTGTCGCCGAGTTCGAGCAGGTGGCCCAATCCGCCCGCGATGGCGCTCCACTGCTCGCCGTTGTGGCCGCTGACGCCGCGGACGGCGCGGATCGAAATGCCGTCTTCCGTCCAGGCGCGCGAGGCGAGGGCCAGGCGCAGCATGGGCCGCAATACCTCGGGATCGCGCGATTCGCGCCAGACGATGCCGCGGATCTTGGTATCGACATCGGTGGGCACGAATGTGGCGACGGTGGCGTGATGACAGGCCAGGCAAAGGGCGAAGTAATCCTGCAACTGCTCCGCGGCGGTCAGGTTGGGCTGGCGGATGTTTTCCCAATTGGCGAGGATGCGCAGGAAGCCGTCGGGCGAATGGCCCAGTTCGATGAGGCGTCCGGGTTCGGTGGCACGCGGTTCCAGGAACGGGGCTGTGGAGCGAACCTGCGCGATGAGCGTCTCGGGGCCGATCCACTGGGCCCAGGCATCGCGCGGCGGTTTGGTGAGAGGGGCGGGCAAACTACCAGTATGACGCGGCGCCAGTCCTCGGCCGACTCCTCTCCGCGCCTCTGCGGTCGTGAGAAATAAAAGCTTTGCAAAATAGCCTCGGAGTGCGCGATCCAGTGTCGGCTCCCGCTTGGTTGCAACTTCCCAGAAGGCCGTTTCTGAGAGTTGAACGGTGGCGGAACTCCTACAGGCAGCCGACACCGGCAGACAGGTGACTATCCGAGACGAACTTCGCGCTTTGGGCCCACCCCGATATCACAATGGGTAAATCATATCATCGAGGTCGGCTATGAAGTCGTCGCCCAAAAGGTCCAGAAGGCCAGCGACTGCCTCGTCGTCAGTGGATGGCGAGGACTTCAGCCGCGCCAGGTCGTCTTTGATTAGCTTAGGAATCGCCGCACCGACCGGCATGCGTGCCTCTGCTCTATCGGGCCTGATCGAGATATCCATCCACTTACGAACGACCCAATCAGGCGCCCCGCCAGGATGAACAACGCCCGCGTATGATGGCAACTTGGTCCGGTAAAACGTGACCCTGTGCGCCATCAAATCAGAAAACAGGGGATTGCTCGTTACGGAATGTTCGCTGTCCCTAAGAAATCCTTGGCGCACCGCCTCGTAGGCGATTAACCAGTGTTCTCTGTCTACATCGGCGTTCTTGAGGGCTTTGGAGATATGCGCAGTACTGAAGCCTTTGGGAAGCAGGCCTACGGATGACATATGCAGTGCTTGCAGCGCAATGCAGTCATCGTCGAACACAGATAGCACCCTTCCAGCCTTGCTGTTCAGCGCAAGGCTCTGCTCCAGGCAGAAAGCGAGCCCCCAAGCTACGTCGCTACTCAGGCCGCTGGCTTCGTGGCGCAGGATCAGTTGATTAATGGTGTCTGATATCAGACGTCCGTCAAATGGGAAACCGTTCATTCGCCAATAGGAAAGCAAGGCGAATCCCTTCTGAGCTGCTCCGGGTTCGCAAAGAACAGCCTGCGTCAGGCAGCTCTGCGCGACCCGACCAACCTCGGGGCTTGGGCATCTAATGCCAAAAAGTACTCCCAGAGCA
>Ga0116219_10004761_pt1 | contig 10088 bp, 9 predicted proteins | sample Sb_taG_4_FD_91019 | JGI IMG/M metagenome (GOLD analysis project Ga0116219, IMG submission 91019) | Peat soil microbial communities from Weissenstadt, Germany - Sb_50d_6_BS metaG | ecosystem: Environmental > Terrestrial > Soil > Wetlands > Peat | place: Germany: Weissenstadt | collected 2010-09-21
ACTCCTGTCTACGGTCTCGCAGAGGCGGGTGTCGGGCTCACCTTCCCAGCCCTTGGCCGCGGTCCGGTCATCGATGTCGTGGACCGACGCGGCGTCGTCGGCTTAGGTCGGGCCGTACCCGCCGCCGACGCGCCCGCCCCGTTGCGATTCGTGGCGTGTGGACGGCCTCTCCCGGGCTATCAGGTACGCGTAGTCGACGCGTCGGGAAAGGAGCAGGCGGAGCGGAACGAAGGGCGAATTCAATTCACTGGCCCATCCGCCACGCCGGGGTATTTCCGCAACGAGGCGGCGTCTCGGGCACTGCGCCGGGCGGAGTGGATCGATACCGGTGACCTGGGATACATGGCAGGCGGTGACCTCTACCTGACGGGCCGGTACAAAGACATCATCATCCGCGCCGGACGGAACCTGCATCCCGACGAGCTCGAGGCCGCCGTGGGCGACTTGCCGGGCACGCGTAAGGGCTGCGTCGCCGTCTTCGCCTCCACCGACGCCCGTCTCGGCACCGAACGCCTCGTCGTGCTGGTCGAGTCTAGGCTCCAAAATCCAGAGGCCTTGGCCGAGCTGCGCCACCGGATCACGGCCTTGACCGTGGACCTGTTGGGGACACCGCCGGACGAGGTCGTTCTGACTCCACCGGGGACGGTCCTCAAGACCTCGAGCGGCAAGATCCGCCGTGCCGCCTGCCGCCAACTCTATGAAGCGGGAGACATCGGGCGCCGCACCAGCACGGCCCGATGGCAGATCGCGCGCTTCGCGCTACGCGGCGCGGGTCCCCAAACCCGGCGGGTGGTGCAAACACTCGAAGGGTTGCTCTACGCCGCGTACGCCTGGATCGTTGCGCTCCTTGTAGGCGTTCCTGTCTGGCTGCTCGTCATCGCCATGCCTACTCTGCGCCTGCGCTGGGCCGTGCTCCGCACCGCGGGCCGAGTGGTGTGCCGACTCTGCGGACTTCCGCTGACCGTGTCCGGCGCGGTGCCCCCTTCGGGTCCCTACGTCGTCGTGGCCAACCACGCGAGTTTCGTGGACGGTCTCGTCCTCCTGCTGTGCCTGCCCACACCCGTCGCGTTCGTGGCGGGTGGTGAACTGGCCACACAGAAGGTCGCGGGCCCATTCCTGAGAAAGCTTGGGTGCGAATTCGTTGACCAGACTCACGCTCGACGGCGCAGCAGCGATGCCTCCCGAATCACCGAAGCCCTGCACGCCGGGCAAAGCTTCGCCTTCTTCCCAGAGGGATCGCTCAATCGGGCCGCCGGCTTGCGGTCGTTCCACCTGGGCGCGTTCGCCGCCTCCATCGACAGCGGAGCGCCAATCGTCCCCGTCGGGATCCGTGGCAGCCGCGACATCGTTCGTCCCGGTGGTCGATTTCCCCGACGCGGTGCCCTTCGTGTCGCCATCGGCGACCCGGTTCCGCCGTCTGGGAGGGGGTGGTCGGCCGTGCTCGAACTGCGCGACCGGGCCCGGGCCGCGATCTCGGCTCTGTCTGGAGAACCGGAAATGGAGTAGGGCTCCGCAGCAGGACACCGATCCGCCACCAAGCGGAAGTCACGACCTGAAGCTCGTCTTGCCGATCAGTTCGATGCAGTGATCCATCTCGGCCATACCCGAGCCCTCGAGCCGCTCGAGCGCACTTTGCTCTGGGACGCGGGCGAGCCACCGGAGACCTTTGCGAGCGGGTTCTGATCTGCGCGGCCTTCGACGGCGAGATGCCTGGCCGGGCGGAGGTGCCCGCGACTCCGTCCCCGACCCGGCCCACCGTTGGACCCGGTCTCGCCCCGAGATCTCGGCCCGTTTGTGACATTCGACCCTTCTCCCCGCTCCCTGGGGGTCGCAGCATGAACGGGAGAGAGCGAGTGAGGACCGAAGCGATGTGGACAACTCGAAACCGAGCCTGGGAAGGGGAATTCGTGGCCGAGTGCGAGGCGTTTCTGTCCGGTCACTATGCTCAGTGCCTGGCTGAGGAGAACCGGCCCGTCCCCGTATGGGCCTGGCTCAACGTCCTCGCCCACGGCAGTGACGACGACATCACCGCCCTGACCACCGGTGAGCCGCCTTCGCAGCGCTCCCAGAGCGCTTCTGTGTGGCAACAGGCCCTGGCCTTCCTGGCCCAGGAGCTCACCAGCCAGGCGACGAGACGGAATTGCTCACTGGCTGAGCTCCAGCGCTCGACGCTCGTGCCCCTCGAGCTCGAGCTCGCTGGCCGACAGACCTCTGGTGCCGGCGAACCTGCCCAGTTGGTCGCCCGCGTGCTGAGCGCCTTGGCTCGACAGCCCACGAGCCGATACCGATGACGTCGCCGGGCCAGGATCGACGGGCTGCTTGTGACACCGGGGAGCAGAACTCCGGACCACCCCGATGACAGGCCCTTCAAAGGACTGGCGACTCTATTTCCGCTGCGTCCGTCGTGTTAGGCCGACAACATGAGGTACCAGCAGTCGTTTCATGCCGGGCCATTCGGAACCGAGGTTCCAATCTCACGAGGACGGGCACGATGAATACTGAACGTGGTCGCATAGTTGTCGCTGCTCTCAACCACACGCCGGCGGTTCACGGCGTACTAACAGTTGCTCGGGGGATCGCGGACATGATCGGTGCGGACGTCGAGGGTTTGCACGTGCGGGAGGGGAATCGGGAACCTCGCATGGCACGGAGGGCCACCGACGCTGTCGGCGTCCACCTGAGCGAGCGGACCGGGCCGGTGGCAGAAACGATCCTCGACGTGCTCCGCGGCCCCGAAGTGGTCGGGGCGGTCATGGGGACGCGGGCCTTGCGAGGTGGTCCCCGACCGACAGGCAGCATCGCCCGCCGGGTGATCGCCGGGATGTCCAAGCCGGTGGCCTTCGTCCCCCCCGAGGCAGACCGACCGAGTGCCAAAGCTCCCAAGTGTCTGCTCGTTCCCCTTGACGGCAGCGATGCCGCGTCGGCGTCGTTCCTCGAGTTCGAGCAGCGACTTCGGAGCGACCCGGAACGGGAGATCACTGTTCTTCTCACGTTCGAGAGCAACGGCGAGATGCCTCGGATGTTGGACCGGCCGACGCGAGACCTCCCCGCATGGGGGCATGCGTTTGTACGCAGTCACTGCCCCGGCCAGAACCGGTCGTTCGAGGGACGGTGGGGCGATCCAGGCAACGCAGTGATCGAGGTCGCCGAGGAATCGAAGAGTGACCTCGTAGTGCTCTCCTTCAAAGGAAGCTTCGGTTGGGGGCACGGCTGGGTGGTCCGGGAGGTCTTGGCCCGGTCGGTCGTTCCCGTCCTTCTCCTCCCGATGACCTCGGCTGAGGTCGCCGCCGACGACGCAGACATCGCGGTCCGCTCGCTGGAGGACCGCAGCCATTTGGCTCTGCGATAGGCGGTGCCGGGAACCCGACGCTCGAACCGGCCGCGAGGGAGGAGGCGATAATGCAGACGGCCCTGGTCGTCGTGGACATGCTCAACGACTTCGTGGATGGGGTACTCGCCAACCCTGCTGCCAGGCACATCGTCGAGCCCATCGCCTCGTTGCTACACCGGGCGCGGGCGGCGGAGGACTGGGTCGTCCTCTACGCCAACGACGCGCATGGCGTGACCGATCGCGAGCTTCGGGTCTTCCCACCACATGCCATGGCTGGCACACCCGGCGCAGAAGTGATCGACGCATTGCGCCCGGGTCCCGACGACGTGGTGGTCCCGAAGCGGTTCTACTCGGCCTTCACCGAGACCGACCTCGACGCACGGCTACAGGCGCATCAGGTAGGCCGTCTGGTGATCGTGGGCCAGCATTCCGACTGCTGTGTGCGTCATACGAGTTACGACGCATTTGTGAGGGGGTACGAGCTTGTGGTCTGCCCCGATGGGACCACCGTGTTCGAGCCCGGGTCGCCCGAAGCAGTCACCCTCCGACAAGAGCGGGCCCTCGAGTACCTCTGCACGTACTACGGGATAGGACTCGAGCCCACCTCGAGCGTGGGATAGCTCTCCACCTGCCCAAGGATGGGTCCTTCGGCCCTCCTCGCCGGCTCCTGATCGCGAGACGATGGAAACGTGCTCAACCCCGTGCTCGACGTCTTCCGGCTACGGCAGTACTTCAACGTGGTCGCACGTGCCCGGCAGGTCGAGCGGGGGGTGCGCGACGACCTCGGCTTCCTCGATCTCGTGCGCAGGTCCATGGTGTCGCTACCCCTCGACCGTTACCCCGCCATCGACACTCATCCCTTCGCCGGGACGCACCGACGCCCACTGCCCGTGCTGGGAGACCAGAGGATCGCGGTGTTGGCAACGGGAGGGAGTGGTGCCCTGGCCTCGGTGGTGGGCGTGGCCCGCGCCTTCGAAGAGTCCGGCCTCCGGCCGGCGGTCCTTTCCTTGTGCTCGGGCTCGGCACTGTTCGGCTTCCCGATCGCCGCCGGGATCTCCGCAACCGACGTGGCTGCGTTCTCGATCTCCTTGCGGCCCGCGGACTACGTGGACATCGATTGGCGCAAGCTCGCTCTGCTCGTCCCGAGCGGGGCCCGGGGATTCGCAGGACTGCTGCGTGGCGAGCGGCTCGAACAGACCTACCGCGATCTCCTCGGCGATATGCGATTGGGCGATATGCCCATTGCGGCGTATGCGCCGATCTGGAACATCGAGGAGAACCGAGTGGCCTTCATCGGCCCCCGCACGTACCCCGAGATGACCGTGGCACGGGCGGTGCGGATGGCGGTGGCGCTGCCTCTGTTCTTCGATCCCGTGATGCTCGACGGCGGCAGCTGGTGCGACGGTGGTATCGTCGACATCTTCCCCGTCCACGCGGTCGTCGACCTCGAGGCACCCTGTGACCTCGCACTCGCCGTCAACGGCTTCTACCCGCCGGGGTTCGTGGGCGAGGACATCACGGGCTGGCGGGAGCGGCACCTTTCGATTGTCGACGTGGCGTCCCAGGTGCGCACGTGCCAGCAGGCCCAGCTGGCCCGGGAGAACCTGGCCCGACTGGAGGCCGATGTCGAGGTCTACATGATCGAGCCGGTCCCCTACGAAAAGGTCATGGGCCTGGGATTCTACCGTCAGTTCCTCACCACCGACGACTGGCCCGGGTTCATGCGGGCGGGACGACAAGAGGCGTTGCGGGTCCTCCACCAGGCGGCGTCCACGCGCGGAGGAGCCGACCTGACCGGCGGCCGCCCGCAGTTCGCGCGCCGGGCCGACGCGCGGCCCCACGAGCTGCGGGTCGCAGGCTCTGACTGAGTCGTCCCCGGCGGCGATTGCGTTCCCTGGCTCAACCCTGACGGTGGGGTGCCGTCCGTCCACGGGATGGCCCGGTTCCAAAGGGACGGGTACAGGGATTCTTCGGGACGAACTGCTCTTTTTCCTGGACCTCAGGGGCGGTACAACCGGAGTAACGAGGTCCGGAGACTGCCATGGTCGTACAAATGGAGAACAGGATCGGCGACATAGCCAAGCACCAGGAGCACGGGATCCTGGCGCCGGTCATGGAAGTGCTTTCACAGCGGATCGCCCAGGAGCGGTCCGAGCCCGTGTTCCAGCGGGACACCACCTTGATCCGCCGTCAGCTCGGGCCCATGGCCCACTACACCAACCTGTTCTCACCCGAGGTGCGGGGACTGGACAACCTTCCCACCAGCGGGCCCGTTCTGGTGGTGGGGAACCACTCGTGCCTCTTCTACATGCCCGATGCGTGGGTGGTGGGGCTGGCCATGCTGCAGCGCCGGGGACTCGAGAGCCCCACCTACGCGCTCGGTTACGACCTGCTCTTCAGCGTCCCGGTCGTCGGCCCCTACCTGCGGCACATCGGCGTGATCCCCGCCGGCGGTCGCGAGGCTGACCTGGCCCTCGAGCAGGACGCCGCCGTGCTCGTGTACCCGGGTGGGGACCGGGAGGCCTGCCGACCGTGGACCCAGCGGGACCGTGTGGACCTCGGCGGTCACAAGGGTTTCGTCCGGCTTGCGCTGCGTGCCGGAGTCCCGGTGGTGCCGGTCGTCACCCACGGGTCCCACCACGCTGTCGTCGTGCTCTCGCGTGGCGAGCACCTGGCGCGGGCGCTGGGCCTCGGTCGGATCCGGATCAACGTGTTCCCGATACTCGTGGGGCCCCCTTTCGGCATCACCTCGATCCTGGTCCCACCGCTCCCCATGCCGGCGAAGATCACCGTGGAATTCCTGCCGGCGCTCGACTGGACCGGTACCGGGCCCGAGGCGGCCTACGACGACGCCATCGTCACCGCCTGCTACGACGAGATCGGGCAGGTCATGCAGAGCGCGCTCGACCGATTGCGCGTCGAGAATCCTCATCCTGTTGTCAGTGGCGTGTCGAAGCTGTTGCGGCGCGGGCCGACCCGAAGGGAGCTGCCATTCCATGACTGAGACCCTCGACCGCGCGCCAGGCGCCGTCGCTCCGGTGGAGCCACTCTTCATCACGCTTCCGCCCGTCACAGGGGGTCCGGACAGGCCTTTCGACAGCGCACCGCGGCGACCCTTCCACCGCCGGCACCGCGTGGCGCTCATCGTCATGACGACGATCGTCGTGATCCTGGCGGGGGGCGTGGGCGCGTTCGTCTACCAGTGGAACCACGCCGGTCCCCAGCAGCTTTCGGCGTCGACCGCATACCAGCGGTTCCGCTCGGGCGTGACAGGCCAGTTCTCCGACCCGGGCAAGCTGCGGCCGCACGAGGGGGTCTACTCCTATACCGGCACCGCGGCCGAACACCTGACGCTCCCACCCAAGTCCCAGGCGGAGGGGCCCAAGATCCCCGGCACGGTGACCTACAACTCCCAGGGATGCTGGGTGCTGCGGCTCGACTACAGCAACAGCCACTGGCAGAACTCGACGTACTGCCCCCGCAACGGCAATCTCATGGAGGTGGCCCGAGCGGGGTGGTATCGCTGGAACCTGGTGGCGCTCTCAATAGCGGACACGGCCACCTACGCGTGCAACCGCTCCGAGGTCGCCATCCCTGCCGTCCTCCACAGTGGGGCGACGTACTCGTTCTCGTGCACGGGCACCAACACGCCCCTCAAGATGGGCCCGGTGACCATGGCCGGGACCAACGAGTACCTGGGCGTGCAGACGGTCAGGATCGCGGGCACTGACGTGGTCACGTTGCACTTTCACGAGGTGACGCACTTCAGTGGGAGTCAGACGGGTTACAACATCGCCGACACGTGGTTCTCGACGGTCAACGGGCTCCCCGTGCGCGGGACGTGGAAGACCGTGGTCACCAGCCCCACCTTCTTGGGGACGTCGACGCTGTCGGGAACAGGTGATTACAAGCTGTCGTCGCTGACGCCCCGGACATGAGTGCCGGCTTGCGCTCGGTCCGTGCGCGCCCGGTTACGACGAATCCGGTCTGGGCTGAGTCCGAACACCGCCATCCCGGCTCCGGTGCCGGTCACGCGCCGCACACGGCGGCGGGGCCCGGTGGAGCGAGAGCGTTGACGGCGTGGAGATTGCGTGAGGTGCAGTAGCGGAGCCAGCCCAACGACTCGGGTGACAGTCGGTCGCACACCCAGTCCCAGTGCAGGGACACAGCGTCGCCGGGGCGCAGGTCGGTCGTGAAGGCCTGCGATTCGAAGCTGTGGCGCGCGTGCTCGATCTGTTCGGCTCCGAGGGTCAACCGTGAGTCCTCGAATCGCAGTCGTCGGCTGCGCACCGTCACGTGGTCTGCTGTCACGGCTTCGACGTGGCCCCACCGGATGCGGCAGCGGTCCAGGACCTCGAGCGGAGGCCCGTCCATGCCCGCCCGCAGGAGCCCGAGCCACGGGTAGACGGCGAAGACGTGAAAGTTGTGTTGCGGGACGCCTCCCGGGGCGGCCGGCATCACATGGCCCAGCTGCGGCCCGTCCCGGCGCTCGAAGCGGTCATCCAGCGATGTCGCCAGGGCAGATGGGGGTACCCGGGTCACCAGCTCGTTGCCCGTCCAGTAGGCCTCGACGACTCGGGGATCGAGTGGCTCTGCGATGCCGTTGCACCCTGCGATCAGCTGCAGATAGGGCCACGCCCCTGCGAATTGGGTCGCTAGCCGGCTCAGTCCCCGGAGATCAGCGCCCTCCGACGCCATGCCGAGAAAACCGGCGGAGTCTGCGGGTCCGCAGTAGCCGAGCGCGTTGGGGGGGTACGCGTAGCGTGCGAAGAGCACAGGTCCGGGCACGGAGCGTCCCTGGGGTTCCCGATGGGGGGCCTCGTCCGGTGCGGCCCCGGAGGTCATGTCGGGGCCTCGTCACCGACGGCGCCGCCCGCCGTGGCGGCACTCAGCCGAAGCTCGCTCGCCACCGCCTCCGCCTCTCGCGCGTCGACACGGTCGATGGCGTACCCGCTGTGGACGACGAGCCACTCGCCCGGTGCCGGCTCGGGCCCGTCGAGGGCCAGCAGAGAGACGCGGTGGACGGTTCCGTCCACGTTCTCGACTTCCACGTCGCCCGGTCCCGCGCTGCGCAGCACGCGGTGGAGGCGGCTCATGCACATGCCTGGAACTCCTTGATCAGTTCGACCACGCGCCGGACGGCGGCCGGGAGGGCGGCGTCGACGGCCGGACTGAGGCCCGTGCCCCTCCCGAAGTCCTCGCCCTCGATCCCGACCACGACGACTCGGGCCGGCGCCTGGTCGAGGGCTTGGGCCAGGCGCAGGACCCCCGCCAACCCGATTCCGTGGGTGCTCGTGGCGTCGGGGGACGAGCTCGGCCCTGTCAGGTCGACCACCCGCACCGTCCCTGGCGTTGCGCCTGAACGCATGGCGTCGATCACGATGGCCAGCTCGGCCCCGTCCCAGCGCCCCAAGAGGTCGAGGGGGTCCACGACGGGGCCCACGTCGATGGTGATCGGGGCCTCGTCGGCACTGCGGGCGGCCACGGCCGGCCCGGCGCCGTCGTCGCGTCGGTACTCGTTCCCCATGCCCGCCACCACGACGCGCCGGGCCTTTCGCTCCCCGTCTGGCCCGGGGACCACCGCTGACCCCTCGCCACTCACGACCCCACCACCGTCACGTCGAGGAAGTGCGCGGCGCAGGAGATGCAGGGATCGTGGTTGCGCACCGACTGCTCGCAACGCCACCGCAGCTCGTCGTCGCCCAGCTCGAGCGCACCCTGGGCGACGCGACGCAGGTCCGCTTCGATGGTCAGCTGGTTCTGAGAGGTGGGTGGCACGATGCGAGCCCACAGGATGTCGCCCGAGTCGTCGATCTCGTACTGGTGGAAGAGCAGGCCGCGCGGTGCCTCGGTGGCGCCGGTGCCCGACCCCGCTCGTGGTGTCACGGGCACCGCCGGGGTGTAGGGCGGGATGTAGGACTCGGCCAGTGACAACGCCTCCTCGCAGGCGAACACCAGCTCGACCGCCCGCACCACGATGCTGCGGAACGGGTTGGTGCATACCGGGCCCAATCCGGCTCGCGTCGCGGCCTCGGCGGCCAGAGGGGAAAGCGTCGCCGCATTGAGGGCGTACCGTGCCAAGGGCCCCGTGAGATACGGGTCGCGTCCTCCCAGGCGGGCGTGGAGGGCGGTGGACCGGGCCACGTGCTCCTCGACTACGAGGTCTGCAAATTCGGACGGGGTCATGTCCAGACCTTCGGAGGAAGCGGGGCGCCCCTGCTCGATGGCATAGCGGTCGTCGTCGCGCAGCGCCACGAAGTGGTACTCGCCCGAGACGTCGGGGAAGTCGAAGCCCGCTACCCATTCCACCGTGGCCAGCGCGTCGTCGCGTGCCCGGCGCAGCGGCTCGACCAGGGCCGCCACCGACGCCGGATCGGGTGCCCGGTAGAAGCCGCCCACGCGGACGTTGACGGGGTGCACGGCCCGGCCGCCCACGGTCTCCATGACGAGGTTCCCCGTCCTCTTGATCTGCAGACCCCGTTCGACGGCACCTCGATCGACCTGGGCGAGCTCGACGGCGTCGGCACAGCCCAGGAAATCGGGGGCGTGCAACAGGTAGATGTGCAAGGCGTGGCTCTGGATCCATTCTCCGCAGTACAGGAGGCGGCGCAGGTGGCCGATCTCTTCGTCGACCGTCACGCCACAGGCGTCCTCCATGGCGGCACAGGCGCTCATCTGGTAGGCCACCGGACAGATCCCGCAGATGCGCGCCGTGATGTCGGGAGCTTCGGTGAAGTTGCGGCCGACCAGGAGGGCC
>Ga0116219_10004763_pt1 | contig 10087 bp, 6 predicted proteins | sample Sb_taG_4_FD_91019 | JGI IMG/M metagenome (GOLD analysis project Ga0116219, IMG submission 91019) | Peat soil microbial communities from Weissenstadt, Germany - Sb_50d_6_BS metaG | ecosystem: Environmental > Terrestrial > Soil > Wetlands > Peat | place: Germany: Weissenstadt | collected 2010-09-21
CCCCTCGGCGAGCGCTTGCGTCAGATGCTCCTCCCAGTCGCTGCGAAGCTTGGCCACGCGGCGCTCGAGACCCTCCCGGAGCTGGCGCTCCAGATCGCGCCCGGCGTCGTCACGCGGCGTGGCGGCAATGACGGTCGCACGCAGGTCGCGCAAGCTGAGGTCGTCGATGCGAGCGATGGCAGCCTCGGCCCGGTCCAGCCACACAGCCGCCTTGACGTCCCGCTGCAACTGCTCCGCCAAGGCGACGATCGACTCGCCCGAGACCGGCGGCCGTCCCTCCGCCTTGGCGCGGTCCTGCTCCTCGGCGATCGCCTTGCGAACCGCCGGCAGGCCGCCCGAGGCGAGGCGCTCAGCCACGAGGCGCTGCTCGGGAGGCAAGGTCGCCATCAGCTCGTCACGGTGCTTTGTCCCCGGCTCGAACCGCACCGGTCCGCGCCTCGCCGGCGCCTCCCGGCCGGGGCGTCCGGCTGTCTCGCCGCGCGAGCCCGGCGCGCGCCCTGGGCCGCCGGGACGACCTGAGGGAGCGCCGTCCGGCCGCGGGCGTCCTTCACCTCGCCGTCCGGTCAGCTCGCGCCGGGCTCCGGAGCCCTCGCGGGTGTCCGCAGTGGCGGGCCGCGGGTGCGAACCGCTGCGCTCGCCTTCGGGGCGCGGGCGCGGCCCGGCAGCCCGGTCCGAGTCGGTTCGACGAGCCGGTGGCCTGCGCTCCCGCGCCTCGCCTGCGGACTCGGTCCCGGGCGGACGCGCCCGGCTGTCGGCTGGGCGCTCGCGGCGGCCCCGTACGTCGGAACCTCCGCGTCCGGGCCGCCGTTCCTCCCCGTCGCGAAAGAAACGACTCTCTCTCCGGCGATCGAGCGGACCAGCCAGCACGGTCGTCACCGGTGTGACGGGACGTTGCGTACCGACAACCTCGATCCGACCTGCCACGGGAGCCTTCTGCTTGGGCGGCAGCACCGACAGGATCGTGATCCCGTCGATCTCGACTTCGGCCTCGATCCGTACGACGTCACCGACCTTCGAGTCCGGTGGGAGCATCGACGCCGCCACGACGCCCTTGGGCTGGCGTGCGCCGGCGGCCCGCCAGGTGAAGGTGTCGTCGTCGCGAGCGCTGGTGAGCTCTATGTCCATCCGGTGAGGCATGACCGGCCAAAGTTACAGCCTGGGCGACACGCCGTTGTCATGAAGCCTTCGGGACCGCCTCGGACGCGATACAACCGTGACGTGGACTCGCCGGCAGCCTACGAACAGGCCGCACCACCGCCCTCCGACCGACGGCAGGCCGAGCGGCGGCTGTGGCGCCTCGTCGCCGCCGTGGCGTTACTCGTGGGCATCCTCGCCGGCGGGGGAGCCGGGCTCCTCGTCATGCAGACCATCAGGGCGCGCTACGGCGCCGTCGTGTCGTTCTCGCCCAACTTGAGCGTGTTCTCCACGATTCCCGACGTGCCGCAGTTGTTGCCGAAGGTGCTGCCGGCCGTCGTCGCCATCCGGGCGGTGCGCACCTGCGGGACGGCGAGCGGGCCGGGGGCAGAGCAGGTCGCCGGTAGCGGCATGATCCTCACCGCCGGCGGTGACGTGCTCACGAACGACCATGTCGTCGCTCATGCGAGCTCGATCACCGTGACGGTTCCGGGGCAAGCAGCTCCGCTGCGGGCCGTCCTCCTGGGCGCCGACGCGTCGGAGGACGTTGCCCTGCTCCGAGTCGTGGGAGCAAGGCGGTTCCCGACGGTTCACTTCGGGCGCTCCGCAGGCGTGGAAGTCGGCGATCCCGTCCTGGCCATCGGGGATGCGCTCGCCCTCTCCAACACCGAGCCCTCCGTGACGGAGGGCATCATCTCGGCAACAGGGCGCGCCGTCCAGGCAGGCGGTCACTGCGAGACGAGCGAGAAGCTGACCGGGTTGCTGCAAACCCAGGCGGCCATCAACTCGGGCAACTCGGGTGGGCCGCTCATCACCGGCGACGGCCTCGTGATCGGGATGAGCATGGCGACCGGGGCGAGCACGCCGGGCAACCCGAGAGCCCAGGACATCGGCTTTGCCATCCCGATCGACACCATCGAGGCGCTGCTGCCCGGGCTCGAGCATCCGCCTGCGGTCCACACGGCCGCGCTTCGGGTGCCTCCGCAGCCCGCCCGGACGGCGCCGTCTACGACCGGCACCGCCGCGTGAACGCCACCATCCTGGCGGCGGAGCGGCTCGCCGAGGAGGTGCTGCTGCCGCAAGCACTGGTGACCGACGGCGCTGCCCAGGTGCCGGCTGAGTCGCTCTCGGAACTCGCCCGGGCGGGTTTCTTCGGGTTGTACGGGCCGGAGGCCTTTGGAGGACTCGGGCTGGACGGCAGCGACGCCCTGGCGGTGATCGAGCGCCTGGCGAGCGGCTGCCTCACGACCACCTTCGTCTGGATGCAGCACCACAGTGCCGTGAGAGCCGTCGCTCACAGTGACGAGACTCTGCAGGCCAGATGGTTACAGCCGCTCTGCTCGGGCCACCTGCGGGCCGGCGTCGCCTTCGCGGGCCTCCGCCGGCCCGGACCGCCGGTGCTCGTGGCCGAACGCGTCGAGGGCGGCTACCTGCTCGACGGCACCGCACCGTGGGTCACCGGCTGGGGAACTGTCGACGTGGTGCTCGTGGCTGCCCGCGACCTGGGCACTCCGGGCGGCGACATCGTCTGGAGCCTCCTCGACGCCACCGCCGGCCCGACGCTCGCGGTCGAGCACCTGCGACTCATGGCGTTGAACGCCAGCGCCACGGTCACGGCGCGTTTCCAGCGGCACGTCGTCTCCGACGATCGGGTCGTCGGCATCGAGGTCTTCGACCAGTGGCGGGGGCGCGACGAGGCGGGCTTGAGGACGAACGGCTCGCTTGCTCTCGGCGTCAGCTGGCGGGCGGCGCACCTGCTCGGGTCCGACGAACTGCTCGACCGCGTGCGCCAGTGCCGTCAGCGCCTCGACTCGGCGACGGCCCTCGAATTGCCTCTGGCTCGAGCCGAGGCGAGCGAGCTCGCCCTCGAGACCACGACGACGCTCGTGGTCGCCACCGGAGGGCGAGCGGTGCTGGCCACCGAGCTCGCGCAGCTGCTGGCACGGGAGGCCGTGTTCCTGCTGGTCTTCGGCCAGACGGCGGCCATCAAGACCGAGCAGTTGCGAGCACGGACGGAGGACTCAGGCTGACGGAACCGGCTCCGTGCGTGGCGGCCGGGCGGCGTAGCCGAAGCGGTGGGCGGACGAGTCGAAGCGGTGGGCCTCCCGGACGAAGCGCCACGTGAAGTCCGGCCACAGCGTGGTGTTGCGGCCATGGCGGTCGAGATACCAGCTCTGGCAGCCACCGGTCATCCAGACGGTCCGGACCATCCGCCGCCCGACCCGGTCGGCGAAGGCTGCCAAGGCGGCGGGGGTGACCTCGACGGTGGCGGCGCCACGGCGGCTTCGTTCGCGGAGGGCAGCCTCCACATAGCGCAGCTGGGCTTCGATCATCACGATCAGCGACGTGTGCCCGATCCCGGTGTTCGGGCCGGCCAGCAAGAAGCAGTTCGGGAAGCCGGGGACGGTCGCGCCCTGATAGGCCTGCATGCCGGCGCCTTCCCAGACCTCGGCCATGGACCGGCCGTCGCTGCCCCGCAGGCGGGAGGCCATCGGGTGGTCGGTGACGTGGAAACCCGTCGCCAGCACCACCGTGTCGGCCTCGATGTGGCGGCCGTCAGAGGTGACGACGCCCGTCTCGTCGAGCCGGGCGATCGGCGCCGTCTCGAGCGAGACGTTCGGCGCCGAGAGGGCCGGGTAGTAGTCGTTGGCGATCGTGATCCGCTTGCAGCCCGGCGTGTAGCTCGGCAGCAGCTTGGCCCGCAGGACGGGGTCGCTGACTTGCGACTCGAGATGCTTGATGCCCATCTTGCGCACGGTTTCGAGGTGGCGCGGCTGCCGGCAGAGACCGATGGCGAACAGTTCCCGCAGCCAGTAAACCCCCGTCCTGACGAGCCGCTGGGCTGCCGGAACCCGACGGTAGATCGCACGCTCGATCGGGCGGATGTCCCGGTTGGTGTGTGGCAACACCCACGGCGGCGTCCGTTGGAAGACGGTGAGCTGGGCGGTCTTCGGCTGGATCTGCGGCACGATCTGCACAGCGGAGGCGCCTGTGCCGATCACGACCACTCGCTGGCCCTCCAGCAGGACCGAGCCCGACCAGTGGGCCGAGTGCAGCAGGCGGCCGCCAAAGCGGTCGAGACCCTCGATCTCGGGGACCTTGGGGGACGAAAGCGGCCCGTAGGCCCCGATGAGCGTGGTGGCGACGAAGTTTCCTTGCGTCGTGCTCACGCGCCACCGCGCCGACTCGGAGTCCCAAGCCGCCTCCAGGACCTCGTGGCCGAACCGGCAGCGCTCGAGCACCCCGAACCGATCCGCGCAGGCACGCAGGTACGCCCAGATCTCCGGTTGGGAGGCGTAGGTGCTCGACCACTCCGGGTTCGGGGCGAAGGAGAACGAGTACAGGTGGGAGGGCACGTCGCAGCGACAGCCGGGGTACCGGTTGTCACGCCACGTACCCCCGACGTCGTCGGCTGCCTCCAGCACGACGTGGTCGATGCCTTCTCGTTGCAGGGCGATCGAGGCGGCGATGCCGGAGAAACCCGCCCCGATCACGACGGCCCCCACCTCCTCAACGGCTTGCAACTAGATGCCTCCCCGTGGCAGGACTGCCTGGATGAGGTGAGGTCCGTCCTCGGCGAAGGCCTCGCCGAGTGCCTTGGTGAGCTCGTCGGCCGTTTCTGCCCGAGTTGCCGGGACGCCCATGCCTTCGGAGAGCGCCACGAAATCGAGGTCCGGTCGTCCGATCTCGAGCATGGAGCGGGCGGCCGGGCCGCCGGCGTCGGCGCCGACGCGCCCGAGCTCGATGTTCAAGATGGCGTACGAGCCGTTGTCGAGGATGACGGTCGTGACGTCGAGGCCCTCGCGCGCCTGGGTCCAAAGCGCCTGGATCGTGTACATGGCACTGCCGTCGGCCTGCATCGCCAGGACGGGACGGTCCGGGCAGGCAACGGCCGCTCCCGTCGCCAGGGGCAGGCCCTGGCCGATGGAGTTGCCGGTGAGCGAGAGCAGGTCATGAGGAGGAGCCCCTTCGGTGGCGCCGGGGAGGTAGATGGCTCCGGTGATCGCCTCGTCGGAGATGATGGCGTGCTCGGGCAGGAGGGCCCCCACGGCAGCAGCGGCGCTGGCCGGCGTGAGCGCGCCCGAGGGCGGTTCCGGGCGCCCGGCCGGCACGAGGCGGGCACTGTCGGCCGGTGCGCCGATGAGCTCTGCCAACGCCTCGAGGGCGCCGACGGCATCCTCCGACTCGCTCGCCAGCACGTGCACCTCGCAGCCGTCCGGGACAAGGTCGCTCGGCTTGCCGGGGTAGGCGAACGGCGACACCGGAGAACGGGCGTCCACGAGGACGAGGTGGCGGAGCCCCGCCAGCTGAGCCATGGCGAATTCTGCGAGGTAGGCGATCCGCTCGGGTGCCGGCAGGCCGGCTCCGCGTTGCATGCGTCCGGGGAACGATTCCGCCAGGAGCTTGGCGCCGGCATGCTCGGCGACCCGGCTGGCGGCCACGAGCCCGGCGGCGCGCACGGCCGACGTGCCGAGCAGCAGCGCCGCCGGCTCGCCGGATCGGAGCAACCGGGCGATCTCGGCGACGACGCCGTCGTCGACGGGCGCGCGCCGGCCGGCCTGCCGGACGACGTCCGGCACCGTGGTGGGCACGGGCACGTCGCACTCGAGCCATGACACGTCCGCCGGCAGCACGAGGGTGGCCACCCGGCTCGGTGGTCCGTAGGCGGCGGTAACCGCGTCGGCCGCGTCGCCCACGACGTCGGCCGGGCTGGCGCTCGATCGATACCAGCCCGACATGGGCCGGGCGAGGCTCTCGATATCGCTCTCGAGGGGGGCGTCGTAGGCCTTGTGGTAGGTGGCGTGGTCGCCGACGATGTTGACGAGGGGGGATCGGCCCCTGCGGGCGTTGTGGAGATTGGCGAGGCCGTTGGCCAGGCCGGGTCCGAGATGCAGCAGCGTCGTGGCGGGCCGGTCGGCCATGCGCCCGTAGCGTATTGCCGCCCCCGTCACGACGCCCTCGAACAGCGCCAGCGCCGGCCGGACGTCCGCAACGGCATCGAGACTGGCGACGAAATGCATCTCGGAGGTTCCCGGGTTCATGAAACACGTGTCCACCCCCGACGCCGACAGCGTTCTCAAGAGCGCCTCTGCTCCCCTCACGGGTCGTCCTCCTCCATCGGTTGGCTCTCAAGGGGTCGTCGTACGCCGAAGACCTTGTCAGGGTTGAGAATGCCTCGCGGGTCGAACGCCGCCTTGATGGCTCGCATGAGCTCGATGCGGGCGGGATCCTCCAGGGTCAAGAAGGCGGACTGTTTGGCCGTGCCGATGCCGTGCTCCCCAGAGATGGCGCCCCCGAGTGCCAGGGCCGCGCGGAACAGCTCCAGGAGGAAACGGTCCCGGATCTCCTCGTCGGGTTGGAACACCGACAGGTGGATGTTGCCGTCGCCGGCGTGGCCGCACCCGACCGAGAAGCAACCGTGCTCCGCCGCCAGCTTGCCCGCGATCTCGAGGTACTCGGCGATGCCGGCCCTGGGGACGACGACGTCGATGATCTCATCGGCGCCGGAGGCCTTCGCCACGAAGAACGCCCGCTCGCGGGCTCGGATGAGGGAGGTCGCCGCTGGCCCGGGAAGGACGAACACGTCGTGGGCACCGGCCTCGGTGAGCAGCTGACCGAGGGCCACGACATCCTCCTCCACCCGCTCGGCGGTCCGCTGCTCGAGGACGACGACCAGGTAGGCAGCTGCCTGCTGGCGGATCTCCTCGGCGATGCCGAGGTCGATTCCCTCGCTCCTCGTGATCGAGGCCATCGTGAGCATGTCGAGGTACTCGAGAATCGTCGGACCGAGGGCGCTCGCCACGATGGCCGGTATGGCGCTGGTCACGCCGTCGAGGGAGTCGAACGGCGCCAGCACCGTCGCCGAGTGGCGGAACGCCGGTTGCAGCTTCACGATGACCTCGGTCACGAGCGCCAGCGTGCCCTCCGAGCCGACCACGATCTGCGTGAGGTCGTAGCCGGTGGAGGACTTCACGTACTTGCCGCCGGAACGGATGACGGTCCCGTCGCCGAGCACCATCTCGAGACCGAGGACGTGGTGGCGGGTCACGCCGTAGCGAACAGCTCTCATCCCGCCGGCGTTCGTGTTCACGTTGCCACCGAGCGAGGCGCTCATCTCGCCCGGGTAGACGGGGTAGACGAGGCCGCGGGGCCGCAGCGCTTCCTCGAGCTCGGCCAGCGTCACGCCCGGCTGCACGACGGCGACGTGGTTCGCCTCGTCGATCTCGATGAGGCGATTCATGCGGGCGAACGACACGATGATGCCGCCGGCGACGGGCACGCATCCCCCCGAGAGCCCCGTGGCGCTGCCCCGGGCCGTGATCGGCGTGCCGAGCTCGTTCGCCAGCGACACGACGGCGGCGACCTCGTGAGTCGACTGAGGCAGCACCACGGCGGCCGGCATGGTGGGGACGGAGACGAGGCCCTCGTCGTGTTGGAGGTCCTCCGAGACGTCGTCGCCTTGGAGGACGGCGTCGCTCCCCACGATCGACGCCAGACGCCTGACGAGCTCGTCGGTCGGGATCATTGCCGGCGAGGCTAACGGCACTGGGCGGCCTCGCTCCAGCGGAACGCCCGCCTCACCCGCCTCACCACGTCGCCCGCCGCCCCGGGGCCCCGGCGCCCACCGCCCCGGCGCAGAGGGCCTTCGTCCGGGCCGCCCCCCTCCTACGATCTGGTTCGTGCTTCCAATGCCGGCAGTGTGCTGTCCATGAGCCAAGCGGTCGAGGGCGCCGAGAGCTCACCGTTCAGTGTGGAGAACCTGCCTTACGGCGTCTTCACGGAAGGCGCCTCGGCCCACCGGCGCCTCGGCGTGGCCATCGGGGACTTCGTGCTCGATCTGGCGACCGCCGCCCGGTCGACCGGTCTCGGGTCGGAATTGGCGGCCTTGCTCGGATGGCCCGTGCTGAACCCGTTGATGGCCGCCGGGACCGACGCCTGGGCCGAGATCCGTACCTGGCTCACCGGGCTGTTGTCGGACGGCGGCAACGCCGCTGCGGTGGCGCCACACCTCCACCGCCGCCCCGACGTGATGCTCCATCTCCCCTTCGACGTCGCCGACTACGTGGACTTCTACTCCTCCGAGCACCATGCGGCCAACGTCGGGCGGATCTTCCGGCCGGATTCGGGGGCGCTGCCCCCCAATTGGAGGCACCTTCCCATCGGCTACCACGGGCGTTCTGGCACCGTCGTCGTCTCCGGCACTCCCGTACGACGGCCCTGGGGCCAACGCCAGGGGCCGGCGGATCGGTCGCCCGTGTTCGCGCCCTCGAGCCGCCTCGATGTCGAGGCCGAGGTGGGGATCGTCGTGGGTGTGCCGAGCCAGCTGGGCGAGCCGGTCCCGATCGGCCGTTTCGCCGACCACGTCTTCGGCATCTGCCTGCTCAACGACTGGTCGGCACGGGACATCCAGGCATTCGAGTCCGCCCCACTCGGACCGTTCCTCGGGAAGTCCTTCGCCACCTCGATCTCACCCTGGGTCGTACCGCTCGCCGCCCTCCGGCACGCTCGCAGGCAACCGCCGCCGCGCCAGGAGCCGCTGCAGTCGTACCTGGCCGACGGCGAGCCGTGGGGCCTCGACCTGCAGCTCGAAGTGGAGTGGAACGGCACCCTCGTCAGCCGCCCGCCTTTTGGCGGCATGTACTGGACCGGAGCCCAGCAGCTCGCCCACATGACCGTCAACGGCGCATCGCTCCGCACAGGCGATCTCTACGGATCCGGCACGGTGAGCGGAGCGGAGGCGGGGGAGCGGGGCTCGTTCCTCGAGCTGTGCTGGAACGGCCAGCAACCCGTGCGCCTCGACGACGGCACCGAGCGAACCTTCCTCGCCGACGGCGACACCGTCACGATCCGGGGCACGGCGCCCGGCCACGGTGGCTCGCGGATCGGCCTCGGCGAAGTGACCGGGCGCGTGCTGCCGGCGAGGCCCGGTTGACGGATCCGCGCTTGAGGACCCGCCGACCGCGACAATCGTGGCATGGAGGCGACCCTGCTGGAGCCCGACGGGACATCGTGCCTGGCGACCAAGGAGACCGTCCAGGCTGCCCTCGGCGTGCCCGGACCTTTCTGGCTCGACCTTCGTGACATCGATGCGACGGGGGTGGCGTGGCTCTCGGACCTCTTCGGGTTCCATCCGCTCGCCATCGAGGACGCCGAGCACTTCGGGCAGCGTCCCAAGATCGAGCAGTACGACGACTTCACCCAGATCGTGATCTACGGCGCTGCCGACGAGGGCACCGGTTCCCTGGAGGTGCATTGCTTCTACGCCGAGCACTTCATCGTCACGGTTCGCCAGGGGGAGTCGAAGGCGATGGACGAAGTGCGCACGCGGGCGGTGGCGTGGCGGCACCATGACGCCCCGAGCAGCGTGATGCTGCTGTACCGCATCGTCGACGCCCTCGTCGACAGCTACTTCCCGATGATGGCCCGATTCGACGACAAGATCGACGAGCTGGAGGAGGCGATCCTCGCCCAACCGACGGAGGCGCAGATGGGCACGCTGTTCGCCATGAAGCGCCAGCTCGTGTCCCTTCGCAAGCTCGTCACGCCTGAGCGCGACATGATGGCGACGCTGCTGGCCGGCTCATCGGACCTCCCCGGCATGACCGACGAGTCCGAGCGCTATTTCCGAGACTTGTACGATCACCTCATCCGATTGAGCGATCTCGTCGACAGCTACCGTGACCTGCTCACGAGCGCCGTCGACACCCACCTGTCGACGGTGTCCAACCGGCTGAACGAGGTCATGAAGCAGCTGGCGATCATCGCCACGATCTTCCTGCCGTTGTCGTTCCTCACGGGTTTCTTCGGGCAGAACTTCGCCTGGCTCGTGAGACACCTCAGGGGCAGCGGCGTGTTCGTCGTGGCCGGCCTCGGGAGCGAGGCGGTGGCAGTCGTCGCCCTCCTGTACCTGTTCCGCAAGCGGGGCTGGCTGGGATCATCCAGGTCGCAATCC
>Ga0116219_10004767_pt1 | contig 10086 bp, 11 predicted proteins | sample Sb_taG_4_FD_91019 | JGI IMG/M metagenome (GOLD analysis project Ga0116219, IMG submission 91019) | Peat soil microbial communities from Weissenstadt, Germany - Sb_50d_6_BS metaG | ecosystem: Environmental > Terrestrial > Soil > Wetlands > Peat | place: Germany: Weissenstadt | collected 2010-09-21
CCGCAACTCACTGTCGTAAGAGTTAAACAGGGCCGCTGGGAGCAGCAGGATCAGCAGGAGCCGTAGATAGCTTCTCGATTGCTCTTCCGGGGCTGCTGGAGCAGTCACGTGCTACTCCAGCGCACGGGTGCGGTGTCGACGGTCACGTCGGCCAGTTTCGCAGCCCGTTGTTCTCCCTGTGAGCCGTCGGTAAGGTGCGCCAGAGGACCCGATCGCGACATCGACGTCCAGCACATGAATGGTTCCCCCGCAGCGGTGGCGTCGGGCGGACTCGGTCGTCTTACCCCGGAACGGTGTGGAAGCGTCCGCAACCGCGTCCCACGTGCTCGATGAGCGAGACTTTTTCGTCGGCTGGATGCATGGCAGTTCAGCACGGTGCGCGAGAGTTGTGCAGACCAGAGGTCGTGATCACCCCGTTGAGGGCGAGTGCGGCCCAGGAGGCCCCGGCCTCGCCGACCCCTGTCGCTTCCTCTCCGCGGCCTGCTCCTCGGCGCTGGCGCCCAGGTAGACAAAGATGCCGATGAAGACGAGCCAGAAGTCATAGAAGACGCCGCCGACAATCATGACCATGGCTAGGACCCGGGCGATCGTTGCAGCCTGTCGGGTGGCGGTGAGTCGGTCGTGGCGTTCCTCGAGGGCGGCACGCAGGACCCGGCCCCCGTCCATGGGTAGGGCGGGCAATAGGTTGAAGCCGCCCAGCAAGATGTTCAGCCAAGCCATCCGAGCGAACCAGGAGCCGGCAAACAGCGTCGGCGGCCACAGGTGGGCGCCAACGGCCAGGCCGCCGGCCACCGCGAGGGCCGCCAGACCGAGGCTGGTGAGCGGTCCCACGATGGCGATGGCGAGCTCATCGCCGGCGCTCTCGGGCATCTCCTTGAGCTGGGAGAGCCCCCCGATGGGGAGGAGCAGGATGTCCTCGACCACGGCCCCACGCCTGCGGGCGACGACGCAGTGGGCGTACTCGTGGACCAGCACCGAGGCGAAGACCATAGTGATCCACATCAGGCCCACGCCCACGGCGGACGCACCGCTGCTCATGTTCAACCACACCACCAGGACCACGAGAACGAGGAAGGTCCAGTGCATTCGGATCTCGATGCCACCGATGCAGGCGACCCGGATCGAGCTTCTCGGCTTCCCATCCTGTGCCATAGGCACCTGCTTCGTCACCAGGCTCTACTGCGAGGATGTGCCCCTATCGGGCGTCTGCACTAGGGCACAATGTCCATTCGTTTCACGACGGACCGGTTCACGGCGCTCGACGAGGTGGATTTCGTGGCACTGCTCGGGACTGACTCGAAATTCTCCCGGACGGCGACTCGTCGGTTCTGAGACCCCTTCCGGCGACCGGCATCAGCTTCGGCTGGCATGCGTTACCTCGGAGTTGTCCCGGTCCCGTCGACATCCTGCTGTTTTCCCCATGGCTCGTTGTTACGGGCACAGCGCCGACTTCCGCCAACAAATCGCTGTGAGTCGCCTCCGATCGTTGGGGACAGCCACTTCGTCGACCGCACTGCTAGCTTTCGGTGGTGAGTTCTCAGCGCGTGCCAACTGTGTCTCTCACCGTGGCGATCCTGCTTGCCTCGACATGGGCAAGCGGATGGCATCGCTACACCTGGGGTGCCCGGTTCGGCACGTTTGCCTGTGCCCTGGCAGTGCTGGGCGTCGGTCTTAGCTGGCGGCACAGTGAACCGAGCATCCGACCATCAGACAGGAATGGTGCCGCTCCACTCCCAGTCGTCAACCACACCGGTGCGGCACTGTGGTTGGTGGTCGTCTTGGTTGCGGTGGTCTGGGACGTGCTTGGTCTCCTCACGCCGCCTGACGAGCACCACCTCACCCTGAGCGCCATCGAACTTGCCTATCGGCCCCTCCATGCCGTGCTGTTCGCGTACTGGCTGGCCTTCGGATGGGTGCTCGCCCATGAGCCGGTGCGCCGGCACGCACGGTAGATGTCCTCGGCATCGCAGTTCGGCGACGCACTCGGTATCGCCTGCCGGAACCTCTCGGTGGTGATCGGCTCGAACAAGCTAGTTGGCCTGGCGTTCTGGGTAGCGGTCATCACCGCGCTGAGCGCACTTGAAGCCATGGCTCACCGGGACGAGTCGCCGGTGCCAAGTGCCGGCAACCTCGTAGCTCGCTACCTCCGCCGTCCGGCCCTTCGTGCCGGCGGCATAGCGGTATGGCTCTACGCGGGATGGCACCTCTTCTCCCATTGAGCGGCAGCTACTCCCTTGGGTGATCGGTGCCGGTCCTTTGAGCGGTGATGTATTTGCCCCCGGGCCGCTCCTCTGACGCGAGTCCGCCCGCCCCACCATTCAAGGCAAGACGGGCGAGCCATCATTTGTTTGTGCCAGCAACTCCGGGTGAGCGCCGAATCGACAGACGGACACTCGGCCAAGGCTTAAGGCGCTCCGACCTCGTGCGGGCCAGGACCCCGCGTCCCGGACAATCGCACCTGTCAGCGCTGAGGAACATCCCGGTGCGCTAACACCGGACGCCTGCCTGGAGCTACGCACACAGCGCCCAAACATGAGACCCTCCCTCCATGGCTCTGCGAAGAGGCCATCCTTATGAGTCGCCTCGTTTGTGACGTTCGGCTCTTCCCGCCGCTCCCCGGGGGTCGCAGCATGAATGCAGAGAAGGCGAACGAGGACGGATGAGATGTGGACTACTCGAAGCCGATCCTGGGAACGCGAACTTGTCGCCGAGTGCGAGGCATTTCTCTGCGGTCACTATGCGCAGTACCTGAGAAACGAAAACCGCCCCGTCCCCGTCTGGGCCTGGCTGAACGTCCTCGCCCATGGCAGCGAAGAGGACATCACCGCCGTTGCCGCCAGCGACCCACCTCGGCGCACCTCGTCGAACACCGCTGTGTGGAACCAGGCCCTGGCTTTCCTGGCCCAGGAGCTGATGAGCCAGGCGACCGGGCGGGGTCGCCCATTGGCAGATCTCCAGCGCTCGACGCTGGTGCCCCTCGAGCTCGAGCTGGCCGGGCTACGAGCGCCCCCGTCTGTGGAGCCGGCCAAGGTGGTCTCCAGCGTACTGAGCGCGCTGGCTCAGCACCCCACCAGCCGCCACGGGTGACCTCTCCATGAGCAGGATTGATGGGCCGCCTGTGGTATCGGGGGAACAGAACACACAGCCAGCAACGACAACACGCGAATGGCCTTTTCCTTCTTTCCCGAGCACCAGCGGTACGGGTGGTTGGGAGCCCTGGCCGGGACAGCCCGTGTTGTTTCCGCAGCCGACGGCACCGAGAGCGTCGAGACTCCGCGATGTGGCAATCGGGGTGGTCATGATCGTCGTGGCGCTGGCGGCCATCGCTATCGGCCGTGCCATGTTCGGCCCGGTTACGTCCTCAGCCTCGGCTATCGCGTCCAAGGTCGACCCGGCCATCGTGGACATCACGACCAACCTCGCCTATCAAAACGCCGGGGGGGCGGGGACCGGCATGGTGCTCGGGCCCTCGGGGTTGGTCCTCACCAACAACCACGTCATCGAAGGAGCCAGCTCCATCAGGGTGAGGGACGTCGGAAACGGCCACGACTACTCGGCGACGGTGCTGGGCACCGACGCCACACACGACATTGCCGTCCTCCAGCTCAAAGGGGCCTCGCACCTCAAGACGGTCACGGTCGGAAACTCCGCCACGCTGTCCATGGGCGAGGCAGTCATTGCCATGGGGAACGCCGGCGGTGTCGGTGGTGCACCTAGCGTCGCCACCGGCGTCGTGGAGGCTCTGGGCAGCTCGATCGTCGCCAGCGACGCGGTCACGGGCGGCTCGGAGCAACTGACCGGGCTGATCCAAACCAACGCCCCCCTCGAGCCCGGGGACTCCGGGGGCCCTCTCGCCAACCGCTCGGCCCGGGTCATCGGGATCGACACGGCGGGGTCGGCCGGCTACCGATTCCAATCGGGCGCTGGCGCAGGCTTTGCCATCCCCATCGATTCGGCGCTGGCCATCGCCCACCAGATCGAGTCGGGACTCGGCTCCACCACGATCCACATCGGTCCGGCGGCATTCCTCGGCGTCCAAGTCGTCACTTCACCTTTCGTGTCCGGAGCCCTCGTGACCGGTGTCATCGCGGGCTCGTCGGCGGATCGGGCAGGACTGGTCGACGGGGACGTGATCGTGGCCCTCGGTGAACAGAGCGTGGATTCTCCGACGGGGCTCACCGACCTCATGCAGAGCCACCACCCCGGTGACGTGGTGCGGGTGGGATGGGTCGATCAGTTCGAGGCGCAGCACACAGCAACCGTCCACCTCACGGCCGGGCCGCCCCAATGACGGATGCTTCCAAGGGAGCGATGATGCTTGCTCGGGTGGGACCGGACCATATCGAGCGCGTGGGCCTTTCAGCGGTGAAGCGTCGCGGCGACGCCGAGTCGTGCGGGTGCTCGGTTCTCAAAGGGGAAGATCCCAGCATTCCTCCCGTCGATATCCCAGCCCCCGGTCGCTCCGACCTGCGACCTGCCATAACTCCGCCATCCCCGAGCACCCACAGTTGCTCCTGCCCCCTGTGGTGGTCAAGGTACTGAGGAGGGCGAGACGCGAGGCGGGGTTGAGCCTCGATGAGGCCGCGACAGGTTGCGGGGTCCTCCCCGCCGTGGTCGCAGAGCTTGAGGCGGGCAACAGCCGTAGCTTCGACGACCCTCGATCTTTGCTCACGACGCTCGAGCAAAGGTGGCGAGGCGTCTGGGACTGCCGGCCGGCGTCGCCCTCTCGGCAACACTTCGAGCATGGGCATCTGCCTATGGCGAGGAGCACGACGTTGACCGTGAGGAGCACAGCGGTCCTCAATGTGCGGCCGCCGTCACCACGCAGTCGCTCGTATCTACCCCGGTCCCCGACGAGTCCCCCGGGCTCGAGAGCCCGACCGACCCGACGCTGATGGTGTTGAGTCAGGTTGGAGTCCCGGCCGCGATCGAGGACTCCCGGGCTTCGGTTTTCCAAGCTTCTCATCGGGAGCCGCCCAGCGGGCCGGTTCGAGACGCCCGCCCTGCAAGGGTTCTTCGAGGCGCGATCTGGCTCACCGCCGCCGCTTTGGTCGCCGTTTCAGGAGCGCTTGCCACAGTTCAGGGGGGAGTCTTCGGGCACTCCGGTGGGTACCGCGTGTCCGCATCGACATCGTTGTCCACGTCGGCCGTGCCCCAGAGCCGAGCGCGTCTGCTCACGGCACTCTCCGCCAGCGCCGATCAGGCGAGCTACTCGGTCACCGCATCGACGTACAGGGTGACGATCAGCGCCAATCGCCCATCGTGGGTCGAACTCAGCCCCAGCGGAGGGTCCCCTGTCTTCGCCGGGATCGTTGAACGGGGCGCGGTCAGCAGCTTCATCGAGTCGAGGTCCGTGAGAGTCCAGGTAGGTGCCGGCGGTACAAGCATCGCGGTGTCGGAAGGAGATCGATCCCTGACCCTCGTGGCGCCCGTCGCTCCCTACACCTACCTGCTCAGTCCAGGTTGAGGGCCCACCCGGGCAACGAACCGAGAGAACGCCCGAGCCGTGGTGAACGTGTGGGTGCCGAAAATCCCATCTAAGCCCTCCACCTGGACCTGCGCCGAGGTCAAGCTGTCGGCGAAGCTTGGTTGTGGCGTTGACCTTCCTCTACGTAGCCTTCATGCGGATGCTCCAGTTACTCCGTGATATGTGAGCCTGCCGCAAGCATCATGAAAGTCCTAGACCCTGACCCTCACAGCTACATCTCCACGGCCTGCCGCGTCGGAGATCACCAAACGTGCCAGAGCCGCCCGATCGTGCGGTGCGCCTGTCCGTGCTACCGAGGGAGTCCGCTGTGGGACAGACTCGACCCTGGGGCATCACCTGTTCGCTTCCAGGGCCTGGAGCTGGGCGCCGGAGGACGGCCTCGAGTCCACGGCTGGCTAGCTAGCTAGCGGGCGGAGGAGCTCGAGTCGGTCTCGAGACCCCTACACCTCCGCCAGACGCCCCCCGGCCATGCTGTGAGCGCGGGGATTAGCACGGGCGGCCAGGTCTCACGCTACGCCGGTCTCCGGCCGGTGAAGGAGGGCCCTCGCTCTTGGTGCGGTCCGGGCAGGCACGAGGAGTTCCGGAGAGTCCTCGGCACGCCGTCCCCCCGCCCGTACGCGCTTTGGGGTGAGAAAGCGCTGTACGGGCGACGAACCTCTTACGCCATGCCGGCGGGGTCTCCGGATTCGGCCCCGGGGTGCCGGCTGGTCATCGTTTGAACCGGTCCGCTCGCCTCAGCGCGAAGCTGTCTTGGTCGTGCGGGACTACGAGCTCGTGGTCTGCCCCGACGTCCACCGGCACGACCGACGTCCGACAGACCGTTAGCGATCTCCGTACCGGCGGGCTTCCGAAGGCCAGCCGAGCTCGCTCATCACCTCCCTCCAGCGCCGCCCGTGGTTGGCGTCGGGCACCAGCAGGTGGGCATACTCGTGCCACATGACCCGCGTCGGTGCGCCCGTCGGCGTGAACAAGCGGCGCTCGCTCGACACGCAGATCCACCCGTAGAAGTCGTCGCCCCACCAGTTGTGCGCGTGCGCGTCGACGCTACGCGTCGAAACCGCGTCGCGCCCGTGGCCCCGGACACAGCTACCGACGAACACACCCCGACACACACGACGGCTGAAGCCGAACTCCTCCGCTCTATATCTGCCCATGGTTTTCCTCGTTGGAGCGCTTACTCGACACCCGGGGGAGAAGGTCTGTCGGCCACACGATCTCGGTCCATGAGACCGTCACGGCCTGTGATAGTTGGCCCCGGAGAGATCGCGGGCCGTCGCGAGCCGCGACGCGCCGTCGCCGGCGTCCACGAGGTCGTCGTAGAGCGCCTCGTAGCGGCTCGCCATCAATGCGGCGCTGAATTGTGTCTCGACGAGTGCCCGGCACCGGCGCGGGTCGAGTGCGTCCGCGTGGCCCACGGCGTCAACCATGGCATCGACGGAGTCCCGCAGGAAGCCCGTGGTGCCGTCGCCGACGATCTCGGGGGCCGCCCCGTAGGGGCGGGCGATGACCGGTGTGCCACAAGCCATCGACTCGGCCATCACGAGCCCGAAGGGCTCGGGCCAGTCGATCGGGAACAAGGTGGCGCGAGCGTGGGCGAGGATGTCCCATTTGACCTCGTGGGGTGGCTGGTCGTAGATCTCCTCGTCGCCGCGAAGGCGTGGCGCGACCATCTCGTCCCAGTAGACCCGCTCGGCGTCGTCGGCCCGTTTGACCGCCATCTTGAGCGGAAGCCCGGCCCGCCTTGCCACCTCCACGGCGAGGTGCGTCCCCTTCTCGGGACTCGCCCGGCCGACGTAGGCCAGGTAGTCGCGCTTGGAATCCACATACGGGTAGGCGTCGAGGTCGATCCCGTTGTGGATGATGCCCGCGTAGCGAACATCGAGGTTGTCGGCGGCCTGCGCCTGGCTGATGGCCACCAGGTGGATGCGGTCGTGGACGAGGGCAGCGAAGCGCCGGCCGAGCGTCGTCCAGGGCCCGTGCAGGGTCTGGACGACCGGGGGCCGGCCCCCACGCATCGCCCCCAGCGCCGGGCCGAAGCCGGAGTGGTCGTGGATTACGTCGAAGTCGTCGGCACGCAGATAGGCGCTCAGGGTGTGAAAGATCTCGTCGGCGAACGCGCCTGGGTCGGCGGGGTGCGGGGGTGCCTCGAGAAAAGTGACGAGGCGGGCCGTAGTGAAGGAGCCCCCGACGGCGAACAGGGTGACGTCGTGGCCCCGGGCGGTGAGCTGCTCGGCGAGCATGCTCACCACCCGCTCGGTCCCGCCGTATCCGAGGGGTGGCACCGCCAGCCACACCGGGGCGACCAGCGCGATTCGTAGGCACCTGCTTCCGGCACCGGTCGGGTCAAGAACAGGCGCGGCGTCGCGCGCAGAGACGACCATAAGCCGATGCAACCACAGCTCGACGCGCCGATGGCAGGGCCGAAGTGCCCTTTGCCAAAAGGGGCAAGGCCACACGCGACCTTTGGTCCGGATGCGACCGCGGTCAGGACAGAGCGGTGAGACGGACCGGGATCGTGGCAGACGCCAGCACCCCGCGGATGACCCGGGCCCTTCCCTCCGTCGGGCGGCGCTTCCAGCACAACAGGACCAGGTCGGCGTCCCCGGAGCGAGCGGCCACGGCGAGCGCCGGTGGCCCGCTGGCGATGGCCGGGACTTCGTCACCTTACGCTCGCCTGCCCCCAGAGATGCATCCTGGCAATGCCGTGTTACAGGGTGGGGACCGGCCAAGCTGTGACGGCCTGACGTGTTTCGACCAAACGAGTGGCACCTCAGCGAGCCAATGAGGTGCGCCCAATTCTCCGTCAAGGGACTAGCGCCTCTATTAGTTCTGCCAGCCTCGTGTTAGGGAATATTCCTGACCGCATTGAAGAAATTGGACGGGGACCGAGCGTTTCCTCGTACACCCGGAGGGGCGTTGTGATCACCGAACGTGGGAACACCTTGTTGGTTGCGCTCGACGACACGCCTGCCGTTCGTGGCGTGCTCATGGCAGCTCTCGGGATCGCCCAACTGGTCGGGACGGAAGTCGAGGCGCTTCACGTCTCCGACCAGCAGCACACCGGGAGAATCGCTGCGGGAGCAACCTACGCTGCCGGTGTGCACCTGCACCGTAGGAAAGGCCCAGTCGCCGCGAAGATCCTCGAAGCACTGCAGGCCCCGCACATGGTCGGAGCGGTCATGGGCACTCGAGCATTTCGTGGCGGCCCTCGACCAGCGGGCAGCATCGCACTTCGAGTTATCGCCGATATGTCTAAGCCCGTTGCCTTCGTCCCTCCGGACCTCCATCACCTCAGTGCCAAGGCTCCCCGGCGCCTGCTCGTGCCCCTCGACTCGAGCGCGGCTGCGTCAACTGCGTTTCTTGACCTAGAGCGTCGCTTTCAACCCGACGCCAACCGCGAGATCATTGTTCTCCTCACCCTCGACGGCGCTATGCCTTCGATGCTGGATCGTCCTGTCTATGACCTCCCCGAATGGGGGCGCCAGTTCGTGCGCCGCCACTGCCCTGGCGAGCGACGATCATTCGAGTGGCGAGTGGGAGATCCCGGCAGTGCGGTGATCAACGTGGCCGAACAAACTCGGAGTGACCTCATCGTGTTGTCCCTTGGAGGAAAATTCAAAGCCGGCCACGGAGCGGTCGTTCGAGAAGTTCTCGCAAGCTCTTCGATTCCCGTGCTCATCCTGCCTGCCCCTCACGGCGCTCTCGCTGACCCCACGATCAACGAGACGAGCCTGTCGATGAGTTAGCCACCCCTCATAGCGCTTCAAGTGGACGGGCGTAGGCCAGGGCGTCCGTCGATGCTCGGTAATCAGTTGCCCTGTCACCCGTTCGGGTCGGTTCTCCATCGACGTGCGCCAGCTCCTGTAGAGGCGGCATTGCCGCACACTGCCCTGCGCCAGGGCGCTGTCCTGTGGGTGCCGATTACTTCACCCGGACCTATTCAGCAGCTGGACTTTCACCGGGTTGAGGCTAGCGACGAAGGTGGGGCAATCGGCGGCGTGTGGGTGCCGAAAATCCCATCCACGGGCTCTGAGCAGCACGAACGCTGTCCAGGCGATCAGATTGGGAAGCACGCGCTCCACCGGTAGGTGACGCCAGCGCTCGAAATCGTCCTTGACTCCCGTTCACTGCGAGCGCGCTCGACAGCACGGAGAGTTCACGGTGCCACATGTATCGTGGGCTCGGTCGCCCCCTAGTCCTGGCTCCCGATTCAAGCCCCGGAGAGGGGGACTGATGCGTCCAGGCGTCACTCCGCCGAGGGTCGAAATACGCCACCAATCGCCAGAGGGGCAAGTGCCACAGCCGATCCCGACCTGACTTTCAGCTCTACGGAAAGGTCCAGGTCAACAGCCCCGGACGGGATTTTCGGTACCCACAGGATCCCGCCAACTAGGTCCTCTACAACAAACGACAAAGTTCGATCGAACCCGTCTTCGGCAACGTCAAGGCGAATCGCGGCTACCGACGGTTCGTGCGGCGCGGTCTCGCTGCAGTCAACAGCGAATGGCGCTTGATCTGCGCCACCCACAACCTGATGAAGCTCCGGACGATGGCGCCGGCCGGCTGAACCGCCCGCGCTTTTTCGAACTCACAGATTC
>Ga0116219_10004769_pt1 | contig 10085 bp, 8 predicted proteins | sample Sb_taG_4_FD_91019 | JGI IMG/M metagenome (GOLD analysis project Ga0116219, IMG submission 91019) | Peat soil microbial communities from Weissenstadt, Germany - Sb_50d_6_BS metaG | ecosystem: Environmental > Terrestrial > Soil > Wetlands > Peat | place: Germany: Weissenstadt | collected 2010-09-21
AGCCACGTCGCATGGTCAGGTTCCGACGAGGAATTCCAATCACAGACCCCACAGCCAGCCTGGGACGCGGCCTGGGACAGGGTACGCGCTGAACGGAAGCAGGCGGGTTTACCGAATACTTACATTCCGGTTTGGCTTCGTTTGGCGCCTTTCGCGGCGCCCGGCACTCCTGTGGCGTTGACTCGCTGGGTGCCTGGGGCGGAGGCGTCGACGCACCATGGAGAAGGTCCCAACACTTCTGGGGCATTGACTCGCTGCTCTCGCCTTCACCGCATCCATCCGACCTCATCTCGCATCTGTCATCCGCCTGGGAGTTATGCAGTTAGTCGACGAATGTATAGAAAGTCGGCCGATTGCGCCGGAATATGGGCAAGATGGCACTTGCGCGGCAAGGCCGATCTCGTCCATCTTCTGTACAAAAACTGTACAACTGCGTAACGCCTGCCGCCATCCGGCATGTGTCATCTGCCATCTGTGCATCCCCATTCCCCGAATTCCGCTGACCGTCACTGATTTTGGGGGGGCGCTGGTATAATCGTTTCTCATGCAGTGGCGAGGAATCGGTGTCTGAGTTGGAACTCGTTGCAGGGAAACAAGTTGAAAGCGCCGATTTTTCGTCAGCCGACAACCGTTCAGCAAGACCACCCTCACTCTCCGAAGTCGAGAGAAGCCATCGCGGAAACCTGCGGAGGCTTGCTTTCTCGGGGTTTCATTGGTTGCCCCCCAAAATCAGTGACGGTCAGACAATCCCGGTCGTGTGCCCTTCCGTCCCGAGGCGCTCGGCATCTGCGAGGGACTTGGACGTGATTCCAGCTCGCTCTTAACCGGTGCGAATATGGAAAACGTCAAAGTGACAGCTCCACTACCCCGGTTTTGGTTGGTTGACGGCGGGCGATAAAACGCGTTATCTTCCACCGTCAGGACGGCCCAAAGGAGCAGCGGAGTGCCTTTTAGCTCGGTAGATCGGGCCGCCAAAGGACGGGGTCATGAACGAGAAGAAAGCGACCGAGCTGGTGCCAGTGAGCGCGACGCGGGCGGAGCTGCCACCGATCCTGGTCGGTCGGCACGCCCCGGCGGTCGAGGCCCAGGTCCGGAGTTTCTACGGCTCGGTCGCGGACATCTTCGAACGCTGGGTGACGCGGCGGACGAGCAAGCACACCCAGCGCGCCTACCACCAAGACGTCATGGACTTTGTTCACTTCCTCGGCATCCGCTGGCCCGAGGACTCGGCGAGGCTTTTCACGGTCTCGGTCGCAAAAGTCCAAGCCTTCCGCGATCGCACACTCGCCGAGAACAAGGCCCCAAAACCAGGCGGCATGAGTTACGTTCAAGCCCCCGTCCAGAGAACCCGAGGGCGATACACCAAAGCTGAGTTTGCGCAACGCTCAGTAATGCTCGTCGTAGTTATGGTGACACCCCATGCAGGTGTTGGGGTCGCCAGTCGTCGGGCGGAATGCAGAGCAACTGCACTTCCACGAGCCGTCGTAGTGTTTGCACGGGCAGCCAGTACGTCCGAACTGTATAGGCGTCGGACGCGTAATGAGCTGATTTAACATCGAGGGAAGGCTCCAATGCCTTGGGCCCACGCCTGGTGACAGGGAGGGATCGAGACTGGGCGGTTCCGGCCCCGTCGGCTCGATCGGCTCGTCCGTCGACTCGATCAGGTCATCCGTCAACTCGTCCGTCGGCTCGATCAGGTCATCCGTCAACTCGTCCGTCGGCTCGATCGGCTCGTCCGTCAACTCGTCCGTCGGCTCGATCAGGTCATCCGTCAACTCGTCCGTCGGCTCGATCAGGTCATCCGCCGGTGGTGATGGATCATCCCAGTCGTCCGGGAAGCCTGAAGACTCATTGAGATCCATTGTTAACTCACTCCTACCCATTGAGGATCGTTCTTTTCGGACTTTCCGGGCTTCTAAAGGCCGAAGCCCGCCAGGCCACAAAGGTACTTGACGGCGGCCGGCGCCGTGTAACCCCATCGGGTGACTTGCTTGATTGCCAGGAGAGCGCTGTGCGCAGGGCCTCCCTGGTCATCGCCCGAGAGGCTTTGCCGATGGTCATGGGGCGGGAGACGATGGGAGTCGTGCCACGTCGTTGCTCGAGAAATCCGCCCGCGGCGCGTGTCCCCCGGTCGACCTGAGCCCGCATGAGCGTCTTGGGCAAGCGGGGGTCCTCTCGGGCAATTTTTGGTTAACGAAGGAAACCGCTTGTCAAAGAACTTTTGGCTAACCTACTTAGTGCTGTAAACGATCACCTCTTGTGGACGAATGAGCCTACCGCGATACATATAGCCAGGCCTCACAGTACTTTGAACAAAGTTGTTTTTGTCGGGATTGTCAACGGGGCAGGTGCTCATTATCTTTTGCTTCATGTAGTCATAAGGCCCCACGTCCTCGAGGGGCACTACTTCTCCCTTCTCGAGTACCTGACCCAACTTCCGATACAATTCCTCCATCAATTCCCGGGACGCCCCACCACCACCAGGGGAAGTCGCGAGAGAAACCCAGTCCCGTAACTTGATCACTTCCTTCTCTATTTCGCCCAGCTCCGGCTCGGGTTTGGGCAGCCGATGCCGTGCCTGAGGGATACTGGGGGGACGAGAGGAAGTAGCCTCGACCGATCTCGCCACCGCTGCTGATGCGCGGCCGGCTTGTGTATCGACGCCGCTGTCTTCGGCATGTTCAACGAGCCTATCCAAGAGCGAGCAGGTGGACTTGAGGACCGAGATGAGGTCGCTCGGCGTGGTATCGGGAGGTTGCTGTGTCAGGCGGCTCAACCTGCGAACTTTGGCCTCGACCTGCAGAGCTAAGTCCTGAGCCTCACGCCCGTGGGATCCCCAGGGAAAAAAATCGTGCAACAGCTTTACGAAGTTATGCCATAGCTGCACGAGGCCACCCCCTTCGAACACGAGGATTTTGTTGTCTCTCTGCCCTGACCACAGCCGGCGCGACGCCGGAAACACTGACGGTTTCATTATGTGGACTCGTGAGGAGCCCGGCTGGGGTCCCGAGCGGACTCCGGCGATGGCCGCCGGTTTGAGCGATCATGTCTGGTCGATGTCCGAGTGGTTGTCATTCCCCATCGTGCAATGAAGCGGAGCCAGGGGGTTCACCTCACGGTTTTCAACAATACAGATGCTTTTTCGCCTCCGTAACATGGAGTAAGATCCAATCGAAAGATCTCGCGATCTCCCTGGCAGCCTCGGCCGTATGCGCATCGGAGCCGAACATATCGTTGGCCCTCCGCTGCCAGTATCGTCGCCGCTCCTCGGCCACTTGCACCATCTCCCCGACGGTGGCGCGCTCGCCCAGCCCCAGCCTCTCGCCGCAGGAGGCCCCATGCTCGCCTGTGACCTTGAGGAGCTGTTCGACCTCGTCTTGGTCGAAGCCCAATTTCCCCTCGTAGTGGCTGCGGAGGACTTTCAACTCCAAGAAAGCATGCTCTCGGGTTTGGATCTCTTCCACCTTCCCCGCGATCTCCCCGACTATGGCTCTATCCGTCCCCGCGTAGCAATTTTGTCCCTGAAAGCAGATGGACGCAATCCGCCGCAGGACGGTGTCGAGTTTGATCAGGAAGGCTCGATTGCCGAAGTGGGAGATGACGAGCTTGCGTAGCCCCGAGACCCCGCTGCGATCGAAGAGCTCGTCTGCCAGGCAACGCCGGTCGTCTACCCCTTTCCGGATAAGGCTGCATGCCAGCATCACGCCGTATTGCCCGAGTCGTTCGAGCACGATGCCCCGGGCACAGGCTGGCGGAATGGCCGGCTCCTCCGGATACTCCCTATCGCCGAAACGGTCGGCGGTCCGCAGTAGACGCTGGAGGCGATCCTCGGGAAGCCCCGCCAGTTGAACCAGGGTCGCGAACTCTTCATCCATGATGGTCTTCGCCCCCAAGGCGACGATGCATGACACTGGGGAGATGGTATAGATACGGCGGCGGACCTGCGGGTGCTCTGAGAGGCGGCGGACAACCCTAACAGCAGCCTCCCTCGGGTCAGACACGTTCGGATCTGACCGGTATGTGTCCATCTTTGTAAGCACACCGATGGCGTTGATGGGCGTGGCGTAGCCCATCACGGGGCCCTGGAATTGTTCCAAAACGGAACGGTCGTCACTGCTGATGCTATGGCTGAACAAGTAGAGCACAGCGTCAGCTTTCGAGGCCTCCGCCTGGGTGTCCGCTACCAACTCCTCTCCATGGAGCTGCATGAAGTCGCGAGTATTCTGAGAGTCGTCCTTGAAGTACGACCTTAGACCCGGTGTATCGATCAGGTGGAAGGTTCGCAGGAGCGAGTTCGGGTGGAACACCTCGATATACTTAATGCCCAGCCGGTAGGCATGATTATCGTCGGCTCTCCTCGTTAACTTCTCGAGCTCTGCCAGCGACTTCTGCTCCGGTGCCCGGCCCTTCTGCTTGAAGTGCACCACCAGAGAGGGAGAGGCACCATGCTTCAGCCAGTTAATGTTAAACGTAGCTTCCACCGCACCGGTGGCTACCACCACTTCTTCTAGAAGGGCGTTGATCAGCGTCGATTTGCCGGCGTTGATCGATCCGACGACGGCCACCCGCATCGGCTGCCCTAATTGCTCCTGCAATTGCAATAACTGTTGATGAAAGTCTGCCAGGGCCGGTCGCCCGGAGACCCGATCGATAGCGGACTTGAAGAACTCACCCACGCGGTCGCGCAAGATTTGTTCACTCATCGGCACTGGACTCCTCCCCAATCCCACCGCCCCGGGTATCCTGCTCGGCGATGGCTTCAGCGAGTCGATCGACATGACGCTCGAGCTGATCAATTGGCCTCAGTTGGTTTTCGAGCTCTTTGGACTTCTGCGCGGCGCGCTCGCGGGAAACATTGCGTGCCTTCTCGACGATGTCGATATTCTCCTTACACATTTTGATCTCTTGATTGATCTGCTGCGTCAAGTCCTCGCGCATAAAGCTCTGCATGGACATAACCCCTTTGTCCAAAGCCATTCTGCAGAGCTGGAAACACTCGTCTTTATAGGGGCCAACGATCCTGGAGATCTCGCGGCGAGCGTTGGCTTGGTCCTTTTCCTGGACTTGATCCAACGCCTGCCTGACGCCGGAGGTAAGGCCTCGCACCCCACCCATGCACCCTCCAATGTCAGCGCCGAGTTTCGCGCCCGCAACCGCTCCGACTGGTCCAGCGACGAAAAATCCTCCTATAGCGCCCGTAATGCCACCCAGCAGCCCACCCAAAAATGCACCTGCCGTGGTGGCGAACACCGCCCGCTGGGTCGCGCTCATAGCTTTATCGAACCAGCCGGTCTTCTTCACGCGGGTGCCGATCGTGGAGGGCTTCTTCAGGTATGGATCGTCAAGATCACCCTGATACAGCTTGAGGCCCAACCCGGTTGCAGATTTCAGCTTGGCCTGCAGGCTGGCCGCCTGCCGACTGAGCTCCTTCCCCAAGTCAGCTATCAAGGCATAGGTCTCGACCTCCACCTTGCTGGTGATCTCTCCGGGTGATCCAAGCATGTGCGGGTCATCTAGATCGGCATTGAGTTGGCGTCCGATATCCACGAACCCGTTCCGGAGCTTATATTGCAACTGGTTTTTAATGTCCTCAAGGCCATGATTCAATTGGGCCTGCCAATTGGCATTACGGTGCAGTAAATCCTGCAACCGTATCTTTGCTTTCTCAAACTCGGCCTTCAGTTCTTCCTTTTCCTGCTGGCTCTGTTTTTGGTACGTCTCCCACTCCACCTGGAGTGGTTTACTCAGATCGGCCAGCGCCAGGCGGAGTTCGCCCGCCGCGTGCATCAGCAAGATTGATCCACGTCGCTCGCCCAGAAGGCTCCACAAGGCGCTCTCCAGCGCGGCGTAGTTACTATCCTCCAGGTCCTCATCATCTCGTGATTGCAAGTATGCCAGTTTGGTCGAACTGGAGACCGGGATGATCGGGATCTCGTTTCCTGGGCGACCCAGAACTTGGGCCAGCTTGGACCGATTGTTCTCCAGCACTTCCCGGTAGGCAGACACGGCATCGATCTTGGTCAGGACGAAGATGATGTCTCGACAGTGCCTTGCAATTAATCGGACGAAATCCAATTCCTTGGATGAAAGTGGTGCAAGGGCGTCGCTGACGAATAGGATCGCATCCGCATTAGGGATGAACGCGTAGGAGATCGCCGTGTGCTGGGTGTTCAGTCCGCCCACGCCGGGGGTGTCGACTAGGACGAGCCCTTCACGAAGCCGCTCGTTGGGCGACTCGATGACCAGCATCTGAGCTTTTTGATAATTTCCTCGATTGCGCTGCTCGGTGACGTAGTCAGGGATCTCGGCGCGCCCAATCTGCCTGACCTCCTCCTTGCCCGGATCCTCCAGTACGACGACAATCTTCTCCTGTTCGCCGTAGGTTATGCTCGAAACGATGGTGGTGGTGATGTCTACGTCGACCGGGAAGAGGCCGGGCTCATTGAGCAGGGCGTTGATCAGGGTGGATTTGCCCTGCTTAAACTCTCCGCAGACCACCACGAACAACTTCTCCTTGGTCAGGCGCTCCTTCGCCTCGGCCAGGCGCTGCTGGATATCCTGTTTCGCATGAGTGTGGGCGAGGGCAAGGCAAGAATCGAACAGGTGCAGTATCTCCTGCTTCTGATCCTGATAGGCAACCATCGGCGGCGCTCCTCTCGAATTCGGTCAATAGGGTTGATTGGAAATAGCGTCGATTTCAACGCAAGTAGTTAGGAGTAAAGGACATACAGCAAGAACACTACTCTGCCCTATGTCCTTTGCTACGCAGGCTTTACCCGTGTTTTTCGGTTAATTCCAATTAACTCTAATCTCGATTACCTCCACCGCGGCTGCTCGCTTAGGAGCCTCCGCAGGGCGCCTTCCAATCGAGGGCCGATTCACGTCCTGAACTACCAGAGCCGGACGGTCTCGTCCCACGACCCCGAGGCCAGCGTCGCCCCGTCCGGCGCGAACGCCACGCTCGACACTAATCCCCCGTGTCCTCCAGGCCCCCAATGACCGGCCATGAAGTCCGTCGTGCCCCCGCCGGCGTTCCATGACCAGCGTGAGGGGTCGCCGGCCAACAACTGGCCCGACTGCGCCAGGCTGGCCAGGGCCGCGTCTGGCTCGCGCACGAAATGGACGTTGCCCCGGAATGGCTCCGGGAAGCAGCCCCGCACCACCCGCGCGAAGTCGGCCAGCAGGTCCCCGGGATCGTGCCGCCTTCCGCCTCGCGCCCCCAGTGCACCGGGTGAGCGAAGTAGAAGAGTTGATCGGCGGCGAAGTCGCCCAGCTTCTCCTCCCGCAGCCATCCCAAGACCAAGGCCAGTAACGCCCGGGTGCAGTCGAGGGTTTCGTCATGGGTGTAGTGGCGGGTGAAGTCCATCGGGTCGACAGGCCCGCAGTTGCCTATGCAGGGCTTGAAAGCGTCGCGGAGGTAGGGCCGGCGGACCGGGTCGTCATCGACCATCTCGTAGACGGCCTTGCCCTGGCCGCGGACCCGGCCCTGGTCGTCCAGCAGCAGGGCGGCGGGGAGGTGGCGGCCGTCGAAGGCCCGCAGGGCAACGCACTGCAGGGCGCCCGCGGGGTCGCCCGCCCGGGTGTCGGCGGGACCATCGGCGCAACTGTTTCGGTAGATCCGCCAGTTGGTGGTCCCGCAGTCGAACGCATAGATCTCACGCTGTGCCATCGGTTCTACCTCCCGCGGTCCGTCGCTGCCCCCTTATGCTCGGTCCCCTCCTCTTTGCGGTTGCCCGATCCGGGAACTTCTTCATAACTTATTGCACCACTTACAGAACGGTTGTCTGCCCGCTGTTGTCAGTCGATCTCTTCTTCGTCATCCTCCAGCTCATCGAATTCATCATCGTCGTCGAACTCCTCATCCTCATCCTCATCAATGTCGATGTCTTCGATTTCTTCATCGATTTCATCGTCAAGTTCGTCCTCTTCCTCCTCCTCGTCAAAGTCGTCGTCGGTATTTTCATACTCGTCTTCGAAGTCGTCATCATCCTCCTCCTCGTCGAAGTCATCCTCCTCCTCCTCCTCCATGTTTTCACCTGGTGGCCCCACCGGTGTCGGCACTATCGGCGCTGGCTGGATCGGTGCCGCCGGGTTGATCGTCACGGCGGTGTTGCCGGTGATCGAGGTATGGACCCTATCAGTGGCGGTGACGGTCTGGGAGCCGGCCGTCGGCAGCGTTACCTCGAAGTTATGCACACCGGCATCGGCGACGGTGAAGGTGTAGTCGGCGGGCAGGCCCGCCTGCGGAGCGCTGCCGGTGAAGTGAACGGTGCCGACATAGCCGGTGGCCGTGTTGCCGAAGGCGTTTTGGGCAGTGATAGTCACGGGGAAGGCCGTGCCCGCAGTGGCGCTGGGCGGCGCGCCGATACTGAACCGGGTCGTTTTTTCTGCCCCGAAAATCGCCGCCCCCCGGCACACCGCCAGGTCCGGGTCATCCACCGGGAAGACCGGCCGCCCCAGCTCCCGCTCCAGCGACTCCCGCACGTAAGGGATCCGGCAGCTGCCGCCCACTAGCAGCACGCCGTCGACCCGCTCCGCAGAGATGCCCGCCTGCCGGATCAGATCGTGGCAGCACTGGAGAGTCTGGCCGATGTACGGCTCGATCATGCGGTTGAACTCGCCCCGTGTCAGGGAGAATCTTTCGAAGGATGCCAAGCCGGTCGGGACGGACATCTCCGCCTGCTGGACCCTGCTGAGCTGGTGCTTGAGATCGCGGCAGAGATCCCCGACAATTAGACGGAAGCGTAGGGCTTGTGAATCCCGCCGTTGGCCATCCAGGACGTCGCGCAGGGCAGGGCTACAGCGGCTCAGGAAGGCGTTGTAGATCGCGCGGTCAAAGTCGATACCGCCGCAGGGGTCGAGCCCCCCAGGGGGGGTCAAGAACTTGTATCCTGATGTGTTTCTTTCGATGAGGGCGGCGTCGAATGTACCGCCGCCTAAATCGTAGACAAGCAGCGTCTCCCCGGCCCCGCCCGCGTGGTCGCGGAGTAGCCGCTGGTGGTAGATCGCCGCCGCCACCGGCTCCTCCAGCAGGTCCACCCGACGGAAACCGGCAGCCCGGCCCGCCTCCTCCATCAGCCTCCGCTTGTAGAGCTGATAGGTGGCCGGCACGGTGATCACGGCGGACGTCAGCGGCGTGACGCTGTAGCCCTCGACCATCTGCTGCTCGGCCTCGCCCTTGATCGCCCGGAGGATCTCCGTGACGAGATGCTCCGGCAGTAGCCGGCGGCCCCCGAGGGTAATCGGGATATCCTGGCCCAGCTCGCGCTTGAATTCCCGCTTATACCGCTCGGGATTCTGCATGCGAATGTTCTCGGCCGAGCTGCCGACGAGCACATCACCACTCTCAGTGACGTAGGCGCTGGAACAGAAGGCGTACCCATGCTGGATGGGGTCCTTCACCGTCGTCGGCATGTCCCCCCGCAGCATGAACGCCGCGTTGGAGAAGCAGGTCCCGAAGTCGACGCCCAGCCACCTACTCATAGTGACGCCTCACATCTCAATAGGGCCACCACGAGATACCTGCACGATCCAGGGCTCCGTCACGGCCGGACCATGACCGGAAGTCGTGGGTGCGCTAGTCACCACCCCAATCCGAGAGCCGACTGACCCCAGTCCACGTGACTTTCCCAGGAGCGTATCCTACGCATAAAAAAAAACCCGTTCACGCACTGGTCGCACGGCGGGGCCACCATGGCCGGAACTATCCCCCACCTTGGGGGAATGATCAGCCTTCATTTTCTTCCTCGCGAATGCCAAAAGTCAACGAAAATCCGGGACTTCTCGCCGATCCGGTGAGCGTCCTGATAGTTGGTGGAAAATTTGTACAGCAACCGGGTTTTCGCATGTTCTCCGCAACTAAAGCTCTCATTTGGAGTTACAACATGGGACTTGGGGGTCGGCGCGGTGCCGTGGCTAGAGGGTTGACGAGAGCCGGCCGCTGCTTTCGGACCTTGGAAGAACTGTCCGAGGGCTTCATTTTCCTGGGACTCGAGAGGGTGTTGAACTCTCGAGTAGAGAAAGCAAACAAGACCGAATTACCGATAATTGGTCGGCATGCGAATTGATAATCTGAGTAAACTGAG
>Ga0116219_10004770_pt1 | contig 10083 bp, 9 predicted proteins | sample Sb_taG_4_FD_91019 | JGI IMG/M metagenome (GOLD analysis project Ga0116219, IMG submission 91019) | Peat soil microbial communities from Weissenstadt, Germany - Sb_50d_6_BS metaG | ecosystem: Environmental > Terrestrial > Soil > Wetlands > Peat | place: Germany: Weissenstadt | collected 2010-09-21
ACCCCTGCTGTGGCGGGGTCATCCGGACTGACCCGCACCAACCATCCTGCACCACCGCGGGAGACGGGGAGGCGTGCTCAGAGGCGAGTCCAGGCCTCGGTGAGCACGCTGCGCAGGATTTGCTCCATTTCGGCGAAGTGCTCCGGCCCGCAGGTCAGCGGGGGAGCCAGCTGGATCACCGGGTCACCGCGGTCGTCGGCCCGGCACACCAGGCCCGCGTCGAACAGGGCCTGGGACAGGAACCCGCGGAGCAGCCGCTCGGACTCATCCTCGTCGAACGTCAGCCGGCTGGCCTTGTCCTTCACCAGCTCGATGCCGTAGAAGTACCCGTCGCCGCGGACATCGCCCACGATCGGCAGGTCGTTCAGCTTCTCCAGGGTGGCCCGGAACGCCGCCTCGTTCGCCCGGACGTTGCCCAGCAGGTCTTCCTTCTCGAACACGTCCAGGTTGGCCAGGGCCACCGCGCAGGACACCGGGTGCCCGGCGAAGGTCACCCCGTGCAGGAAGGTGGCCGGCCCGTCGCTGAACGGCTCCATCAGCCGGTCGCTGACCAGCATGCCGCCGAGCGGGGCGTAGCCGGAGGTCAGTCCCTTGGCGAAGGTGATGATGTCCGGCTGGTACCCGTAGCGCTGCGAGCCGAAGTAGTAGCCGAGTCGGCCGAATGCGCAGATGACCTCGTCGGAGACGAGCAGCACGCCGTAACGGTCACAGATCTCCCTGACCCGGGCGAAGTAGCCGGGCGGCGGCGGGAAGCAGCCGCCGGAGTTCTGCACCGGCTCCAGGAAGACGGCGGCCACCGATTCCGGGCCCTCGCGCAGGATCGCGCGCTCGATCTCGTCGGCGGCCCACAGCCCGAACGCGCCGAGGTCGTCGGCGACGAAGCCGGGTGCCCGGTAGAAGTTCGTGTTCGGCACCCGGACCCCGCCGGCCGGCAGCGGCTCGAACGGGTGCTTGATCCCGGGCAGCCCGGTGATGGCCAGCGCCCCCATGGAGGTGCCGTGGTAGGCGATGTCCCGGCTCAGCACCTTGTACCGGCCATGCTCGCCCGTGGTCTTGAAGTACTGCTTGGCCAGCTTCCAGGCCGATTCCACCGCCTCGGAGCCGCTGGTGGTGAAGAACACCCGGTTCAGGTCGCCCGGTGCCAGCGTGGCCAGCCGCTCGGCCAGCTCCACCGCCCGGGGATGGGCATACGACCACAGCGGGAAGTAGGCCAGCTCGGCGGCCTGCCGGGCGCCGGCCTCCGCCACTTCCCGGCGGCCGTGCCCGATCTGGCTGACGAACAGGCCGGACAGCCCGTCCAGGTAGCGCTTGCCCTTCTGGTCGTACACGTACTGCCCGGAGCCGCGGACGATCACCGGCATGTCGGCGTCGGCATAGGACGACATGCGGGTGAAGTGCAGCCACAGGTGCCGCCGCGCAGCCTCCTGCATGGCCAGGTCACCGGGCCCGCCGGAGCCCAGGCTGCCGTCGGTGGCCGAGGCCGGGCCCATCGGATCGACCTGGCCCTGCGGGATGGCGCCGTCGGCGCGGCCCGGGTGGTCCGGGTAGCCCGGGTGGCTTGGCGTGGTCATCTTGTCCCCCAGCCGTAGGTCTGCTTGCGGAGTTTGAGGTACACGAAGGTCTCGGTGCTGGTCACGGAAGGCACCGAGCGCACCCGGCTGAGGATCTCCAGCAGGTGGGAGTCGTCCTCGCAGACGACCTCGACGAGCAGGTCGAACGAGCCGGACGTGATCACCACATAGTCGATCTCGTGCATGTCGGCCAGGTGGTCGGCGACCTGCTCCAGGTCCCCGGCGCACTTGACGCCGATCATGGTCTGCCGGCTGAACCCCAGCATGAGCGGGTCGGTGACCGCGACGATCTGCATGATCCCGGCGTCCACCAGGCGCTGCACTCGTTGCCGGACCGCGGCTTCGGACTTCCCGACCGCCTTGCCGATGGCCGCATACGAACGGCGGCCGTCTTCCTGCAGTTGCTCGATGATCCGCTTGGACAGGTCATCGAGCGTGACGCCGGCCGGGCCGCGCGCCTGAGCCCGGCCGTTACGGCTGGCCGCGGCCTGGGCCCCGTCCGGCGCGCCGGGCATGACGGGCGCTCCGGGGCTGTGAGCCATGCGGTCCTCCTTCGTCTGCCATCGTGCCATGCGGATCGAGTGTGTCAACTGATTTCGTTGCTATGCATGTTATATGCCACGGATTCACTTGTAAGTGATCGCTTTCTCTGCGAGGGTCGGAGGCACCGGGCGCGATCTGGGCAGCTTCCCGTTACCCGGCACCGCGCCCAGCGACTCATCAAGGGGAGACGGATCGTGACGGCAGCCACGAGCACCCGCACCGGTCTGCAGGAACTGGCTAACTTCGTCAATGGCGAACATGTCCCGGCGGCGGCCGGCCGCAGCAGCGAGGTGGTCGATCCCAGCACCGGGGAGGCATACGCCCGCGCGCCGGTCTCCGGGCCGGAGGACGTGGACGCGGCGCTGCGCAGTGCCGAGGCCGCCCGGGAGGCGTGGCGGGATGCCACCCCGGCGCAGCGCAGCCTCGCGCTGCTGAAGCTGGCCGACGCGGTGGAGGAGCAGGCGGCCCGGCTGGTCGAGGCGGAGTGCCGCAATACCGGCAAGCCGGTCGCGCTGACCATGGCCGAGGAGCTCCCGCCGTGTGCCGATGAGCTGCGCTTCTTCGCCGGCGCAGCGCGCATCCTGCAAGGCAGCGCGGCCGGGGAGTACGTACGCGACCACACCTCGATGATCCGGCGCGAGCCGGTCGGTGTCTGCGCCCAGGTCACTCCCTGGAACTACCCGCTGATGATGGCGATCTGGAAGATCGCCCCCGCGCTGGCGGCCGGGAACACGGTGGTGCTCAAGCCGTCCGACACCACCCCGGTGTCCACGCTGATGCTCGCCGAGATCGCCGCCGAGTTCCTGCCCCCTGGCGTGCTCAACGTGGTCTGCGGGGATGCGGGCACCGGCCGTGCCCTGGTCAGCCACGACATCCCGCAGATGGTGTCGATCACCGGATCGGTCCGCGCCGGGATACAGGTCGCCCAGGCCGCCGCGGCCGGGCTGAAGCGGGTCCACCTGGAACTGGGCGGCAAGGCCCCGGTCGTGGTGTTCGACGACGCGGACGTGGCCGCCGCCGCCGCAGGCATCGCCGGGGCCGGCTACTACAACGCCGGCCAGGACTGCACCGCCGCCACCCGGGTGCTGGCCGCCCCGGCGGTCGCCGACGACCTGACCGACGCCCTGGCCGAGCAGGCCCGGGGCACCACGGTAGGCGGGCTCGACGTGCCGGACGCAGACTACGGCCCGCTGAACAACCCGGCCCAGCTGGCCCGGGTGGAGGGATTCCTGCACCGGGCGCCGGACCACGCCCGGCTGGTCACCGGGGGCCGCCGGGTGGGGGAGCGTGGTTACTGCTTCGCCCCCACGGTGGTGGCCGGCCTGCGGCAGGATGACGAGATGATCCAGGACGAGATCTTCGGCCCGGTCATCACCGTGCAGCGGTTCGGCACCGAGTCCGAGGCCGTCCGGTACGCCAACGGGGTCAAGTACGGGCTGGCGGCCAGCGTGTGGACCCGGGATCACGGCCGGGCCATGCGGCTGGCCCGGCTGCTGGACTTCGGGGCGGTCTGGATCAACACGCACATCCCGTTCGCCTCGGAGATGCCGCACGGCGGGTTCAAGCATTCCGGCTACGGCAAGGACCTGTCCATGTACGGGTTCGAGGACTACACCCGGGTCAAGCACGTGATGAGCTACCTCGGGTGATGGGGCGGTGCCAGGCAGGCCGGTGAGGCGCCGTGACGTCCTGGCCCTGGGCGGGCTGGCGGCCGGCGGGCTGGCGGCGGCCGGGCCGGCCGGGTGCAGCAGCGCCCCGCTGCCCTCCGTCGTGCACCCGCAGAACCCGGTGGCCAGCTACTGGTCCCGGCAGAAACGGCACGGCCAGGTGAGCTTCGCCAACTGGCCGCTGTACATCGACACCGGGCGCCGGACCCTGCAGGAGTTCACCGCCGCGACCGGCATCCGGGCGAGTTACGCCGAGGTCATCCAGGAGGACTCCTCCTGGGTCAGCAAGATCACCCCGGTGCTGCGCTCCGGCCAGCCGATCGGGTACGACGTGATGGTGATCACCAACGGGTTCTGGTTCTCCCAGCTGCTCACCCAGGGCGACCTGATCCCGCTGGACCAGAGCCTGCTGCCGAACTTCCTCCGGAACGCGGCAGCCAAGTTCCAGCACCGCTCCTTCGACCCGGGCAACACCTGCAGCATCCCGTGGGCGTCAGGGACCACCGGCATCGCGTGGAACCCCCGGTTCATCCAGGCCCCGGTGACCAGCATCAGCGAACTGTGGAACCCGGCCTACCAGGGCCGGGTCGGGATGCTCGCCGACATCCAGGACCTGGGCAACGTCGGGATGCTCAAGCTGGACATCGACCCGGAGACGTCCACCCCGGCCGACTGGCGGGCGGCGGCCGCCGCGCTCACCCGGCAGCGCGACGCGGGCCAGGTCCGCGGCTACTACCGTCCGCAGACCGCGGCCCAGCTGACCGAGTCGGTCAACTACATCAGTGCGGTGCCCGCCGCCCAGCCGGTCATCGCCGGGGACGCGGCCCGGGCCAGCGGCGCCATCCGGCAGCTGCTGCGTGAGGTCGCCATCAGCGAGCTGGTCTGGCCGTCAGCCGCGGACTACCGGCGGCTGTACAACTACGCCGATGTGAGCGGGAAACTCCGGGCCGTCTATGAGTCGATCTTCAACCCGGTCATCAGCGCCTGAGCCGGAGGCCGGGCCGGGGTCCGCGCCGGGGTCCGGGCGAGGGCCCGGGCCGGGCGCTGCGGCGGCCGGTGCGGCGGCTGCCCGGGCGCTGCGCGGCGCCCGGCCGGCCAGCTTCTGGCTGGACCAGCCGGATGCGCCGGCTCCCGTGGCCCGGCTGCACGGCGAGACCACGGCCGCCCTGGCGGTGGTCGGCGGCGGCTTCACCGGCCTGTGGACCGCGCTGCTGGCCAGGGAACGCGACCCGTCGCGTGACGTGGTGCTGCTCGAGGGGCGCACCGTGGGCTGGGCGGCGTCCGGCCGCAACGGCGGCTTCTGCTCGGCCAGCCTGACCCACGGCCCGGCCAACGGCTTCGACCGGTTCGGCCCCGAGATGCCGGCCCTGCACCGGCTCGGCCGGCAGAACCTGGACGAGATCGCGGCCACGGTGGCCCGTTACCCCATCGACTGCGGATTCGAGCGGACCGGTGAGCTGACCGTCGCCACCCGCGACTGGCAGCTAGCCGGCCTGGGGCACGCCGCGGACCTCGCGGGCCGGCTCGGCGAGCGCCCGGTCCTGCTGGACGCCGCCGGGGTGCGGGCCGAGATCGACTCACCCAGCTACCTGGGCGGCCTGTGGGACACCCGCGGCTGCGCCCTGGTCGACCCGGCCCGGCTGGCCTGGGGCCTGCGCCGGGCCTGCCTGGACGCCGGGGTGCGGATCCACGAGCACTCGCCGGTGACCGGGATCAGCCGGGACGGCCCGGGCCTGGTCCTGGCCACCCCGCACGGCCGCGTGCGCGCCGCGCAGGCATGCCTGGGCACCGGGGCCTACCGGCCGCTGCTCCGCCGGCTCTCGCACTACCTCGTGCCGGTCTATGACTACGTCCTGATGACCGAGCCGCTGTCGGCGTCCCAGCGCGCCGCCATCGGGTGGCGGCACCGGCAGGGGGCCGCCGACCTGGGCAACCAGTTCCACTATTACCGGCTGACCGCGGACGGCCGGATCCTCTGGGGGCGGCTATGACGCCGTCTACTACAACGGCGGCCTCATCACCGCCGCCCGGGATCAGCGTCCCGCCACCTTCCGCCGCCTGGCCAGCCATTTCTTCGAGACCTTCCCGCAACTGGACGGCCTGCGCTTCACCCATGCGTGGGGCGGGGTGATCGACACCTGCGCCCGGTTCTGCGCGTTCTACGGCACGGCCCACCAGGGGCGCCTGGCCTACGCGGCCGGCTACACCGGGCTCGGTGTCGGCGCCTCCCGGTTCGGCGGCAACGTCATGCTCGACCTGCTCAGCGGCGAGCAGACGGAGCGGACCGCGCTGTCCATGGTGCGCCGCAAGCCGGTGCCGTTCCCGCCCGAGCCGGCCCGGTCGGCGGTCATCCAGCTCACCCGGTCCGCGCTGGCCCGCGCGGACCAGCGCGGCGGCCGCCGCGGCCTGTGGCTGCGCACCCTGGACCGGCTCGGGCTCGGCTTCGACTCGTGACGGCCATCCAGCGCGGTAAAGTCTGGGCTGGGCGGCCTAGCCGAGCCATTCCGGCCGTATATGGCACCGATCACGGAAAGGCGTACCTGTGACAGGAGAATGGCTCAGCGAATCCCTTCCGGGCCGCCCGGAACAGCCTGTGGACTTCGACACCAGCGTGGCGCATATCGCCCGGGTGTACGACTACTGGCTGGGCGGCAAGGATAATTTCGCGGCCGACCGCGAGGCGGGCGAGGAGGCCCTGCAGGCCTACCCTGACCTGGTCTCCTCAGTCCGGGCTAACCGCGCGTTCCTGGCCCGCGGGGTGCGCTACCTCGCGGCCGAGGCCGGGATCCGCCAGTTCCTGGACATCGGCACCGGGATCCCCACCGCCAATAACACCCATGAAGTGGCCCAGTTGGTGGCCCCGGGCAGCCGGGTCGTGTACGTGGACAACGACCCCATCGTGCTGGCCCACGCGCGGGCCCTCCTGGTCAGCGGGCCGGGCGGGTCCACCGACTACCTGGACGCCGACCTGCGCCAGACCGAGCACATCCTGGACCATGCCCGCACCCGGCTCGACTTCTCCCAGCCGGTCGCGGTCATGCTGATCGCCGTGCTGCACCTGATCGGCCCCGAGGACGATCCGTACGGGATCGTCCGCCGGCTGATGGCGGCGGTACCGCCCGGCAGCTACCTGATGATCTCGCATGTGGCATCGGACATCGAGCCGGAGAAGATGGCGGAGATGGCCAAGCGGCTGAACCGGCTGCTGGCGCAGAAGGGGACCTACCGCAACCGGGAGCAGGTGACGGACTTCTTCGCCGGGCTGGAACTGATCGAGCCCGGCGTCGCTCCGGTCCAGCACTGGCGCCAGGATTCCGAGGTGGAAGGGGCCCGCCGGGCCGCCATGTGGGGCGGCATCGGCCACAAGCCCCGCTGACCGCCTGCCTCAGGCCACCCCGGCCGCGACGACGCACACGGCGGCCGGGATCCCGGCAGGCCCGGGCACCGGGCGGAGGGTGGCCGGGCGGAGGGTGGCCGGCGTGCGCAGCGGCGGGCCAGGGGTCCAGCCTGGGCCAGGCAGGCTGCCGGCCCGGATGGCGCCGCGCGGCGGGGCGATCTTCTTCCCGCACCGGGGCGGCAGCACGATGCACCGGCCCGGCGTGACCATGATCCCGCCAGGAACCACGCGCCACCGGCCCGGGGCTGAGCGGACCTGGGCCGGGACCGCCCCCGGCCGGACCTGGGCCGGGACCGTGCGCGGCCGGACCTGGGCCGGGACCGTGCGCGGCCGGACTGGGGCCAGCCGGCCCGGCGGGCCGCCGCGAATCGAGCGGAGCCGGCCCGGGAGGGCGCGGGTCCCGGCCGGCGGGCGGGGCAGGCTGGCCCGGCTGGCCGCGCACGGCATGGGCAGCCTGGTGATGCACCAGATTCCCTTCGGGCGGACCTGTCCTGTCTTCAGGCGGACCTGGCCCGCGGGGCCGGGCGCCCGCGACAGCTTCCACCCCGGCTGGGCCGGGATCACTACGGACGACCGGGGCCGGGCTGGTCCGGGCCCATGGACCCGGACCGCCCCCGCCGGCACGGGCGAGCAGCGGACGCTGGCCAGGCTGGCGGCCTGGGTGCTGGTGCGGGCCGGATGCGGCCTGTCCAGCGCCCATCCGGTCCCGGCCGCGGCCACCAGCACGGCCACGGCCGGGACCACCGCAATGCGGCGGGACTTGGCCAGTGCGCGCCCCCGTTCGACCGCCGCACCGGTGATCAGGTCGAGCCCGGCCCGCCACGGCGTGCTGTCGCCCTCCGCGATGAGTTCCTCGCTCAGGCTGGCCACCTCACTGCCGTACCGGTCCCGCCACGCCCGCGGGTACAGCGCGAGCGTCCACCGCACCATCCGCCGCCCCCCCGCCGGGCTGCGGGCTCGCGCCGGGCTGCGGGCTCATGACGAGGCTGCCTCGATGCGGGCCAGGCCGATGCTGGCGATCCGCGCGGATTCGGACAGGCGGGCGCGCAGGTGCTCGCGGCCCGCCTCGGTGATCTGGTACGGGCGGCGGCGCTCGTCGGCGGGCAGCGGGGTGACAAGCCCGGCCTGTTCCAGCTTGGCCAGCGCTCCGTACAGGGTGCCCGCGCCGAGGGTGACCCCGGCGAAGCCCTGGATGTCCTTGATCAGCGCGTAACCGTGCCTGGGTGAGCCGGCCAGGCTGGTCAGGATCAGGATGCTGCGGTCTGAGGAGCCGCGGAGCGAGTCGCCCGTCATCTGCCCGCCTCCCTAGTAGCTCCAAGAAGAGTACATCGAAAAGTGTACTACTGGAGACGGAACGTCCGGCCGTCATGACCTGTGGCTGCGCATCCGGGACCGGGCGACGGCCAGCAGCATGGTGCCGGGACGGGAGGAGCGCCGCTACCTGACGTCCGGGTAACCGGACAGCAGCGCCGCGACCGTGCGGCGGGCACCGTCGCGGGCCAGCCGGGCCAGGTGCTCGGTCAGCAGTTCGCGGAGGACCGCCGATTCTGACAGGTCGCCGAACACCTCCCGGATGCCGAGCAGCGCCCCGGTCACCTGGCCCGCCTGCTCAGCCTCCTCCCCGGCCCCGGCGGCGCTCCCGGCCCCCGCCGCGGCGAGCCGGGAGCGGAACAGTCCCGCCAGCGGGTCATCGACCGGGAACGGCTGTCCGTCATCCGCATGCCCGGTCCACACATGCCGCATCCAGGCGGCGACCGCGAGCGCCGCCCACACCGGCGTCCCGCCGGCCAGCAGCCGGTCCGCGACGGTGCCGAGCAGCCGCTGCGGCAGTTTCTGGCTGCCATCCATGGCCACCTGAGCACACCGGTGCCGCAGCGCGCGATTGCCGAACCTGCGGAGCACCTGCTCCGCGTAAACGTCCAGGTCCATCCCGGCCGGGGGGTCCAGGGTAGGGGCGGCGTCCTCGGTCATCAGCCGGTACGCGCAGGCGGCGAGGTGGTCGTCGCCGAGCGCGCCGGTGATGAACTCGTACCCGGCGAGGCCGCCGAGATAGGCCAGCGCCGAGTGTGCCCCGTTGAGCATCCGCAGTTTCACCTTCTCGTACGGCGCGACATCGGGCACCAGCTCCGCCCCGGCCTTCTCCCAGGCCGGCCGGGGGCCGGCGAACCGGTCTTCGATGACCCACTGGGTGAACGGCTCAGCCACCACTGCGCCCAGGTCGCGGACGCCCAGCAACGCCGCCACGTCCGCCCGGTCGGCGTCGGAGGCGGCGGGCACGATCCTGTCCACCATCGTGGCCGGGAAGGCGACCCGCCCGCCGATCCAGTCGGGCAGCCGCGCCGCTTTGGCGTGCCGGGCCGCATACGCCTCGGCGTACGCCAGCACCAGGCCGCGTACCGTTGGCCCGTTGGCCGGCAGGTTGTCACAGCACAGCACCGTGACCGGGCTGGCCTCAGCGGCGGCCCGGGCCGCCAGCCCGGCGGTGAGCTGGCCGATCACCGTACGCGGCGGGCGCCCGGCCAGGTCGGCGGCGATCTCCGGATCCTGCAGGCGCAGCCGGCCGGTAGCCGGATCATGCCGGTAGCCCTTCTCCGACACCGTGAGGCTGACGATGCTCACGCCAGGGTCGGCCATCCGCGCTGCCACCGCCGCCGGGTCGCCGCCCCCGTAGATCACCTCGCGGACCGCGCCGATCACCTGGGGCCTGGCGTCCGTGCCGTCCCGCACCAGCAGCGTGTACAGCGAGTCCTGCGGCGCCAGCTGCTCGACCACCCGCGGGCTGCGCTGGGTCACGCCGCAGCTTCCCCAGTCGCCGCACTCCTCGGTGTAGGCGGCCTGGTGGGCGCGGTGGAAGGCGCCGATGCCCAGGTGCACGATGCGGACCCGGCGCTGGCGCGGGTCGATG
>Ga0116219_10004776_pt1 | contig 10080 bp, 9 predicted proteins | sample Sb_taG_4_FD_91019 | JGI IMG/M metagenome (GOLD analysis project Ga0116219, IMG submission 91019) | Peat soil microbial communities from Weissenstadt, Germany - Sb_50d_6_BS metaG | ecosystem: Environmental > Terrestrial > Soil > Wetlands > Peat | place: Germany: Weissenstadt | collected 2010-09-21
CAGGCCGCGGCCGGTGCATGGACGCTGGCACGGTGGCTGCGGTACTGGCTGACGCTGGCCGAGCCGAACCTGCGCCCGTCGACCGTCCATGGCTACCGTGATCACATCGACCGGTACCTCATCCCCAGCCTGGGCCGCATCACCCTGGCCGACCTCACCGCCAGGCGCCTGCAGGCGTCCTTCGACGTGCTGGCGCGCCAGCGCACCACGAAGGGAACGCCGATCGCGGCGTCGACCGTGGACCGGATCCGCGCCACGCTGCGCTCCGCGCTGAACACCGCGGTCCGGGAGGGCCTGATCGCCGCCAGCCCGCTGGCGCAGGTCCGGCTGCCCCGGCCGGTGCGGCCGCACCCGGTCATCTGGACCGGCGAGCGCGTCGCCGCCTGGCGGCGCGACGGCATCCGCCCGCCGGTGGCGGTGTGGACCCTGCGGCAGCTCATCACCTTCCTGACCGGCGTGGAGGACGACCGGCTTGCCGCACTGTGGTGGCTGATCGCGCTGCGCGGCCTGCGCCGGGGCGAGGCTGCCGCCCTGAACCGGGACGACCTGGACGGCGAGGCACGGGAGCTGACGATCTGCCGTCAGCAGGTCGCGCAGCCCGGCGAGCTGTACTGCGGGCCGCCGAAAAGCCGGGCCAGCAGCCCGGGCTTTCAGCTTCACGCCGCGCTCACGGTACAAGGCGCTCATCACCGGGGTGAATCAGTACAAGGCGATCGCCCAGTACGATGTCGCGAACCATATCCCCGTCTACTATCTGCTCTACCATCCCTGGCAGATCCCGCACACCGTCACGTTTCCCCTCACGGCAGGTTACGCGGTAACGGGGACATGCGATGTCGGCTGCCGCGTGGTGCCAGCCCAGCAGCTTCGGACCGCACTTGACGGCCAACCGGAAGGCCACAGCCCGGCCTAAGGGGAACTCCAGCGACGGCTCGCCGCACCCTTCATCCCCGGCCAGCACCAGGCCGGCTGGCGCCTTGAGCACTTCGTGGCCGATCTGCTGCTGAACTGCGAGACGGGATACATCGCCGACAGCCCGAGCGACGGCGGGCTCAGCTACATCTTCAACGGCAGGAGCGGGCCGATATCCGCAGCGATAGCCCTGACGATAGACGCGCCCTGAACACGCTGCGGATAGGTCACCCGGCTGCAAGGCTCTCCAGGTACTCGCCCGCCAGATAGTTGTGGCGGAACCACTTCGCCACGATGTCACTCCACTCCGCGGTTGAGATGGACCCGTCCACCCGGAAGACCTTACGGTATTTCGCTGCCTGCGTTCCGGCTGGCATGTTCTCGGCCTGCCGTTTCGAGAAGCCCACTGCGTCATAGGCGCGCACGGCACCGTCGCAGTGGATGAAAGCACGGCTCTCGATATCCCGGATCGAATGCAGGTAACGCAGAACGCGGTAGCCGCAGAACTCTTCTGCTGACGGTGTTACAAGCTCTTCCATCTGGACGACTTTGTTACCTTCGCTGTCCATGCGCCAGTAGGCGAAGAACTTGCTGTAGCCGCGCAGAGAGTCATCGCCTTCGGGGTCGGCATGCACGGTGCAGCCGCCCGTATTCGGATCATCCAGCCATGCGCTGGTGAGTTTCGGTCCCCACCAGAAGTCTTCTTCTATGAAGTGCTCAAATTCGTGCCGCAGGAGGATACGGTGATCGTCGATGGCGATCCTGAAGCTGTTGCCCGGCCGCGTCCCGGCCTTGATCAGGACCCGCAAGAGAGTGTCGTTTATGTTTCCGGAGAACGCTCGGCGGAGGAACTGATGGTAGTGAACCGCATAGCTGCCGATGAAAAGCCCCTGATGCTGCGCATCTAGGCCCGCACAGCGGATCAGGCCGTCGTCATCAACACGGTCCTTGAGGGATGGTATATACAGCAGGACCCGGCTGTCCGGTGCCGGAGGCCCGAACACGCTCGCAGGGACTGCGAAATAGCGAGGCCGCGTTCCCAACTCCAGGATCGCGGACGCCAGGTCGGCCCGCTCATCTTGCAGATGCCAGGGCATGCCGACACGAAAAGCCTGACGCTCACGTTCCGTGCAGCGCGCGAGATCGGCCCGCAGTGCGCCCAGGGCCTGGTCCCGGAGTCTTGCGAGAAGGGGCCAGCTTGCGCGGCTTAGGTCGATCGGGGCGATCGCGATATTTAGCATCGCCTGGGTCAGCGCGTCCACCGCCGGCTCGCCCAGTACGCCGGCCAGGAACCGTTCGCACTCTGCCGCCGCGTCCCCCACGGCCGCACCCCCCGCCTCCGTCGTGCTGCTGCGGCGCGCAGACCTGACGAGCGAGGGTACCGCACGCCTATGAGTCGGCTGGGCAGGAACAGGGACGATCGTCCCGGCTGGCCTGCTGGCCGTCAAATGGAGGTGACAGCGGACTGGCGGAAGGTCCAGGCTATGGGACGTGCGAGCGCTTTCTTCGGCGATGTCGGCTGCGCAGCCGACATCGCGATCACCGCGTTCAATGCGGGGGACCTGAACCTCTTGTTCGCGCGCGCGGGGCTGGGCCAGTTCGCCCCGGATTCGGCGTACGGCAAGTCTGCCCTGGTGTCGGCCGGGATCACCCCGGCCCTGCGGGCGGCCGACGCGGGTGACGCGGACGTGAGCGACGGGCTGAACGAGTTCGTCCGGCTGGTAGCGGAGAAGGTAGCGCCCGGGGCTCCCGCCGATGAGATCGCGCTGGGAACCGCTTTCTGGCGGCTGCGAGAAGCAACGAGGGCCGACGGATTCGACCTGCGGGCGGACTTCTCCGCCGACTCGCCTGCACGACGAATCGGGGTGCGCCTGCTGCCGTTGGACGAGCCCGCGATGCCGCTGAGCGAGGAGATCACCGCACTGGAGGCCGACTTCACCAGGCTCGGTATGCTTGTCGCGCTCAACCACTACCGCCAGGCGGTCAAGAACTTCGTAGAAGAGGACTTCGAGGCGGCCAACGGCCAACTCCGCGCCATGCTCGAGTCGGTGATCATTCATTTCGCGGTAGCGCAGGGATTCCGGCAGACCAAGCAGGGCGACGGCGGCAATGCGATCGCATACCTGCGAGACAACGGCCACCTTCCCGAACGCGACGGCGGCGACTTCATCCGGGGCCTGTGGCAGATCACCCACACCAACGGGCCGCACCCGGGCACAACCACAGCCGGCGAGGTGCACTTCCGGATGCTGACGATGACCGGAGCCGCACGCTATCTCATCGACCGCTTCGACTCCGCCGCTCTCTGAACCCGCCGGAGGCGCGACATTCAGGCCGAAGGCAGACTGTCCGAGACTCAGCGCGCCCGAGTAAGCGAGGCCCGGGAGGCGGTAGCAGCACGCCCGGCCTGGATCGACCGGCCGACCTCATCTCACCGCTGCCCGACGAACTGGCCGATCACGCCGCCCGGCTCGGGGCCACACCCGCCCGCCCCTGGATGCGCGCGGAAGGTATGGGAGATCGCCATGGCTGACCTGGCCCGGGTCGTGGCCGCCGCGCCCAGCGTCTTCACCAGCACCGCCGCCGAGCGCGCCGCCAGCCTGGATGCCCGGCGACCTCCGGGCCGTCGCTGAGCTGACCCTGACGGCCAGGTATCCCGGGCCATCGGGGAGCTGTCCCCCGGCGACGACGTGGTGCCGATCCAGGTGCAGTACAACCACCTCCAGCAGGCCTACACCATCACCTCGCCGAATCTGAACCTGACGGTGACCGGGAACTTCAATGCGCCTAGCAACAGCGCGCCGCCCAGCCAGCTGAGGTTCGGGTTCACGATCAGCGTGCCGCCCTCATTCATCCAGGTAACCCGCTTCCAGGGCCGCTACCTGCTGCGGGACGGACACAACCGGTCCTTCGGGCTGCTCAGCCGCGGGTTACCCGCCCCGCCTACGTCCGCGACTTCACCACCGCCGAGGAAATCATGCCTGCCGAAACGCTGCCCCGCAGCGCCTGGCTCGGTGACCGCCCGCCCGCTGCTGCGCAATCACCATGACGACCTCGTGGCCGAGCCGGTCCTCCTGCCCGTGCCGCATCGTACGATCGTGATCCACGCCATGGAACTGCCCATGATGAACTGTTCAGTTGGCGTGGTGGTCCGATCTGGCAGCATTTCCGGCTGCGTCAGCAGGGAACCATGTGACACCCAGCCATAAGTGGCGGAGCGACGATGTCCGACCTGCACGAACCGAGAGAAGTCAGCAGCGTCTATCTATTTATCAGAGTGCGGGCCCTGGTCATCTGCCGGGCAGCGGGACGAATGCCGACGGATTACAGTCATCTGCGGAAACGTGTTGTCCTTAATGGGTTTCCTCGCTATCGAAGGGGTATTGCCTCCAGGCGTCACGAAGAATGGGGTTCTCGTCACTCTGCTCGGTGTAGTGCGTGAGAGCGGTGCCAAGGGCCGAGGTTTGCCGTTCCTGGTCGCCGAGGATCTCCGCAAGGATCTCGGCTGCCGACTGGCGTTGGCCGACCGCGACGAGATGCTCGAGTTCGCGAGCTGAGGCCACCAACGTTGCGACCTCCGTGTCAGGAAGCAACTCGCGCGCGGGACCTGAGTTCGCCCAGTACCAGGGGTCGAGCGTGGTCACCAAGCCGAGGATCGGACGGTCAGTCGGTATCACCGAGAACGCCGGTACCCTCTCGCAGATGGCGCGATGTGTACGGTTGATTTGATCGAACGCTTTGCCGAGCGTGCGCTCGAACAGCTCTTTCGCGGCGTACTGGCCGGCACGGGCGGCGGCCGGCACGCGGGTCGCCTTCGCTTCGACCAAAAGCACCAAGTCTTTGAAAACCACGATCCAGTCGACACTCTTGATCGCGTTCTTGCTCTCGATGTACTCGATTTCGGGGTGCACGGTGACGTCAGGCAGCGTGTCAAGCTGCCGGCCGACGTAGTCCTCAAGCAGCTCGCCCATGTCGCGTGCGAATGGTTCGCCCCAGTGCTTGATACCGAGGTAGTACAGCTCAGCCGGTGACAGCTTGCGAGCGATGAGCTGCGGAACAGGGGCGAGCAGTCGGCCGTCGTTCAAGCGCACCAGCGGCCGGGCGGTCAGCGGGTTGAACATGTAGCGATCGAGGAACGGCAGCACCGGCGCCTCGGCCGCCTGCCGCTTGAAGTCATCGAAACCGTTGGCAAAGACCGCATCGATGACAGCACCGATTTGTTCGCGAGGCACGATCGAGAGAACATCAGTGAAGTTGAGCTGGTCCATCCACCCCGGATCGAAGAAGCCGGCGTTCACCTCGGCTGAGGTATGCAGCATCATGGCAACGCCAACAGCCTGCCGCACGGGTGCACCCAGCAGCTCAGCTACGGCCGAGTCAGACAGTACCTCAAGCGGCTTCCGCCCCGAGTAGCCGCCAAAAAACGCTTCGGCCCGCGCCATCTCCTCGTAGACCGACTCCTGGTACGGAAACTGCTCGTAGGCGATTCGTACCAAGATACTGAACGCCGACTTGAGTCCGGGGTGGTCGAGTTCTTCAGGCTTGAGGTTGTTGTACATGTGGCAGCCACGAGGAATGTCGTCCGGGCGAACCTTAGTCGACCTATATCTGTTGCCGTCGCAGATCGATGCCTTCGCCAGTGCGGCAAGCGCCCACGGCGGCGTGCGCGCATAGCCGGGATCGCCAGCGCGAGGAGGCAGCGCCAGCGCAGTCCGGGCAATCTCTGTCAGCAGCTCCACCTGACTGAAGCGCCGGGCATAGTCACAGAACTCCCGGTAGGAGTAATAACGTCGCGCATTGGTACTCATTGCCTGCTGCCGCATTTCTAAGTTTCGCTGGGTTCTTGCCGAGACTGCCTGAATACCGCCGTCCAGTCAAACTGCAGGATAGACGTGATCTTGAGACCACTGCCGGTCATCAACAGCAGGTAACGATGACGCAACGTGCCGAGCAGTTCGGTAGCCCGGTCGATGTCGATCACGGTGGGGATCGAGACATCCGCTGTGGGTTCCAAGTGGGCCAAGTGATTGTTCACGGGTCGGGTGACCTCTGAGCCCCGCACAACTCATTGAAGTTCTGACCCTCCCCGCTGCGGCTTGATGGGTGCCATCCGCCGCCCCGTAGTTCTCCGGAATCCAGAACACCCACCGGTGTGCCGCCGCGTGGCCGATGATGTCTTCGATCGCCGCAACCAGTGAGTTGGTTGTCTTGGCCTTCTCGCCCGACTCCGTCAGGAGCCGGATCGCGGAGCAGGTAGCCTGAGCGTACTGGCTGGTCAGGCAGTACATGAAGTACGGATTCCCGACGACGGCCGTACTGGCGCCTGCGATCTTCGCCATCGCCCGCAAGATGTGGAGGTTCAACCATAGGTTTTGGATGTCCGCGTGCCCCGCATTCAAGCGCACCACAGCCCACTCCTGCCGCGCGGGCGTTTGAACATCGCCACGCGCGCTCCGCCTTCGTCGCCATCGACTGCTTCCTTCAAACATGCTGTGCACGAGGGTAGACGTGCGGAGTCCCTCCGGGCGACCGCATTTGCGCCGCGTTAGGTGCGCTTGAAGGCCGTGCTGGTCACCGCTCCCGAGCGGTTACCCTGACCGCGCCGACCTACGCCAACATGCCACGGAGGTGTGAGACGACGACGGCTGACGAATTGCGCAAATCTCCGTACTCAGCGGGAAGCTGAACAGGCGCACGCCGACGGCTCTGATATGTGTCGAACGGCGTCGATCAGCACAACCGTCAGTGGCGCACCAGAAGGAGCAGGGTTTTGAGCCGGGTGCCATCGAGACATTCGTCGCTGATCGCCAGCCTACTCGACCGCTACTCGTGCAGACGGATAGCGCTCCGGATCGGCCAACGCCGCCAGTATCATCTCCGATCGAATAGCGGCCGTCGATGTCCGAAGTAGTTCGTCAAAAGACGCTTCATCGAGCTTCCTTCCCGCAGCTAGAGCTCTAGCCGCACCCGCTCGGGTGAGCAGACCGACATCTTCATCTCTGACAAGCTTGATCATGACCCCTTGGAGCCGCTTAGATATCAGATCAGGGCAAACTTCAGCCACATTACATAGCCATGCCGTCACCCAATCAGTATCGGCGGGCGGATCCAGCCATCGAGTAAGGATCCTGCTAACGGAGTGGCCTTTATCACCAGCGATAGAGCGCAGATAAGCTGACGCGTGTTGCGCAAGACGCGGAAACCACTTCAGTACCTCATCAACAAGTCCGAGGTTAACAGATCTGTTAGCGCCCGCAAGTATGACGAGACACTCTCGCAGATCTCTTTCTGTGCCTAGCATGTCATCAGGCAGTCTTTCGCCACGCAAACTCCTCGCCACCCGGGTAAAGTATTCAGCATATGAATCAACCAGAGGAGGCTGGAATAGGTCTCCGACCTCTTCAAGAACCTCATCGAGTGTTGTGGTCTGGTTATAGAAGAGATCCCACAGGATCTGCTCGTCTACTCCAGCTTCTTCGAGGATCTTCGCCACGTCCGACTCATCCTCAGAACTGCGAAGGCGCGCTTGAGTGAGATCCTGAATCTCCTTGCGAAGCCTCTCCACCTGCTGGGACGGCTTGTCCAGATTCGCCAGATAGGTTTCACGTCGCATGACCTTGGTCTTTGAAACATTCAGGCGCAGGCCGACCTCCCGAAGAATCCCTTCAAGCGACTCGATCTTTCGCCGCCCATTTACGACGGAGTCTGCGCCAATTAGAAAGTCGTCAGCATACCGAGCAAACGACCACGTCTGATTTACGAGCACGGAGTCAACCGGAAGGAGATATGCAGAAGCAAATACATCGCTCGCGCTCGGCCCCTGTGGCAAGCCAGTACGTGATGACATTGTCGCGTCAAGAAAAGACTCCAATGCCTTCAGATAGTTCGTGCGCTTACCAAGCTCAGAACTGACGAAACCTACGAGAAGGGTATGATCGACGCATTCGTAGAAGCTCTCGATGTCGGCGACGATTACATATGCATCATGCCAAGCTTTCGGAAGCGCGGCGAATGTGGAATGCGGCACCACGGCACCTGTAGAGCGTGGCCAAATTACTGCTTCGGGTAGATTCCGTTCCAGTTCAAAATTGATCTCCAGCGCTAGTGCCTCGAAGATTACCCGGTCCTCAGGGGCGAGGAGCGCAGCCGGTCGAGTAGTCATACCGGCCTTTGGAACTCGGTAGAAATCAGCTCGCTGCGGCTCGATTTCGAAACTGGATAGACGGGTCATGATGCGCTCAACAATTTGTGTTCTGTCGGCGTCCGTCACCTCGAACGTGGATCTTGGGGGCAGCATGTCAGATGGCTTAAGAGCTGTCACCAGACCACGACTCATAGATTCAGGTTGCACCGCCTTGGGCAGATAGATTCGAGCAGTTTCAGCCGCATCCCACCGCAGGGAGTCACGATGTAGCGATCCCGCGATTATATCTAGAGCGAGCAAACAATTGAGTTCTATGTTCTCGTCATCTGTCGTAACATCATTTGCAGCGCGAATCCGCTCTATGTGGACGCGCAGATCAGCACTTGTCGAACCTAGACGCTGAAGAGCGCGAAGAGGTAGGAGGATTGCGTCGGCTGTGGCATCGCGCGACACGATCTGTCGACGCAGCGCGGCGATCGCCGTTGGCTGGACAGACAATTCTTCAGACATAGAGAGTCCAGGTTGGTGCGGTGCCAGCGATTGCAGCTTGGTAATCGTCAAGATTCATAGTCGTCCTTGGCTCAACAAATCCATGCGTTCTACTACGAGGGTCAGGCCTGTAATTCAACATGGCCGGCAATTTCCTGTCATGTATCCACCAGACAGGCCACCGACTTGTACCTGCGAGTTCAGCTGGACGCCGGTGCTGTGGCAAATCCATTGGATCATTTGGTGTGACGCTCATGCCTCCTGTATTCGGCCTAACATTCGAGTCACCGTCCGGTTGTATGTCCGCCCCAATCCGGACCCCTAGATGATTAGGAGCAATGCGAGGGTTTCCATCCCCCGCCTTCGCCATGCCGCGAAACAGCTGCGTGTCGTCAGCAGTCGTCGACGCTCCGGCCTCGGGACCATTAGCTTCTGGATTGGTTGTCATGCTTCGAAGGTTACCGGTGACGTAGGTCAGTTGCAGCGTCAAGTGACGTGCCGAGAAGGCAACAGGCGAGAGGCCGGCCCCTAGCTGGTCGTGGTCGATTTGTTCTCCGAGTTCGTCCGGGCGTGCCTCCCGGTTGTGGTCAGCCTGCGCCGCTGTGTCGGTTCCCGCAACCGGCCTTTCGCTGCGCTCACCCCGGTCGGCCAAAGATCTTTTCCCTGAGATCGCGGGCGGGGCCCGCTGGGAAAACATCTTGCCCGCCCGGGGCCGGCCGGTGGTGCGGGCTCCTTCCGCCGCGGCGCCTGCCGCCTGACCACCCGGGAGGCACCCGCCGCCCGGACAACCACAGTCAGGCACACGGAAGGACGGCACCCCATGACCGACACCACTGCCACTGACCCCGCAGCATCCGCGCGGATCCGGAACGTGACACTCGGCGATCTGGCCGCGATGCTGCGCGACGAGCGGGCCCGCACGGTCGACATCGTGGCCCCGGCCGCCGCGATCCGCGCCCGCCACGGGCAGCTGATCATCGACGGTGCCGACCCGGTGCTCGGCCCGGACGGGGTGACGATGAGCGCCGGCACCTACACCCCGACCGAGGTGTGCGATCAGGGCCTGGCCGACAAGCTCGGCATCCCCGCCCCGTACCTGCGCCGGCTACGCGAGCTCAGGCCCGGCCTGTACGACGCGAACGTCAACGCGTGGCTGGACGGCGATGCCCGCAAGTTCCTGATCCGATGCCTCCGGCCCGGCTCGGGCACTGGTGAGGGGGCGGCGCGGGCGTTCCTGTCCGACGGGTACAAGCGGATCGACAACCTGGACGTGCTGCTCGCCGCCCTGGACGGGGTCCGGGCCGCCGGGGTACCGGTGCAGATCGACGGGTGCGACCTGACGGAGCGGCGGATGTACGTGCGGGTGGTGTGCGAGCAGGTCGCGGTCCTGGCCCCGGCGCTGCTGGCCGGGTACCGCAGCCCGTTCACCGGCGCATCCGGGGCGGAGAACCCGGTGGTGTTCGCCGGGTTCGTGATCTCCAACAGCGAGACCGGGTGCGGCGCGTTCACCCTGACCCCTCGGCTGGTGGTGCAGG
>Ga0116219_10004782_pt1 | contig 10075 bp, 6 predicted proteins | sample Sb_taG_4_FD_91019 | JGI IMG/M metagenome (GOLD analysis project Ga0116219, IMG submission 91019) | Peat soil microbial communities from Weissenstadt, Germany - Sb_50d_6_BS metaG | ecosystem: Environmental > Terrestrial > Soil > Wetlands > Peat | place: Germany: Weissenstadt | collected 2010-09-21
CGTTCGTAGTCGTAGTTGTAGGTGTGCAGGAGCGGGTTCCACAGGCACATGTTCCAGAAGACGCACTCTGGTGAGCGCCCGCGGATGACCAGGGCCTGATCGTCGGCCAGCTCGAAGGCGCCCATGGCGTACGCGGCGTCGCCGGCCGCCCAGCCGAAGGTCGTCGTCGGCACCGGGTAGGGCGGATCGATGACGTTGGGCGTCGCGGGCGGCAGGGGGACGATGCTCGCCTGCTCCCGCAGCCACGTCCTCATGGCTCTGAGACGCCGCGCCAGATCGGCGTCGTCGTCCCGGAAGGTGTCCGGCGGGTCGTCCGCTTGAATGTGCCACTTGGCCCGCCGCCCCGTCGCCGGGTCCTCCAGGTAGTCGCGCGTGATGGCCGCCACCGCGTCGGGCTCGAGCCGGATCCAGGCCACGTCGGGCTCCGCCGGCGGCTCGGGCGACACCACGAGGCGGAAGTTCCCTCCTTGGCTCCACCCGGCGTCGCGGCTGTTCGCCGACCCCACGATGCGCTCCGAGTAGCGGCCGTCGTTCGGCCCGCCGTAGACGGTCAGCGAGAGGTAGACCGCGTCACCCGGCTCAATGGTGACCCGGTAGGTGCGGGCGGGGTCAATGGGCGCGTAGCAGTAGAAGGCGTCGGCGTTGTCACCGCCCCATTTCTTGTACGGGCCGACGATCTCGACGAAACGGGGCCGGGCGGTGTCAGCCCACAGGTTCACGTCGGCGGCGACCTGGAGGATGGAGAGGATCCACCTGTGCGCCTCGAGCAGTGTGGCCGGATCGTCGGCCAGCTGCTCGACCATGTGCGCGTGGGTGGTGCCAACCTCGTCCAGCAGTTCGGCGAAGGCCGCTTCCGTCTCTGTCGTCATGAGCCCCCCGGCGTGTCGGCGTGGGCCGATCTTAGGGAGGAGCGCGCGGCCGCCTCTGCATCGTCGTGCCGCGCCCCTGCGTAGAACTCGCACGGATCCCGTGCTGGCGGAGCAAGGCCTTCCAGCCCAGGGTTACTCCACGGCCTGCCTCGCTGCCGAACGGTCAACGCTTCGACTCATCGCCATCGGGTCTTGGCGAGCGGAGAACCGGCGGCCCGTCAGGACGTCGGTCCGGATGCGCACGAATCGATCCCCAGGGCTGACCACTTGGGGCTGGGGGAGTCGGCCCATTGAGGCGAGCCCGGCGTCCTCGGTGGCGAGACCCTGCACGAGCACACTCCACACCTCGGCGGTTTTCGCATCTGCAACAGGAGTGACACCGTCCACCTGGAAGGCGACCAACTTCGACTCCAGCTGGTGGAACAACCCTTCCCCGATCCGCACCACCACATCGGGGCCGTACACGGCGTAGTCGAGTGGCAGCAGTATCGGTGCTCCCTGCTGAGGGATGCCAATGTGCCCGTGCCGACCCTCCTTGGCGCCCAGCGCCAGGAGACGATGACACTCGGGTTCCGACAGCACCTCCGATCCGCGGTCATCGATCCACATACGACACATGGTCGGCACATCCATCCGACGGGGAACAGAGTCGAAGGTCCACAACGGCGGGCCGACAGAGGCCGAATGCAGGACCTCTGGCACTTGGAATCGATCGGCCCGCCTGTCACGATCACACCGTGACCGTACGTCCCAACTCCATGGCCAACCTGAGCCCCGACGAAAACCGTCTCACTGTGGGCATCATCGCCCCGCCCTGGCTGCCGGTCCCGCCGACGGCATATGGCGGTACCGAGAACGTCATCGACATCATGGCAAGGGGACTCCAGGCGGCCGGAGTCGGCGTCGTGCTCGTGACCACCGGTGACGCCACCTGTCCGGTACCCAGGAGGTGGGTCTTTCCCGAGGCAATAGGAGTGGGCAACGGTGGCGCCGCCCATGAGGCCTGCCACGTGATCGGTGCCTACGAGATGCTGCACGACGTCGACATCATTCACGACCACTCAATGGTAGGACCGCTCTATGCAGGGGGAATCGACGCTCCCCCGGTGGTGACCACGAATCACGGGCCATTCAATGAGGTCCTGACGCCGATCTACCGGGCCCTCTCCCGTACGGTTCCCGTGATCGCCATTTCCAACCACCAAGCTTCGGAGGCGGTCGACGTGTCGATCGCCGCCGTCATTCACCACGGCATCGACGTCGAGCGAGTGCCGTTTGGCACCGGTGGGGGCGGGTACGCCGCGTTCCTCGGTCGTATGCACCCGGACAAGGGTATTGACGAGGCCATCGCGGCAGCCCGAGCAGCCGGCATACGTCTTCGAATCGCCGCCAAGATGACCGAGCCCTTCGAGCGCGAGTACTTCACGGCTCATGTCGCGCCGCACATAGGGGGCGGCATCGAGTTCATTGGCGAATTGAGTCGCACGGAGAAGTACGACTTCCTCAAGGATGCCACCTGCCTGCTCAATCCGATCCGCTGGGCCGAACCCTTCGGCATGGTCATGATCGAGGCCCTGGCGTGCGGCACGCCGATCGTGGCCAACGATCGTGGGTCCGTGTCGGAGATCGTCGACGACGGCGAAACCGGGTACATCTGTCGAGACCTCGGGTCGCTCACGCGAGCCCTGGACCGCGTTGGAGGCCTCGACCGTTCCCACTGCCGGGCCGTGGCAGAACAGAGATTCTCATCTTGCCGGATGGTGGAGGATCACATCGGCCTCTACCGGCGCACGATCGAGAGGCTCAGGGACTGCCCGGACACCGCCCGCCCGCCCGCAGCCGGGGCAACCACGGGCGTCCAGAGTGCTCCCCGTGGTCACCGAAGTGGCAGGAGGTCGAAGTCGGCCCTGCCGACATGAAAGGCTGCCAGGCATGGTTTGGATCGATCGGGCGTCGCGATTGTCTTCCCTGAGACAGTTCGTGGCTCTTTGCCGCCCGGCCCCGAGGGCGGTCGCCCGCTCCGTTCACCGGAAGGTTGCTGGTCGTTGACGCAAGGCTGGGCCTATGGCGGGGCGCCCAGCGCCGCCGCAGCGGTGACGGTCACGCTGGTGGAGGGCGTCACCTTCTGCATCTGTGGCCGAACCGGCGACATCCGGCCCGGAGCCGAGCAGGGTCTGTTCTTCCGTGACACCAGGTTCCTCAGCCGCTTTCAGCTGACGGTCGATGGCTTCGAGCTCGATGCATTGACCGCCCAGAGCCCAGCGCCTTACGCCGGCGTCTTCATCGCCCGGCGACCTCCGAGGACGGGCACGGCCGACAGCACAATCCTGGTCGTCCGTCATAGATACGTCGGCAACGGCATGCGTGAGGACATTTCGGTGCGCAATCTCGGCTCCGAGACGGCTGGAGTCGGGCTGGTGCTCGAAGTCGACTCAGACTTCGCCGGACTGTTCGATGTCAAGGAAGGCCTCGTCCGCAGTCGGGATGGAGTTGAGCGCACTTCGACTGCGTCCAGCTTGTCGATGAGCTACCAATTCGGCTCTGACAGCCGAGCTGTCCATGTGCAGGGAGACGCCGAGGCGAAGGCAAATTCCGGCCACATCACCTGGCAGTTGGTGGTGCCACCCCGTGAGGACGTCATGGTGAGCGTGCAGGTCGTCCCGGTGCTCGACGGCGCGGAGATCCCGGCCCGCTACGGCACGGGCCAACCGATTGAGACCAGCCAGCCAGCCGCTCGGCACGAGGCCTGGCGTCAGACGGCACCAACGGTGAGCACCCCCGAAGAGCGGCTCAGCTCCGTGCTGGCCACCAGCGCCGAGGACATCGGAGCGCTCCGGATCTTCGACCCGGACCATCCTGATCGCGTCGTGGTGGCGGCCGGAGTTCCCTGGTTCATGACCCTGTTCGGCCGTGACTCACTCTTGACGAGTTGGATGCTGCTCCCGGTCGACCCGACGGTGGCGCTCGGCACGCTGCAGACGCTGGCGCACCTGCAGGGGAGCCGGGTCGACCCGCTCACCGAGGAGGAGCCGGGTCGCATTCTCCATGAGGTGAGGTCGGGTTTGGACGCCGAGATGACTCTCGGCGGCAGCAATCTCTACTACGGCAGTATCGACGCGACGCCCCTGTTCGTGATGCTTCTGGGCGAGCTTCGACGGTGGGGCCTGGCCACTGCCGATGTGGATGCACTGGTTCCGCACGCGGACCGGGCCCTGGAATGGATCGAAGGTTACGGCGATCGCGATGGCGACGGATTCATCGAATACCGGCGGGCTACCGATCGGGGGCTGATCAACCAGGGATGGAAGGACTCCTTCGACGGGATCAACTTTGCCTCGGGGACCCTGGCGGAACCCCCGATCGCCCTGGCGGAAGTCCAAGGCTATGTCTACGCCGCATTTCTGGCTCGTGCCCACTTCGCTCGCGAGGCGGGAGACGCGGACGTGGCCCGTCACTGGACGGATCGGGCGACCGCCATGAAGCGACGGTTCAACGAAGCATTCTGGCTGGCCGATCGCGGCTACTTCGCCATGGCGCTCGATGCGGAGAAGCGGCCGGTCGACGGACTGGCGTCCAACATGGGTCACTGTCTGTGGACGGGGATCATCGACGAGGACAAGGCCTCTGCGGTCGTGGATCACCTGATGAGTCCCGAGATGTTCACGGGATTCGGGGTGCGCACCCTGGGCACGACGATGGGCGCCTACAACCCGATGAGTTACCACAACGGCTCGGTGTGGCCCCATGACAATGCCATCGTCGCGGCCGGACTGATGCGTTACGGCTTCGTCATCGAGGCGCAGCGCATCGCCCTGGCGCTCCTCGATGCTTCGGAACAACTCGGCAGTCGGCTGCCCGAGCTGTTCTGCGGCTTTGACCGGCAGGACTTCAACGTGCCCGTGCCGTACCCCACGTCGTGCTCGCCCCAAGCGTGGTCCGCTGCCGCCCCGCTCTATCTCTTGCGGACGCTCTTGCGCTTCGATCCATGGGTACCGTTCGGAAGGGTGTGGTGTGATCCGGCTCTTCCCGAGAGCTTCCTGCCGCTCCGGATCGAGCGGCTCGACCTGGCCGGTAGCAAAGTGAGCATCGAGATCTCGCATCACGGTTGGCATGTCGAGGGACTGCCCGACGGCCTCGTCCTCGAGCGATCCGCTCGCCATCCCTTGACGGCCACCGACCAAGGCTGACGCTCACATCGCGAGGGCGCTGGGACCGCATGGAAGGGATCGTCACGTGTCGTGACGATCGCCCCTAGCGGCCCCACGGGAGGTGCGCCACGATGGGTGCGTGGAGCAGCGAAGGGAGGTGGCTCGCAGGCGGGCCGTTCGGGAGGAGACGTACGAGGCCCTGATCTTCGACTGGGATGGCACCGTGGTCCCAGACCGCCAGGCCGATGCCCGGGGCGCACGTGGCCGTATCGAAGCTCTGTGCACCGCAGGCGTGCACGTCGTCGTCGTCAGCGGGACCCACGTCGAGAACGTGGACAGCCAGCTCGCGGCCAGACCCACGGGCTTGGGGCACCTGTTTCTGTGCACCAACCGAGGCTCCGAGGTGTTCGAGGTCACTGCGCAAGGCCCGAGGCTCCTGCATCGGCGCAGCGCCACCCCGGCGGAGGACGAGGCGCTCGACCGGGCAGCTGCGCAGACCGTCGACCGACTGGGCCAGCGGGGGCTCGAGGCACGGGTCGTGGCCAACCGGCTGAACCGGCGCAAGATCGATCTCATTCCCGTGCCTGACTGGGCCGATCCCAAGAAGGCGGAGATCGACCGTCTCGCCGAGGCCGTGTCGGCACGGCTTGGCGCGGCCGGGATGGCCGATCTCTCCGAGATCGTCGGGATTGCCGCCGATTGCGCCCGCGCCGCCGGCCTCGCTGACCCTCGAATCACCAGCGACGTGAAGCACGTCGAGATCGGGCTCACCGACAAGTCCGACTCGGCGAGCTGGGCGGCCGCCTGGCTGGCCTCCCGTGGCATCACCGGAGGGCTGGTCCTCATCGGCGGTGACGAGTTCGGTCCCATCGGTGGCGTGACCGGAAGCGACTCGTTCATGATGGTGGACGCCTTCTCCCGCTCCACGGTCGTCTCGGTGGGCGTCGAACCTGGTGGTGCGCCCGGGGCCGTGCTGCATCTGGGCGGGGGCCCCGCCCGATTCGCGGAGCTTCTTGACGCCCAGCTCGCCCACCGAGCCGACCACAGGGTACCGCGGGTGGACCCCGACCCGGCGTGGACGCTCTCGCTCCCCACCGACGTCGCGCGGATGCGGGTGGCCGAGTCCCTAGGTTCGCTCGGCAACGGCTGGGCGGGGACGCGGGGGTCCCGCGAGGAGGGCGGCCGTGGCTCTGCCCCGCTCTTCCTTGTGAGCGGCGTCTACGACGGGGCCAAGCTGCTCCCCGGACCGCTGTGGACCGGGCTCGAGCTGTCCACGGCCTACCGTGACAACGACGAGCACCGGCTGCTTGACCTGCGGACCGGCACGTTGGCGCGCAGTGGTGCTCGAGTGCAATCGATCCGCTTCGTCTCTGTGTCTTCGCCGCACGTCATGGCGTTGCGGGCTGAGGCCCCGGCGTCGCATCTCGAGCCGGGCGACGCCCTGGGACCTCCGGCGGACGACGAAGGCTTCGAGCGGGAAGAGCAAGGAGATGCGTGCCTGGCTACGACCCGTGACGCTGGACGGGGGATCGCCGTGGCGGCGCAGCAGCGGATGAGGGCGCCAGGGGGGCGTCACGTCGTGGAACGGCTGGCCGCATGGGCCGCTGCTCCCGACGGGGGCGGGGGCCTCGAGTTGGCCAGAGAGCATCTCGCGCGCGCCGAGGCTCTCGGCTTCGACGCACTGCTGGCCGACCACCGCCGGGCCTGGGCAGAGAGGTGGGGGGACGCAGAGGTGGTGATCGAGGGGGACGACGAAGACGCCGCCGAGGACCAGCTGGCGGCGCGGTTTGCGGTGTTCCACCTGCTGAGTGCGGTCGCCGAACGCGGCGAAGCGGCGGTGGGGGCCCGCGGCTTGACCGGTGGGGCCTATGCAGGACACGTCTTCTGGGATGCCGACGTCTTCGTATTGCCGGCGCTGGCGGCCATCCGGCCGCAATGTGCGCGGGCCATGCTCGAGTACAGGATCCGCCGCCTGCCCGCCGCCAGGGCCGCGGCCAGGGACCAGGGCTTGGCCGGCGCCCGCTTCCCCTGGGAATCAGCAGGGGACGGGAGCGACGTCACCCCCCGCTTTGTCAAAGGGCCCCACGGCAAGGACATCCCCATTGCCACGGGCGCCCTCGAGGAGCACATCGTGGCCGATGTGGCCTGGGCCGCCGGGCACTACGCCGATTGGACGGGGGACACCGCCTTTCTCGCCGGAGCCGGTGGCGACCTGCTGGTGGAGACCGCCCGGTACTGGGCCAGCCGCATCCGATGTGACCAGGCGGGTCGTGGCCACATCGACCACCTGATGGGTCCTGACGAATACCACCAGATCGTTGACGACAACGCATTCACCAACGTGATGGCGCGTTGGAATCTGCGCCGGGGCGCCGAGATCCTCGCGCACGCCGACGATGACACGGAGGAGGTGGAGGTGTGGCGGGCCCTGGCCGACGGGTTGGTCGACGGCTGGAACCCAGGTCGAGGGGTCTACGAGCAGTTCGCCGGCTATTTCGATCTGGAGCCTCTGCTCATGGCCCAGGTCGGTTCGCCGCCCCTGGCTGCTGACGTGCTGCTCGGTGCCGAACGGGTCGCGGGGTCCCAGCTCATCAAACAGGCCGATGTCCTGATGCTCTACCAACTCGTCCCGGAGGAGTTGGTGCCGGGGTCACTCGAACAGTGCCTTGCCTTCTACGAGCCCCGCACTTCCCATGGCAGCTCGCTGTCGCCCGCGATCTCCGCCTCCCTGCTCGCTCGCTCCGGTCAGCCCGAGCGAGCGCTGGAGCGCTTCCGGCTGGCCGCTCGCCTCGACCTGGACGATCTCACGGGAACGACATCGGGGGGATTGCATTTGGCCACAATGGGTGGGGTCTGGCAGGCGCTTGCCTTCGGTTTCCTCGGATTGCGGGCGGACGGCGGCGTGCTCGCCATCGACCCCTGCTTGCCGGAGGCCTGGTCGGCTCTCGGTCTGCGGTTTCGCTTCCTCGGACGGCGAGTCGGGGTGCTGGCCGAGCACGACCGGGTCACGGTCACGTGCGACGCCCCCCTACTGGTGCGGGTGAGCGATCAGGCCGCCGTGACCTGTGGTCCGCCTCGAGGCTCGTTCGCCATCGGCCACAGCGCACCAAAGGAACCGCGATGAGCATCATCCTTGCTGCCCTTGATTCGATGGGCACCGCCGAATCGGTGCTCCAGACTGCCCTTCGGGTCGGTGAGATGACCGGCTCCGAAGTCGAAGCTGTCCACGTGACGACTGGCCACGGGCCATCGCCGGCGTTGCTGGCCGATCGTGCCGGGGTCACGTTGCGGCAACGTGCGGGTCCAGTCGGGTCGGAATTGCTCCGCGCCATCGACGCTCCTGAAGTGCTCGCCGCAGTCATCGGTGCCGGAGCCTCCACCGACGGAACGCGTCTCAATGGGGCGACGGCCAGCCACATCGCCGAACACGCCAGCAAGCCGGTCGTCTTGGTGCCCCCCGAGTTCGTCGCGCCTAAGGCGTTCCACCGCCTCCTCCTTCCCCTCGAGGGCACGGAGATGTCTTCCCAACCAGTCATCGAGGGGTTGCTGCCGCTCCTCGGCGCCGATGTCGAGATCATCGTCGTCCACGTCTTCACCGAGGCAACCCAGCCCAGGATGCTCGATCACCCCGGGCGCGATCTGGAGATGCTGGGCAGTGAGTTCCTCAGTCGTCACTTCCCGCATGAGGTCCAGATCGAGATGCGCTCTGGCCCTGTCGGCGTCCGGGTGGCGGAGGTGGCTCGTGAGCACGGTGCCGACATGGTCATCTTGAGCTGGTCGCAGGACAGCTCGCCCGGGCGGGCGCGAGTCGTCCGCGAGGCGGTTGCTACGTCGGCACTACCCATTCTCCTGCTCCCGGCCGGACCTCGGGAGTGACGAGGGCGCATCCGTCGGGAAAATGCTGGCCGGGCCTGGACACCGTCGGTCGGAGTGGGGGAGCGCCCTCTCTATGGCTGGACTTGCCTCGCACCGTTGGAACGTGTGGCCGACCTGGCTAACGCGGCCCGATGGCGCATTGGCGACATCTGCATGCACCATCGAGACGATCTGATCTCCTTGGCACTGGACAATGATGAACAATCGGTGTCTAAGCCCTGCAAGAACCGGGTTCGGGCGAGCCGAGCGGGATGGCGGGCCAATGGATGCTGTAGGGGCGTCAAGTAGAACTAGTGCGCGGCGTGGGTTCTGGACATGCCTAGCGTCGCGAGTAATGACTTGATCGCCCTTTGATCCGAATTCGAATCGACAAGTGACACCCCGGTTGGGCTTATAGCCTGATCCGACGCGTCCGTGACAGCAGGAAGGAGGTTGGATGCCCGCTTGTTCCCGCTGCTTGATTGAGGTGCTCCCCGGTACTGCAGTTTGCCCCAAGTGCGGCGCCGCCATCAGGCCGCATGTCATGCCGCGACCGGCGCCCAAGCGGGCCGGGAAGTCGCGGCAACGCCTGAACGCCCTGAACGCCAAGGATCGGGTCGCCGGCCCCGCCACCTTGGCCCTCCTGGTCTCCTTCTGGCTGCCCTGGTACAGCATCGGTCCCTTCTCCGCTGATGGACTCAGCGTCCACGGATGGCTGTTCATTGCGGTGCTGGACTCGATTGTGCTGGTGCTCTACGTCCTGATCACCGCGTTCGGCGTCGGAGACCTCGTGGAGCAGGGCCGTATGTCCAAGGATCAGCTCCTGGTCCTCATGACCGGGGCAAATGTTGCTCTCGTGGTGCTCGGCTTCCTGCTCAAGCCAGCCGGATTCAGCTGGTCGTGGGGCGCCTTTCTCGCGCTGGCTGCCGCTATCGTTGCTTTTCTGCCGTTTGGCGTTCCCCTCATCCAGGCTCAGCGCCGGCGCTGAATCCGTGCCCCCAACGCCGGTGTTCGGCGCAGCTACGAGCAGTGGGTTCTAGGGCAGGAGGCGTCCCACCAGTTCTGCTCTCACGGCTCCAAGCATGCGACCAATCTCCTCGTCAGTTCGGGTGAACCTCGCCCGACAGTGGTTCGGGTAGCCGACGTATACATCTCCGGGCATTCGTGGGAAGAGGTGCATGTGGAGATGAGGAGTGGTGTTGC
>Ga0116219_10004787_pt1 | contig 10066 bp, 8 predicted proteins | sample Sb_taG_4_FD_91019 | JGI IMG/M metagenome (GOLD analysis project Ga0116219, IMG submission 91019) | Peat soil microbial communities from Weissenstadt, Germany - Sb_50d_6_BS metaG | ecosystem: Environmental > Terrestrial > Soil > Wetlands > Peat | place: Germany: Weissenstadt | collected 2010-09-21
CCGGCGGAATCCACGCTGGCACGGTGGTCTTCGCGCAGGTTCGCACGGTCGATATTGTGCCAACAGTCCTGGAATTGGCCGGTGCTCCCGCGATCGAGAGACGCGATGGAGAATCTCTAGCTCCTTACTTCGCTGGCTCAGAAGAAACTGACCGCCCGGCATTCGGCGAAACAGACTATCCCCTGCGTTTCGGCTGGGCTCCGCTGCGCTCGCTGCGCAGCGAAGGATTCAAGTTCATCGAAGCGCCACGTCCGGAACTCTACGACCTCCATCTCGATGCCGCCGAGATGCGCAATCACTACGAAGCGCAGGACGCACGAGTGGAAAAAGCGCGAACGATGCTAGCGGGTGTACGCGCGCGCGAGCGCTTGCTGCAGGGTTCCAACGCGACAACCGCCCAGGGATCAAGCGCGGAATTGAAAGCGCTAGGCTATCCGGCTGCGGCCGGTGCAAGTTCAACTGCGCAATCCACCTCGCTCCCTGATCCGAAGGACAAAATCGAAGAACAAAACCTCTTGCATGCGGCAATGATCGCCTCCGACGACAATCGCCCTGCAGACGCGCGGAGATCCTTGGAGAAGGTCCTGGCGCTCTACCCCAAGTCGCCGACCGCGCTGCGGCAATTAGGTGAACTGGAACTGCAGGCCGCGGACTACGTCAAAGCCGCTCAGCACCTAAGAGCCGCTCTGGAGGTACGTCCCGATGACGCCACGGCTGCCTTCTACGCGGGCCAGGCGCTGCAGAAGGCCAACGATCTCGCGGGCGCACGCGACGCGCTTGAAACCAGCCTCAAACTCATGCCCGGACAGTTCCCGGCTCGCCTGCTGCTGGGGCAAGTTTATCTGGGTCTGAAAGACCCTAAATCCGCCGAAGATCAACTTGACGCGGCACTGCTTCTCCATCCAGCGAGCGTGGAAGCTCAGCTGACCTTGGCCACTGCGCAGATCGCCGACAGCAACTTCGTGGAAGCAGCGCAACAGCTCGAAGCTCTCTCCAAGCTGCAACCGAAAAATGCGGAAGTCTTCGAACTGCTGGCCAAAGCCTATTCAGGTTTGGGGAAGACTGCTGAAGCACAACGTGCTCAGGCGCGGGCCAATCTGTTGCGTGGCAAGCCGCTCAGAGGCAATCGCTAGCCGCAAGATCATCTTCTCGCCGAAACCGCCAACCGGGTCCGGCTAGCGACCGCACGCCCGCCGCTCGAAGCTGGAATGAACTTCCATCCCATCGCTGCTTCGATCAAGTCTGGATCAATTGACTTTGCGCTTCCAGCTGGTTCGGCGGATCGTACTTTCCCAGCCGAATCCACGACTATATCCAGAAGAATCTCTGCGTTGTTCAAGCCTTGGTCCAAAGCCAGCGGCGGAGGCCGCCGCAGCAGAATCGGCTGTGGTGGCGCTACCTCCGACCTGCCTCCTTCCGCCGCGGTGACGTCAAAGATCGTCGCACGCTTCTTCCGGCGGGTCGGCGCCGCCGACGCCACTCCATCCACCTGCGCTAGGATTCCGCGATCATGGGCTTTCCCGATCGCCCCGCGGATGCGTTCCAGATCGCTCCCAGGCCACATGTCCGCCAGCGTACTCCACGCATCGCGTTCCCGGCCGCTGTACAGGTAGGCCCAGACAATTTCCAGTACCGCGATCTTCGCCCTCCGCAAGCGATGCATCGCTTCAGCGGAAGAGGCCGCACTTGGCAGCAGTTTGCCATCACTGTCCTTGAAATCCTTCATACTCCGCGGATCGAGTTGCTCCCTCAGCTTTGCGATCAGATGATCAAAGTAGGGTTGGAACTCCGACCCCACATCCAGCAGTCTGTCATGTTCAAAACGAAGGACCACCGTCGGCGGGAAATCGAGTTCGGTGACGGTGAGGTTCTCAAAACCATCCACCGCGGTAGCGTCGTTCGTCCAGAGCTCCACGCGAGTGTCGAGATCGATATCGGAGGCTTTGAACGAGCTTCCACCGGTGAGAGCGCGCAGCAAGCGCGGTGGCTTTTGCAGGGAATAGATCAGATAGGTCGTACAGCATTCAGAGTCAGACTTCCTCACCTGAAATGCGGCGACAGGCGTGCCCATCCCAAGGTCAACGCCAAATGCATCGAGGTCCACCTCCGACGCTCCAGACGCGACTACGACCTTGTCCTCTCCCCAGTTGATCGTGGCTTCGCAGGCGCGGGTGGCCAGTCCACCACTCTTCGCCGCCCCAACGTGGACTTTCACTCCGCCCTGGAAGTCCGCGGCAAAGTTGCCACTGCCACCGCGGCAGACCACATCGTCGGTCTGAGCGGCACAAAGGCTTACCGCTGTGCCAAGAAGAGCGCACAGAAATAAGAGAAACGCAGAGGCGCGAGCCCAGATTCGAACCTGCGGCGGCCAAATGATTGAGGAGTAGCGCAACGTTCGCCGATTATACTTCCGAATGGTCCAATCAGGACCGGTCAACTGCGCGGCGGGATTCCGTTACCGCTGCGCCAGATCGTAGGTCACGGCGCCCGCGGAACTTCCAACGTTCACCATCGTGAAGATCCGTTCCAGCTTGTGATGGCGTGTTCGGTGCAAGAAGTAACTGACGCCGATCACTCCCACCGTCTCTCCGGCGAAGTTCGTAGCCAGCCCTAGTGTGGAGCGGCCGAAAAGGCGAACCGTGGGATTCATTTCCCGCCCACCATTCTGCAGGATCGAGCGAGTCACCACGAAGTCCGCGGCACTCGTGGCCGCCGACGCTGCGAACAGCACCTTGTTCTCCTTGTCCCAGAACTTGTGTTCGCCGGCCGCGCTTGGGCGTGCGATCAGGACCGGGGACGCGGGCTGAACGAATGGAGCCGGCGCGTCCGGCACCGGCCCTTGCGCAAACACAGTCGGACAAAGGCCGCCGCTCGTCAGTACGACGGCGACGCTGAATCCGAGGACTCTCAGAAATCTAGTGGAAGTCATAGTTGCTCGCCGAGGCTCCCGGCGCAGCACTCAGGAAGGCGCAATCCGGCGGCCACCCGCCCATCGTTAGAAGTGCGGCAAGGTATTAGGAATCAGTTGCTTACGTTTGCATCCCAGCTGGCAAGCGGAAGTGACTGTGCATTCTTTTGCGGGTTCGCGGCCACGGTTTTACATCTTGGTTGGCTTTCGCTTGTCCAGCGCCATACGGTAAGCGACCTGGGCCTCGATGTCCTCTTCGCCGCTGAACCCTCTCCAACAACTTTTGCCCCGCAGAAGGGTTCCTATTTACGAGGCAGGACAGACATTCAGGGTCCATCGAGGTTGGGGCGGCGGGTGAAACCTGCAAGGGGGTAGGACGATGCGGTATCTCAGATACTTCGCTTTACTGGCAGCGCTGGTGATTCCAGCGACGTATTCCCAGGCACAGGTTGCCGTGGGCGTCAGGGTTGGGCCGGGATTGGGTTATTATGGCGGCCCGCCCGTCTGCCCCTACGGCTACTATGACTACTATCCGTACGCGTGCGCGCCTTACGTATTCTACGGGCCCAATTGGTTCGTGGGCGGCGTATTCATTGGCGCGGGCCCGTGGTACCGCGGATATTGGGGTCATTCCTACTATGGACGCGGGTGGGGAGGTCGCGGTTGGGGCGGACGCGGCTTCTACGGTCGCGGATACGGCTACGGACACGGCTGGGGCGGAGGCGTTCCTCGCGGGGGTTTCCGCGGTGGGAACGGTTTCCACGGTGGCGGAGGATTTCATGGCGGCGGCGGCTTCCATGGCGGCGGTGGCTTCCACGGAGGTGGAGGACATGGAGGCGGTCATCGCTAAACGCGCCTGACTTTCTAAGTTCCATAGACAATGGGCAACAAGAAACGGCTGGCAGCGTTCGCTGTCAGCCGTTTTCTTAATTGGCTCCTTCGGCGCGTCCGTGAAGTAGGTCGATTGCGTTCCGACAAGTTCCAACCCGCGCAGCGACGAGAGAAATCCACCACGGACCCCGGAAGGACTGTAGGGCCTATTTCGCAGGTCCCTTCGTTGGCTGTGCCGGAGCCGCTGGCCTGGCGAACCTCGCATCGTCCACAGGAACGTTCTGCTTCACTTCACTCACCTGAATCGTGAATCGCCCACTTGGCCGCGCCAGCGTCCACCGGTACGGAATCTTCACGCCACTCGTATCCCGGTAATCCGCGTAATCGATCTGCGTAGGCATCCTTCCCAGCGCCGTCTCGCCGAACCGCACCAGCCGTACCAGCAGTCCCGTCTGCTCGTCGAAATACAACCGGATCGGCGGCTTGCCTTCGCGCTGCCCTACTACGATATAGGCCTCGCGATCTCCAACCTTCTCCGTTCCTCGCACGCGCATCTCGCTGAACATCGTCTTCAAATGCGTGGCCAGATGCAGATCCGCGTCAATCGACGCTCCATCCAGGTCGCCGCCGTGCATCTCGCGTAGCGGACGCCCCGGCGTGCCCAGCCATCCGTCATGCCCGTCGAACGCCGTCACGCTGTCTCCCTCAGGCATGTGCGTAAATGAAATCCGCTTGTCCGGATCCTTCGAGTAAATATCGATCGGCAGCGACTTCCCGCCAAATTCGATTGCCCCCTTCATCACGCGGCTCGTAACCTTGTCGATCGCCGCTCCTCCCGAAGCTTGCACATATTTGTCGAGCAGTTGCTCCCCGGTCGGCCCGGAGTCCTTGCCTTCCTTTGCTTCGCCTTCTGGTTTCCTGGGCTCACCCATGCCTTCCTTGGGTTCCTCGGTCATCACCACTGGAATCGCCACCGGCTCCGCGCTGCCGCGATGGCAGGAGTAGCAAGTCACTTCGCGATGTCCCTCAAAGTTGTCCTTGTTGATGGCGAACATCATCTCCATCATCTTCCGCGCGGTCGCCTTCGCCTTCTTGTCGTCCTTTTCAAACGCCCCCTGCACATGGCAGAAATCGCACTCCACCCCCAGCGACGCTGTGATGAACTGCATGGTCGGAAATATCTGGTCCGCCGGAACTCCCTTGAGCACCTGAATATTCTTGAACTGCTCTTCCGCCTTCTTCTCTCCGCCTTGCGGCCCCGGCGCGCCAGCCGCCGCATGTCCCGCGCCGCCCGACTGCGCCCTTACTGCGCTCGCTACAAATCCACATGCCACGAGAACAACCAGAATCCCCAGACCCGCCGTCCGTCTTGCGTTCATCAATTTTCGCCTCAGTTGGAATGTTGAAAGTCTAGCAGAGCATCGCAGTCAGAAATTTCAGCATGCGGCAGCGCCAGCGAAGAGCCGAGTCCCGCTAGGGACTCCCGAAAATAGCCCGCCAGTTCCACTGGCGGGCAAGCTCGAAGGAATCCGCCGCGTCCCGTAGGGACGCCTGAAATGTGCGACACGGCATCGGGCCAACCCACTCACTTTTGCTCTCGCGCCCTGTGCCGCTCAAAGAACTTCCACTTATCCATCCCCGCCGCCACCGCCACATCAAAGAACCCCACCATCATCTCGTCCGAAGTCTGATCGCCCCACGTCACCGTCTTCGTCGGATCGGGATTATGCGGATTATTCTTCGAATTGTCGTACCACGCAATCGCCCGCAACCGCGTCCCCGCTTTCAACACCCGCGGCTCTGTCAGCCGGTAACTCAACTGCCAGTGAAAGTGATAGTTCACCCTCAGCAAGACTTCCACGCTGCCATCGTCGTGCACGATGTCGTACTCAAACCGTTTCCCGCGCAGATGCATGTGCGGAAACAAGCTCAGCAGTGTCGCATCGTTCGGCAAAGTACCCTGCACCTCCACGCGAAAATCATCCACTCCCGGCGGAATGATCAGCGCATGATTGTTCAACTGTAGAGTAATGACCCTCTGCTTAGGCGGAGTCTTCGCAAACACGATCCCTATGCTGGTCTGATCCTGATCCGCCGTGCCGTTCGTCGTGTAGTGCATCTGAAAAACTAAGTCCGATCCCGCTGGAACAAACTTCGCCATCCCGTCTGGCCACTGGTCCGGAGAACTTCCCGGTGCATAGACCAGCAGCAGATCGCTGGTCGTCTCATGTGCCTCGCGTCGCTCCAGCGGATCGTTCAACGTCGACCCCGTAAACGGCTCGCCCACCGGCGCGTGCCGCAACCACTGCGAATCCGGCGGCCGAATGTACACCACCGCATGATGCACGTGCGCCGGACTCCCCGGCCGAAACTCCGATATTTGTACCCACTGGTCCTCCGCAAAATGTGTCGGCACGATCTCGTACGTGTACTCCACCTCGCCCTCTGCCGGAATCGCCACCGCCTTCGGCATCTTTACCACCAGATCCGGCTGAGGAATATTCCACCCCTCAGTCCACTTCCGAGTCGCCGGAGCATCGTGCGCATCCCCAGCAGGCGCTCCCGCTTCCGCCCAAGCCGAAATCGTCGCAATCTGCTGCTCCGCGAGAGAAATGTCGTCAGCGAAGTGCCCATACCGCGGATCGGCAAACCATGGTGGCATCATTTTCATTTCCACCGCATGCGCCATCGCCCGTGCCCAAGGCCGGGTTTGCTCGTACGTCACCAGCGCCATGGGCGCAACTTCCCCCGCCCGATGACAACTCTGGCAATGATCCTGCAGGATCGGAAGCACGTCCTTATAAAAAGTAGGCGCTGCGGAGATTCCCGTCCTCTGAAACGCAGCCCCACAAAAGCAGACGGCCAGCTCGGCAATAACAAGCGTACCGACAGCCCTGTAACGCATGCCGAGATTCTACAAGCTCGCCGTTTTCCTTCGTGCACCTTCGTGTCCTTAGTGGTGATTGCCTTTCGTCGGCCCGAGCGCGCCTTTGCCTAAAAATGCTACATTCAAAGTTCATGTCTGCCCCCAATTCCAGCTTCGTCCGCGCCTGCAAATCGCAACCCGTCGACCGCACTCCCGTCTGGTTCATGCGCCAAGCCGGTCGCTACATGCCCGAGTACCGCGCGGTCCGCAAGCAGCACTCGCTCCTCGAAATCTGCAAGAAGCCCGCGCTAGCCGCCGAGGTCACCATCACCGCCGCCGAAATTCTCGGAGTCGACGCCGCCATCATCTTCGCCGACCTCCTGCTGCCCCTGGAAGTCATGGGACTGCCCTTTCATTTTTCCGCTGGCGAAGGCCCCGTCATCGAAAAGCCCGTGCGCACTAAAGAAGACATCGCGAACCTGCGCACCGACCGCGCCGCCGAACTCGGGTACGTCTCCGAAGCCGTTGCTCTCGTCGCGAAGCATTTCGCCAACCGCGTCCCGGTCATCGGATTCTGCGGCGCTCCCTTCACCCTAGCCAGCTACATGATCGAAGGCGGAGGCTCGCGCAATTACATCCACGCCAAGAAAATGATGTACAACTCCCCCACCGACTGGGACGCGCTCATGCGCAAGTTGGTCACGGTCACTGCCGCCTACTCCGCCGAGCAGGTGCGCGCCGGTGCCGACGTAATCCAGATTTTCGATAGCTGGGTCGGCTGCCTCAGCGTCGAGGACTATCGCCGCTACGTGCTCCCGCACGTCACCGGCATGGTGAAACAGCTGCAAAAAACGGGAGCGCCCATCATCTATTTCGGCACCGACAGCGCCACGCTTCTGCCCGCGATGAAAGAAACCGGAGCGGACGTCATCGGCCTCGACTGGCGCATCCCGCTCGACGAAGGCTGGGCCCGTCTCGATCACGGCGTGGCCGTTCAGGGGAATCTCGATCCCGTGCTGCTCTTCGCCGACTGGAAAGAATTAAAGTCGCGCGCGGAAGACATCCTCCGCCGCGCCGCCGGACGCCCCGGCCACGTCTTCAATCTCGGCCACGGCATCCTGCCCGAAACCCCAGTCGACAATGTCAAGAACCTGGTGCGCTTCGTGCAAGAGTACTCCGGCTGAGAAGATGCAGCGTGGCGCGCCGCGCCTTCGGTTCGTATCAGGGTATGCCTTTAGGCATACCGCCAGTGACGCTAGCCGTTTGATCGGCTTCAGCCGCTGGGTTTCGTCGAACGCAAGGAGCTCTTCCGTTCACTCATGACTCGCATCGCCATCATCGGAGGAGGCATCTCGGGACTCGCCGCTGCCTTCGCGCTCGAAGAGCAGCGCCGCGCCGGTGCCGCCGTTGAATACACTCTCTACGAATCCACGTCCCGCCTCGGCGGCGTCCTCCGCACCGAACACATTGACGGATGCCTCGTCGAAGCCGGTCCCGATTCCTTCATCACCGAAAAGCCCTGGGCCACCGATCTCGCGCGCGCCCTCGGACTGGGCGACCAGCTCATCGGCTCGAACGACGCCGACCGCAAGACATACATTCTCACCCGCGGCCGCCTGGTCGTCATGCCCGACGGCCTGATGTTCATGGTGCCTACAAAAATCCTGCCCACCGGCCTGTCGCCACTTTTTTCCTGGAAGACAAAGCTGCGCATGACGCGCGAATTGTTCCACGCGCCGCGAGCTGTCGCCGACGAAAAAGACGATCACGACGAATCCGTCGCCACCTTCGTCGAGCGCCACTACGGCAGCGAGATGGTCGACCGCCTCGCCGACCCACTCCTCTCCGGCGTTTACGGTGGAGAAGCCGCCAACCTCAGCGTCCGCGCCGTACTCCCGCGTTTCGCCGAGATGGAGCGCACGCATGGCAGTCTCGGTCGCGCCATGCTCGCCGCGCGCAAGCAAATCTCCCAGGGGCCAAAGAAAGCCGCGCCGCCGCTCTTCACTTCGCTCAAGAACGGCATGCAGCATTTGGCCGAGACCGTGGTCTCGCGTCTCACCTCGGCATCTCTCCTAACCAACGCTCCCGTGCTCGCGATTCAACCCGAAGCCGGAGGCTGGCTCGTCTCCGCTGGCCTCCAATCCGACCACTTCGATTCCATCATTGTCGCCCTGCCCGCACCCGCAGCCGCACAAGTCCTTCGCATGGCCAGTCCCGAGCTTTCCGCCGAACTCGCCGCCGTCCAATACAGCTCCTCTATCACCGTAGGCCTCGGGTATGATCGTGACGTCCGCCAGTCTCTTCCTCCGGGCTTCGGATTTCTCGTGCCCCGCAGTGAAGGCAAGCGCCTCCTCGCCACGACTTTCGTTCACAACAAGTTCCCCCATCGCGCTCCCGAAGACCGCGCGCTGTTACGTTGTTTTTTTGCTGGAATGAATGCGGAAAACGTCTGGCCGCTCGCCGACGATCAAATCGTTGGCATCGTGCGCAACGAACTGCAGCAAATCCTCGGCCTGCGTGCCGAGCCTCTCTTCGCCCGCGTCTACAAATGGAAGTCCGCCATGGCGCAATACGGCGTCGGACATCTCAATCGTCTCGACCGCATGGAACGCCTGCGCCAGCAGTTGCCGGGTCTCGCCCTCGCCGGCAACGCCTACCGCGGCATCGGCGTCCCCGATTGCATCCGCTCCGGCCGCGAAGCCGCAAAGCAACTCGTAGAGACGTAGCTCGCTACGTCTCCGGATTGCGAACAATGCCCATGTGGAGACGAGCGCAGCGAGTCGATGGGGCGAAGCCCCGCCGGACCACCGAGTACCACAAACTTCGCATATCCCTCGCCAAAACAACAAAGGCTACCAACGCGAAGTTGATAGCCTCAAATCAGTCTTGGCACTTGAACCCCTGACTCCAACGAGCTCAATCGCCCGAAGCTTCCGAGGCTGTTGCCTCCTCGTACACAACCTCGCCCTCCGGATCCCGCGGCCGTCGAACCTTGCGCCCAAATACGGCTTCCTTCACCAGCTTGAAAATCGTCACCCGGTTCTGCGCCACCACCTTCACCCACGCCAGTTTCCCCATCATCGGGAAGTAGATTCCGCGGAAACACAGCCGCGCCAGGAAGATGTTGATGCGATAACCCAAAGGCTGATCATCCAACGAGTCGACAGCCTGAGCCAGTGCTTCCGGACTGTAGGCATGTGCCCATCCGTATTTTACTTCCGCGTGTGCTTCTTCGATGCTCATCTTCAGCGGAGTGTGCGCCATCGCGAAAGGGATAAACTCCTGCCAGTGCTTCACCCGCGTGAGCCGCCCCGCGGCTTCCAGGCGCTTATACAGCGGCGTTGCCGGCAACGGCGTCAGCAGCCCGAAAATAGGCAACCCCGGCGGCCACGTGCGCACCTGCGACAGCGTCCGCTCGGCCACACCGGTTGTGTCATTGTCCATGCCGAAAATAAACGACG
>Ga0116219_10004791_pt1 | contig 10061 bp, 12 predicted proteins | sample Sb_taG_4_FD_91019 | JGI IMG/M metagenome (GOLD analysis project Ga0116219, IMG submission 91019) | Peat soil microbial communities from Weissenstadt, Germany - Sb_50d_6_BS metaG | ecosystem: Environmental > Terrestrial > Soil > Wetlands > Peat | place: Germany: Weissenstadt | collected 2010-09-21
AGAGCCGACACGTTCCTGACGGCCACAGTTCCATCCGGCGCAACAACGGGTTATGTCACCGTGACTACGCCCAGTGGCGTGTTGACCAGCAATGTGCCGTTTGTCGTGGTTCCGTAAGAACGGATGCGTTTTAATGGACCGGCAAGGCTCGTTGAAAAAGTCAATTCGTGTAACATCCCCATTACACTCATTGTCCTCTGAGAATCATGGAAGAGTGACCTCTATATACACGTTTTTTTTGCTCCACAGGAAAGGAATGCGGGCCAGCCAGTATTTTTGGTTGATCAGCTTTCGGGTGCGCGGCCAATCCTCCTGGGGAAGAATGCGGGCCCTGGCGGCGAACTCGGGGCCGGTGACTCTTCCGCGCATGGTGCAGGGCGCGATGCGCACCTGCGGATTGTTGCGTAGTCGCTTGTATTTTCCCGAATCGGAGCGCGTCATGACGTAGAGCTTGCCGCCTTGTTCTGCGAACCAAATCGGAGTGGGCACGGCAACGCCCGTCTTGCGGAAGGTGGTAAGGCTGATGTATTTCTGGCCGTGAATTTCGGGAGGAATGGGCATGGGGTGATTGTAAGGGAAGCCCGTCGCGGGCGAGGGCCGCTTCGACTTCGCTCAGGGCAGGTCCGCGCCACACCGGCCACCGGGCACCTTGCCGCACATTGCCGGATGGCCTCCGGGTGTGTTAAAAGCCAGACATGCGTAAATGGATGCGCGAGCGCTTGAAGCGCCGCAAAAAAGAGCCGGAAAAGGCCGGAACAGAGCCCGCACCGGCGCCGTTGCAACCGGCATTTTACGACACCGAGCCCGCAAAAGAAGCGGCTCCGGCTCCTGAGCCTGCCCAGGCACCCGCAGAAGTACAAGCGGCGCCGGACGCCCCGGCCGTCGAGCATAAACCAGGCCCTCAACAAGCTGGGAATGGCGGCGCACGCAAACGCCGGCGTCGCGGAAGAGGCGGACGGAATCGAAGCGGAAGCCGCGCGCGACCGGCTGCAGTTGCGGAGGCTGCCCAGGGAGTATCGGTTGCTCCCGAAGCAACTGTTCCTTTGACGACAGAGGCCGCCGGAGCTCCGGCGCAAATCCCCGCCGCTCCGCCGCGTCCGGCCAAGGGGACGGTCGTATTGGCGATTGGCCTGCCCGGATCAGGCAAGAGCGCATGGTTCAAGCGGCACAACATCACGCCGCTCTCGAGCGATCTGCTGCGGGCGTTATTGTTTGACGATGCCACCGAGCAGCGCTATCAGGACCTGATCTTTTCCAATCTGCGCTCGATGTTGAAGGCCCGGCTGATTGCCCGCCGGCCGATGAACTACGTGGATGCCACCAACCTCACTCCGCATGAGCGCCACAGCTGGATCAAGCTGGCGAAGGACTATGGATACGAAGTGCAGGCGGTGTTCTTCGATGTGCCGGTGGAGGTTTGCCTGGAACGGAACCGCAAACGTGAGCGCGTCGTGCCGGAGGACGTGATGCGGCGCATGGCAGGGAAGCTGAAGCCGCCTACATTTGAAGAAGGATTCGCCAAGATCACCGTGGTGAGAGTGAAGCAGAAGGAGTGAGTTTGTCGAGGCCAGCAGCGCCCAGTTCGTCACGCCGTGTGCGAGGCTAGTTTAATCTAGCCAGGACGTCGCCAGCTTTGGCGAGATCTCTGCCTTCCTCCTTCCACACTAATTGGTAGAACTCACAGTTCTTGCAATTCGCAAGTTTGGTGGCGAACACGCCTTGCGCCTTTCCACCGCACAAGGTACCGGCCACATACCAACAGGTCCGACCGGCGTTGTTGCCGTGATTGGTGCCGTCGACTCGTTTTTCCGTAGACGCCGGACACACTCCGAGTTCAGAGACTTTGGGGCCGCCGACCTGGCGGCCGCATTTCTTGAATTCCCAGCAATTTTCTTTTGCCATAGGTCACCCTTGCTCCTTTAGCCGAACACTACCTGCATCCATCGGCAGTATTGGCCCGGACCTTTAGGTTTACACAACAAGGGGCACGGTACTGTGAGTACCGGAAGGTCAATGTCCTGCTGCACCTTAGCTTCTGAGGTACGGCAGTAACTCCTTGAACGCGGGCGCGCCGGAGGAGCGCAGCAGTTCGTAGATCATCATTTCCGTCGAAGAGATGATTGCGCCGGCCGCCCGCATACGTTCCAGACCAATCTTCCAGTTCCACTCGGTGCGCGAGCTGACGGCGTCGGACGCGACGTGAACGATATAGCCGTCGCGCAACGCGGCCAGCGCGGTTTGCATCACGCAGATGTGGCTCTCCATTCCACACAGCAGCAGCGTGTTGCGGTTTCCCGGCTGACGCTTGAGCACGGAGCAGAAAACGTCGCTGCCGAAGCAGGAGAACATTTGCTTGTCGATGGCCTGGGTCTCGGGCAAGAGCGATGCGATCTCAGGCACGGTGTTGCCCAGTCCCTTGGGATACTGCACGGTCATGAGCCGCGGGATTTTTAGGATGCCGGCCAGGCGGATGAGCAGCTGCGCGTTCTTCACCATTTGCTCTTTCTGGAAAATGGGCGGCAGCAGTTTTTCCTGAATGTCGATGACGAGGAGAGCGCACTGATCGGCCTCGAGCGGACGGCGGGCGATCTCGGTGATGTCGCTGGTCAACTGAGTGACGCTGCCAAGAGTGGTGGCCATGAAAGTTCTCCTGTCCAAATCTTAACCGCTGGCGGGAATAGGGGCAAAGAACCGAGCCACAGGTAAGTTGACCGGGGCACGGTCAGTCCATAAAATCGAGACTGCGGCGGATTGCAATTTCCGCCGCGTGCTGCCCCCTCGTTCAACGGCAGGACAGCTGACTCTGGATCAGCATATCGGGGTTCGAATCCCTGGGGGGCAGCCAATATCCAAGCATGATGAGTGGTAAGAGTGCCCCTCGCTCTGCTCGGGATTTCGGCACCACAATCCCGCTACCGCTCCCACCCGCTAAACGCCTGGCATCTCCATTCCCACAACGGTGCAGGGAATCCACATCATCGCGCCACGATGTGACGGATGTCACAGAAAGTAACAGGCGGGTAACGTAGGTTGACCCAATATTCTGTCGGAAGAGTCGTCGTGTACCGATCACAGCGCACGGTTCCGCAGATCAGTTTCAGTAGCGAGGACAAGTTTATGCGGCGTTGCTCCTCCGTACTTGTGCCCACCCTTCTTGTCTTAGTCGTGCTTCTTTCCCCTTCATTCATCGCAGCGCAGAAAGATTACGGTGGTGCTTCGTTCGCGATGGATGTTCAAACTGCCGGTGGCGGGTCCAGCAGCACGGCAAAGACTGCCCCGTCGCCAGCGGATTCCAAATACGTAGGTTCCGACACTTGCAAGACGTGTCACGAAGAGCGCTATAACGATTGGGCGAAGACGCCGCACTGGAAGACGACGCTGGATACGAAAGCTGGCCCCTCCCACCAGGGCTGCGAAGGCTGCCACGGGCCCGGCGCCGATCACGTGACCGGCGGCGGAGACAAAAGCAAAATCTTCATTTTTGAGAACGCTTCGGCGAAGGAAGTGAACACGCACTGCTTGACCTGCCACGAGGGAGCGCATCCCAACTTCGACCGCTCGGCGCACGGCCACGCCAAGGTAAGCTGCATTGACTGTCACGGCGCGCATGCCTTTAAGAGCGAAGCCAATCTGCTCAAAGTCGCGCAACCTCAGCTCTGCTACTCCTGCCACAGCGACGTGAAACCGGCGTTCTCGCAACCGTTCCATCACAAAGTGAATGAGGGGTTGGTGACCTGCAGCGATTGTCACGATCCGCATGGCACCTTCAAAGGCAAGCAGTTGAAATCGACGGCTGATCAGAACGCGATCTGCACCAAGTGCCATGCCGAAACCGCAGGGCCATTCGTTTATGAGCATCCCGTGATCAAAGCCGAGGGCTGCATCGCGTGCCACACTCCGCACGGATCGCCGAACCCGCGCCTGCTGAACGTGAGCAATCTGAACATCCTGTGCCTGCAATGCCACTCGGCAGTCAACTTAAAAGCATTTCCCAATGCCGTGTCGGAGCAGGGCGGGCCGGTGCACAACCAGGCCGCACAGTACACACCCTGCACCAACTGCCACAGCCAGATTCACGGCTCAAATGCGACCTTCAACTTTTTCCGGTGACGGATCTTTTCGGATGTAGAGAGGTGAATTATGACGTGTTCTCGTCTTCATCGCGCAGCAGCCGGGCTGCTTCGATCGGCTGGTCATGTGGGGCTGGCGCTTGCGCCGTTTTTATTGGCCGCCGGCGCAGCGGCGCAAGACACTCCGCCGAAGGAAACGACCACGGGCGGTTATACGATTCACCAATCCATCGATTTCGGTGGACGGATCACTGATGCCTCGGGCAGCAGCGCCATGTATGACGCTTTGGTCAATCTGCAGAGTGGCCCGCGCCTTCTAGGCCAGACCGTGGACATACACGCCGTGCCAAACAGCTACCATCCTCTGTTCGACGACGTGTCGGAGAGCAGCACCGGCTATGGCGGCGACCCCTACGATGTCACCACGTTGCGCATGTCCAAAGACAAAATTTACAGGTTCCAGGGGCTCTTCCGCCGCGATCGCCAGTATTTCGATTACGATCTGCTCAACAACCCGCTGGTCCCGGCCGGCGTTATCTCGAACGGTTACACGTTTCCACAAGTTGAAAGTTCGCCCCACTTGTTCAACACTGTGCGCCGCATGACGGATGTCGGCCTGACGTTATTCCCGGTTTCGAAGCTCAGTTTCCGCACAGGTTACTCGCACAACACCGATGAAGGGCCGAGTTACAGCTCCCAACACAATGGAGCCGAGGCTCTCTATCTGCAGAACTGGCGGAACAGCACCGACACCTGGACGGGGCTGTCGACTGGAAGCCGATTTCGAAAACCATGCTTACCTTCGAAGAAACTGTGATGCACTACAAGGGCGACACCAACTGGGGGCTGGCCGGACTGGACCTGCAACTGGCGAATGGAATGCCAGTGACTCTGGGCTTTGACAATCAAAAGCCACCGAGTTGCGGTGACGGGAATCCGCCTATCGTCACCAGTTTGACCACTCCACCCACTGCCAACCCAACCTGCAGTGGATACCTTCAGTATTCGCGTTTTGCCCCAACTCGCACCCTTATGCCGACCGAGGAGTTCCGCTTCCAGAGCTCGAGTATCAAGAACCTTCAGATGAATGGCGATCTGCGCTACACGGGGGGCAATGTGAACCTCCCCGACTACAACGAATTTTTCAATGGCCTCGACAATATGGGGAAGCGCGTCTTTAACACGACCGGTTTTGCCAACGGGAAGAGAATCGACGTGTCGGCGGATTACGGCATCATCTGGCGGCTTTCGCAGAAAGTGAGTCTGGCCGACCAGTTCGACTTTTTGGACTTCCGCGAACCGGCCCTCAGCAATCTATCTGAAGTCGATTTCCTGGGTACTTCCATGCTGTTGCACCCCGGTCCGGCGCAACCGCCAGCCATCACCCTCGCTTCTACTTTTCTCGGTATGAAGACCGAAACCAACACCGTGACTGCGACCTGGGAGCCTGTTTCGATTGCCAGCATCTCGCTCGGTTATCGCTACCAGAACCGCGATATAAGTTGGGTCATGCCCTTGTCTACGGATGCGTTGCCGACCGGGACCTCATATATTTTCCCGATCCACGAGAATGCGGCCATACTCGGCTTCGCTTTGCGACCCACCCGCCAATGGAGGATCAACGCGAAACTCGAGGCTTCGTTCGACGACAAGGCCTATACCCAGATCAGCCCGCGGCAGCTTTATCACTATTACTTCCAGTCGCGCTACAAACCCAAGGAGTGGGCCACGATCACCGGAAGCTTCAACGATCTGGAACGAAGAGACAACATATTCCTGGTAAATCACCTGGACCACGTCCGAAACTTTGGTCTGGGAGCGTCTCTCATGCCCAATCCGCGGTATGGATTGGATCTTAACTACGGCTACGCGGACGTCTTCACGCAAACCACCTTGTGCTACGCCTCAACTCCGGCTCCAAACGGGCCGGGTGCGGGCGCTGCTCCCGCGGACTGCGGCACCAACACCAATCTCGGGACCGGCTACTATGACGCTCCCACCCAGTACGGATCATTCAGTCTCATGTTTGCCCCAGTGAAAACGCTGCGCTCCAACCTGGGTTATCAAATCAGCGCGGTCAACGGCACCACCGAGTTCCTGAATCCGCGCGAAGTTTCCGGCTCGCTCCAGTCCAAGTACCAGTCTCCCTTTTTCAACCTCGCCTGGACGATTCATCCGGGATGGACAGGAAAAGCAGGCTGGAACTATTACGGATATGGCGAAGACGGATCGGTCGGGCCCACGGCGCCGCGAAACTTCCACGCCAACGTCACTACGCTCGCTCTGCACTACGAGTTCTGATGGGGAGCGATGATCTCTTCCTAACTGTCATTCTGAGCGAAGTTCGGGCTGCGCAGATGCGCAGGGCGGATGGAGTCGAAGAATCCCTAATTCCATCAAAAAAGGTGTAAGGCAGGGATGCTTCAACTGCGGCCGTAGCGAGAATTCAGTGGATCGTCGTCACAATTAAGAGGCATGTCATCCTGAGCGAGTTTCAACTCGCGAAGGATCTTACGAAAGCTGCAAGTGAGCGTGGTGGGGACGGGATCGGCGCGGTCCTTTTCCACCGCCGAGAAGCCTTACGTTGTCGTACGGTCCTTCCGCGCTGAAGCCCGTCAGGATGACATGGGGTTTTGGCCGGGCCAGCCGGCCGACCCCTCTAGTTCGATCTGAAATCCGGCTCTGGCGGTGCGTTTCCCACAAAAGTAGTACGATGTGCTGCTAGGTTAAGTCCGGACTCCCAGCCCCGTTCCGCCAAACACCGAAGACGGGAAAGTCCAGCACTCCGGAGGGAAAAATCATGACTCGAAAACTCAGCCTGTTCTTGCTCACGAGCATCGCGATGGTTCTTGGTGCGAAGGTCTGTCAAGCCGAACCACAGTCCTTGTTGACGCGTCATGTGCGTGAAGTGGTTCTCAATGGGCAGGCGAAGTTGGTTGGCCGGCTGCCTGCAACTAAGATCATGCGCATCGACGTAGTTCTGCCGCTGCGCGACCAGGCTGGCTTGGAGAATGTTTTGCAGAAACTCTACGATCCTTCAAGCCCTTCCTGCCGGCACTATCTCACGGTGCAGGAGTTTAGCGAGAGGTTCGGTCCCAGTCAGGCGGACTATGATGCGCTGCTTCGTTTCGCAAAAGCCAATTCTTTTACCGTGGTTGGTGGCACGCGCGACGCGATGGACGTGCAACTTCGGGGCTCGGTGGCGACCATCGAGAAAGCCTTGCACCTAAGCATGGGTGTCTATCAGCATCCCACGGAGGACCGCACGTTCTATGCTCCGGACCGCGAGCCCACGGTGGACCTGCCTTTCCGCTTGTGGCACATCTCTGGTCTGGATAACTATTCGATCCCGCGTCCCGCGCTGGTGCGCAACCCTGGGAAACCCGAAGCCACTACGGGTTCGTGTCCTGAGGCCTCGTTCTGCGGCAGCGATATGCGGGCAGCCTACTACGAAGGAACGGTGCTCACCGGCTCCGGCCAGAATATTGGATTGCTGGAGTTCGCCGGATTTGATATCGCCGACGTGAACACCTATTACCAGAACGCCGGGCAGACCAGGACTGCCGCTGTTGTCGGCATTTCGACCGACGGGACTTCTGTGACCTGCCTTTTTTCGCAAGGCTGCGACGATACGGTGCAGACCATTGACATCACTCAGTCACTCGGCATGGCGCCGGGTGTAACTACGGCGTACCTGTACGTGGGTTCCACCGATACCGCGCTGCTGGGCGCCATGGCTTCGGATACTCCGTTGCCCTTGAACCTAAGCTCTTCGTGGTCCTGGACACCTGCAGACCCGCAGACGGACGATCCATTCTTCGAGAGGATGGCGGTGCAGGGGCAGATTTTTTTTCAATCGTCCGGCGACACAGGCGCGGGTAAAGCTACATGGCCGTCGAATTCCACTTATGTCATCGCGGTCGGCGGAACAGTGTTGGTGACCCAAGGCGCGGGCGGTCCATGGGCTTCGGAAACCGCCTTGGGCGACGCTGGCGCCGGCTGGGGAACCAACGTTCCGATTCCTTGGTGGCAGCAGCTTCCCGGCGTGATCACCACGGCTGACAAGGGATCCACGATTTATCGGAACGACTCTGACGTTTCGGCAAACGCGGATTTTAGTTTTTACGTTTGCGCAGACCAGGCTCCCTGCACAGCAAACGAATTCGGCGGGACTAGTTTTGGGGCGCCTATGTGGGCGGGTTATTTGGCTCTGGCGAATCAACAAGCGGCAATGACCGGCGATCCGCCGCCGGGCTGGATTGATCCGACGATCTATCCGTTGGGCTTGGGATCAGGTTACAACGCCGATTTCCACGACATCATCAGCGGCGGCGACGGTTTTCCTACAACCGTTGGCTACGATTTGCCAACCGGCTGGGGAACTCCGAACGGCGCCGGCCTGATCAACGCACTGTTGGCCCCGAACTTCGCCATCACTGCGTCTCCCAACATGGTGACCGTGAGCAGGGGTACATCCGGCAAGCTCACCACGATTACCTCGACGTTGGTGAACGGCTTCAACTCGGCGATAACGTTGTCGTCCACCATCAGAGGAATGACCTTCAGTCCTGACCCGATCCCGGCGCCGGGCTCAGGACAATCGACGGTGAGCGCCAGGGTGCCAGAGGATACGAAACTCGGGACCTACACCATCACCATAACGGGCACGGGCGGAGGCATAACGAATACGACGAAAGTCGTGGTGACGGTCGTGCAGTAAGCGGTTAGAACACGTTCATGCCCCCGGAGGCGTCGCATGAGTGACAGGAATCGCTTGACTCCGCAGCGAAGTTCCGCAGTAGGGGCAATAGACATCCGTCAGTGACACCGGGCGCTGGCACTGTGGACAATTTGGACTCAATTTGCAGTTGCACTGTGGGCAGAAATTGAATCCGGGCTGAACAAAATAGCCACATTGCGGGCAGGCGCTGCGCAGCGGCTGCCGCAGGACGAAGTAAAGAATGATGCCTAGAGCGTTGGGGATCAAAAGTGCGACACAAGTCCAGACCGCCGGGCTCATCCCGCGGCGTTTGGAATCGCGGTTCACGTAACCGACAAACAGGAGATAACAGCCCAGCGCAATGCCGGCCAACAGGCCAAGCAACACTCTCGCCCATGCCGGGGGCGCGTCTGCTTGCCGGGCCACCACCACGTGGAAGAGGAACTGAATGCCGATGAACGCAACTCCCCCGAGCACCCAGGCCCATTGCGGAACCAGTTGGATTTCCGACGTCAGTCCAGCTTGAGATTCGTTGTTCAATTGCATAAATTTCTCTGCCTTCTCAGCGCCATTGCGATCGCACACCGCTGTTGGTCAAATACGTGCCCCGGGCCAGCAACAGCACCCCGACCACCAGGGCCGGCGTGATACAGAAAAACATAAAAGCCGCTTGCCAAACGGGGCCCGAAACTCCGGCCCACTCCCCCATCCAGGCAAAGAGTCGCCACAACAGAGGCGCGGTCAGGGCTGAGGAAACGCCCACACCCATACAAGCCATGCCCACCATCCACATGCGCTCGCGCGTCTCCCGCAGCCTGCTGGCGTGGAAGCGCACCCGCATTTGTGTGGCTCGCACCAGGCGGGAGTCTGCGGCCAAAGGGAGAGAACGCAAAGTGCGAACCAATCTGCCGGCTGCGTCTGCGTAATCACGGCAAGCTTCGCACTGATGGAGATGGGCCCGAAGTCCGGACTGCTGCTCATCCGAGAGACCTTCACCCAGAGCGATCAGTTGCCGCGCCTCGTCATGTGCGTCCCGCGTCATGCCTGCGCTCCCTTTAATCGCGACATCAGCATATTCAGTCCGCGATACAGACGCGACTTCACCGTGCCCAGCCGCGCGCCGGTTACCGTGGCAATCTCAACCAAAGCCAATCCTTCCTGAAAACGAAGCACCACGGTCTCACGATATTCCGCCGGGATGCTGACCAAAGCCGCGCTAATGCGCTCCGCTTGCTCGCGCTGTGCCACAACTTCCCACGCCGCCGGACGCG
>Ga0116219_10004795_pt1 | contig 10053 bp, 12 predicted proteins | sample Sb_taG_4_FD_91019 | JGI IMG/M metagenome (GOLD analysis project Ga0116219, IMG submission 91019) | Peat soil microbial communities from Weissenstadt, Germany - Sb_50d_6_BS metaG | ecosystem: Environmental > Terrestrial > Soil > Wetlands > Peat | place: Germany: Weissenstadt | collected 2010-09-21
GGCGGCTGGATGATCGCGGAGCGGGGCTGGCCCGTGGCGGCGCTCGGAGCGGTCGGGCTCCTCGGCGGCGTGGGCTACACGGCCCCGCCCCTGCGCCTCAAGTACCGGGGGTGGGGGCTGCCCGTGGTGTTCATCCTCATGGGCCCCCTCATGGTTGAGGGCGGCTACTACGTCGTCACCGGCCGGCTTTCACTCGCCGCCCTCGCCGTGAGCATGCCCGTCGGCTGCCTGGTGACCGCCATCCTCCAGGGCAACGAGTGGCGCGACATAGCCGACGATGCCCGAGTGGGCATCACTACCTTGTCGATCCGCGTCGGTGGGCGCTGGGCGCACCTCGCGTACATCGGCCTGGTGCTCGGCGCGTACATCGCGCTGGTCTGTGCCGTGCTGGCCGGCGCCGTACCCACGGACGCGATCGCCGCCGTGCTGTCACTGCCGTTCTTCGTCAAGGTCGTCAGGGCCGCCGAGCTCGGCGCCCGCGGCGATCGGCGCAGCCTCGCCACCATTGACCTCGCCACCGCCCAGCTCTACGCCGTCTTCGGCGCGCTGCTGGTGGCGGGGCTCGCCGCCACGGCTGCATGACGGAAGCCGCCGTGGCACCCCCACCCGACTCAGACGTCCGCGTTCGCTCGGACGCCGAAGCGGTTGCTGCGCTGGGGCTGGCAGCCGCCTGCTTTGCTTTGACCTTCCGAGGCCCGAAGTCATCGTTCTGGAGGCGCATGACCGCTACCGGCGCCGTGCTCGGGTCTGTGGCCCTCGCCCGCCGGCCCGAGCTGCGCCATGTACGCCCCCAGCCGCGGCACCTGCTCCAAGGCGCCGCCATCGCCGGTGGCCTCTACGCCATCTTCCAGGTCGGCGACCTCATGGCCCGGCGGATCATGCCCGACGGCGCCGGGGACATCGACGCCATCTACGACCTGCGCTCGAATCATGACGAGCGGGTCATCGCGGCTCGTTTGGCGACGGTGATAGGGCCCGCCGAGGAATTGTTCTGGCGAGGGTTCCTGCAGGAGCGGCTCGCACGCCGTTGGGGTCGGTGGGCGGGTGCCGCCCTGGCCTCCGGTGCCTACGCCGGGGTCCACCTCGCGTCGGGCAATCCCACCCTGGTGGGGGCGGCGGGGGTGGCCGGTGCCTACTGGTCGATCCTGGCCGCGGCGGGTGTCGATGTGGAATCACTCATCGTCAGCCACGTCCTGTGGGACATCGTGATCTTCCTTGTCGCACCGACGACTCGCAACCACAAACAGCGGCCCAGTTCCGAGTTCGAGCGGCCGCGCCACGGGGTTACGCAAGCAGCTTCGCGTGAGTCGAGCATGGACAGTCGGTGACGGTCAGAAGCTCTTACCTAGAGGAGAACGGTTCTTGTGACGACGCGACCGCTATGAAGTGGCATTACGCACCGCGGGGATAACGCGGGTGGCGAGGTACTCGAGGCGCTCTGACGCGCTCTCGACCGGTTCGCCGGGAAAGAGCGTCCACGAGAAGCAGTCGACCACTGGCCCCGAGGAGATGAGTCGAAGGAGTTCGGCGATGGCAGCGTCGGCGTCAAGCAGAAGGTAGATGCCGAGGTCGACAAGCTGTTGGGCGTCGGTGAGCGGTGCCACGTCGCCGAACATGCCGAACTCAGCGTAAGCATTGACCTGATACAGGAGGTGGGGGGCGACGGCTGCGAAGGCCCGCTCGGGGTCGTCGGCGATGACCCACTGGTACCCGAGGGCCACCTGCCCGTCATCGTGCCCGAGGGCGCGTCGGACGTCGACGTAGGTGTCAACCTGGTCGGGCAGGACGCTGAGGATGCCATCGGCGAGCCGGGCGGCCCGCTCGACGGCGGGGCGCGAAAGGGCCCCAATCCATAGCTCGGGGCCACCGGGCCGGACGGGCCGGGGGGCGACACGGACGCCGTCGACCAACTCACCACGCAGCGCCTGTCGGAGGGTGGTGAGGCCCGCTTCGAAGCGCGGCCGCCGTTCCCGAAGCGAGGAGCCGAACGGGAGGAAGTCGGCTTCGCGATACCCCATCCCGACGCCGAGGCGAAGGCGGCCCCCCGACAGGGCGTCGACGGTGAGGGCCTCCTCGGCCAGGCGCAGAGGGTGATGCACCGGCAGCACCATCACATTGGTGCCCAGCATCATCCTCTCGGTCCGGGCGGCCAGGGCGGCGGCCAGGGTGAGCGTCGACGATGCGTAGGCGTCGTCGACAAAGTGGTGCTCGGAGACCCACACCGACCCGAATCCGAGCTGCTCGGCCCAGGTCACCTGCTCGAGGATCTCGGACCAACGCCGGGTGAGGGCGGCGGGCTCGGGATCGGTGCAGCGAAAGTCGTAGTAGAGCCCGAAGGTGAGGTCCGTCACTGTTCCATCATGTCCAGTTGACCGCGCCGGTGCTCGCGGTGAACATAGATCCGTGACTCCACTGGCCCCGGACTTCGTCTACGACCCATCGACTCCCGAGTTCCAAGACGAGATCTGGGACGTCTACCGCACCATGCGCGACGAGCACCCCGTCTATCGCGCCCCGTATGACGGCTTCTTCGCTCTGTCCCGGTTCGAGGACGTGTGGGAGGCGGCCCATGACTGGGAGACTTTCTCCAACGTCGTGGCCGAGGCGAACTCACTGTTACCCCAGATGATTTTCATGGACCCGCCCCGCCACACCGCACTGCGCAGACTCGTCTCGCGCGCCTTCACGCCCCGGCGCGTGGCCCAGGTCGAGCCCTTCGTGCGCGAGACGGCTCGTGAGCTGATCGCCGGTGTGGCCGAACGCGGTGGCTGCGAGGCACAGCACGATTTCGCCGCCATCGTGCCCAGTCTGGTCATCGCAAAGCTGATCGGCGTGCCCTCCGAGCACATCGGTGAGTTCCGGGCCTGGACGGGGTCGTTCATCGAGATCACCGGGACCGACGACTACGCCGAGGCGGCCGCCAACATCTACGGCCTGTTCGCTCGGCTCCTCGCCGAGCGGCGCCGGGCACCGGCCGACGACCTGATGACGGCCTTGCTTGACGCCGAAGTAGACGGGCAGCAACTCACCGACGAAGAGCTTCTCGGTTTCTGCCTGTTGCTCATCCTGGCCGGCAACGACACCACATCGAGCTTGATCGGCAGCGGCATCGCCCTCCTCGCCCGCAAAGACGAGCAGCGGGACCTGCTCGTCGCCGACCCGTCGCTGTGGCCCAACGCCGTCGAGGAGCTCAACCGTGTTGAGTCACCAACCCAGGCCCTGTCGAGGACCGCCACCCGAGATGTCACCTCCCACGGAGTGACCATCCCGGCTGGCGCGAGGGTCATGCTGCTCTGGGGGGCAGCCAATCACGATGAGCGTGAATTCTCCGACCCCGAGCGGTTCGATGTCTGCCGGCAGTTCTCGCGCCATCTCGCCTTCAGCCATGGCGTTCATTCTTGTCTGGGCGCCAACCTTGCCCGGATCGAAGCTCGTGTCGCACTCGAGGAATGGCTCGCCCGGTTCCCGGACTACGAGCTGAACGGCGAACCGGTGCGAGCGCGGTCGATCTGGGCCAGGGCGCACAATCGCATCCCGGTGAGGGTCCAGCCGTAGTCTGAGCTGGACGTGCCGCTTGTTCACATCCCAGTCCAGGGCCACCCGAGTTGTATCCGCGGCCGAGAACGATCCCCGATGGTCTGGCCGGTGAAGCCCACCGTGGGGGTGCACTACCCCCCAGTTGCGCGCAGGATCTTTCAACAGGGCGGAGGTGCATCATCGGTGACTTGTCTCGCATCGAGAGTCCAGAACCCGTCTGGCCCACGAGCTAGAAGGGCTAGGTCCCTGACATCGCGTGGCGGTACCGCCAGGCACCCAGAGGCGCGAAGACGATGACGATCCTAGTGTCCGAAAACTCGTTGCCGGGACTTACGCGGCTAGCTCGTACTCATGGATGAGGCCACCCAGTCGGTCGTGACGGCGAACGAATTTCCTTGAGCGACGACGATCCGGGTCGGCACTGTTGGCTTGAGGCGTTGACATCGCAGCGAGCGGCCGAGGTCGGGCTGGGATTTTCTGGTCGATTCCCTGGTGCGGCCTATGGCAGTTGTAGTGCACCACATAGCTGCGCAGGACTCGTTCGAGGTGGTGTGCGTTCACGATCAGCAAGTGGTCGAGGCACTCGGTTCGGACCGTCCTCACGAACCGCTCCGCGAAGGCGTTGGCGTTTGGCGTCCGAAACGGGGTGCGCAGGATCCGGGCACCTCGGCGCGGAACACCTCGTCGAAGCCGACCACGTACTTCGTGTCGCGGTCGCGGAGCAGGAACTTCACGTGGATGTCCTCGTCGACAAGGTCACCGGTCACGTTCCTCGCCTGCTGGGTGACGATCCCCTGGGCCTGGGCCTTCAAGAACGCCCGCCACGTTGGGCCGGCTCGTCGGGGCGCGGGCCCGAGGCCCTGGTCCTTCAGGATCCGAGCGATCGTACTGGCCGCCAAGCGGGCACCGAGCTTCAGCATCTCACCCTGGATGCGGCGGTAGCCCCAGCCGGGGTTCTCCCTGGCCAGACGGATCACGAGGGCAGTGGTCTCCTCATCGATCCGAGGACGACCAGGCCCACGATGGGCATAGGTCCAGCGGCGAGCAACGAGTCGACGATGCCAGGACAGCAACGTCTCGGGCGTCACGCTGAAGCAGGACCACGAGGACCGATGCATCATGCGGCTCAGCGCTGCCAGAAAGACGCGGTCGGCAGGCTGGTAGGCCGGGCGCCCGAGCTGGCGCCTCAGGACGGCGATCTCGTGGCGCAGCGCCAGGAGTTAGACCACGTTGGTGTTGTCCGATCGCGGGAGGAGGACGACAAGCTCGAACAGGCGTCGGAGCGCGAGATAGACCAGAGCCCAAAGCCCGCCGCGCACCCGGAGCCGCCGCACCTAGCGGACCGTAATGGCTGTATGTCGGCCTGGGAAGTCCCTGATCAGCGACCCAATCGGGTATTCGGGCATTACGGGCCATGGTGTTGTGCGTCACCACCCATCAGCCGCTGCTGGTCACCTACATCTGCGACGTCCTCTTCTCGCAGATCAGTCCGGCGATGCGCGCCATGTTGGGAGTGCCCGATCCTCCCGATCATTTCGACCACAAGGGTCAGGAGGCGTGCTACCGAAACGTCCGCTCGAGGCTCCACACCTTGTTCGATCTCATGGACCCCTCGGTGCTCCCGAAGAACCGGCGCCTCACGCCCGGCGCCTTTGAAGCAGCTGTGGCTCTGCGCCGCTCCGTGCGCTCAGAGGGGGGACTGTGAAGTCCGACACGAGCGGCTGTCCTGGTTCGTGAATCGCATTCTGGAGGCCAGCTTCCACATGTTGCCTCGGGATTGTCGACGTCGGTGGAAGGGGTCGGTGGCGGTGGACTCCACGGTGGTCGAAGCCTTCGCCTGTCACGAACTTCGAGCACAAGGCAAGGGCAAGGCATCTAAGTGGCCCCTCCTCAGGCATTCGGCAGATCCGGACGCGGCCTGGTACACGAGAGAGCCCGACAGTCGCGATGCCGAGAATGCTTCCGCCAAGAAGGGAATCTGGGGCGCGCCCTTCCTGCCTCGCCGCCGAAATCGCAAGGGTCAGCATCAGGATCGGCAGGGAGGGCCTGGATGGAGTGAATGAGCTGCTCAGTCTGGGTCCGGCGCAGGGATCGCAAAGCGTTCCCGGGCGTCGGGCCCCGCCATGCCCGCCATGCACCAAACTCGCCACCTCAAGAGGCTCGGCTTCGGAAAATCATCAACTTTCGTGGCGCCTTGAAGGATAGTTTGGTGCCGCCTGGGCGGGGATCCCTGGTGCACGGGGGACGAGTCTCTGGGCTTGGCGAACCCCTTGGAGACGATGATGGTTCCGGGCTCTCGCCGCCTCTTCCGGTCCTTTGCTCTCCTCGCCTCTCTGGTCGTAGGGCTTGTTGTACTCGCGGCGCTTCAAATCCCTGCCGCTCAGGCAGCGAGCACAGCGTTTTCCTTTACAGGTGGCGAACAGCAGTACACCGTTCCTCTTGGCATCACAGCAGTGACGATCACTGCAGTTGGAGCGCCAGGGTCTACTGGCTACGGCAGTGGCTCGGCAGGCTTAGGAGCTTCGATAACGGCCACGATTTCGGTGACTGGCGGTGAAACGCTATATGTAGAAGTGGGCGGAACCAACCTCATTTCTTCTGAAAGCTTCAATGGAGGTGGTGAAGGATTGGGTTCGGGTGGGGGAGGGTCGGACGTGCGGACGTGCGCAATGGCCAGCTGCAGCCTCGCCACCAACGACACCCGGCTAGTCGTAGCGGGTGGAGGTGGTGGAGGTGGTGTTTGGCCCGGAGGTGGAGGTAATGCGGGAGACATCTCCGCCGTCGGTGCCGGTGATGGCGCCTGTGGTTTGAGTTGTGACACCGCTGGTGGAGATGGCGGATTCGGAGGGGCGGCCGGAGGTCTTAAAGGAGGAAACGGCGCCACCGACGGGTCCCTCGGTAATGGAGGTGACGGACTTTCCGGTAGTGCGGGTAATGGCGGTGGCGGCGGCGGGGGGTACTTCGGCGGTGGTGGCGGAGGATATGACGGCGGCGGAGGTGGCGGATCGAGTTACTGGATCCCGAGCGCCACCGATACCTCGGTGGCCACGGCGCCAAAGGGCACACCAGCCGGTGTCGTGATCACCACGCTGCCCAACATCACGATCGGTACGGCGCTGCCTGAACCGACATTCCACTCCAGCTATTCCACGGACCTCTCGGCGAGTGGAGGTCAGGCCCCATACACCTTCGCCCTCACGGCCGGATCTCTCCCCGGGCTCATCCTGTCGAGCGACGGCACCCTTTCTGGTGCCCCCAATGCGGCTGGGCCGTTTTTCTTCACGGTGACCGCCACTGATGCCAACGGGGTGACCGGGGCGCAGAACGAAGAGCTCATCGTCGGTCCGGCCCCCCAGGCGATCACCTTTACCACGACCCCTCCTGTCCATGCGGTGGTCGGCGGGCCGACCTACACCGTCGGGGCCACTGGCGGGGGCTCCGGGAACTACATCAACTTCTCGACTATTTATTTCACCGAACCTGCTATCTGTACCGTCGCAGGATCGGTTGTGAGCTTCATCAGCCCTGGAACCTGCGTGATCGCTGCCAACCAGCCGGCATTATCCAACCAGTCGGGATTCCTGTACTACTCCGCTGCACCTCAAGTCGAACAGACCTTCACCGTGTACGCAGGGCCTGCGACACAGACCATCGCATTCACATCCACTCCGCCATCGAATGCGATGGTTCACGGTGCGCCTTACACCGCCTCAGCGTCGGCTTCCTCGGGACTTCCCGTCACGCTAAGCATCAACGCATCCGCCACCTCAGTGTGCTCAATCACTGGATCCATTGTGACATTCAACGGTGTCGGCTTGTGCGTCCTCGACGCTAATCAGTCTGGTAACGCCGATTATCTCACCGCTTCCCAGGCTCAGCAGTCCATGATCGTGCATGAGCCGACACCCAGTTCGCTCATGATCGCTACCTTGTCTTTACCAAGCGGGACCCCACGAACCCGATATGACATCCCATTGGTCGCCGTTGGTGGGAACCCGCGTTACAAGTGGTCAATTGTGGTGGGAGCGTTGCCACCCGGCCTTCACATGAAGGCCGCCACTGGCACGATTACCGGCAGACTCGGTCGCTCAGACAGCGGCACCTACACCTTTACCGTGAAGGTGGTTGACAGGAAGGTGAGAGTGAGAGGCGGACCGACTACTCAACACTCGGCCGTCCAGGTTCTTTCCATCACCGTCTCGTAGGGGTCAGTCAAGGGACGTACATACGTTGCGTGCACGTTTGAGTGTGGGGCGACGCCAATTACGGTCGGTCGGTCGGTCGGTCGGTCGGGGGATCGGTTGATGCCCCCGAAGCGACTCACACTCCCTCAGGCCGCTGCTTCATGACTGAGCTTCGTTGCTCGCCCCAACCGACGAAAGATCCAGCTGAATGGTTCCGGATGACGTTCTCGGCACTCACAGCATCCCGCCGCCAGATCCGGGCATGCCCCAGCTCTCATTAAAAGGTCCAGGTCAAAGAGACGGATGGGATTCTCGGCACCCAAACGGCTGCGAGGTTCAGCCCTCGGGCAGCTGGTCCAGCAAGCTCTTGGGTGCCTTCAGGGCCCAGGCGTCGGTGAGCAATTCCTCCACCAGCACGGCCTTGGCCCGCGGCAGGTGCATCACGACACAGGCCAGTCGCTTGCCCCGGTAGAAGGGCTGGCAGGCAATGGGGTTTTCTGCCACGGCGGCCCGGATCTCGACCTCGTTGACCATGACGCGCAGGTGGGTGTCGGACGGTGGCGAAGACCTTCCCGCGGAGCCGGAACGAGGCGATGCCGTGGTGGTCCTGCTCGGTCGCCTCGGGCAACCCCAGGGCGATCGCGCGAGCCCGGGCGAGCGTGGTCACGTGCGTCGGTTCACTCGTCGTCGTCGGGCGAGGCGGGCTGGATGATCATGGGCCCGTCATTGCGGGGACTGTTGACGGTCTTGTCGACGGGGTGGCGGACCAGGGTGCCCTTGGGGGCGGGGAGGAGCAGCTTGGAGAGGACCTCGGTGTCGTGCTGGTCGGGGTCGAGCCAACCGTCGAAGTCGGGCCGCTCGATGATGACGGGCATGCGGTTGTGGACGTCGACCATGTCGGCGCCGGCGTTGGTGGTGATGATGATGGTGCAGGTGCGCAGCATCGTTTCGGGGTCGGGCTCCTCGGATCGCGACTTGTCCCACCACGTCTCGTACAGCACCCTGCGAGTCACCTCGGTCGCCACAGTGTGTCGCTTCTCGGCGCTGCGGGTGGGGATACGCCCTTCCACTCCTGATGAACGCCGTGAGCTGAGCAGCCCAACACGGATTGAGCATGGCCCCTTTGCCCTACGTCTCCCCGCTTCTGAGACCGAAGTCACAAGAAGACTCCATCGAATGCTCCGTGAGGGAGCATGAAGACTTCGATGGCCAATCCCCGGTTGTCACACCGGACGAGCCGGAACAACTCGAGGATGCCGACGAAGGCCAGGCGGAGAGAGGACAGCGTCAGGCCGGTCTCGACGCCAACTTCACCACATCGAAAGCCCAGGTGAACGGCCCCGGATGCCGTATTCGGCCCCCACACCCGTAGGGTCGCGTTCGTGAGCGAACCGTCGCCGCGCGTCGTTGTTGTCGGGTCGTGCAACGTGGACCTGAGTTGGCGAGGACCACGGTTGCCGACGCGGGGCGAAACGGTGAGTGGCGGCTCGTTGGCGCGCACCTTCGGCGGCAAGGGCGCTAACCAGGCGGCGGCCGCTGCACGGCTGGGCGCTGTGGTCGTGTTTGTCGCGTGTGTCGGCGACGACGACTTCGGCGTTGCCGCGCGGGCCGATCTCGAGGGATGTGGAGTCGACTGCCAGTGGTTGCGAACCATCAATGGCGTCGCCACGGGCACCGCTCTCATCAACATTGATGCTGAGGGGGACAACACGGTCACCGTCGCCCCCGGAGCGAACCTTTCACTGGACGCCGCTCAGATCGAAAGTGCGATCGCGGCGGCGAATGGGGACGTGTTGATCACCGGTCTCGAGATCGGCTTGGATAGCGCCGCCGTTGCGTTGCACGCAGGCCGGGCACACACGATGCGGACGATCTGCAATCCGAGCCCGGTCGATGCGGCCGCAGCCACCTGTTTCGCTGCCTGTTCGACCGTCGTCGTCAATGAGGTCGAGGCCGCCGCATATGGTGGGCCAGGCGCGATCCTCGCGGCGGGCGCCGAGGAAGTCGTGGTGACGCTGGGCGTGCGAGGTGCCGAGCAGCATCGCCCCGGTGACACGGAGCGGATCGGAGCCTTCGCTGTGAAGGCAATCGACACGACGGGAGCCGGTGATGCCTTCTGTGCGGCGCTTGCCGTTTCCGGCGATCCGCAGTTCGCATGCGCGGCCGGTGCGCTGGCGTGCCGGGCAGTGGGGGCGCGTGCCTCGCAACCAACGCGTACTGAGATCGAGGCGTTGCTTACGGAGCCGCCGCGATCGCGTCCAGAATGACCTCGGTGGCGGCTGGGGCGTCGATGGTCTGTGCCCATTGCACATTGCCGCCACGCACCCATGAA
>Ga0116219_10004801_pt1 | contig 10045 bp, 6 predicted proteins | sample Sb_taG_4_FD_91019 | JGI IMG/M metagenome (GOLD analysis project Ga0116219, IMG submission 91019) | Peat soil microbial communities from Weissenstadt, Germany - Sb_50d_6_BS metaG | ecosystem: Environmental > Terrestrial > Soil > Wetlands > Peat | place: Germany: Weissenstadt | collected 2010-09-21
CCGAGGCCAGCTCGGTCTACGCCGACCTGTCCTCCGGCGCGCTGAAGGCGGTAGGGGTCCTGCTGGCGTACCCGGCGCCGGCCCCGGACACCCGGCCGCGTCCGGCGGCCAGCCTGGTGCGGGCCGGCACCCCGGCGGCGCCCAAGGCCCCGGACGGGCCGGATGGCCAGCGCACCGGGAAGCTGGCCATCGGCTTCATCGGCGCGGGCAACTACGCCTCGTCCATGCTGCTGCCGCCGCTGGCCCAGCTGCCGAACGCCCGCCTGGCTCACGTCGCGACCACCCGGTCGCTGTCGGCGGTGAACGCCCAGCGGCGGTTCGGCTTCACCACCGCCTCGACGTCCGCCCAGGCGGTGCTGGATGACGAGTCGCTGGACGCGATCTTCATCGTGACCCGGCACGCCACCCACGCGGACCTGGTCTGCCGGGCCCTGGAGACCGGCAAGGCGGTATTCGTGGAGAAGCCGCTCGCGCTGACCGGCGAAGAGCTGGACCGGATCACCGAGGTGATCGCCAAGACCGGCAACGACCGGCTGATGGTCGGGTTCAACCGGCGGTTCGCCCCGATGCTGACCAAGATGAAGGCCGAGTTCGGCCCGGCCACCGCGGGGTCCCTCACCCGCTACCTGGTCAACGCGGGCCCGCTGGCCGCCGACAGCTGGTACCGCAACGACGGCGAGGGGTCGCGGTTTACCGGCGAGGGCGGCCATTTCCTGGACACGCTGAGCTGGTGGGCCGGCAGCCTGCCCGAGGAGGTGTACGCGGCCGGCGGCCCGGAACCGGACGACGTCCAGGTCACGGTGCGCTTCGCCAGCGGCGCCAGCGGCGTGATCACGTACGCGACCACCGGGAACGCCCGGTACCAGAAGGAGACGCTGGACGCCTCCGGCGGCGGCCGCAGCGCGCGGCTGGACAACTTCCGCAAGGCCACGGTGTTCTCCGGCCGGGGCCACGACACGATCCGGGCCCGCGGCGGCCAGGATAAGGGGCAGCGCGCCCAGGTGGCCACGTTCGTCGAAGCCGTCCTGGCCGGCGCGGCCATGCCGATCCCGGTCGAGTCCCTGGTCGCCACCACCAGCGCGACCATCGCCGTGCGGAGCAGCCTGCTGAGCGGCAAGCCGGAGCTGGTGTGAGCACTGGCGCAGCCTCGCGGCTCGGCTGGTACGCCCGCCGGGCGGCCCGGATGTCCCCGGCCGAGATGGCCTGGCGGGCCCGGGACCAGGTGGTCCGGGCCGCCTGGGCGAGCCGGCAGGTGACCCGGGAGCAGCTGGCCAAGGCCGCGGTGGCGGGGCCGGCCAGCCCGCTGGCGTTCGCCGCGGTGCTGCCGCCGGGTACCGCCACGCGGGTACCGGAGGAGGCCACCAAGCCGGTGCTGGCCGCCGCGGACCGGCTGCTGCGCGGCGAGTGGGAGACGCTGGGCTTGGTCCGGACCGATCTGGAGCGGCCCGACTGGTTCCGCGACCCGGTCACCGGCCGGCGCTCCGACCCAGACCGGTACGCCTTCCGCGTCGACCACCGCTCGGAGGAGCAGGCCGGCAACGTCAAGCAGGTCTGGGAGATCGCCCGGCTGCAGCACCTCACCGTGCTGGCCACCGCCTGGGCGCTAAGCCATGACGACCGCTACGCCCGCCGGGTCGACGAGCAGCTGCGGTCCTGGTGGCAGGAGAACCCGTTCCTGTCCGGCATTCACTGGACCAGCGGCATCGAGCTCGGCATCCGGCTGATCAGCCTGGCCTGGATCCGCCGCCTGCTGGACGGCTGGGCCGGCGCCGGTGACCTGTTCGAGCGGAACGGGCTGGCCATCCGGCAGATCCGCTGGCACCAGCAGTACCTGGCCGGGTTCCGCAGCCGGGGGTCCTCGGCCAACAACCACGTGATCGCCGAGGCAGCCGGGCAGCTGGTGGCGAGCTGTGCGTTCCCGTGGTTCCCGAGCAGCGAGCGGTGGCGGCAGGGGGCCGCGCGGCTGCTCGAGCGCGAGCTGCTGCACAACACGTTCCCGTCCGGCATCAACCGCGAGCTGGCCTCGGATTACCACCCCTTCGTGGCCGAGCTCGGATTCCTGGCCGCGGTCGAGGCTGAGGCGAGCGGGCACCCGCTGAGCCCGCAGGTCTGGCAGCGGCTGGCCGCGATGGCCGACAGCGCGGCGGCCCTGCTCGACGAGCGGATGCGGCCGCCTCGCCAGGGCGACTCCGACGAGGGCCGGGCGCTGCTGCTCGACCCGCCCGCGGCCAACACCTGGCCGCCGCTGCTGGCCCTGGCGGGCGCGCTGGTCGGCCCGCTGGACTGGTGGCCACGGCCTCCGGCCGACGCGGCCACCACGATCGTCGGCGCGCTGATGCCGGCCCGTCGGCCGGTCGAAGGCCGGCCCGCGCAGCGGCCGTCACGGTTCGCCGACGCCGGGATAACGCTGCTGCGCACGTCCACGGCCACCGGTGAGCACGAGATCTGGTGCCGCTGCGACGGCGGCCCGCACGGGTTCCTCAGCATCGCCGCGCACGCCCACGCGGACGCCCTGTCTGTGGAGGTCCGGTACGCGGGCGTGGACATCCTCGCCGACCCGGGTACCTACTGCTATCACGGGGAACGCGAGTGGCGCTCGTACTTCCGGTCGACGCTCGCGCACAATACCGCCGAACTGGCCGGCCGGAACTCCTCCGCCGAGGGCGGCCCGTTCCTGTGGGTGCGGCACGCCGCCGCACGTGAGACCGAGGTCATCGACGACGGCGACATCGCGCGCTGGACCGCCGAGCACCGCGGCTACGCCTCCCTCGACCCGGCGGTCTTGCACCGCCGTTCGGTCCTGCTGGACCGGGCTTCGCGCAGCATCGACATCGTCGACGAGATCGAAGGCGGCCGGCACGAGCTGCGGCTGGCGTTCCACTTCGGCCCGGACGTGCAGGTGGAGCTCGCCGACGGAGCCGCCATGCTGGGCTGGCCCGAGGCGGGCACGCCGGGGGCCGCGCGGATGGAGCTGCCGCTCGGGCTGCAGTGGAGCCTGCACCGCGGCGAGACCGACCCCATCCTGGGCTGGTACTCGCCGGGCCTGGGCCGCCGGGTCCCGGCGTTCACCGTGGTCGGGCAGGGCCGGTGCGAGGCCGGCACGCCGCTGGTTACCCGGCTGGAGTTCGTCGAGCCCGGCGATCCGGCCCAGACGAGCAGTTCCCGGCGGGTCATATCATGGGGTGCGCCTAGCGTCCGGCCTGGGACGGCGCAGGAGATTCAAGCGGAGGCCAGATGAGCCAGCAGGCACTCGATCTGCATCGATCGGTTCAGCTCGTCCGCAGGCACCGGCTCCTGGTGGGCGTCATGGTGCTGATCGGCATCGTCATGGGCTGCGCCTACTCGATCCTCACGCCCCCGCTGCTGACCGCGACCGCGCTGGTCGTCTTCCCCCAGACGACCCAGAGCGCGGCCGCCGCGGCGGCCGCGGCCAACGGCGCTACCGGTACGTTCACGTCCACCCTCGAGGTCATCGCGACCAGCAACCAGGTCCTGGCCGACGCCCTGCCCAACGTGCGGCCGGCCATGTCCCTCGACACTCTGCGCCGCATGGTCGACGTCGGCAGCGCGACCAACAGCATCATCACGGTCGGCGCGGAGGGCAAGACCGCAGCCGACGCCGAGGCCACCGCTAACGCCCTCGCCAGCAGCTACATCAAGTACGTCGACGCCCCGACCAGCCCGATCGGGAACCAGTCGGCGGGCCTGCTCCAGGCGGCCACCAGCGCGTCCGGGACCTCCCCGATAGAGGCGCTGATCGTGACCGGTTTCCTCGGCGGGCTGGCCGGCCTGCTGATCGGCGCCATCGTGGCGGTGGCCATCAGCCGCCGGGACCGGCGGCTGCGGGTGCGGGGCGAGATCGCCAACTCCATCGGCCTTCCGGTGCTGGCGTCGTTCCCGGTCGCCCGCCCGTCGGACGCCGGAGGCTGGACCCGGCTGCTGCAGGAGTATGAGCCTGAGGCCGTGCACGCCTGGCGGCTGCGCCGGGCGCTGCGCCAGGTAGGCATGCCGGACGAGCTCCTCGGCTACGGCGACAGCTCATCGCTGACCGTCCTGTCCCTGGCCTCCGATCCCGGGGCGCTCGCGCTCGGTCCCCAGCTGGCCGCGTTCGCGGCCTCGCTCGGGGTATCCACCGCCCTGGTCATCGGCCCGCAGCAGGACGAGAATGCCGCGGCCACGCTGCGCACAGCGTGCGCGGTGCCGCTGCCAAGCTCGCCGAATGGCCGGAGCCACCTGCGCCTCGCGGTCTGCGACGCCGGCGACTTCGACCGGCTGCCGAACGCTATGCTGACCGTGGTGGTCGCGGTGGTCGACGGCCAGATCCCGCGGATGCCGGACACGATGCGCACGACCTCGACTGTGCTCGGGGTCTCCGCGGGTGCCGCCACGGCCGAGGAACTGGCCCGGACCGCGGTGAGCGCCGCCATCGACGGCCGTGAGATCCTCGGGATCTTCGTGGCCAACCCTGACCCGGCCGACCAGACCACCGGTCAGGTTCCCCGGCTGGCCCGGCCGGCCCGGCACCGCATGCCCACCCGCATGAACGGGATGACGACGGAGATCCGACGGTGAATGATCCAGACCAGACGATGACGTTCTCGGCCGTCCAGAAGAAGGACGGCGTGCCGCTGCTGAAGAGCGGCGGCCTCGACGACGGCTGGACCGACGACGAGTTCAGCACCGATGAGAATCAGCCCACCGTCGAGCGCGGTGCCGCCTTCGTCAGCCTGGCGTTCATCAACGCCGCGCTCAAGCGCAGCGCCTGGGTGTGCTGCGGGGTCGCGGTGATCGGGCTGTTCCTCGGCTACGCGGCCTACGCGAAGTACCCGCCGGCCGCGAGCGCCACCACGTCGGTGCTGATCGCCAACAACCCCAACCTGAACCCCGCCGACCAGTCGGCCACCGACATGGCCCTGGCGAAGAGCCAGGGAGTGGCCCAGGCCGCACTGAAGCAGCTCGGGCTGTCCCAGAGCGTCAGCAGCTTCCTGGCCGCCTACACGGTGACGGCCTCCTCGGACGAGGTGCTGGTCTTCCAGGTCAGCGGCCCGTCGTCCAGCTCCGCGGTGCAGCGGGCGGGCGCGGTGGCCGACGCGTTCCTGCAGGCCCGGGACACCTACCTGGAAAGCCAGCAGCAGCTTCAGGTGGCGCTCGCCCAGCAGCAGCTCACCCAGGCCCAGAAGAAGGCCGTATCGGTCAGCAGGCAGCTCGCCGCGCTTCAGGCGCAGGGCGGCTCCGGGCCGGAGCTCACCACCCTCCAGACGGAGCAGGCCACGGCGCAGAACGCGCTGATCTCCGCACAGGGTGAGCTGAGCACCGTCCAGGGCACCGACGCGGCCACCGTCGTGGCGATGGTGAAGGGCAGCCAGACCCTCAACTCGCCTGCCCCGGTCAAGCGGACGTTCAAGAACAGCAAGCTGTTCTACCTGGTGCTGGCGTGCATCGCCGGGCTGGCGATCGGCGCGGCCATCGTCGTCATCAAGGCGCTGGTGTCCAGCCGCCTGCGCAACCGGGACGACATCGCGGACGCCATCGGCGCGCCGATCCTGCTCAGCACCGGCGAGGTGGGGATCAACTGGCTCCCGCGCGTGGGCCGCCGCAGGGGCCTGCGGGCCCTGGACGGCAGGCGGGTGGTGGTCCACCTGGACCACGCGGTCGAGCCGGCGTCGTCCGGGCGCTCCGCCGCGCTGGCCGTAGTGGCCGTCGACAACGCAGCCGAGGTGGCCCCGGCGGTGGTGTCGCTGGCGCTGACCTGGGCGAGCCGGGGCAAGCAGGTCGTGCTGGCCGACCTGTCCGCCGGCGCTCCCGCAGCGCATCAGCTCGGGGTGAAGAGGCCGGGGGTGCACCGGGCCAGCGCCCGGGGCGCGGAGCTGGTGGTGAGCCTGCCTGACCGGGACGACCCGGCGCCGGTCGGCCCGCGGCCCACCCCGGGGCGTCCCCAGTTCGGCAAGGTCAGCGACGAACTCGCCAAGGCCTGCTCGTCCGCAGATTTCCTGCTCACCCTGGTGACGCTGGACCCGCTCTCCGGATCGGATCACCTCGGGTCGTGGTCGGCCGAGGCGGTGGCCGTGGTCAGCGCCGGGCAGTCGACCTCGACGAGGATCCGCGCCGTGGGCGAGATGGTCCGGCTGGCCGGCACCCGCCTGGTCTCGGTCGTCCTGCTCCGGGCGGACAAGAGCGACGAGAGCCTGGGCGCGCTCGCGCCGGAGTCGGCCGAGTCGTCTGTGTCACTGTAGCGGGCGTCGCCATCGTCGTGACCCGTGCAGCTGGACGGCGCCAGTCCCCGGGGCTCCGCCGCCGGTCCTCGGGGCTCCGCCCCGGCCGCCGGACGCTCATCGTCCTGGCCGCGGTGGTCGCGGCGTTCTGCCTGGTGACGGCGAGGCTGTTCATCTGGCCGGCCGAGGGAGTCCCGGCCCGGGCCGACGCCATCGTGATGCTCGCGGGCCCGGGTAACCGCCTCGGCCTGGCGTTGCAGCTGGCCCGGCAGGACCGAGCGCCGGTGCTGGTGGTCTCGCGGGGCAACCAGGGTTACGGCGGCCCGTGCCCGCCGAAGACGTCGGACGCCACCGTCATCTGCTTCGACCCGGATCCGGCCACCACCCGCGGCGAAGCGGAGTTCGTCGGCCGGCTGGCCGCGCGATACCATTGGCGGTCCCTGGTCCTGGTCGCCACCCGGGCTCAGGACACCCGTGCCCGCCTGCTCACCGGGCGGTGCTTCCCCGGCCCGGTCTACGTGGCCACCGCCGGACTGAGCTTGTCGTCCTGGCCCTACCAGATCACCTACGCCTGGGGCTCGCTGGTCAAGGCGCTGACCCTTTACCGGAGCTGCTAATGCCTGCCACCTGAAATGCCGTGCGGCGGCCGGGGGAAATCTGCCCGAGGCGGACTTCCGGCCCGCTGGCAGCCCATCTTTCCGAATCACGAAGCAGTCACCTATATTGCGGGGTAAGCATGTCTCTATTTCACCAAGCGATCGAAGAGGCCCGGTTCGTCCGCCGTCATCCCGCGGCCGACAGAATGACGTTCTTGCGTTTCACCGCGTGGCAGTTCCGGTCGCTGCTGAATCGGCCCGCCGTGGTGCCCCTCGAGCAGTTCGGATTGCGCTTCTACTGCCCCGCGGACCGCCGCGGCGCGGCGAAGCTCATTTACACCTTCCGTGAGCACTTCGACACCGAACTGCCGGTCTTGTCGAAGTTCGTCCACCCCGGCGACAGCGTAATAGACATTGGCGCTAACTTCGGCATTTATACGGTCGCCCTGGCCGGCCTGGTGGGCCCGGCAGGCCGGGTCCTCGCGGTCGAGGCCTCGAGCCGGGCTTTCGGCGTACTGCAGCACAATGTCACGCTGAACGGATTGAAGAATGTTGACCTGATCCAGGCGGCCGCCAGCGATCAGGAAGGGCAGGTGACATTTTTTATCGCCGACGACCCGTCGCGCAGTTCGCTCGCGGCCGGGTCAGGGACCAAGGAAGAAGTGCGCGCGGTCCGGCTCGACTCGCTGAGCGTCCCCCGCCCGGTCGGCTTCATCAAGATCGACGTGGAGGGCGCCGAGCCACTGGCCCTGCGCGGCGCCGAGGGCATCCTGCGGGCAGACCGGCCGATCATCCAGTTCGAGTCCACGCCCGGCGCGGCGGCGGCCTTCGGCTGTGAGCCCGACGCGCTGTGGCGGCTGCTGGTCACCGAATGCGGTTATGAGATCTTCCGGGGACCGGACCTCGAGCCGGTGCATGCGCTTCCCGCGGGGGTGGTGAACCTGTACGCGATCCACCCCGACGGAAAGCAAGCAACGTAATCATCGCCAAGCAATCTAGGATGGTATATCCGCAGTGGCTAAATCTTTCCTTACCCCGAGGCGCTCCTACCTTGTCGTGGGCGGCTGTCTCGTTGTCGTGCTGGCGCTTGTCGGGTTCTACCTCAGCCGGAATCCCGCCCCGGCGACGGCGCCGGGAACGCCGGACGCGGCCGCCAGCATGCCCCTGCCCGTGGCCAAGCACGCGGTGTGCGGCCAGCCCATCCTTGATTCGCCGTATCGCTACGACGGGAACACCGGGTCCTCGGTGACCACCTTCGCCAGCGGAGCCCACGGTCTGCCGACCTACGGGTCCGCGGGCACGGATTACCCGCACGTCACGGCCGGCTACGTCGTCCCGGCCGGGAACAACAGCGGGGTCAGCGGTTTCACCCTGAATGCCGATCACGTCCTGATCTATTTCGAGCCCGGCGATCACACCGGCCTGACCACGATCGAACCCGGGAATTACTCGGTCTTCCTCGGCGGCTATTCGCCGCAGGCCGGGGAGGCCGAGATCGATAACGGCGGCAACCCCGGCAACACGCTGACGAGTTACTCCTCGCATGTGACGATCGAGTACCTCACCATCGCCAATTTCAACGGCACCGCGACCGCGAACTCTTTCGGCGGCGCCATCGTGGACGAGTACGGCGGCTACGACTGGACCGTTGATCATGACACCGTCGGCCCGAACGGCGACACCCTGGGCAGGCCTTATACCGGCTACGGGATCGGGGTCGGCTCAGACTCGACGTACGAGTACGACTGCGTCAGCAGAAATGGTGAAGGCGGGTTCAACGACGGCACCGACACGCAGGACATCAAAGACCCCGCGCCCTGGGGCGGCCCGGCCAACTTCACCGTTGAGCACAACGAGATCAGTGGCAATGCCATTGCCACTTGCGGCCCTGCCTTCGGCTGCCATCCCGGCGTCTGGGACGACCCGGATGGAGTGGCGGCCGGGCTCAAGGTCTTCTGGTCGCTGAACGGCACTATCGACTACAACTACATCCACGACAACTACGGGGCCGGCTTGTGGCCGGACACCAACAACAGCGGTCTCGACATGTCTTACAACTACATCTCCGACAATTTCAGCTCGGCGATCGTATACGAGGCGTCCTTTAACGCCAATATCACTCACAACGCCATCATCGACAACGGCTGGAATCCGAAGGGACCCAGCGAATGGGCGGGCTGGCCCGAGGGGTTCCAGCCCTCGAACGGCGGCGGCCCGAATTTCGTCGACGGGGCCATCTACATCAATAATTCCGGCGGTGCCTCGAACGTGGAAAGCGGATCGTCCCGCTACCTCGGGCAGCTCAACATCATCGGCAATGACCTGATCAACAACTTCGGCGGGATCGTCGCGTTCCAAGATCGCAACCGGTTCTGCGGAGAGGGGCCGGACGGCGGTGCTGGCGCCTGCCCGGTGAACGGCCGGTACGCGGGCGGCAACGCGACGGGTACGCCGTACTACCCGCAGCCCACCAGCTACGCCGACGACGTCACGGTGGGCGGCGGCTCGACCGCGGTCACCACCACCGCCGGCTTCGAGAGCAACTACGACGGCTCGGCCGCTAAGCCCGGGGCGGGCTGGGTCGTCGCGGCTTACGATACCGACACCGGCGAAGCGGTCCCCGGCATCCTTCCTGCGGGCGATACCATCACCTCCTGTGCCAGCAAGAACTCGTGCACGCTGAGCAGGGCCGCGACGGCCGCCGTCAGCGCCGGGCACGCGCAGGGCAAGTCGATCGAGATCGAGGCCGGCCCGCCAGGCGGCTGCGGCATGTACGACCTGATGGGCTCGAGCGCCGGACAGCACACCGGCTCACCGCCGAACGCGTACTTTGACAGCTGCAACTGGTGGGTGCAGGACCTGACCGTCACGAAAAACAGCTTCTCCATGAGCGCCAACCCGACCAAGACCTGGAAAGCGGGCAGTGTCACCAACTGCCTGGCCGCCACGGGTTGCGGGTACACCGTGCTCTACGCCAGCGAGGGCCCGTGCGACAACGGCTGTTACTGGTCGCCCTACGCCGGCGCCGTCGACGTCGATTACATCAGCTCGAAGGCCTCTCACAACGTCTGGACCCAGAACACCTACATCTGGCGCGGGCCCGGCGCCTGGACGTTCGAGGCGGGCGTGACCGGCCACGTGCTCAGTCAGTCGGCCTGGCGCGGCGCCCCTTACGACCAGGACGCCGGCAGCGGCTTCGGTTCCTAAAGGCCGGTGCCGCGGCTGGCGGAGGCGGCC
>Ga0116219_10004803_pt1 | contig 10044 bp, 8 predicted proteins | sample Sb_taG_4_FD_91019 | JGI IMG/M metagenome (GOLD analysis project Ga0116219, IMG submission 91019) | Peat soil microbial communities from Weissenstadt, Germany - Sb_50d_6_BS metaG | ecosystem: Environmental > Terrestrial > Soil > Wetlands > Peat | place: Germany: Weissenstadt | collected 2010-09-21
GCTGGGAGGACGCGGGAATCCACGAAGGCCTTGTACTTGGCAAAGAGGACTTCCGGGACCTCCCGCAATACCTCCTTCAAGGCCGAACCCTCTTGCAGTTCGGCACCACCACCGGAACAGTTCTTCTGGGTTGCACTTGTGGCATCGTTGACGACGGTCCCTTCCTTGCCGACGTGCTTGTGACCGACGATCAAGTGACGTGGCGTGAATTCAAGAATCCAATGGCCGATGGCCTTAATTGGGACTACTCCGACCTCGGTCCGATCGTCTTTGACAGAGGCCAGTACGAGCAGGCCATCGCCGATGCGATGGCCAGGGTTCTCGGCTAGCCAATAGGGACTCCGTCCCGGCGACGCTCCTATCAGTTGTCAAGCCCCTATTTGGTCGCCGGGATGCAGACAGCGGGCAGAACAGTGATGAGTCACTCGGTGAGGACATGCTCTTATCAGGCCACGCGTCGGCAGAGAGGTTGTCCCGGGCCGTGGGTCGGCGAGTCGCCGGAAAGTCAGCCCCAGAGGGGGCGACAGTTAGGGGGTGAGCCAGACCCACGGCCCTGGGTTCAGCCGCGAGGCAAGCAGCGGTAGAGCTCGCGGGCGACGTAGCGCTTGAGGAGGCGGATGACGTCTCGCTTGGAGCGTCCCTCCTTCACCTTGCGTTCGAAGTAGGCGGTGGTCTCGGGGTCATGGGCGATGCGGACCATGACGATGCGCCACAGCGCACTGTTGGCGTGACGGTCACCTCCCCGATCGAGGCGGTGACGGTTGCTCTTGCCCGACGACGCCGGGATGGGCGCGACCCCACACAGGTGGGCCCAGGCGGCCTCTGAGTGGAGGCGTTCGGGGTTGTCCCCGGCACTGACCAAGAGGGCGGCCGCCGTGTCGGGACCGACCCCGAAGCGTGACAGCAGCTCGGGTGCGGTGCGCACCAACAGCCTCTCGATCCTCTCGTCGAGCTCGGCAATCTCGTCCTTGAGACCTTGGATCCTGCGGGCCAACGAGCACAGCGATGCCTTATGCGCCGCCATGACCGGATCGCCCGAGCGCGATGGACGGAGCCGCGCTGACTCAGCGACCAGCCCCGCCACGCTCAAGCCCTTCAGGCGACAACGGAGCTGGTCGGGGGCGGTGATCACCAGATGGCGCATCTGCACGACGGCCTTGACCCGGGCCCCTCGGGCCGAGCGCTTGGCGACGACGAGAACCCGGATGGCCTCGACGGCCCCGTCTTTGGATTTGGAAATGCTCGTGGCCCGGCCACCGAGGGCCGCTCGAGCAGCCTCGACGGCATCGAGGGGATCGGACTTGCCACTGCGCCGGCGCTCGGCTCGATTCGGCCGGTCGACCTCGATCACCTCGACGTCGGCTCGACGCAGGAAGCGGGCCAGGCCGGCCCCATAGGAGCCGGTGCCCTCCACCCCGACCTTGGTCACCTGGCCGAAGCTCTCGAGCCAGGTCAGCAATGCCTTGTAGCCGCCAGGGTCCGTCTCGAAGCGCTCGGTGCCGAGGAGTGCTCCAAGGGGGTCGAGGGCGGCGGCCACATGGACGTCAAGGTGGGTGTCGACGCCACCGGTCACAGCACGCGCAGCTTCTACGATGGTCATGGTCATCCCTTTCTCTCTCAACGGTGTGAGGGATGGCACGGCCGTTCCGGATCGGAGCGACGGGCGGTCCAGGTTGTTGTCGCAACCCGGACCAATCACCCCAACTCGGAGACGGGACGTGCCGCTTTCAATGTGCGATGCCGGCCGAACCTGCCAGCAATCCCGAAGCTATTGACCACCAGCAATGCAGCGGTGGATGGTGCAGACCATTGTCACTGTTCGGGGACACCTCACATGGCCGGACCATTGATGAACGTCATGGCCCGATCCGATCGGTCCCGGCGCCGTCCGGCCCACCGCGGTCCACGATGGGTGCGACGTCACCGGCCTCGTCGAGGAGGCGCTCGTCGACGAGGATCGGCGCCGGCACCGGCATGCGCAGCGCGAGGACGATGCCGTCCGACGGCCGGCAGTCGAGCACCTCGCGGCCGCCCGGCGTCATGAGGTCGAGCTCGGCCAGGAGGTTCCCCTCCTCGCGGCCCACCAGGCGGACGGCGATCACGTCGATACGTGCCCGCTGGAGGACCTGCATGAACAGCTCGTGGGTCATCGGGCGCCGGCCCTCCATCCGGCGCAGGGCCTGGGCCATGGCGGTGCCCTCGGGCAAGCCGACCGGGAAGACGAGGACGCGCCTCGGCGGCTCGGACTCCACGAGGGTCACGACCGGGTACTGCGAGGGCAGGTCGAGCACCACGTCCTCGACGTCCGCGACCCGGAACACGGCGAAGCGCCCGGGCTCGGGCGCGCTCGCCGGCACCGGCTCGACCTCCGCCCCTCCGGCGGGGTCGGCCCCCGCCGCCACCTCGGTCACCGGTGCCTGCGGCGGGCACCCACGCTCAGCGCGAGACCCACGGCGCCGAAGAACACGAGGACGGCGGTTCCGCCGTAGCTGACGAACGGGAGCGGGATACCGGTGATGGGCATGATGCCCATCGTCATCCCGGCGTTCTGGAACACGCTGAAGGCGATGAACGCGAACAGCCCCGCGCAGATCAGCCGCCCGAAGGTGTCGCGCGAGACGACTGCGGCGTGCAGCACCCGCCACGCGATGACACCCAGGAGTGACAAGACTCCCACGGCGCCGACGAAGCCCAGCTGCTCGCCCACCGCCGTGAAGATGAAGTCGGTCTGCTGCTCGGGCACGTAGCCCAGATTCGTCTGCGCCCCGTGCCCGATCCCCGAGCCGAAGAGTCCACCCGAGCCGATGGCGTTCTTCGCCTCCTGCAGGTTGTAGATGGCGGATTGCACATACGGATTGGAACTCTTGGCGCCCGGGTTCAAGAAGGTGGTCAGGCGGGCGATCTGGTAGTGGTGCAGCAGGCCCCCGTCGACCGCGACGAGAGCGACCAGGACGGTGCCCATCAGCAGCATCACGAGGATCCGGATCGGCAGGCCGGCCACCGCCAGCATGACCAGCAGCACGATCACCATGATCATCGCGGTCCCGAGGTCGGGTTGCAGCAGCACCAGGACGATCGGGATGCCGGACATGATCAGCAACCGGAAGACGTCGCGCCAGGCCAACCCCTCCTCGTCGCGGCGCGCGCAATAAGAGGCCACCGCCAGGATGAGCGCGAGCACGGCGAACTCGGAGGGCTGCAATTGCAGCGGGCCCACGCTGAACCAGCGTGCCGCGCCCTGGGCGCTGCTGCCCACCGCGAACACGCCCAGGAGCGCCAGTACGATGAGCCAGTACAAGAGGTTTGCCAGCGGTTCGAGCCGCCGGTAGTCCAGCACGGCCACGACCACCATCGTGATGCAGCCCAGCACGACGAAGAGGCCCTGCTTCTTCAGGAAGGTCTTGGGGTCGTCACCCGCGGCCAGGAGCGGGCCGCGGGTCGCTGTGTAGACCATCACCACCCCGACCGCGGACACCAGCAGTGTGGCGATGAGGAGGATGAAGTCGAACGGAGGCACGCTGCGCCGGGCGGCAACGTGGGTTCGGGCGAGTGTGGTCATAACGCGGATTCGGGGACAGAATACCGGCCGTGACCTCTCCCTCCCTGGCGGCGGCCCGTGCCCTGGTGCAGGGCACGACCGGGTCGACGACGACGGTCGACCAGGGCGGGGGCTGGCTCTACCACCTGCTCACCAAGCTCGGGGTGAGCCCGGACACGGCGTCGACGGTGACCGACCTCGTGATCCGGCCGCTCAGCATCGTCTTCGTCGTCGTCGTGGCGCTCGTCGCCGCTCGCTACGGCGCCAAGGTCATCCGCCGTCTCCTCGAGCGCGTCGCCAACCAGGCCGCGACCCGCTCGGGCTCGCCGCGGGCGGCGGCCCGCGTCGCCACGATGTCGGGTGTCGTGGCGAACGTCTGGCGTTTCTTCGTCTTCGTCGTGGCGGGCGCCATCGTGCTCGGCATGCTCGGCATCAACCTCACCCCGCTCCTCGCCAGCGCCACCATCATCGGCGCCACCCTCGGGTTCGGCGCGCAACAGATCGTGCGTGACTACTTCTCGGGCATCCTCATGACGATGGAGGACCAGTACAACGTCGGCGACTCGGTGACCGTCGGCGGAGTGACCGGCGTCGTCGAGGACGTCACGATGCGCCTCACCCGGTTCCGCGGTGTGGACGGCACCACCTACGTCATCCCCAACGGCGACATCCGCTTGATCGGCAACCTGTCGCGCGGCTGGGCGCGCGCCGTCGTGGACCTGACGCTGCCCGGCGCCGCCGCCGCCGACCTCGAGAGGGTGCGGAACGTCATCGCCGACGCGGCGCACGGCGTGGCCTCGGACCCCGTGTTCGCCGCGCACTGCACCGAGCCGCCGACCCTGGTCGGCCTCCTCGGTGCGGACGCGTCGACCATCACCATGCGCGTGATGCTGCACACGGTCCCCTCCCAACGCGACGCGTTGACCCGGTCGCTGCGTGAGGCCTCGATCGAGGCGTTGGCCAAGGCCGGGCTGTGGCCGGCCGACGTCGCGCCGCCGGCCGCCCCCGCGCCCTGATCAGGGCCCCGGTCGACCCGCCGCCTCGGCGGCGCGCCACATGGCCTCCACCGGCGGCTCCAGGTCGGTCCACAAGGCGAGCTGCGCCGCCGCCTGGTGCACCAGCATGCCGAGGCCGTCGAGCACGGTGGCGCCCGTGGCCGCCGCCTCGGCCAGCCAGCGCGTGGGCCGGGGCGCGTAGACGAGGTCGGCCGCCACCTGGCCCGGGCCGAGCAGCCCGGGCGGCACGAGCCACTCCCCCGCCGGCGCCCCGCCGGCCATCCCGACCGGTGTGGCGTTGACGACCAGGTCGGCGGCGACGACCGCCTCGGCGACGGACCCCTCGGTCAGGGGCACGGCCGAGCCCACCGGGCCGGCCAGGTCGGCCGCCCGGAACGCCCGCTCGGGCGTCCGGTTCACGATCGCCACGCCGGCGGCGCCGCGTGCGGCCAGCGCCAGCACCACGGCCCGCGCCGCGCCGCCGGCGCCGATGACCAGGCAGCGGCGGCCGGCCGGGTCGAACCCCGCGGCGCGGGCCAGCGACGCCACGAAGCCCTCCCCGTCGGTGTTGGTCCCGTAGAGCGCGCCGTCCTCGTTGACGACGCAGTTGACGGCGTCGAGGCGGCGCGCCGTGTCGCTGCACTCGTCGACCAGCGCAGCCACCGCGGCCTTGTGCGGCATGGTCACCGACAACCCCCGGATGCCGGCCCGGCGCATCGCCTCCAGCGCGCCGTGCGCCCCCCCCGGCGCGACCTCGAAGGCGAAGGAGCGCCAGCGCTGCGCCAGCCCGAGGGCGGCGAAGGCGCTGTTGTGCAGCAGCGGCGAGAGCGAGTGGGCGACGGGGCTTCCGATGACGCCCACGATCGCGACGTCGGGGCCCGACTCCTGGCGGGCGTCGTCCATCGTGGGCGGTGTCACCGGCGGCTCAGGGGAGCCCACGGGACTTCGCCAGCTGCTCGTTGGCCAGTTGCCCGGCGTAGGTGTCCGAAAAGGCCATCACCCCGTTCTTCTGGACCAGCACGAAGTACAGCCACGCGCCGGGCGGGGGGTGCAGTGCCGCCGCCAGCGCGGTGGTCGACGGCATGCAGATGGGGGTGGGGGGCAGGCCCTTGGTCAGGTAGGTGTTGTAGGGCGACTGGATCTGGAGGTCCTTGGAGGTCACGGTCCCGCCGTCCTGGCCGATGGCGTACAGGACGGTCGAGTCCATCTGCAGCGGCATGTCCCGGGCCAGCCGGTTGTAGATGACGCGGGCCACGTCGGGCATGTTGACCGCTATGTAGCCCTCCTTCTCGACGACCGAGGCCGCGATGACCACCTGGTAGGGCGTGAGACCCAGCGCGGCCGCCGAGGCCGTGCTCAGGCCGGCGGCACCGGCGTCGCGGTCGAAGCGCTGCACCATGTCCCCGAGGATCGTGGTGTCGCTCTCCCCGGGGAGGATCAGGTACTGCCCGGTGCCGAGCATCCCCTCCAGGTTGTCCGATCCCGGTTGGGAGAAGGTCGAGGTCACCGCGCCGCTGGCCGCCACCTTCTCGAACCCGCCCGGGGCATGACCGGGGAGGCCGTCCACCTCCGCCGCCACCTCGTGCAGCGTGAACCCGGGGCGCACGTCCACCGGGTAGATGTTCGGGCCGGCCGCGAGGATCGCCCGCACCTCGGCGAAGGTCTGGTTCTGGTGCAGCGCGTAGCTCCCCGGGAGAACGGTCGGCGTGCCGTGGAAGAAGTCGGAGATCCCGAAGGCCAGCGAGCTGCCGATGACGTGCTGCTGGCTCAGCGACGAGATGACCGAGTCCGTCGACTCGCCCTCGTGCACCGTGACCACGACCTGCGGGCCCGCGGGGCCGAGCGCGTGCGACTCGAGCTCGTACCAGAGGGTGAAGGCGAGGAGGAGCACGAGCAGCGCGCCCGCCACGGCCGCCAGCACGCGCCGGCGCCGGCGGACCACGGCCCAGCGCGCCGCCCGCCGTTCGGTCCGCGTCGGGGTGTCCGCCGCGGCCTCGTCGGCCGGCAGCTCGCCGTCGTCCCCGGGGCCGGGACCGGTCGGCCCGCTCACGCCCGGTCCAGCCACGATTGGAGGAGCACCATGGCCGCCGCGCTGTCGACCACCTTGCGGGCCGCCCTGCCCGTGCGCCCGGCCGCCCGCAGCGAGCGCTCGGCCTCGACGGTCGTCAGGCGCTCGTCGGCAGTCTCGACCGAGACTCCCAGCGGCTCGAGCAAGCCGCGCAGCGCCTCGGCCTCGGCGAGGGCTGCACGGGCGGCGGGGCCGGTCTCACCCGAGAGGCTCAGCGGGAGCCCGACGACGACGGTCGAGGCCTCCACCTCGCGGACGGCCTCGAGGACCGCACCGCGGTCGCGTGCGGGGTCGCCGCTGCGCTCGATCGTCCCCCACGGGCTCGCCAGCCTGCGCCCGCTGTCGCTATACGCCACGCCGATGCGCTTGGACCCGAGGTCGAGCGCGACCACCCGGCCCGGGCCGCCGCCGGCCCCGTCGCCGCTCACGCGGACAGGAGTCGCCGCGCCTCGGCCAACGCCGCCTCGAGCTGCGAGGGGTCCTTCCCCCCCGCCAGCGCCACATCGGCCGAGCCCCCGCCGCCGCCGCCCACCATGGCGCCCAGCGTGCGCACCAGTTGCGCGGCATCCGGAGAGCCGCCGGTCGCCGCCGCGATCGCCACGTTGGCCCCGTCGGGCGAGCCGCCGAGCACCACGGCGCGCACCCCGTCGTGGCGCAGCACCGCCTGGGCCAGGGCTCGCAGGGCGTCGCGCTCCACGTGGTCGCGGCGCGCCACCACGACGCCGCCGTCGGCGGCGGCCGACTCGGCCAGCGTCCGGGCCTCCGTCTCGCTCGACTGCTGGCGCAGCCTCGAGAGCTCCCGCTCGGCCTCGCGCTGGCGTTCCATCACGCGCCCGATGGCGGCGGGCAGCTCGTCGGGTTCGGTGCGCAGCAGCTCGGCGGCCGACTGCACCAGGCGCTCGCGCTCCAGGGCCCGCTCCCGTGACGCGTGACCCGTCAGCGCGAAGATCCGCCGCGTGTTGGAACCGATGGAGCCCTCCGACAGCAGGGTGATCAGGCCGATCTGACCCAGCGAGTCGACGTGGGTCCCGCCGCAGAACTCGAGCGAGGTCGGCCCCGCCTGCACCACGCGCACCGACGCGCCGTACTTGTCGCCGAAGAACGCGATGGCGCCCATCTGCTCGGCTTCGTCGCGCGAGGTCTCTGTGGTCTCGACCCCCACGTCGCTCAGCACGGCGTCGTTGGCCCGCGCGAAGACCTCGTCGAGCTCGGCGCGGGTCGGCTGGCCGTGGTGCGAGAAGTCGAAGCGCAGGTAGTCGGGCGCGACCAGCGAGCCCTGCTGGCGCACGTGGTCACCCAGCACCGACCGCAACGACGCGTGCAACAGGTGCGTGGCCGTGTGATTGCGCCGGATGGCCTCCCGGCGGTCCTTGTCGATCGTCGCCAGGACGTCCTGCCCTGCCTGCACCTCGCCGCTCAGCCGCGCCCTGTGGGCCACCAGCCCCGGTACGGCGTAGACGGTGTCGTACACGTCGGCGATGCCCGACTCGGTCACGATCGTGCCGGTGTCGCCGACCTGGCCACCGCTCTCGGCATAGAACGGCGTGCGGTCCAAGAAGATCTCCACCACCCGGCCCGCCTCGATCTCGGCCTCGGCCTCGAGCACGGCCACCACCCGGGCCGGCACCTCGTAGTTCTCGAGGCCCCGCCCGACGAAGGTGGTCGGCCCCTCGGCATCGAGCAGCGCTCGATACGCCGCCTCGTCACCGGCGCGCGTCGTCTTCGCCGCCGCGCGGGCCCGCTCCCGCTGCTCGGCCATGGCGGCGTCGAAGCCGGCGCGATCCACCTCCACCCCCGCGTCGCGGGCCAGCTCCTCGGTCAGCTCGACCGGGAAGCCGTGGGTGTCGTGCAGGGTGAAGGCCACGTCGCCCCCGAGCACCTTGGTCCCGGTGGCGAACGCCTCCTCCAGGCGGCTCAACCCCGCCCGCAGGGTGCGGTCGAACCCGGCTTCCTCACGCGCCACGACGTTGACGATGAGGTCGCGTTGCGCCACCAGCGCGGGATACGCCTCGCCCAGCACGCCGACGGCCGCCTGCACCAGGGTCGGGGTGACGGGCTTGTCGACGCCGAGGCGCCGGGCCGCCATGACGGCACGCCGCACGACGCGGCGCAGGACGTAGCCCCGGCCCTCGTTGGCCGGCAGGACGCCATCGGCCACGAGCATGGAGAAGGCCCGCCCGTGGTCCGCCAGGACGCGCAGCGCGACGTCGGTCCGCTCCTCGGACCCGTAGCTGGTCCCCAGGGCGGAGGCCGCGGCGTCGATGATGGGCATGAACAGGTCGGTGTCGAAGATCGAATCGTGACCCTGGAGGATGGGCAGGATGCGATCGAGGCCCGCCCCCGTGTCGATGTTCTTGTGCGGCAGCTCGGTGAGCACGCCCGCGTCGTCGCGGTTGAACTGCATGAAGACGAGGTTCCAGATCTCGACGAAGCGCTCGTCGCCGCCGTGCTTGGGACCGCCGTCATGCCCGTAGGCCTCGCCCTTGTCGAAGAAGATCTCCGAGTCGGGACCGCACGGCCCGGTGTCGCCCATGGCCCAGAAGTTGTCCTCGTCGCCCATGCGCTGGATGCGCTCGGGGCGCACGCCGACCTTGTCGATCCAGATCTGCTCGGCCTGGTCGTCGCTCTCGTGCACGGTGACCCAGAGGCGGTCACCGTCGAGGCCGAAGACGTCGGTCAGCAGCTCCCAGGCCATCGGGATGGCCTCTTCCTTGAAGTAGTCCCCGAAGCTGAAGTTGCCCAGCATCTCGAAGAAGGTGCAGTGGTAGGAGTCGGTGCCGATGAGGTCGATGTCGGGGGTGCGGAAGCACTTCTGAATCGACGTGGCCCGGGGCCAGGGCGCGGTCTCCTCGCCCAAGAAGTAGGGCTTGAACGGCACCATGCCGGCGATCGTGAAGAGGACAGAGGGGTCGTGCGGGATCAGGCTGGCGGACGGCACCACCGCGTGGCCGCGGTCGGCGAAGAAGCGCGTGTAGGCCGCCCTCAGTCCGTTGGCGTCCATCGCTCCAGCTTACCGGGGGCAAAAACGGGTTCGGGGCGGGCCCGACTCAGCTCGAGGACATGCCCACGATGGGCTGGTTCAGCACGATGCTGCCCGTCGACCCGTAGAAGCGCGCGTCGCCGTAGTTGAAGATGCCCCCGTCCGCGGCGACCAGCCAGTAGCCGCCGCCGTCGGGGGTCGACGCCATGCCGACGACCGGCTTGTTCAGGCGCAGGCTCCCCGCGGACCCGAAGAAGCCGGCACTGCCGTAGTCGAAGATCCCGCCGTCCCCGGCCACCAGCCAGTAGCCCCCGCCTCCCGGCGCGGACGCCATGCCCACCACGGGCGAGTTCAACACCAGCGAGCCCGACGAGCCGTGGAAGCTCGCGTCGCCGTAGGAGAAGATGCCGCCGTCCGAGGCGACCAGCCAGTAGCCGCCGCCGTCGGGGGTCGACGCCATGCC
>Ga0116219_10004805_pt1 | contig 10044 bp, 4 predicted proteins | sample Sb_taG_4_FD_91019 | JGI IMG/M metagenome (GOLD analysis project Ga0116219, IMG submission 91019) | Peat soil microbial communities from Weissenstadt, Germany - Sb_50d_6_BS metaG | ecosystem: Environmental > Terrestrial > Soil > Wetlands > Peat | place: Germany: Weissenstadt | collected 2010-09-21
AGGCCCCCGGACTCGCCGAGCAGACCCACGGCCGGCGGGTTGTCCCGAGGCCGGACAACCTCCCAATCACGGAACGCGTCGGTGCGATAGACCACCTCATCTGCAGGATACGCGCTCATCGTCCCTCGACCTTTCGCGGATGACAGTCATTCCCCGGTCGGTAGCCCGCTCTCTCCGCGGCTTCAGCCGACTCGAACGCCACGCGATTCCCAGCCGAAATCGTCGCCGCATTCCGGCATCCCGGGGTGTGGTAGACGTGACTTCGACTGTTCGCGATGAATTTCCCCGCCAACTCAGCTTCAAGGGTCTCTCGCTTCGTCCGACGCCACTCCCAGGCCGGCACCGATCTGTTTGGTAAGCGCCGACTGATACACGCCCTCGAAGGCGCCCTGCCGTATGGATTTAGAACGTTCGAAGCCATTGACGTAGCCTTGCCACGCGCTTGGCGATCTCGAAGGACCTCAGATGGCGAACAAGTTCTGGTGACGAGCCGAACGGACTACTAACACCGGAACAGTCTGTGGCGCGGTCGGCGGTTACGTGACAGCGACCTACTGGCCACGAGCCGTTCTCGCGTTGCTTACGGGCCGCGGCCGGGTCGAGTTCCTCCACAGCCCAGTCTGCGTTACCTCGCACCCCCGTGTTGGCGTCTGTGAGGGCCACGATAAGCGCTGGAACGGCGTCATGGGCTGCGGGGCCGATCTTCCCGAGGGCCAAGGCCGCCTGCCCTCGCACATTATCATCGTTGTCCTTGAGGGCCGCGGTCAGAGCCTGGACAACATCTTGGGCTGCCGGGCCGATATCCCCGAGGGCCACGGCCGCGTCAACTCGCACCTGCGTGTTGGCGTCTGTGAGGGCCACGATAAGCGCTGGAACGGCGTCATGGGCTGCGGGGCCGATCCCCCCGAGGGCCGAGGCCGCCATATCTCGCACATAACCATCGTTGTCCTTGAGGGCCGCGGTCAGAGCCGGGACAGCATCCTGGGCTGCCGGGCCGATCTGCCAGAGGGCCAAGGCCGCCGCACGTCGCACCTCATCATCGTTGTCATTGAGGGCCGCGGTCAGAGCCGGGACAGCATCTTTGGCCGCGTCCCCAAAGCTCCCCAGGGCCCGGGCCGCCATCCGTCGCTCATTATCATCGTTGTCCTTCAGGGCTGCGGTCAGAGCCGGGACAACATCTTGGGCTGCCGAGCCGATCTCCCCGAGGGTCACGGCCGCCGCACCTCGCACCTCATCATCGTTGTCCTTGAGGGCCGCAGTCAGAGCCGGGACAGCATCTTTGGCCGCGTCCCCAAAGCTCCCGAGGGCCGAGGCCGCCATCCGTCGCACCTCATCATCGTTGTCCTTGAGGGCCGCGGTCAGAGCCGGGACAACATCTTGGGCTGCCGAGCCGATATCCCCGAGGGCCCAGGCCGCCATCCGTCGCACCTCATCATGGTTGTCCTTGAGGGCCGCGATGAGGGCGGGAACCGGCGGGTCGGCCTTCAGGACTGCCGGTAATCGCACCCTGGCATACTCGTCTTTAAGAGCCTCGATCAGGGCGGGAACCGTCTGGCAGGTATTCCGCGCATCAGCCAACCACAGTGTACCTACAACAGTGATAATTAAGACGGTATAAATCTTGCTATTCTTCATATCAAACAACTCCCAGAACGTAAGGGGGCAGCGCGGCAAACGACCATCGTGGTGAGAAACCATGTTAACGGTGGTTATGGCTATCCTTTGATGCAAAGTGAGTTAAATAATTCGAATGCGCAGGGGTGGGCGCTCCCGCAGACATACTGAGTTCGAGGCTCGATATCCGGACGACCGAGCTCTACCACGGTACTGTAGGGGTCACCTCGCGTATCGCTCATTCTGTTCTAGGGTCTTCCTCGTCGACTCGGCGTCGGATAACCGCTGCTCGAGCATCTCGACGGCAAGGTGATCGGGCAAACATTCATAAAATTTCAAACCTTCGATCGCGTCTTCGTCGATGACTGGGCGAAGGGACGCAACGTCTTGCGACCGGACTTCTTTAACCGCTTGTTGAATGTCGTCGAGGGAGAGCCGTGACTCGAACGTGAGGCTGAATCCGTCATGCTCCACGCGACCTCGCGTGGCATCCGACAATGCCCTGGCCAACGTTGCATTGGCTCGCGTCCCCCCGAATGTCCACCATTCCACATCTCCGCTCCGACCTATCACGACCACCGTCGAACCGGATTCGAGCCAACCGAACTCGCGTCGAATCTCCTCCATCTGTTCGGTTGCCCGCCGCGACCAGCGTTCACTGCCACCCCTAGCGATTAGGACGTCCTTAATCGCCTGACAGAGTGGGTAATCAAGGCCACGGGTCCACCCTTTCCAGCGGGACTGTCCCTTCGAGTCCGTTGCTTCCACGTAAGCCAGGCGACGCTGCCAATCGATATGGTTGACGAGCCAAGCCCGACCACCTAACAGCAGGATCCGCGGACCATCGTTCTTACCCAGGAACGTCAGCTCGTCGACGAACCCCAGCTCTTGCCGGCCATGGAGTACAGAAAACAGCGGGGGCGATAGAAAGACGGAAAACAGTTCGAGGAAGTTCTTTCGACCGTACGCATCCTCGCCCTTCTGTCCGAAGCTCAGGATCCCTTGGTCGCTCCAGAGGATCTCGTGGTCTATCATCCACTGAAGAACCTCCTCCCGCCGTTCGGGTTGCATTGCTTTGAACGCCGGCATGCTGCCAAGCCACTCCCAGAGCTCACTGCGGCCGATCCCCTGCTCCTGGAGAGTCAACGCCATCATCTGTTGGGCGAGGATGTGATAAGGCAGGGCTGGTGGAACGATCGCTTCGATGTACCCTTCAGCCCATATCTTAAGAAGACCCGCAGCACGCACAAGGCTGTCGTCGCTGGTCGCAAGGAGCAGACAGTTCCGAGGCGCCCCCCTCCGACCGGTCCGGCCCATGCGCTGTAAGAAGCTCGAAACCGTGGGAGGTGCGTCAATCTGAATAACGCGATCCAGATCCCCCACATCGATTCCCAGCTCAAGGACGCTGGTCGCCACGATGACGCAGTTGTCGCGTGCGGCAAATGCGTGCTCCGCCTGCTGTCGTTGCTCTTGGCTGAGTGAGCTGTGCGTGACGAATGTCGTCACGTCCAACTGGCGCAGGTGTGCGCCGAGCTTCTCCGCCTTGGCTCGGCTGTCGACGAAGACGAGCCGCTTTTCCCCGCGATGAAGTCTAGAAATCACAACAGCGGCGTTTTCAAGAGACCCCACGTAATCCAACGTGACCTCGGCATCACTCGTCATGGCTCTTTCAGGACGGAACACTCGACGTGCTCCGCTGCACGAACCGGCGATCCAGTCGAGTAACGCCTCTGGATTGCCCACAGTCGCGGATAACCCAATTCGCTGAATTTCACGACCCGCGAGCCGAGAGATGCGCTCCAAGACAGAGAGAAGATGCCAGCCACGGTCATCGCCGGCGAATGCATGAATTTCGTCAACTATGACCATGCGAAGGCTCGAGAACAGGCTCTTCGCGTCGATGCTGGCCGACACTAGCATCACTTCCAATGACTCGGGCGTCGTGAGAAGACAATCGGGCGGTTCACGCAGGATCCGTCGGCGTGCTGTCTGTTTGACGTCTCCGTGCCAAAGCGTCGAGCGCCTCCCAAGCAATGAGCAGTAGCGCTCAAGCCTCATGTCGAGGTTGTTCAGCAGCGCCTTGATTGGGCAGATGTAGAGGATGCTCAGCCCTGACCATCCCTCCGTGAGCATGTGCGACAACGCAGGAAAGAAGGCGCTCTCCGTCTTCCCTCCCGCAGTTGGCGCCAGGACAACCAGGTGCTCACCCGCGAGCACAGAAGGGATCACGGCTTCCTGAAACGGCCGCAACTCGCGCCAACCTAGACTGTTGACGATATGGTGTTGAAGGGCGGGATGGAGTAGTTCGAAGTTGCTCACAGTTCGAGATCGACCTCATCGACATTTGAGGCCCCCATGGCCTGCCGTTCTGTAGGGAGGAGCTCTGACTCACTGATCGTCAGTGCATAATTTGTTCGCGGATCGAAATCCGCAAACTGGTCGACCCGGTCCATGACATCCGAAACGAGCTTCTTAAGAAAGATGCGGGGCGACACCCCGACCTTGCCACCCAGCTTCCCGGCCACAGCGTTGGCCAATTCCGAGACGTAATTGTCATCGCACAGGAGCTTCACGCGTTCCTGGGAACGGGCATGCTGACTGTAGATGTCTCGGATCTTGCAGCCAACGAGTCGGAGCCGTTCCTGGGTGAACGCGGGGAGTCGGATTTGCACGGCCCTCGGGTTGTCGAACCGGAGGTCCGTCTGGAAGTCGACGTGGAGACGTTGGGCGAGCGGCTCCAGTCGCTGGATACCCTGGGGGCTTTCAAAAAAAGCCGCAGTCCCCGTGATCAACAGATAGAGGCCGGGGAACCGCCCAGAATCGACCTCGTCGATCAGTTGCCTGAGCGCGTTTAGGCTCTTATCACGCACGTCGCTTCGAACGCGTTGAATTGTTTCAACCTCATCCAGGACGATGAGCATCCCAACGTGGCCCGAGTCCCGTAGAATCGTGAGAATTCCTTGGAGAAAATTCAACGCTCCGAAGTGGTCGATATCCCCTTTCAGACCAGCAAAGCGCTTCGCCTCGGAAGCCACATTGGGCTGACCTGACAGCCACGCGAGTATCCCTTCCGCGATATCGGGCCGTTCATCGACATGAGCCTGCCGATAGCCTCGTAGCGCCGCGCTGAACGTCGGGGCGGTGCGGGCCACATCCGCGAGTCGGCGTTCGAGCAGCTCGTTCGTGCGCTTTAGCAGTTGCGATGCATCGTTCGGGTCAACCGAACCTTCCGCGAGGACATCCTCCTCGAGCGTAAAGATCCAGCCATCAACGATGTTCCTCAACGCGCCTTGAGTTGTGGTTGCCGTCGCAAGGCGTTCGTTCAGCCGCCGGTAGACCGTCTCAAGTCGATGCAGCGGCGTCTCGGTCTCGGAGATTTGGACCTCAGCGGAAGCAAATCCCATCTTGCGGGCACGATCGGCCAGCCAGCGGGCGAAAAACGTCTTCCCGCACCCGTATTCCCCGCGAACCGCCTTGAAGACACTCCCGCCGGCTGAGACCTTCCTCAACTCATCGTCGAGCGCGCCCTCGAAACGATCCAGCCCAACCGCGAAGGCATCGAGGCTGCTCTGGGGCACCGTCCCCCGACGTAGGGCGTCGATAATCTGGTCTCGCCTTTCAGGACTGATACTCGTCACAAGTCTTTACCTCAGGTCGAACTGACGCCTCAGGAGTTCCCAATTCAGGTCCACCGTGTCCGAGGCCTCGTCTCTGGTCAACACGGCAAACCCATCGATGTTCAGGACCCGCTGCATCACGGCCAAGAGTCCGCGAAGCCGCATGGGCGGGTAGTTCACCGAGCGAGAGATCGCTGCCGATGTCATGCGCCCACCGCGCTGCTCCAGCGCGTTCAGCACGGAACGTAAGATCTCGTCCGAAGGAACGGAACGTCCGGCTAATCTCTTCTGCTGCTCGAAGATCGGGGACCGAAAGAGCGTCTCGACTAATCCCGTTTCAACCGGGACTGTGGCCACCGGAGTGCGTGCCTTTACGCTCTCCTCTTCCATGTTGAAGGGGAGGCTCGCTTGCTGAGGCTTTGGAGGCCTCGTTCTGGCCGGAACCTTCGCCGAGACCTCGGGACCGCCAGCCGGCTCCTCCCACCAGAGCGGCACGTCGACCGGCACTTCGACCCACCCTTCCGGAAACCCATCCGAGGGAGAAAGCACCGCGATCGGGGTCACCATCTCCTGCGGCGCGGCTCCTCCGTGATACCCGTTCTTCTTGATCCCGTAGCGAATCTTCTCTGACCAGGGGACGGTCACCGCTTTTGACTCGGCAATCAGCACCCGTGGTCCACTCAACCGCAGTTCGCCTTCCCCCGGCGCATCCACAGCCTTCCGCCAGCGCTCTCCCCCCTCGCTCGGTCTGCAAGCCGAGTTGCAATCGAGGACATGGCCGTGGTCGCTCGTGATCACGACAAGCCGCCGGGACAACTTTGCCTCGTGAAGGAGGGCAGGAAGGACCGGTATCGCGTCACGGGACCAGCGGGTATCGAGCTGTTCCCCCTTCAGCAACTGGTCATCGACGGCATTGATGACGACGCCGACAATATGTCGGTTAGGCGATGCGATCTCCTCCCGAATCTCCCCGGCGAGCACGGCATCTCCCTCGCCACGGAGGGCCGATTTGTGGAAAACAATCGGGGGAAAGCCACTCTTGCAGTGGGTCCGTAGCCCGGGGTGCGCCTCGAAGCCGGCTTGCTCGTCGGCCGACGCACCCTGCCTCAGCTGACCGCAAAGGAGGCTCGTCCGCGAAACTTCGGTAACCGAAGGGATGGTTGCCAACCCGGCCGAGAGCAGTGATTCCCTTCCCTCCCGATTGAGGGGGATCCAATCCTGCCCAAGCAGGTCCGGGAGCAGCTCCCGGCTGACAGCAACGCTCATCCCGTCGATGACGATCAAGAGCACCGGGCTGTGCGCGGCAAGCGGCGAGACGACCTCTTCCAACAGCCGCTCGACCGGAACCAGGCCTTGTTGTGCGGAATTCGATTCCGTCCAGGTGCGCAGTAGCTCCGCGAATTCCCGCGATCGAGCCTCCCGCACCACCGTTACACGCCGGAAAAGTTTTCCATAGGCCTCGGAAAGTTCACGGATCGGGTCGCCCGTGCGCAGCGTAAGTCGGGCCCAATCGACGAACCCACCCTCGACCAGGTGGTAATCCGATGCCTCGACGAGCGAACGAGGCTCGCCCTGCGCCCGTGTCTCTAGTCGTTTGAGCCAGTGAACCAGCCGAATCGCCATGTCGAGGCGTTCGAGGCGTCTCCGTTCTCGGGCGGCTAGTTCATGGTCGCCGATCTCGAGCCGTACTGCCATCAGGTCCTCAAGGGAGGCCCCTCCCTTCCCGTCCAGAATGCGCGCCAGATCCCTTCCAAACCGCTCCAGCCGCTGACCAAAACCCAGCGGCGAGGTCGAACTGAGGTGCGCGAACTCTTCGGCACCCACCTCATGCAAAATCTCGTCGGCTCGCTGAAGCAGACTCCCCTTCGATCGTGGGTCCGTGATCTGGAGGCGAATGACTTCCGCCGCCACCGCGTTCCAACGCTCGATGGTGACTTCGTCAGGAGCCGATCGACCCAGGAATCGCTCTTCCATCTTCCCGGCGGCCTTCTCGAGCTTGCCCCTCGCCTTCGCGTTATAGACCACTCCAGCGGCAAGCCCGATGGGGAGAGCATCGGCCCTCTGATTCGCCGCGATGCACCGGAAAACCGCGGTGGCCGTAGTTCCCGCCGTTTCGGAAAGCCAGCTGACCGCGGCTTCGCGGAACTCCTGTGATGCAGCGCGGAAACGCGCGACGGCAGCCGTGTCGATGGACCACCTGAGAATCGCGGCCAAATCTGGTCGGTCGTTGACGAGTCCAATGACTCGCCCGAGCAGGATAGGCCAGACCGTCTCAGCGTCCACAAAGCCTCCGGAGACCGCCGGATATCCCCCTTCGGGAATGAACTCCATGAGGTAGTCGGCGATCCAACGATGCCGCGTCAGCCGAGGATCGATCGCATGGGCCTGAAAGAGCGACTTGACGATCTGCCAGGAGTCGATGGGGAACAACTGTCGCTTGGCGAGTCGGACGAGTATGTCGTCGCTCAGTTGCTTCTCGTCGAGGTTCGTGATCAGAACCTTGGTTGTCGTCGGTTCACCGTCCTCTCTCAGTGCAATGCGTAGAGCGAGGGGTGAATCGCACTGCTCGATCACGTACGTTTCTTCGCCGTGCCGCCTCATCCTCTCACCAGTCCAACGCCCCGGCGCGCGAATACCAATCACGCGCGCCTCCGGAAGTTTCCTCCGGATGGCAGCCACCTGGGCTCTAATCTGACTGAATGTTGGTGCCGCCACTGTCATCATGAGGTCATTTCTTCTTCAATCTGCCAGGTGATCGTCATCCGGATGTCTCGACCATCGCCGGTCAGCTTCGTCAGTTGGTCAAGCTTCGCTTTGGCGTCCGCGATGCGTCGGAACTCCTCCGTTCCCTGATCGATCAACTTTCGCCCAGGCTTTGGCGGCAGTGGCAGCCGTGTCGGAGGTTCCGCCGCCAATAGCCGCACCGCCTTCGACTGGGCCTCCTTCAGGGTTCCAGCGAGCGGCTTGACATGTTCATCGCAACGCAAAGCCTGTTCGACCGCAGAGCGAATGGCACTCGCGGCATTCTCTCTGCCCTCGTCCGTGAGGCCCGCGATCGCCTCGAAGATCTCCCAGTTCGTCCCATCGAGCGTCCCGGCGAGAGGCCCCGCGTTGTTCAGGCACTCGCCCATGGCCGATTCGCTAGTTGCGACTTCGGCCGAATCGAGGGCTCCGACTACCGCGCCGTCGGCAGACTGATGGACCTTCTCAAGGATCTGCAAGGTCGTCGTCGCCGTCTTCAGACGGTCAGAATTGGCGAGGGGTAGGCCCAGCTTCTCGAGACGGTCGCGGAGCTTCTGGCAGTAGCTCTGGCAGGTAGACCGCCCATCGCTGACCTTCTTCCTGACGCCAGTTACCAACGACGAGACGTTGCTCGAGTTGAGAAGTGGGGAGACGGCCACACCGAAGATCGACCCCGCCCGCTCAATCGCCCTTTCCCATTGGTCCTGGGGCGGAAGCTTCTCCGCACGTAGAACGCACACATCGGGGAGATTGCCAAGCGTAGCCTCGTTAAACGGGGCGCCGTGAATGAAGAAGGAATGGTTCGTCTGCAGCGCATAGGTCAGGACGACCAGGTTCTCGGCCTCCTTCGGGAGCCCCATCGGCTTCGGCTCGCCAATCCACTTGCGGAGTTGACGGACCTCGATGGCGCCCCCCGTCTCCGCCACCTTCTTCGTGAAGTGGTTCTTCCAGTGCTGGCCGAGCACGAAGTGCGTGGCGTCGTGGCCCATCTCCCCGAGCTTCAGAGGATTAGCGATGCTCCGCACGAGCGGCCGGAGGACCTTATCCACAGGAACTCGGCCGTCCGTCGACCGTGCTGCCTGGCTGACGACCTCGAACACCTTCTTCAAGTTGCCGCTCTTGACCTCTGCCTCAAATTGAGGGGCCGCGGGGAATTCGTGGTCAAGTGCCTGGCTCACGAGATGGTTCATGGCCCCGGCCAGATTAGCGGCTACAGGAGGCCTGGGTTCAAATCCTGGCCAGAGCGAGACAAAGCGTTCCGAGGGATCGAGGTCGTGCACCGTGTCGAGGGAGCCGGGGATCAGCGGCTCAAGCCCGTAAACGGCATCGAGGTGACTCTGAACCCGCTGCCGCAGAACGCTCCGCTGATTCTCGAGCAACGACTTCGCGGACTGGCGGTCCTGAGGTGAGAGGTGGTTTGAATACTGGGCATATCGTTCGCCGGTCAGGATGTGCTCGATGATGACGAGCAGACCGAGGTCCTTCTGAGCATCGTGGCTGAAAAACGCGGGAACCCAGCAGAGCGTCTTGGCGCCGTTCGGGTGCGCGTCCTTGAACGCCCGGAGCTTGGCCAAGTCGTCCTTGGGCCCGCGCCCCGCTGCATCGAAGGGGTAGTCGATGACCAATTTCCAGTCGTCACCGGCGTTTTCGAGCGACGAGTCCGACAGCTCGCGGATGTTCTTGAACAGCACGACGCACGAGCGCTTGGTGTTCTTCCAGAGCAGCTCGTACGACTGCTCGAACTCACCCTCGCGTTGTACGCCGACCTGCTCGAAGAGCATCTGGCGCACCCGTTGGATACGGTTCCCCTGCCTGTCCTCGCCCTCCGCCTGCTTGATGATGCTCTCGGTGTCCACGCCGGAAAGTTGAACGGAGATTGCGGGATTGGTCTCTTCGCCGATGCGAATCTCGCCCACACTCGCGGCCCAGGTCCGGCAGCGTCGCAGGACTTCTTGACCTTCCTTGCCGGGGATGGGCGTCCGGATCGTCCCGTGATTGAGGGCGGCCAGCCGCTCGGCGTTGAGCGACCGGAGCGACTCGACCTCAGGCACGAGGGCCGAAAGCAGCAGCG
>Ga0116219_10004810_pt1 | contig 10036 bp, 7 predicted proteins | sample Sb_taG_4_FD_91019 | JGI IMG/M metagenome (GOLD analysis project Ga0116219, IMG submission 91019) | Peat soil microbial communities from Weissenstadt, Germany - Sb_50d_6_BS metaG | ecosystem: Environmental > Terrestrial > Soil > Wetlands > Peat | place: Germany: Weissenstadt | collected 2010-09-21
AACGCCATCGGCCAGAAGCGCTCGTCGATTGCGCAGGTGGTCAGGATTCTCGACGATGCCGGCGCCATGGAGTACACCATCGTGGTCGCGGCTTCGGCTTCCGAACCCGCTCCCATGCAGTACATCGCCCCCTACGCGGCCTGCGCCATGGGCGAGTTTTTCCGCGATGCGGGACGCCACGCCCTCTGTATCTACGACGATCTATCGAAACACGCCGCTTCTTATCGCGAGATTTCGCTTCTGCTCCGCCGCCCCCCCGGTCGCGAAGCCTATCCCGGAGACGTTTTCTATCTCCACTCGCGTCTGCTCGAGCGCGCCGCCAAACTCAGCGACCAGAACGGTGGTGGGTCGCTCACCGCGCTCCCCGTCATCGAAACCCAGGCCGGCGACGTTTCGGCTTACATTCCGACCAACGTGATTTCGATTACCGATGGCCAGATTTATCTTGAAACCGACCTCTTCAACCAGGGCGTCCGCCCCGCCGTAAACGTCGGACTCTCCGTAAGCCGAGTAGGCGGCAGCGCGCAAATCAAAGCCATGCGCCAGGTCGCCGGAACCCTCAAGCTCGAACTCGCCCAGTACCGCGAACTGGCCGCCTTTGCCCAGTTCGGCAGCGATCTCGACAAAGCCACACAGGCGCAGCTCAATCGCGGTCAGCGCCTGGTAGAACTCCTGAAGCAGGGACAGTTCTCGCCGCTCCCCTTCTCGAAACAGATTCTGATCATCTTCGCCGGCACCAGCGGAGTGCTAGACGACATGCCGGTCGACCAGGTCCGCGACTTCGAGAAAGATCTCTACAAGTACGTGGAAACCACGAATCCAGGCCTGCTAAACACGATCATGGAAAAGAAAATTCTCGACGACAATCTAAAAGCAGAAATGTCACGAGTAATAAAAGAAGCGAAACAGCAGTTCGTAGATGCAAGGCAAGCAGTAGCGAAGTGAAGTTGTCAGGTCCAAGGTCTCAGGTCTCAGGAAAAACCTCCCGGATTTTGAGGTTGACTGAGACCCAAGCCTGAGACCTGACACCTAAGACCTGACACCTAAGACCTGGCACCTGATTTATGGCAAACGTTCTCGACATCCGGCGCCGCATCCGCAGCGTGGTCAACACGCGGCAGATCACCAAGGCCATGAAGACCGTCTCCGCGGCCAAGTTGCGCCGCGCGCAAGAGGGCGCGCTCGCCGCGCGTCCCTATTCGCAGATGCTCACCAACGTTCTCAAATCGCTCGTGTCGCGAGCCGATATCTACGATCCGGTCACCGGACTGCCGCGTCATCCCCTGCTCGCCGAGCGCCCTGAAAACAACATCCTGCTGATCGTAGTCACCGGAGATAAGGGTCTCGCCGGCGCGTTCAACACCAATATCCTGAAGATGGTTTCGAAATTCATTCAGTCGAAACCAGATCAGAAAATCGATGTCGAATGCATCGGACGCAAGGGCCGCGACTTCATGCGGCGACGCTACCCAATCGCCCCAGAGAGACCCTCTGCCAACGGAGCGGCAACCGTCTCTGCCGCTGGAGAGACGGGCGCCTCGCCCGTCCACTCGGACACTGAAGTTGCTCCCCCGCGCGCCGGTCGCGTGCAGATCGTAGGCGAGTATGTCGGAGTTCTGGGCAAGGTCGACCATAATTTCGCAAATACTCTCAGCGAGAGCGTGATCGCCCGCTACACTCGCGGCGAGATTGACGGCGTCTACATTCTCTTCAACGAATTCAAGTCGGTCATCGCGCAACGCCTCGTCGCCGAGCGCCTGCTGCCGATCAAGGAGATCGGAGAAGTCGACGTCCTCATGGCGGAAGAGGCTTCGCTAGAGGAACGCAAGAAGCGAATCGAAGCGGCGAAGTCGGCGGGCGTCGGTGTGCGTCCATTCGATACCAGCGCCGTCGACGAGGCCGCTGCCAGGATCGCCACGTCGCCCATCGATTATATCTACGAGCAGCGGCCAGAGCAGCTTTTCGAGGGAATTCTGCCGAAGTACATCGGCATCCAGATCTTTCATGCGCTGCTCGAGTCCGTAGCCGCCGAGCACGCCGCCCGCATGACGGCGATGGATGCGGCGACCATCAACGCCAGCGATATGATCGATTCGCTCACGCTAATCATGAATCGAGCGCGCCAGGCCAAGATCACAAAAGAAATTATCGAGATCGTAAGCGGAGCAGCAGCGCAGTAGAAACGAATTTTGACTTTGTTTTGAAGGGGCGCGGCTTCAGCCGCGCCGTAAGTGCTGCAATTCAACGCGGCTTTAGCCGCTGAGGGAGGCTGCGGCGCGCATCACGAGTTCGTCAGCCTCAAGGCGAACGACGAACAGCGAACGACGAACGACGAACGACTTTGAGACCTTATCTATGTCAGAAAATATCGGAAACGTAATCCAAATCGCCGGCCCCGCCGTCGACGTGCAGTTCACCGAAGCGGCCATGCCTCCCATTTATCAGGCGCTTAAGGTCGTCAGCGACGGCTTTACCGTGCCTTCCCCCATCAACGTCATTTTGGAAGTGCAGCAGCATCTCGGCGAAGGCCGCGTGCGCTGCGTCGCCATGGAAGCCACCGACGGCATGGTGCGCGGCATGAAAGCCATCGATCAGGGCGGACCCATCTCCGCCCCTGTCGGCCGCGGCACGCTCGGCCGCGTTATGAACGTCATCGGCGAGCCCGTGGACAATCTCGGTCCGATTGCCTATGAAAAGAGAATGCCGATTCACCGCCTCGCGCCCGCGTTCGACGAACAGTCAACCACCGCCGAGATGTTCGAGACCGGCGTGAAAGTAATTGACCTCATCCAGCCCTTCTTGAAAGGCGGAAAGATCGGCCTCTTCGGTGGCGCCGGCGTAGGCAAAACCGTAGTCATCATGGAACTCATCAACAACGTAGCCAAACAGCACGGAGGATTTTCCGTCTTTGCCGGCGTAGGCGAGCGCACCCGTGAAGGGAACGACCTCTGGCTGGAAATGAGCGAGTCGGGAGTAATCAAACCCGGCAAACCCGAAGAGTCGAAAGCCGCGTTGATCTACGGCCAGATGACCGAGCCCCCCGGCGCCCGTCTCCGCGTAGCGCTAACCGCTCTCACCGTAGCGGAATATTTCCGCGATGAAGAAGGCTCCGATACCCTCCTCTTCATCGACAACATCTTCCGCTTCACCCAAGCCGGCAGCGAAGTATCCGCCCTATTAGGCCGCATGCCCAGCGCCGTTGGTTATCAACCTAACTTAGCTACGGAGATGGGGGAGTTACAGGAGCGGATTACTTCTACTAAGAAGGGGTCGGTAACTTCGGTGCAGGCGATTTATGTGCCGGCGGATGATTTGACGGATCCGGCGCCGGCTACCACGTTTGCTCACCTTGATGCTACGACTGTGCTTTCGCGTGCGCTTACGGAGATTGGAATTTATCCGGCGGTGGATCCACTGGCTTCGACTTCGCGCATTCTTGATGCTCGAATTGTTGGGCAGGATCATTACGATGTGGCGCAGATGGTGAAGAAGACGCTGCAGACTTACAAAGACCTGCAGGACATCATCGCCATTCTGGGTATCGACGAACTTAGCGAGGATCAGAAGGTGACGGTTGCGCGAGCGCGAAAGATCCAGAAGTTTCTCTCGCAGCCGTTCTTTGTGGCCGAGCAGTTCACCGGTACTCCCGGACGCTATGTGAAGATCGCCGACACGGTGAAGGGTTTCCGCGGCGTCGTGGAAGGGAAGTATGACGACATTCCCGAGCAGGCTTTCTACATGAAGGGAACGATCGACGAAGTGATAGAAACGGCGGAGAAGATGAAGGGCGCGGCAGCGTAGCTGGTCTGCGCTATGAGTTGGCATCTTGAGTTGAATTGTCATCTTGAGCGAAGCGAAAGACCTATGCATTGAGGCGGAGTTAAATTCATAGGTCCTTCGCTTCGCTCAGGATGACAGTGTGGATTTATTCAGAGAACTGAGAAGCGAGAACTGTGACTAGTACTTTCCAACTCGAAATCGTCACTCCCTCCAGGCTCCTAGTGAAGGACGCGGCCGAGGAAGCGCAGATCCCGGGGTTGGGCGGGTATCTGGGAATTCTTCCCGGGCACGCTCCTCTGATTACCGAGCTTGCCGTCGGTGTGATTACTTACGAGGCGAGTGGCGCGACGCACACGCTGTCGGTGGCGTGGGGGTTTATGGAAGTGCTGCCGGACAAGGTGACGATCCTGGCGGAAACGGCGGAGCGCCCGCAGGAAATTGACGTAGAGCGCGCGCAAAAAGCCAAAGACCGGGCCGAACAACGCCTGAAGAGCAACGATCTTCAGGTAGACTACCCGCGCGCGGAAGACGCCTTGCAGCGCGCGGACACGCGGCTGAATGTTGCGAAAGAAAAGTAGCCCCGCTGCACGAGCTCTGACGCGTCCCAACTTTTCCATCCTGTGCGCCGGTTCGGCCATCTATTGGGAGTGATGTTTTTCGGGTAATCTTTATTGGGGTGATCTTCATTAAGGTAGTCTTTGATTTAGGGTGATCCCGGATTTGGTTCGCTTGCGCCTCCGATGGCCTCCAATCAGGAAGAAGAAGTATTAGGGAAAGCGTACGACGGCCGGCTGATGCGGCGGCTGCTTACGTATCTGCGTCCGTACAAGTGGCACGTGGTGGTGGCGCTGGCGGCGATCATCCTGAAGTCGGGGGCGGACGTGCTGGGGCCGTTCCTCACCAAGATCGCCATCGATAAATACCTGGCGAAGTCGCCGAACTCGCATTCCTGGATTGGCGACCGGCTGAGCGCCGCACCGCTCGCCGGCATCGCGCAGATTGGCGGGCTGTACGTCGGGATTCTCATCTTCACTTTCGCGCTTGAGTTCGTCCAGACTTACCTGATGCAGTGGACCGGGCAGAAGGTGATGTTCGATCTGCGCAAGCAGATTTTCCGGCACTTGCAGCATATTCACGTCGGTTTTTTCGACAAGCACCCGGTGGGCCGGCTGGTGACGCGCGTGACCACCGACGTCGACGCGCTGAATGAAATGTTCACGGCGGGCGTGGTTTCGATTTTTGAGGACGTGTTCGTGCTGGCCGGCATTATCGGCATCATGATGAAGATGAACTGGAAGCTGGCGCTGATCACCTTTGCCGTGCTTCCGCTGATCGTGTACGCGACCAAGATTTTTCGCGACAAGGTGCGCGATTCCTACAGGCGCATCCGAACGGCTATCGCCAGAATCAACGCTTACCTGCAGGAAGCCGTCTCGGGGATGCTGGTGCTGCAGCTTTTCAATCGCGAGAAGCGCGCTTTCAATAAATTTTCTGACATCAACGCCTCGCACATGGAGGCGTTCAAAGATGCGATTCTCGCCTACTCCGTGTATTACCCGGTGGTCGAAATAATGTCGGCGATTGCCATCGCCAGCATTATCTGGTTTGGGGGAAATGACGTGATCCGGGGGGTGGCGACGATTGGCGTGCTGGTCGCGTTCATGCAGTACGCCCAGCGGTTCTTCCGTCCGATTCAGGATCTGAGCGAGAAGTACAACATCCTGCAGTCGGCGATGGCGGCGGGCGAGCGCGTGTTCAAGCTGCTGGATACGAAGATTGAAGTGACCTCGCCTCCGATCACGAAACAACCGCAGGGGCCGGGGCGGATTGAATTTGACCATGTGTGGTTTGCGTACAACGCCGGTGGAGCGACGGGCGCCCTCGCCCGTCCAGAGGGCGCAGCGGGACGGGCAGGGGCGCCCGTCTCTCCACAAACCACAGAGCCCGACTGGGTGCTGCGCGACGTTAACTTTGTGCTTGAACCAGGAGTGACTATCGCCGTCGTCGGGCACACCGGGGCGGGCAAGACTACGCTGATCTCGCTGCTGATGCGCTTCTATGACGTGCAGCGGGGAGCGATTCGCATCGACGGCGTGGATATCAAGGAGATGAACCTCGACGAACTGCGCGGGCGCTTCGGCGTCGTCTTGCAGGATCCGTTTCTATTCAGCGGCACGGTGGCGGGCAACATCCGGCTGGGGACGGTGCGCATTCAAGACGAAGACGTGGAGCAGGCGGCCGAGGACGTCAATCTCGGCGACTTTATCCGGAAATTGCCGGGAGGATTCAAGGAGGAAGTGCGTGAACGCGGCTCGACGCTCTCGACCGGACAGAAGCAGTTGATCAGTTTCGCGCGCGCGCTGGCGCACAATCCGAAGATTCTGATTCTCGATGAGGCGACTTCCAGCGTGGATACGGAGACCGAGTTCCGCGTGCGCGACGCGCTCAACCGCATGGTGGAAGGGCGGACGGCGCTGATCATCGCGCACCGGCTCTCGACCATCCAGCGCGCCGACAAGATCATCGTGATGCACAAAGGCCGGGTCCGCGAGATGGGATCGCACCAGCAACTGCTGGCCCAGCGCGGAATTTATTACAAGCTGTATCAGCTGCAGTATAAAGATCAGGAGATGCCGGCGGGTGCTCCCTCGGTCACGGCGAACGCTGACGACTAGAAACGGCCTCCCGACGGCCCCGCAGCTCTTAGCCGCTAGTCACCCTTCGCCAGTTTGACCGCCTTCTTATCCGTACCGGCGAGCGTAAACGCTTCCCCGGTGTGGGTGTTGACAAGGTAGGCATAGAGACCCGGCTTATCCATCGGCTGAATCACCCACATACCGGACTCATCCGGCTTCCCTTGCGCGAGGACCGATCGCACAGGCAAGAGAGCCCCTGAGATCACACCGAGCACGAACAGAGCAATACCTACGATTATCTTGTGACGCATACCAACCTCCCCTCGACAAGTCTTGGTTCGTAACAAGCAACCGTGATTTAATCACAAATAGCAGAGCCCGGGACTGCGCCGCACGATCTCCGTCACTTCGCAAAAAAAGACGACGCGACATGCTCCCTATGAACTGCGATCCGAGCACGACGTCGGCCCGTCGCGGCGCAACGTTGGCACTGCGGAGTCCTCCACGCGCGGTTATGGGAACCTAACGGCTTTGTCAGAGTCCGTAGATGTATTTGATGAAACGATCAACACTTTGCTCCCAAAGTCTGTTCCCGTCGTCGCCGAGAAGACCAGTGCGGCAGACCGCGCAGGTATCTTCATGGGTTTTCTTGAACCATGCGATGGGGCCAAGACTTACACATTTGTGCACAATCCGCCACCCCACGGTGCATTTCGGGAGGTTCGGATTACAGCCTTCTCTGCACAGCCGGGTGCAAAGCGTATGGTTCTGCCCACTGCTCAAATTGTTCTAGAGGAATCATTAGGTTCTCCTATAGTTCTTGAACCGCCAGAAATTTCCACAAGTTCACTTTGTGGCGCGCGGTCCAGCGACTCTGCCTGTGGACAAGAGTTGTCAAGTGATTAAACTGTTTGCCGAGAAAAATGGCCCGGCGGCAGCGGATGACCCTTCCGCGGTTCCCTTCATCCCTCTTAGCTATAGGCCAGCGGCTCAGGACACCCGTGCCCTCCCTTACAATTGCGGCGTGCGAATTCTGATATCAGCTGGTGAAGCCTCCGGCGAAATGTACGGCGCGCAACTAATTGAAGCGCTGCTTCGGCGGGCGGCGGAGCTTCGCTCCGCTGGACAGCCGGGGGTGTCTGTCCCTGCGCAAGCTGGGGAGCTTGAATTTTTCGGGGCGGGCGGGGAATGCATGCGGGCTGCGGGATGCGACATTGTTGTCGACGCGAAAGACCTTGCGGTCGTTGGCATTACCGAGATCCTGAACCATCTGCCGAAGATTCTTGGGCTTTATCGAAAATTGATTCGTTCGGCCGATGAGAAACGCCCGGCGCTTGCCGTCGTCATCGACGCACCGGCCTTCAACTGGCGCGTGGCGCGGCAGATGCGCAAGCGCGGCATTCCGGTGGTTTACTACGTTTGCCCGCAGTTCTGGGCCTGGCGCCAGGGACGCGTGAAGTTGCTGCGCAAGTATGTCAACAAAGCGCTGGTGATTTTCCCCTTCTAAGAAAAGTTCTATCGCGATCGTGGAGTGGACGCGACGTTTGTTGGCCATCCGCTGGCCGATCTGCCCGCGCCTGCGATTACTCGCGAAGCTTATGCGGCCGAGAACCAGGTCGACGCCGCGAAACCTTGGATCACGCTGATGCCGGGCAGCCGCCGGAAAGAAGTGCGCGTAAACCTGCCGACGATCCTTGACGCGGCAGATCGCCTGGGCGGCGGTTATGAATTCCTGCTGCCGGTCGCTCGCACGCTCGATGCGTCGTTTCTCAAGGAATTGATGGAGACGCGACAAGCCGCGTCTCAACATGGAAGACGCAACATTCACTTGGTTCCGGAAGCGCTCCCCGCGCTCTACCACTCGCGCGCGGGGATCGTTGCCAGCGGCACGGCTACGGTCGAAGCGGCAATCATGGGCACTCCGTTTGTCATGGTGTACCGCGTGTCTCGGCTGACCTACGCGCTGGGCAAGCCTCGGGTGAAGGTTCCTTACTTTGCGATGGTCAACCTGATTGCGAAGGAGGCGGTCGTCCCAGAACTGGTGCAGCACAAGTTCACGGTGGAAAACGTCGTCATGGAGATGAACAAGATCATCCCCGACGGCGAACCGCGGGCGCGCATGATGCAGCGCTTGGCGGCGGTGAAGGCGCGGCTTAGGCAAGGGAGCGGCGGCGGTGCCCATCCTTCGGAAACGGCGGCGGAGATCATATTGAAGGAGATCCGTTTGAAAATGATCGAGTAGTTTCCGAGCGCCGCGGCCAAATCCAGATCCCGCGTGTCGCTTGCGAGATTTGAGCAGCCACTCATTCGCAAAAAACGCGAATGAGTGGGACACCCGCCGTCCGCGGACGGGTTGTGCTCGCTGCGGCGGGGGTGGACGAGGGCGTCCGCCCTAGTCAAAGGCCGCGGCTCCGGGCCTGCCCTGAGCGAAGTCGAAGGGAGTGTCCGCGCCACCCGAAACGCACTACTAAATTTCGCCGACCCTTGTCGGCACAGCATCTTTTGCGGGAAAATTAACATCTTAGAATTTGTAGCCCTGCCAGGAGACTCTACTTGAAGCTCTGTCACTCTCGACCAGCGCGCCGGGCGCTCTGTCTATCTGTTGTCTTTATTCTTTGCCTGGTCGCGAACCGGCCGGCGCTGGCGGCCGAGAAGACGCGCCTGCGCGTGGACGACTACCAGATCGACGTCGAACTCCTGCCGCAGACTCACAAGCTCACCGCGCGCGCCACGGTAAAGGTTACGGCGCTCGAAGACCTCAACGTGGCCGTGTTTCAGTTGAACAACGCGCTGCGCATTACGAAGCTCACGGACGCGAACAACAAGCCACTCACTCCGGAGCGCAACACGCAGGATTCGACCGTACGCTTCGCGCTCAACAGCGGCCTCGCAAAAAATGCAAGCACCACCTTCACCTTTGAATACGAAGGCACGCTGGAAAGCGCCGACGACAGCCCGGTTCAGGGATTGAAGCTCGCCTACGTCGGCCCGGACACCAGCTACCTGCTTTACTCCGGATTGTGGTTTCCAGTTGCGGGATACGGCGTCAACCGCTTTACTTCGACGATCAGCGTCACCGTCCCGGCGCACATGGTAGTGATCGGCAGCGGGAAGGAACCGTCCGCGGCGGCGGCGGCAACGGCAACATCAAAGAAGCCCGCGACCGCGCTGGCGAACTCGAAGACCTTCACCTTCGCGTGGGACAAGCCGAGTTTTCCGGGCACGATCGTTGCGGGCACGTTCCAGGAGTTCAAGATCGATGAAGCGGGCATCGACCTGCACGTGTTCTTCAAGCCCAATAAACAGGTCCTGGGCACCGAGTACGCAACGACGGCGGTCAAGGCGTTCACCTACTTCGTCACGCAGTATGGAAACGCCCCCTCGACGCGGCTAAAGATCGTTGAAATCCCGGATGACACGGTGCCCTCGGCGTGGGCGCCTGAAATCGCGGCGCTTTCGAGCCGCGCCATCACCGAGAAGATCAACTACCGGTTGCTTGCCAATACGATTGCCCATCAGTGGTGGGGCGTCTCGGTGAGTCCGGCATCGAAAGACGACTGGTGGATCAGCGACGGCTTCTCGCGCTACTCCGAAGCTCGCTACGTGGAGAGCGCGGCGGG
>Ga0116219_10004814_pt1 | contig 10033 bp, 10 predicted proteins | sample Sb_taG_4_FD_91019 | JGI IMG/M metagenome (GOLD analysis project Ga0116219, IMG submission 91019) | Peat soil microbial communities from Weissenstadt, Germany - Sb_50d_6_BS metaG | ecosystem: Environmental > Terrestrial > Soil > Wetlands > Peat | place: Germany: Weissenstadt | collected 2010-09-21
CGTCGGCCTCCGCCTCGACCTCGACCTTGATGACGCGGAACGCGACCAGCACTTTGAGCTGCGCGACGCGCTCGGTGATCCCGGGCGATTTGGTCAAGGTCAGCCCGGCCTCGAACGCCGCCAGCGCGTCCTTGAACTTGTCGTGCTTGTCGTAATCCTTGCCAATGATGAACAGCGCGTTGCCGCGCTCGGCCGGGTCGTTCGACTTGCGGTAGGCGTTGTAGGCGCTCGCCATCGCGTGGTCTTCGTCGTCATTGGCGAGTTGCGCCTGGGCGAGCTTCAGCCAGGTGGCTCCATCGTCGGCGCCGTTGGCAATCGCCTTTTCGAGGTCGTTGATCGCTTGGCTGAAGCGCTTGGCCTTGATCTCTTCGTCGGCGTCCTTCTTCAGCCGCGGGATCAGGTTAGGCTGACGCTTCTTGGCGTCGATGCGGTCGAGCAAATCCTGGCGATAGTCGCGGCCGGCATCGGCCAGCTCCTTCGACTCGTATTCCGCGGTCGCGGCGGCGGCTGGCGGTGCCCACGCCCCGGCGATGAGGACCAGCATGAACGACAAGATGCGGAACATCGGCCACTCCCCGGATCGCCCATAAATTGAGCGCGCGCGAAGCTAGCATTCCCGAATGCGGCGCGGCAGTGGCGTAATTGGGGAAAATCGCGGCATGCCGTGCAACCGGTCGAATGCCCTATTGAGCAGGCCGCGTCGCCAGATAGCGCTCGACGAGCGGCCCCCAGATCACCGAGCCGCCACTGAGCACCAGGAGGTCGTGACCGTCCGTGCCGAATGGCGGCAGCGCTTCGAAGTCAGCCCTGCCGCCGGCGCGGGTGAACGCGGCGTACATCGCCGCCGCGATCTGCGGATTGAAGAAGCTGTTGTTGGCGGTATAGACCCACAGCATTGGCGTCGAGGCGCTGGCGCCGAACCGCCCCGCGGCGACGGCCAGCCCGTCGGGATTGCAATTGCTGTTCGGCTGGTTGTTGTGGTGGCCGCCGCGCCCGCCCGACATGTTGATCAGCGCCGTCACGCTCGGATGCGCGATTGAGTCATAGGCGATCGCCGCTAAGCCGCCGCTGGAGAGCCCGACGACCACCATCCCTTGCGGCCGCAGGAACGGCAGGGTCGCGGCGTAGTCGACCGTAGCGGCGACATCGCGCGCCGCTTCGAGGCCCGGGTTGACGAAGTCGGCGTTGTCGCAGCTGCCCTGGTTTTCGGCATAGGTGCCGCCCGTCGCCCCATAACCGCGGCGCACGCTGGAGATCACCGCGTAGCCGCGCGTGAGGAACCAGCGGAAGGCCTGGTTGTCGCAGGAGGGCGGGTGCACGTTTGCCCGGTCCTGCACCTGCGCCGGCGTGCCGTGCGCATAGACGACAACCCGAGCTGGCGCTTCGCCGGGCGGGCGGCACAGTTGCGCGTAAAGCAGGCGCTGCCCGCCCGTCGTGTCGATCATCGGCACCCAATAGATTTGTGCGCGCCATTGGCCGGTCGGCTGGCCCACCGGACCCGGCACGGTTTGCGCCGCCGCCGGAACCGCAAGCACCAACAGCGCTACGACCATCCAGTACCGCATTGCCCCTCCCATTAGCTTGAGCTTCAACCCCGGTGTGTAGCACTGTGCCCGCCACGCCAGCGCGCGATGGGAGAAGCGGTCATGAAAATCGGTTTTGTCGGTTTGGGGATCATGGGGCACCCGATGGCCCTCAATCTCATCAAGGGCGGTCATCAACTTTACGTTTATGGCAAACGTACCCTCCCCGCGCCGGTCAAGGAAGCCGGCGCCACAATCTGTGACACTTTGAAATCGATCGCCGCGGCGTCGGAAGTGATCATAATCATGGTGCCGGACACCCCGGACGTCGCCGACGTGCTGTTCTCGCCGGACGGCGTCGTTTCCGGGCTCTCTGCGGGCAAGCTCGTCGTCGACATGAGCTCGATCTCGCCGATCGAGACCAAAAAATTCGCCGCCGAGATCGCCAAGAAGGGCTGCGGCTATGTCGACGCGCCGGTGTCGGGCGGCGAGGTCGGCGCCAAGGCCGCCTCGCTGACCATCATGGTCGGCGGTTCGGAAAACGACTTTGCGAAGGTGCAGCCGCTGTTTGAGCTGATGGGCAAGAACATCACCCTGGTCGGCGATGTCGGTGCCGGGCAGACCACCAAGGTCGCCAACCAGATCATCGTCGCGCTGACCATCGAGGCGGTCGCCGAGGCGCTGCTCTTCGCCTCCAAGGCCGGCGCCGACCCGGCCAAGGTGCGCCAGGCGCTGATGGGCGGGTTCGCCGCCTCGCGCATCCTCGAAGTCCACGGCGAGCGCATGATCAAGCGCACCTTCGACCCCGGCTTCCGCATCGAGCTGCACCAGAAAGACCTGAACCTGGCCCTCCAGGGCGCGCGGGCGATGGGCGTCTCGCTGCCCAACACCGCGACGACCCAGGAGTTGTTCAACGCCGCGACGCCCTTGGGCGGCAAGGGCTGGGACCATTCCGGCCTCGTCCAGGTGCTCGAACACCTCGCCGGGCACAAGGTCGCGGAGGGTTAAGAGACTGAGGAACGAAGTGAGCGTCTCCCTCGCCCCGCTTTAGCGGGGAGAGGGTCGGGGTGAGGGGCAAATGCGCGGAAAGGACGAGCCAACCGCTGATCGTGCTCGTCGCCTTCGCCGCTCGCTAACCAAGCAGGAATTCTTACTTTGGCGCCGACTACGTAGCCGCCAACTCGAAGGTTACAAATTCGTGCGCCAGGAACCAATCGGCCGGTATTACGCCGATTTCGCCTGCCGCGAACGCCAATTAATCGTGGAAGTCGATGGCAGCCAACATGCGGAAAGCGCCAAAGACATTCGGCGCGATAAAGCATTGGCTGCTCTGGGATATCGCGTTGTCCGTGTCTGGAATAATGACGTTCTGAACAACATCGACGGCGTCCTGGAGATGCTGCTCGTCGAGCTGCGCAAATAGCCCCTCACCCGCCTCGCTACGCTCGGCACCCTCTCCCCGTTTTACGGGGCGAGGGATATAAGAAACCGCAGCTCCCTCGCCCCGCTTGCGGGGAGAGGGCTGGGGTGAGGGGCAAAATGCGCGGCAAATACTTAGCATTTTTGTTTGTCGGCTTCGCCCTGGGCATGCTCGGATCAGGCACAGTAGTTATCGCCCTTTTCAGGCATGACATCATCGCCACGAAGTCGGGTTTCCTCGACTACGATCGGTGGAATCGCAGCGTCTTGCCCTGCGACTTCAAAGAGACCCCCGAAGCCTATAATCGCCGCGTATTTGAATTGTTGTATCCCCCGAACGGACAGCAGCAAACTCCAGCGGAGATCGAGCCGTCCTTGCCCCTCACCCTCCCGCTTCGAGGATTTCAACCTGAACTGTGGGTTTCTGCAGCTTTCCGATAGCTTCGGGGCAAGGTAAATTGCCGCCAAACCACAGAAGAGCGCGTTCTAATCTGATTTCAAGAGCGCTTTAAGCGCTTCGCTAATTTGAGGCTGAACATGGGGCGACACATACCAGCCGATAAGCCCGACGAAGACCCAGAAAACCAAGAACACTACAAACGCTCCACCTCCGATTAGGCTCACTACGCCATATGCCCCGTAAAGGCTTGCCATCAACAAAATAAATACCGGCGCGAGACCTAACAGGGCGACTAGCGCAAGGATCGTGAGTTGTGCGGCGAACCGCCCGGTTCCCTGTAATGACTGATGCAATATGAGTAGCGTTCTTCTTGCGAGCGCGCCCATGAAAGGCTACCGCCCCAGCACCTTATCCAGCGTCTTGATCGCGTTGTCGGCGGCGGGCTTGTCCTCGGCCTCGGCGGCGGCGAGGAACTCGTAGAGTTTGGCGATCGCCGCATACATGTCGCTCGACGGCGCGTTGGCGTCGAGGAAATCGGAAATCTCCTCCATCTCGCCGACCCAGCGATAGGCCTTGTCGTACATGCCGGGGATGCCGCGCTGCATGCGCTTGAGCATCTCGGGCTGCGATGACGACAACTCGTCGATCAGCGCCTCGGCGCAGCCGAACCGCGCCGCGCCGAGCAGCATCGCCGCGGCGATCGCGGTCGTGCCCTTGGTGATCCCGGCATAGGACATCTTGAGGCCGGAAGCCGCCCCCACCGGTCCATCTATAATCCGCCAGTCGATGCCGTATTCGGCGATCGGCTTGGTGCGCTCGGCCTCAGGTCCCGAGGCGTAGATCGCCGGGCTGTAGCCCTCGCGCGGCGGCCCGCCGATGATCCCGCCATCGACAAAACCGGTGCCGGTCGGCTCGACGATCGCGGCGACGCGCGCGGCGGTTTGCGGGCTGATCGCGTTGCAATCGACATAGATGGGCTTCTTCGCCAGCGATTGCAGCGCCGGCGCTAGGCGCTCGGCCAGCCCGACCGCCTGGTCGGGCGGCAGGATCGACAGGAAGAAATCGGCGCCAGAGAGCAATTCACGTTCGTCGGCGGCCGGCTGCATGCCGGCGGCCTTGGCGCGGTTGGCGCTGGCCTCGCTGCGCCCGGAGAGAAGCGTGCGTACGCTGGCGCCGCGCTCGTTGAGCCGGCGCCCGACTCCGGCGCCCATCGTGCCCTGCGCCATGACCGCGACGATAATGCCCATGAGATGCCTCACAAAAAACAACGACGATAATTTACCACAGAGACACGGAGGCACAGAGATGGGCTAATCCATCTCTCCGTGTTCTCTGTGCCTCTGTGGTAAAAAATCATGGCGCCTGCGGCGCCGTTGATGGCGTGAGACTAATCCGCCGCTTCTTTGACCTTGCCGCGCGATTGCATGACCACCTCGCGCAGTTCGGCGACGCCGTAGCGATGGCAGAAGTCGCCAAAGCCTTCGCCGGGCTCGCGCCCCGCCGCATAGACCTGGAAGAGCGGGTCGAGCACATCGGCGACCTCGTTGAGGCGGATGCGCTCGGCAACCACCTCGTTGAGCCGCGTCCCCTCGAAATCGCCGCCGACATAGATCGAATAGAACCCGGGGATGCGCCCGACGATGCCGATATCGCCCGAATAGGGCCGGGCGCAGCCATTGGGGCAGCCGGTGATGCGGATCGACACCCGCTCCTGTTCGACCCCCCAGCGCGCCATGCGCTCGACAATCTCGCCGATCATGCTGTCGCTCACCCGCTCGGCCTCGGTCAACGCCAGGCCGCAGGTCGGCAGCGCCGGGCAGGCGAACGCCCAGCGCTCGGCCGGCACCATGTCCTCGACCAGCCGCACGCCCCTCGCCCGCAGCTTCACTTCGATTGCCTCGCGGTGCGCCGGCTCAATCTCGCTGAGGATGATGTCCTGGCTGGGCATCAGGATCGGGTCGACCCCGTACTCGGCAACGATCTCGCGCAGCGCGGTGCGGATCTGCGAGCGTTCGTCGTCGGCGATGCGGCCGCTCGAGATCGGGATGCCGAGATAGAGCCTGCCGTCGCCCTGCTCATGCCAGCCGAGATGGTCGGGAACCTGGAAGCGAGCCATCTTCCGGCACGGCTCCAACGCCTTGCCCAAATCCTCCGAGAGCCGTTCGCGCGCCCACCCTTCGCCGCGCTCGGCGATGACGTATTTAAGCCGCGCGTGACGCCGATTGCCGCGGTCGCCCCAGTCGCGGTGCAGCCGCACCACCGCCTTTGTCGCCTCGACCAGGTCGCCCGCCTCGACGAACGCAACCGCCGTGCCCATCCGCGGATAGGTCTCGGGCTTGTTGTGGGTCGCGCCGTGGCCACCGCCGAGGAAGAAATTGTAGCCGGCGAGCTGCTTAACTCCCTGGGCGCCTTCCCACAGCGCGACGATGCCGAGATCGTTGGTCAGCACGTCGATGGTGTTGTCCTCGGGCACCGCGAGCCCGATCTTGAACTTGCGCGGTAAATAACGGTCGCCGTAGAGCGGGTCCTGGGGCTCGTCCGAACCCTGGCCCTCGCTCCACGGCGCGCCGTCGACCCAAATGTCCTTGTAGGCGCCGCTGGTCGGCAACAGCGCGCTCGACAGCAGCCGCGCATCGGCCTCGAGCCGGTCGTGCACCGTGTCGCAGATCGGCGCCGGCACGGTCGTCACCGTGCGCACCACGTCGCCGCACGCCGCCAAGGTCGTCATCAGCCCAGCATTGATCTCGCCCATCGCCGCCGCGAGCCCCGACTTGACGATGCCGTGGAACTGGATGCTCTGCCGCGTCGTGACGCGCAGTGAATCGTTGGCGTATTTGCCGCCGATCGCATCGAGCGCCAGATACTGTTCAGCCGTCAGCCGACCGCCCGGAATGCGCACCCGGACCATCAGCTGATAGTGCTTGGAATTGCCCGCCTGCTTTAGCTCGGTCGCGGTGTCGCGATCATACCCCTGGTAAATCCCGTGGAATTTGAGCAGCGAGTAACCCTCGCCGTCGAACGGGGTCGCGGTGTCGGCCAGGTCTCGCGCCAGACGACCGCGCAACTGGCGGCTTTGCTGCTTTGTCGCCTCGGCCTTCGAAATCTTATCGACCGCCTGAACCACGCCGCAGCCCTCCGCCGCGCGCGGAAAATACCTGCCACGCGACGTGGATTCAGATAGTCTAACATCTCAAAAATGTCAATTTGATCTTATTTCACATATTTTATTAGCTATATTAGATCCAGCGCCCTCTCGATATCCGCGATCAGGTCTTTCTCACCTTCCAGCCCGGCCGAAATCCGCACCAGCGAGTCGCCGATGCCGAGCGCGGCGCGTTCCTCGGGCTTCAGCTTCGAGTGCGTCGTCGTCGCCGGATGGGTGACGAGGCTCTTCGAATCGCCGAGATTGTTCGAGATATCGACCAATCTCAGCGCGTCGAGGAAGCGGAAGCAGGCCGCCTTGTCGCCGGCGATATCACAGCACACGACGCTGCCACCCAGCTTCATCTGCCGCTTGGCGAGCTCGTGCTGCGGGTGGCTCGGCAGGCCGGGATAGAGCACCCGAGTGATCTTGGGGTGGGTTTCGAGAAAGCGGGCGATGTTCTCGGCGGTGCGGCATTGCCGCTCGACCCGCAGCTCCAGCGTCTCCAGCCCCTTGAGCAGCAGCCAGGCGTTAAACGGGCTCAGGGACGGACCGGTATGGCGATAGAACTGGCCAAGATCATCCTTCAAATACTGGTTGGTCGACAGGATGGCGCCGCCGAGCGCCCTGCCCTGCCCATCGATATGCTTGGTGGCCGAATAGACGACGACGTCGGCGCCCAGCTCCAGCGGCTTCTGCAGCAGCGGCGTCGCGAACACATTGTCGACGACCAGGCTGCCGCCGGCGCGATGCGTCAGCCGCGCCACCTCGGCGATGTCGATCACCTCCATCGCCGGGTTCGACGGGCTCTCCAGGAAGGTCAGCTTGACGTTGCCGCCGATTGCGTCCTCCCAGGCCTCAAGGTCGCGCCCGTCGACCAGCTTGGTCTCGATGCCGTAGCGCGGCAGCAGCTCGTTGACGATATAGAAGCACGAGCCGAAGAGCGCCCGGCTCGCCACCACTCTGTCGCCCGCCTTCAATTTGCACAGCAGCGCGGCGAACACCGCCGCCATGCCGCTTGCCGTGGCGCGGCAGAATTCGGCGCCTTCCAAGAGCCTGAGGCGCTCCTCGAACATCGCCACGGTGGGGTTGCGATAGCGCGAATAGACAAAGCGCGAGCCGTCGCTCTTGAACGCCTCCTCGTCCTCGGCGGCAGTGCCATAGACATAGCCCGAGGTCAGGTAGAGCGCCTCGCAGGTCTCGTCGAACTCGCTGCGCATCGCCCCGCCGCTCACCAGGAGGGTGGCTTGGCTGACCTCGGCCGCCAGTTCCGGCGGCAGAACTTGCTTGATCATCGGCGCGCTCCTTCGTCTGCGGCCGACCGACCCGGGCAACAAAAAACCCCGGACCGGTGCGGGCCAGGGTTCCGATAGAACTCCCGACCTTTTAGCGCTTTATTTAACGTGGCGCGCAAGCCGGTCGGCTCAAATCACCACGGAACGGAAACGACCTAACGCTGGATGCCCGCTCCTGTCAAGCGCGACGCGATTCTGGGTAGTGTCCTAATTTCGCCGGAAACCTGAAACGACCCACCGCATGCCGAGAATGGCGACGGCTATGAGAACGATGTCCGTGTTTAGCGAGAACACCGGGGGCAGTGACGTTACATTTTCCGACGACGGTGATCTAATTATGTAGGCGCACGTCCAGAACACGAACCACAGCACCGTAACGCCCATTCCAAGCCGCGCGAATCCCCGGCGTAGATTCACCTTGCCGCCCAGCTCTCGGCTACGATCGCTGCCCGCACCGCCTCTATCGGTGAGTTGATCCGCTCCGTATGCAGCACCGCGAAGAACCGGCGTTTCGTGCTTCCCTCCACCGGCGATGACCAGGCGTAGGCGCGGGTGGCAGTCCCAAATTAGGGCACTCCAATTTGGGCGCTATTTGATCCCCGCTTTGGCCTGGCACGCCGGAGCGAGCGCCAGGATACGCGCCTTGTAGTCGTCACTGCCGACCTGGTGCGCGTTGACATAGTCGATATCGGCCTGGGTGGTCATGTCCGCTTCTTTCTCGGCCATGCACTGGCAATAGGTCTTGACCGCGTCGGCCGCGATCTCGGGGTGGTCGCGGGTCGCCGCGCCGTTGCACGCCTCGAACGAGCCGTTGATGAATTGGGTGCGGTCGTCACCGCTGAGCTGCGCGACCGCCGCTCCGCTGCCGCAGACCGGTCCGGCGAAGGCCAGCGCCGCCGCCACAACCAACCACCGTCGCGTCTTGTTCATTCGCATTTTCCCCGCGTTTGCGGCGAAAGCTGTAAGAGCGGCGTGGCACACTGTCCATGGATTTTTGCGGGCGATTTGAACCGCCGCAGCCAACTCCATTATCATCATGCGATGCCTGCCTCCCGCACCTCGCCGATCCGCTACCGCCTCGGCCTCAACCAGCCCGCCCAAAGTCCCACCGCGAAGCGCATGGCCGAGATGGCGGCGGCGATCGAGCGCGAGACCGATGGCGCGTTCCAGCTCGCGGTCCACCCCGAAAGCCGGCTCGGCCCCGACCCGCAGATGTTCGCCGATGTCCAGGCCGGCAAGCTCGAATTCTACCTCTCTGGCGCGACCCTGGGCGGCGTCGCCCCGTCAAGCGCCCTGCCGCTGCTGCCCTATGCCTTCACCACCAGCAAGGCCGTGTTCGCTGCGCTCGACGGCGCGCTCGGCGACATCATCCGCGGCGAGCTTGCCAAGGTCGGGCTGCACGCCTTCCGCCACTCGCTGCAAAACGGCTTCCATCACATCACCACCAGCGCCAAGGCGATCGAGACCGCCACCGATTTCGCCGGCCTCAGAATCCGCAGCCCGGGCGGTGCGATCGCCGCCGACTTCTTCAAGACCCTCGGCGCCGAGGCCGGGATGGTGCCATTCAGCGGAATGTACGACGCCTTGAAGGCCAAGCAATTCGACGGACAGAGCGATCCTCACCAGGTCGTCATCGCCTTGAAGCTCTACGAGGTGCAGACCTATCTGAGCCTCACCGGGCATTGGTGGTCAGGGTTCACGCTGCTTGCTCATGGCGCCGCCTGGGACGCGCTGCCGGCCGACCTCAAATGGGTGATCGAGCGCAACGTCGAAGCGTTCGCCAAGCGCCAGCGCGCCGATATCGAGACGATCAACGAAACGGGCGAGGCCGTGCTCGCCGAACGCGGGATGCGGGTCAACCATGCCGACACCGCCAGCATCCGCGCCCGGCTCGGCGGCTTCTACGCGCGGTGGAAGGCGAAGTTTGATCCCGCCACTTGGCGCGCCCTCGAAACCCACGCCGACGGCCTTGCCTAATGACCGGCGAAGCGTTTCGTCTCGATGGCAAGGTCGCGCTGGTCACCGGCGCCGGACGCGGGCTCGGCCGCGGCATCGCGCTCGCTCTCGCCGGGGCCGGCGCCGAACTCGTCCTCAACAGCCGCTCGCCCACCGAGCTTGACGAGGTCGCCAGCGAAATCAAGTCGGCGGGCGGCAACGCGCGGTCACTGCCCTTCGACGTCACCGACCAAAAGGCGGCAAGCGCCGCCTTCGCCGGCCTCGCCAGGGATTTCGGCCGTCTCGACATCCTCGTCAA
>Ga0116219_10004818_pt1 | contig 10027 bp, 8 predicted proteins | sample Sb_taG_4_FD_91019 | JGI IMG/M metagenome (GOLD analysis project Ga0116219, IMG submission 91019) | Peat soil microbial communities from Weissenstadt, Germany - Sb_50d_6_BS metaG | ecosystem: Environmental > Terrestrial > Soil > Wetlands > Peat | place: Germany: Weissenstadt | collected 2010-09-21
CGGCTTCTGCCACCCTCGCGAGTCGGGAACCGCAGTTTTCCCGAGGTTTCTGGCCCGGCCGGCCGAAACCGCCGGAAAAACGCAACGGCATAGGGTCGGGAGTCGTTTTCAGACCATGAAGATGACCGTGTTAGTCCTTAGTAATAACGACTCCCGACCCCTTTTCTCCTCGCAAGGACCCGACCAGTCAGCCGCAGATCATGGACGTGGACTATCGGCTGCCCAACCGCGGCTTCCAGGACTGATCGGCCTGTTCGGGATGTATTGGCAGATGTCAGCATGCGCGCAATCTACTGTTCGGGATCTATTGGCACTTACCCCTTGAGGCGAAGAAGGTCGTCGCGGCCGACTCCAACGCCTTCGACTTCGTCCGGCATACGGTCGCCGTCGCGTACAGGACCGATGCCGAGGCGGGGCCTGTCGTGACGACCCTCTGCGGCGTGTCTCCGCCGAAGGGCCTGGCCTGGACGTGCTCCGTCGATGGCAAGCCGTGCAAGGGCGGCGTGGGGCGCGTCACGCTTGCGAAGGACGCGGTCATGGAGTGGAAGACGGAGAAGGCCGACGCGCCGTGAGAATCGATCACGGCGCCAGGCACTGCGGACCCTCGTTCCTCGGGTTGCTGACCTAGCAGCCCGTTGAAAAAGGCATCCAGAAGCTAAAGCTCGACCAATCATGCTCGCAGGAAATTCACTTGAGCTTGAGCTTTGGAACGACTTTTTCAACGGGCTGCTAGCGCCCCACCGACACCGCCGTCATCTCCTCCGCCGGGTAGGGGCGCAGGAGGGCGCCCACTTCCGCTGCAGGCGTCCGCGGGTCGAGCCACGCCGCGAACTCTCCCGGTGGGAGGATGACCGGCATCCGGTCGGTGTCCCGAAGAAATCCAGGACTTGCGGCCAGGCAAGAGGTATACTCACGGGCGCTCTCCGTGGGCGGGAAAAAGCTGGGCAACTCACCAGGTTCGACGCGAACGGAAGTGAATGATTCCGATCCCCGCGCGGATTTTTCCCAGGAATCTTGCACCGAACCTGTCCTCACCGCGAGCCGGCGCCCGGTATACATCTTGGGAGAGGCTATGACCGACACGGGGACGACGACCGACGACTTGCTGGGGCGGGCCAAGGCTGGGGACGCGGCCGCCCTGGGCGCGCTGTTCGCGCACTATCGCGACCGGCTGCGCAGGATGGTCCGGCTCCGCCTCGACCAGCGCGTGGCCGGGCGCCTCGACCCCTCGGACGTCCTCCAGGAAGCCTACCTCGACGTGGCCCGGCGCTTCCCGGAGTACGCCGCCGCGCCGGCGGTGCCGTTCTACGTCTGGCTGCGGGCGCTGACCGGTCAACGGCTGATCGACCTGCACCGCCAGCACCTCGGGTCGAAGATGCGCGCCGCCGGACAGGAAGTGTCGCTTTACCGCGGGGCCCTGCCGCAGGCGTCGTCGGCGTCGCTGGCCCAGCAACTCCTGGCGGGCTTGACCTCGCCGACCCAGGCCGCCGTCCGGGCGGAGATGCAGCTGAAGTTGCAGGAGGCGCTCAATAGTATGGACCCGATGGACCGCGAGGTTCTGGTGCTGCGCCACTTCGAGGAGCTGAGCAACATTGAAACCACCGCCGTGCTCGGCATCGAACCAGCGGCGGCCAGTAAACGTTACCTGCGCGCCTTCCGCCGGCTCAAGGCGATCCTGGATCAGATCCCGGGGTTCTTCACGTGACCGCCACGCGGGGCCAGTTTCCCACGTGCCAGGAGCGACCAAGTTAAAGACCGGCTCGCCAGTTTCAGGAGGAAGCCCATGCCCTCGTCCGATTCACCCTGCGACGTGCTGCTGGCACGGCTGGCGGAGGAGTTCGTCGAGCGCCACCGCCGCGGCGAGCAGCCCGCGATCTCCGAGTACATTGAGCGCCACCCGGACCTCGCCGCCGACATCCGCGACCTGTTTCCGGCGCTGATCCAGGTCGAGCAGCTGAAGCCCGTTGCCGGCGACCTGACCGGGGCGTTCGTTCCGGTGAACGGCTCCGCGGACGGCCACACCCCGGAGCATCTCGGCGAGTACCGCATCCTGCGCGAGGTCGGGCACGGCGGCATGGGCGTCGTCTACGAGGCCGAGCAGGAGTCGCTCGGGCGGCACGTCGCCCTCAAGGTGCTGCCGCGGCAGGCGCTGCTCAAGGCGACCTATCTGGAGCGTTTTCGTCGTGAAGCCAAGGCGGCGGCGAAGCTGCACCACACGAACATCGTGCCGGTCTTCGGCGTCGGCGAGCACGACGGCACGCACTATTTCGCCATGCAGTTCATCCGCGGCGAGGGCCTCGACAAGGTGCTGCGCGACCTGCGCCGGCTGCGGGCGGCTCCCGGCGAGCCCACCGCGGACAGCTGCGGGGCCGCGGCGAGCGTGGCGCACAGCCTGCTGACCGGCCGCTTTGCCGCACCGGCAGCCGCGCCCGCGGAGGAGCCGCCGGCGGCCCCGGCCTCGTCGGCACTGACGGCGGCCGACGGGGCGCACGGTTCTTCGACGCTGTCGGCGGGCGGCCCGGAGGCCGGCTACTACCGCGGCATCGGTCGCGTCGCTGTGCAGGTAGCCGACGCCTTGGCCTACGCCCACCGTCAGGGGATTCTGCACCGCGACATCAAGCCGAGCAACCTGCTGTTGGACCTTCAGGGGACGGTGTGGATCACCGACTTTGGCCTGGCCAAGGCGGAGGGGGCCGACGACCTGACGCAGACCGGCGACATCGTCGGCACGGTGCGTTTCATGGCCCCGGAGCGGTTCGACGGCCGATCGCTGCCGCAGAGCGACGTCTACGCCCTAGGAGCAACGCTCTACGAGTTGCTGACGCTGCGGCCGGCGTTCGACGACATGAACAAGGCGCGGCTGGTAAACCAGGTGCTGCACGAGCTGCCGGTGCCGCCGCGGAAGATCGACCCGCGCATCCCGCGCGACCTGGAGACGGTGGTGCTGAAGTGCCTCGCCAAGGACCCGGCCGACCGCTACGCCAGTGCGGACGTGCTGGCGGAGGACCTGCGCCGCTTTCTGGCGGATCGGCCGATCCTGGCGCGGCGAAGCACCTGGCGGGAGCGGACCTGGCGCTGGTGCCGGCGTAACCCTGTGGTGGCCACGCTCACTGCTGCGGTGCTGCTGCTGGTCACGGTCACGGCGGTCGGCGGCGTGGCCATGTCCCTACGCCTCAACGATGCGCTGGGGCAGGCGCGCGACGACCGGGACAAGGCGCGCGACGCGGAACGGCAGGGAAAGAAACAGCTGTTCGAGTCCTTGGGATCAGACGCCAAGGCGCGCCGGTTCAGCGGGCGCGTCGGCCAGCGTTTCGGCACATTGGAAGCGATCCGCAAGGCCGCCGCCCTGGCCGGCGAGTTGGAGATGCCCCCGGAGACGTTCGACGAGCTGCGCAACCTGGCGATTGCCGCATTGGCGCTGCCGGACATCCACATGATCAAAGAGTGGGAAGGCTGGCCGGAGGGCAGCCGCGGCTTGGCTTTCGATGACCGGTTGGAACACTACGCCCGGGGCGACACCCAGGGCAACATCACTGTGCGCCGAGTAGCCGATGATGTCGAGATTGCACGGCGGCCTGGCGAGGGACCGAACGTCGGCATCGGCGGCTTCGACGAAGGCGGTCGTGCCCTGATTCTGCTGGACTCTGCTGATAAATCGATGAAACGCTGGCGCTTCGCCGGCAACGAAGACGTTTCCCTCGGGAAGCACCCGGCTCGCTTCGCAGAGGATTACGCGACGATCGCCACGGCGGATCAGAAGCTCCTGGTCACGCTGCACAGGAAGACCGGCGTCGTTAGCGTTTACGACTTGGCGACGGAGAAGCACCTGCGCGACATTTCCTTCGGCAAGTGGGCGGCCGGCACCGAAGTGGTACCCGAGCACAATTGGGACATGCACCCCTGGCGGCACGAATTGGCGATCTCGCTGGGCAGCTGGCAGGATCCGGAGCGCGAGGTTGTCCGCATCCTCGACCTGGACCAAGGCAAGGTCCAGACGGAGTTGGTAGCGACGCCTCGGATGTATGCGCTTGCCCTGGGCTGGCATCCGGACGGCCGAACCCTTGCGGTCGCGCACGAACGTGTGGTGTTCCTCTGGGACGTGCCCTCGGTCAAGATTGTCGGCCGCATCACCGAGCACAAGGGCGGGGGCCTCCACGTCTCCGTCAGCCGTTCCGGCCAGCTCATGTCCACGCATTCGACATGGGGGGGCGGCGTCAGGTTCTGGCATCCCGATACCGGAAAGCCGTTGCTGAGCTTTCCCAACATGAACTTCCATCCGACCACCCACGCTCCCGACGGACGCATGTATACCTCCCGAACCGAGGGCACTCGGCTACAGCTCTGGGCGACCGAGCCGAGCCCCGTCCTTCGCGTCCTCGTGCGCAGCCCGATCCGAGGCAGGAATGTCGAATACCGGCGCAATTCGGTCCACCGGGACGGGCGACTGCTGGCCGTGGGCAGTTCTCAGGGCGTTTCCCTCTTCGACCTCTCCCGCGGGCTGGACGTGGGTCACCTCGACCTTGGTTTGACCCTGACGGCGCAGTTCGATCCGGCCACGGGCGACCTGCTGACGCTGGGCGCGCTGGGCCTGCTCCGCTGGCCCGTCCGGGCCGAGCCGGCCGACCCGGATCGTCTGCGGATCGGGCCGCCGAAGCGACTGCTGGCAACGCCTGCCACCGACCACGAGTTCCGCGTCAGCGGCAACGGGCGAGTCATCGCCGTTTCTCAGTATTCACGCGTGCTCGTCCTTCACGCCGATCAGCCGGACCGGCCGGTCATCCTCGAAGTCAGCACCGCCAGCAAGTCCGCATCAGCACACGTTCGCCAGCAAGTCAGCATCAGCCCCGACGGCCGGTGGGTCGCGACCGGCGCTCACGGGGAAGGCGATATCCACGTTTGGGAAGCCCTCACCGGCCGGCTCGTGAAAAGCCAGCGCCTCAACAGCTCGTGCCTCGCCCATTTCACCCCGGACGGCAAGAGGCTCCTGGCCGGCACACTACAGACGTGCCGCTTCTGGGGCACAGACGACTGGCAAGAGCTTCCTCCGGTGATCGAGAAGGGCAGCGGCTCCGGGTGGGGCGGGACCGGGCCCCTGCCCGAGTTCACCCCGGACGGTCGCCTGCTGGCCTGGGAGAGTGGTGAGGGCGCGCTGCGGCTGCTGAGCACCACAACGGGCCGGGAGGTGGCCCGTCTCGAAAGTCCCGACCAGGGCCGCTGCGGCTACACCACCTTCAGCCCCGACGGCCGGCTCCTCATCACGACCAATGCCGATTACCCGGCCATCCACGTCTGGGACCTGGGCGAGCTGCGCCAACAGCTGAGGGAGTTGGACCTGGACTGGAAAGCCGACCCCTATCCACCGGCGGCGAAGCCCGAGCCGAACATCCCCGGAACCCCGCCCCTCTCCGTCGAGATCGACCGCGGCGGCCTCGGAGGTCTCACGAAGGTTCGTGAAGCTGCAACCCGGCTCAATAATGAGGCCTGGTACCTCGTCACGGGGCCGGCCGACAAGCGCGACCCCGCTCGCGCTCGGCAACTGATCCAGCAGGCGCTCGCGGAGGACCCGGACAACTCGACTTTCTGGAACACTTTGGGGGTGGTCCAGTACCGCAACGGGCAGTTCAAGGAGGCCGTGGTCACCCTCAAGAAAAGTCTTGCCGCCGGCCACTCCAAGTTCGACGCCTTCGACCTGTTCTTCCTGGCGATGTGCCACGCCAAGCTCGGCGACGCGGCGAAGGCGAAGGATTGTTTCGACCGGGCGGTGAAGTGGGTGGAGGCGCAGAAGATCCTGGAGGCGGAATACAGCGAGGAGCTGAAGGCGTTCCGGGCCGAGGCCGAGGAAAGAAAAGGGGGACAGCGTACTTTTCGCATGCCTCTGAGGAGTGATTCAGGCTGTCCCGTTTTCTCCCTTCAGCTGACCAGTGGGGTTCTAGCCCCGACTGCATCGAACGAGCCGCCTGGATCATCCACCCTATTCCTACACCAGTTGACCTACCGCGGCACGAAGATGCGCGGCTGGTTGCGGATTCCGTCCTGGAAGACGCTCACCAAGATGTCCGCCATCTGCTCCGCGACCTTCGTGGCGTAGTTTTCGCTGTTCTCGAACTTCCCCTTGTTCGCCAGCGTGATGACCGGCAGGCAGCCGTCGCGCCAGGAGTCCTGAATCGTCGCCTCCAGTGAGTTCTCATCCTCGTGATTGCGGTTGTCCGTAAACAGCACCAAGCCGTTTGCCTGACAGTACCCCCACAGCGCCCGGTCGTCCCTGTGGCGATCCAGGCCGAGATCGGGAAATGTCGCCAGCGTGAGGCCGAGTTCCGCAAGCACATCCAGCAAGCCGAGGCCGCGATCAACCTCCGAAGGTAGGGCAGGTGTCCCTGAACGTTCACGTCGGCCAGCAAGCCCGGCATACGACGCCCTCTGGGTCATTGGCCCTTCTGCGCCGCCAGCCACTCCCGGAAGGTCGGAAAGCGTCCTGCCCTTTCTGTCCCGCCCTCGTCCTGAACCTCGGCAGCCTCGCGCGATTGAAGCCACCGCTTGAAATCCTCAAGCGTTTGCTTCGCCCGGCCCGCCCAGTCCCGCACCTCGGGAGAGTTCCCCGCCGCCAGCCTCTCCTCGATCTTGAGGTGTTCGGCCAGGACGGTATCGGGATTACTCAGCACATAGGCGCGGGCCTCCGCGACCTGCTGCGGCGTCAGATTGTAAACGCGACAAATCTCCTCCTCGGTTACCGTCGGGTCGAGGAAGGATTGCAGGAGATTGTAGACCGTGATCCTGGTCCCGGCGATCTCCGGCCCCCGGCCCCGGTCTTGAATCAGGCTCGCCATGACCACACCTTCCAGTCCCGCGCCGGGCCGGGTTGATGACCAGGCCCATCGGACCGGCTCTCCCTTGGGTTCCGCACGCGCCATTGTACAAGCGACCAGTCAGAGCGGCAACGCCTGAGCGATAGTCACCGGTCCTCATGGCAAGCCCGCGGTCACTTCATGCCTCAGCCCACATCGACCGGAGGAACGGCAAAAAACGGCAAAAAACGGCAAAAGAGGACGCGGCTCGTGCAGAAAGACTGTCTCCGCGAGGCGCCTCCGGTGCCGCTGTTAACCGGCATCACTCGTGCCGCCCGAGTTCTGCTTGAGCAGCGCAGCCACGCCGGGTACAAGGAGGTAGCTCCCGGAGCAACGCCATCGCCCGGCGTCCGGAGTGGGGATGGGGAGTCTTCGATGAAGCGATCGTGGCAGAAGGAGATGGTGCGGCGCTTCCCCGAGAACGGCGTGAAGCTGCTCCTGGAGAACCGCCTCAACGTCCGCGACCTCTTCTTCCTCACCGAGCAGGAGATCGTCACGCTGATCGATTTTCTGCGGCTCAAACTCGTGCGCGGCACCTTCGTCGGCCGGGACTATCGTCACGTGGAGTCCGACATCGTCCTGACCGCGCCCTACCGGCCCGAGGGCGTCCTGCGACGGCTGTGGTTGTACCTGCTGATCGAGCATCAGTCGGAGCCCGACCCGCTGATGCCGCTGCGCCTGCTCGAGTACGTCGTCCAGATCTTCAAGATGCAGCAGCGCGAGTGGCTGAAGGGCCACCGCTCGCTTGCCGGACTGCGCCTGCAGCCGGTGCTGCCGCTGGTCTTCTACACCGGCACGGAGCGCTGGGAGTCGATCGGGGACGTGATCGACCTGATCGAACACGGGGCGCCCTTCCGCGATGTCACGCCGGTGATGAAGCCGCTGTTCGTAAACCTGCCGGCCCTGCCGCCGGGACGGCTGGAGTCCGGTGGCGGCTCCTTCGGGCAGGTGATGCGGTTGGTGCGCGGGCGGAACCTGCCGGCGGAGCAGTTCGGGTCACTGCTGGAACAGGTAACGACGGCACTGGAGGCGATGCCGGCCGCCGAGCGGATGCGCCGGCAGGAACTGCTGTCGTACCTGTACGCGCTGGTGTATCATGAGCGTCAGGAGCCCGAGCATCAGGCCTTCCACGAGCGCATCGAAGAGGCGGCTCAGACAGGCCCATTCCGAGGGGATCTGACGGCTATGCGACAGACGATTGCCGACATGCTGAAGGCGGAGGGGAGAAAGGAAGGGGAACTCCGAACCCGGCGGGAGGTCTTATTGCGGTTACTCCGCAATCGCTTCGGCGAATTGCCGGCACCGGCGGAAAGACGTGTGAAGGCCGCCCGAGACGTCGCCCAGCTGCGCGAGTGGTTTGATCGGGCCTCGACAGCCGCGACCCTTGAAGATGTCGGCATCGCCCCGTGACCGCAGTCCCGCGTTGGGGCGCGTCGCTCCGGGCAAGGAATTGCTCGTTGAGCAAGGCATGCCGTTTCACTCTCCCCCGGCTGATGTGAAACGGCGGCGCATCGCCCCGCCCCGACACTCACCAAGGAGAGGACCATGCCGCAGCCATTCAGCCTCCGCAGTTCTCCGGAGGGTTGCCTGGAGTTCCGCCGGGCGGGGGGCCTCTCCCGCCGGGAAATGCTGCGTGTCGGCGCGCTCGGCGTATTCGGTCTCGGCCTTGGCGACCTGCTCGCAGCGCGGGCTCCCGCCACTGCTGGGCCTCCCGCTCGCCTTCGATCACTCGGCAGGGCGAAGGCATGCATCCTGCTGTTCATGTGGGGTGGCCCTTCCCAACTCGACACCTGGGATCCGAAGCCCGAGGCGCCTGCCGAGGTGAGGGGAGAGTTTCGGCCGATCGCCACCCGCGTTCCGGGCGTCTGGGTCAGCGAACACTTCCCGCGGCTGGCGCAGCTGACCGATCGGTACGCGATCATCCGCTCCGTGACGCACGACGACCCGGCGCACCTGTCGAGCGTGCATCACATCTTGACCGGCCACCACGCCCCGAAGGTCAAGTCCGACGCCGAGCCCCCTTCCCGTCGGGACTCCCCGGCCGTCGGTTCGGCCCTGGCCCGCTTGCGGCCCGGCGGGGTGGCGCTGCCGTCCTTCGTCACCATGCCCTGGATCGCCTCGCATCCGGCGGCGCCCGGCGGCAAGGCCCCGGGTCAGAACGCCGGCTGGCTTGGGGCGGCCTACGACCCCTTTCTCCTGCTCGCCGACCCCTCCGCTCCCAACTTCGCGGTTCCCCAGCTGGCCCGGCCCGCCGAACTGACCACTGAGCGGCTGGCGGCGCGGCGTGACCTGTTGGCCGGCCTGGACGCCAGGGCGACCCCCGGCGAGGGTTTCTCCCACTCCCTGCAGCGTGCCCTGGACTTGTTGACCTCGGACGCGGCCCGGCGGGCGTTCGACCTGTCCCGCGAACCGGCCCCCCTGCGCGACCGCTACGGGCGGCACGTCCACGGCCAGTGCCTGCTCCTGGCCCGGCGACTGATCGAGGCGGGCGTCCGCCTGGTGTGCGTCAACTGGCACCAGGACGGGCAATTCTTCTGGGACACCCACCAGAACAACTTCAACGGCCTGAAGACCCGCCTGATGCCGCCCGCGGACCAGGGCTTTTCCGCCTTGCTGGAGGACCTGTCCCAGCGCGGCCTGCTTGACGAGACGTTGGTCGTGTGGGTCGGCGAGTTCGGCCGGGGTCCGCGCATCAATCGACAGAACGCCGGCCGTGAGCATCACCCGGGGTGCTACTCGGCGGTGCTGGCTGGCGGTGGCGTGCGCGGCGGCCAGGTCTATGGCCGCTCCGATCACCTGGCGGCCTACCCGGCGGCGGACCCGGTCTCGCCGGCCGACTTGACGGCGACGATCTACCACGCGCTCGGCGTCCCGCCGGAGACCACGCTGCAAGACCGCGAGGGGCGACCCGCTGTCCTGACTGAAGGGAGACCGCTGTCGGCGCTCTTTAACTAAGGGGGTATTCTGCTTTTCGCGAAAAGCAGAATACCCCCTTGCTTTTCGCCCGACCTCAGCGGTGAATGTCAACTGACCCTGTCGCGGGAAACTCTGGTAAGTTGGCATGGTTCAAGCCGGGGTAACACTTGGCGCCGTAGGTCAGGCTTTCCAGCCTGACAAGAAGCGAGTCAGGCTTTCCAGCCTGACAAGAAGCGAGTCAGGCTGGAAAGCCTGACAAGAAGCGAGTC
>Ga0116219_10004827_pt1 | contig 10009 bp, 10 predicted proteins | sample Sb_taG_4_FD_91019 | JGI IMG/M metagenome (GOLD analysis project Ga0116219, IMG submission 91019) | Peat soil microbial communities from Weissenstadt, Germany - Sb_50d_6_BS metaG | ecosystem: Environmental > Terrestrial > Soil > Wetlands > Peat | place: Germany: Weissenstadt | collected 2010-09-21
CACGCTGAGGAGTTCCACCACGCGGTCCCGGTCCGTGTCAGAGGCCCGCAGCTTCCCCCGGCCACCGTCGTTGTCACTCATCTGCACCACCCCTACCTTGACGCTGCATGCGGAGGGGCTGGCGCGGCAAGTGCCCTTAGTCCCGGCGATAGTCCTGACCCGGCTCGCTGCTCTGGTGGTACTGCCTGTCGGCCAGCCAGCGGGCGATCTCGGTATGGTCGGCTGCCGGCGGCAGATCCTCGGCCGCTGCGGCCCAGGCGGCCACGGCCGCCTGGGCGAGCGGTGCCGGGACGCCTGTATCCTGCTCGAGCTGCAGGGCGATCCGCATGTCCTTCAGCATCAGCCGCAGCCCGAAGCCCGAGTCGTACGTCTCCGGCAGGATGAACTTGGGCCACTTCACCTGCGTGGACCCGCTCCGGCCACTCGAGCCGTTGACAATGTTCAGCATGACGTCCGGATCCAGCCCGAATTGACGGCCGGCCAGCAGCGCCTCCGAACTGGCCAGCAGGTGAGCCGCCGACATCAGGTTGTTCAGCGCCTTGATCGCGTGGCCCGCGCCGACGATTCTCCCGGCGTGCACGACGTGCGAGCCGAGCACCCCTAGGACCGGTCGCAGCCGTTCCACGACGTCCGCTGGACCGCCGGCCATGATGGTCAGCGATCCGCTCCTGGCCCCGGCGACTCCGCCGCTGACCGGGGCGTCGATCAGGGTGACGCCGCGTCCGGCCGCCGCCCGCGCGAGCTCGCGGGTGCGGGCCGGCACCGAGGAGCTCATGTCGACCACCACGGCGGAGGTTGGGACGTGGTCCAGGAGGCCGTCGGCCAGCAGTACCTGCGCTACGACCGCCGAGTCGGGCAGCATGAGGATCACGACGTCCGCGCCGTCGGCTATCTCCGTGACCTGGCTTACGACCACCACGCCGTCGATGTCCTCGTGGCGTGCCCTGGCGTCCGGGGCGACGTCATAGACCCGGAGCCGGTGGCCGGCCGCGGCCAGGCGGCCGGCCATGGGTGTGCCCATGTGGCCGAGCCCGGCGAACCCTATCGTCGCCATCCTCAGCGCCCGGGCGCGTACTCGGCCTCGGTGACCTCACCGAGCCAGTTCGTCGTCCCCAGCGACAAGGCGATGTGCAGCATGACGGTGTCCGGGCCGCCGCCGTGCCAGTGCCGCTCTCCCGGCGGGGCCCACACGGTGTCGCCGGCGTCGAGCTCCTGCGGTAGGCCACCGTCGGTGCAGATCAGCCCCCGGCCGCTGATCACGTGAAGCACCTGGCCGCGCTCGTGCCAGTGCCAGAAAGTCCTGGCCGCCGGGGCGAAGAAAACCCTGGCCACGGTCGCGCCTTCCGGGCTCGTGAGTACCGGGTCGGCGTAGACCAGTCCGGTAAAGGTCGCGCTTCGCACCTGCGACGGCGGGCTGCCGTCCTTGCTGGCCTTGACGATCTGCATCGTTCAGTCACCTGCCTTGGTCTCGCCGGAGCCCGGGTCGTACAGGCGGACGCCGCCCGCCAGGTCGCCGATCGCGTCCACCACCCGGTTACTGATCTGGTCGGTATAGCCGAGGCTGTTCGCCAGGCCGAAGGCGGCGAGCGGGCCGCTGGCCAGGAGGCTCGGCGCGCCGAGCTCGCGCAGGCAATCCGCGTACAGCACGATGTCCTTGGTCATCAGCGCGCTGGTCAGGCCGCCTTCGAGATAGTCGCCGCGGATAATGCGCGGGAAGCGCTGGAGGGTGGCGAAGTTGACCCCGCTGCTGGTGTTGATCACATCCAGCACCCGGGCCAGGTCCAGGCCTGCCAGCCGAGCGGCGACCATGACCTCGGCGGTCGCGGCCAGGCTGACCGCGTTCAGGAAGTTGTTCAGGACTTTCGTGGTGTGCCCGGCGCCGCTGGCCCCCATGTACACGACCTTGGCGGCGATCGGCTCGAAGACCTCGGCGACCGACTGAAGCGCCGTCTCGGCGCCGCCCACCATGATGGTCAGGGTTCCCTTCTCGGCCGCCGCGGCGCCGCCGGAGATGCCCGCGTCCAGGTACTCCGCGCCGCGCTCGGCCAGGGCCGCGTGCAGCCTGATGGTGGAGCTCGGCGCCGCGGTGCTGAGGTCGACGATGACCTGGCCGGGCCGGCAGCTCTCCAGCACGCCCGCCGGGCCGAGCACCACCGGCTCGATGACCGAACTGCCGGGCAGCGACATGAGTACGCAGTCGCTGCGCGCGGCCACATCGGCTACGGAATCCGCCGGGATCGCGCCTGCCGCCTGTGCCTTCCCGGCCACCGGATCGTAGCCGAGCACCTCATAGCCCGCGCCGGCCAGCCGCCGCGTCATCCGGCCGCCCATGTTCCCCAGGCCGATGAATCCGACCCGTAGGCTGGTCATGTACCGGGCTCCTTTCCGCGGAAGGCTGTGCGGCCCTCTCAGCCGAGCTGTCTCTTCCCCTAATGCTTACCGCCAGTCCTGCCGCTCCGGTCACGGCCGGGTACCGCTGCATCACCTGCGGGTCGTGCCCGGCGACGATCTCACGCCCGGCCGCTGCCTGTTCCCGCAGCCAGCCGAAGCCCGCGTACATGGCCGGAACGTCGGTAACGTGCGCGAAAGGCCGGTCTTGCGTCATCTCCTCGTAGTAATGCAGCGCGTCTGAGGCGATCACGGTCTCACCTCGCGCGGTGCCGATGATCACGGCCAGCTGGCCCGGCGTGTGGCCGCCGATCTCGACGACCTCGATGCCCGGCGCGACGCGGGCCTGGCCGCTGACGAAATCCACCCGGCTCGCCTCAGCGAGCTGCCGGAGGACGTCGATGTCAGCCTCCTCGGCCGAGGTCATGAACAGCGGCTTGCGGCTCAGCGGGCTGGTCCAGAAGGCGAACTCGCGATCGGTGACGACGACCCGCGCGGCCGGGAACGACAGCAGGTTGCCGATGTGGTCGTAGTGCGCGTGGGTCACGATGAGCTGGCCGACCTCCGTGGCATCGACGCCGATCCGCCGCAGAGCCTCGACCGGGGGGCACAGCATGGTCCGGTGGCGGCGAGCACCGCTGCGCTCATTGAAGCCGCAGTCGATCAGCACGGTACGGTCCGCGTTCCGGGCCACCCACACGAAATAGTCCATGGCCAGCTCGCGGTCGGGCTCCCGGTACAGCTCGAAATGCAGGAAGACCTCACTCCTGCGGGCCGTCCTCGTCCCGTACCGCAGCGCGGTGACCTCGTATTCCGCGCTAAGTACCGGCCCGGCCACGCTAGCGGGCCGAGGTCGGCGCAGGCTTGTTCATGAGCACGAGCCGCCTTTCCGCGCGTCACCGCAGACGCCTGATCTGCCTGGCTATCCTGTCATAATGCCATTCCGGGCTATTCGTTTAACCTGCTCGCCGGGGGTAGATGTGACCCGGTGAGAGAAACCGGCGGATATCTTCCCGAGGATTTCAAGGAGCTGCAGGAGGCGCTGGTCCATACGGAGAGCGTCGAGCAGTTCCTGCACGAAATGGCCGTCCTGGCCGCCCGCCTGGTGGGCGGCGGCCTGTCGTGCGGGATGACCATGCGGTCCAACGGGCGGCCGGTCACCGTGGCGTGCAGTGACCCGGTGGCCGCGACGGTGGACGCGGTGCAGTACGAGATCAACAACGGGCCATGCCTGCACGCCATGCGCGACGGGCACATGGTCCGCATCGAGGACACCGCGGACAAGGCGCGCTGGCCCGAGTTCGAGAGACGGGCCGCCGCGCACGGCATCCGGTCGTGCCTGGCGCTGCCGTTGAGGTCGGAGGGCCGCCGGATCGGCGCCCTCAACCTGTACGCGCGGGACGCGTCGGCCTTCGGCGCGGCCGAGGCCCAGCGGGCCGCGGATTTCGCCGAGAATGCCTCCGGGGCGCTGTCCCTCGCCATCCGCCTGGCCTCCCGCGCGTCCCTTATCGAGCAGCTTCGATCCTCGCTGGCCTCGCGGACGGTGATCGATCAGGCGCTCGGGATCGTCATGGCCCGGGAGCGTTGCACCCAGGCCCGTGCCTTCGCTATCCTGCGCTCCGCGTCGCAGAACAGCAACGTGAAACTCCGTGACATTGCCAGCGCGATCGTGACCAGCGTCAGCGGCGAGCCCCCGCAGCCGCCGCCAGCATTCGAGGCTGAATTACCGGGTAATGGCGTTCACGACCAGGCAGAGCCGTGATGATAGTCCCGCTAGGCGGCTCCGCCGTCGGTATCCGCCGTTGCCGCGGCATTCTCCCCGAACGTCCGGTCACTCCGGGCGGCTGAATCATTCCGGGCCGCTAGCGCCGCGGTCACGTTCGGGAAAATATCCAGCAGGCGATCCACGCCGGTAAGGGCCAGGACCCGCTGTACCGGCGAGGTGGAGACGACCAGGTGCATCCGGCCGCCACTGGCCTCGGCCCGCCGGAACGAACGGACCAGGGCGCTTACTCCAGCCGAGTCACAAAATGTGGTCTTGCTCAGGTCGGCGATCAGCAGGACCGCTCCCTGATTGATGAGCCAGAGCAGGTCCTCGCGGACCTGGTCGGCATTGACGATATCTATCTCCGGGGGCAGCGTTATGACGGCGGTCTGGCCGATCCGCAGGACCGGATAGTGCTCTCGGGACATGGCTATCACCGCCCATACATGCCAGGGGGGCGGGCCACGTCTCTGGACCCGGGGAAAAGCGGCCGTCGCCGCGCTTCGAACATTATTCACGGCGGCCTGCTGCGGCGCAAGCAAAGTAAACAAAGCAAAGCAAAGCAAACAAGCGGCACCAGCGCGATCTGCTAGCGGTGGCTCGCTGACCTCAGCAGGATGCCGCGGACGAACGCGGCCTGCCCGGCGTGCTGCAGGCAGTCGGAGATCACGCTGACCAGGCGCACGCCGAGGGTGACCGGCGGGTCCCACCGTTCGTCCACCACCCGCGGCAGGTCCGCGTCAGTGAGGCCGGATACCAGCGTGACGGTCCGTACGTGCACCGCGTCCTGGTACCCGGTGAGCAGGTCGCCCGGGACCTGGACCAGGGCCACCTGCGCCGAGCTGTGCCCGTAGCCCGTCGCGTCCGGCCCGAACGGCAGCCCGAAGCGCTCCATGAAACGCGGCCACACCTGCTCGATCCCGAACGCGTCGGCCAGGTGATCATCCTGCACCCGGGTCAGATGCCAGCACAGCCACGCGATCGAGTTCGCGTCGTCGTCCAGCCGTGCCGCCAGTTGACCGTCGGACAGCCCGTCGACCGCGTGGTGCACGGTCTCCCGTACCCGCCCGAAAGCGTCCGTCAGAAGCTCCGCACTGGTCATGAAGAACAGAATTTATCGGAACGAAGCGTGGTGCTTCATCCCGGGCCCCCCTCCGCCTCCCGGCGCCCCGAACGGCCGTGGTGACACGCCGCGCCACCTGGCCCGGTGCCCGCCTGGTCGCGGTACGGGCCGGGGCGAGGTACCGTTCCACCGTGTCAGCCGGTGTTCGTCCCCCCAGCCCCAGCTCTGTTTGTCCCCCCGGACCCACCCGAGATGACGTTCCCTCGGTGACCGAGCTGCTCACGGCGGCGGTGGCCGGCATCGGCGGCGCGGAACGGCCCGGGCAGGTCGCGATGGCCGAGGCGGTCGAGCATGCCATCGAGACCGGCGAGCACCTGGCTGTCCAGGCCGGGACCGGCACCGGGAAGTCGCTGGCCTATCTGGTGCCGGCCGTCCGGTACGCGGTGATGACCCGCAGCACGGTGGTGGTCGCCACGGCCACCATCGCGTTGCAGCGCCAGCTGATCGACCGTGACCTGCCGCGCCTGGTCACCGCGCTGCGGCCGCTGCTCGGTCAGGAGCCGACGTTCGCCATCCTGAAGGGCCGCCGCAACTACCTGTGCCTGCACCGCCAGCGGGGCGGGCCGGGCGACGACCCGCAGGATGCGCTGTTCGAGTCGGCCGATAGCGGTCCCACGTCGCCGCTCGGCCGCCAGGTCAAGCGGCTGCACGACTGGGCCGAGGTGACCACCACGGGGGACCGGGACGAGCTGGTCCCCGGGGTGCCGGAGGCGGCCTGGCGCCAGGTCTCGGTCAGCGCGCAGGAGTGCATCGGCGCCCAGCGCTGCCCGTTCGGGTCGCGGTGCTTCGCCGAGAAGGCCCGCGAGACGGCGGCCAAGGCACACATCGTCGTCACCAACCATGCGCTGATGGCCATCGATGCCACGTCGGAGATCGACGTGCTGCCCGGGCACGACCTGGTGATCATCGACGAGGCCCACGACCTGGTAGACCGGGTCACCTCGGCGGTCGCGGGGGAGCTGTCCAGTCCCGCGGTCGAGGTCGCGGCCCGCCGCGCCGGTCGGCTGACCGAGCCGGGCGCCGCGGAGGGCGGGGCGGCGGCCGTGACCGATCAGCTGCGCCACGCCGCCGCCGCGCTCGCCGTGGACCTGGGCGACGCCCCGGCCGGCCGGATGGACGAGCTGTCCGACGCGCTGGCCGCTACGCTGCGCTCGGTGCGCGACGCGGCCAAGGCCTGCACCGACGCGATCACGGCCACCGCGGCGAGTCACGGGGTCCACGCGGACCAGGGGGACGACGACCCGCAGTGGCTCGCGGCCGCCCGGATGACGCTGGCCATGGTTGATGACCTGCAACGCACCGCCAGCCGGATCCTCGCGGTCTACGACGCGGAGCTCGCCGCCCGCCCGGAAGTCGTCTGGCTCGACCGGCCGTTCACCGAGGACAGCCGGCGTCCGCCCACGCTGCGGGTGGCGCCGCTCGAGGTCGGCCCGGTGCTGCGGGAACGGCTGTTCGGCGAGCGTACCGTCACGCTGACCTCGGCCACCCTCAGCCTGGGCGGCTCCTTTGACCCCCTGGCCAGCCAGTGGGGGCTCAATCTTCCCGGCGGAGACCAGCTGGCCTGGAAAGGCCTCGACGTGGGCTCCCCGTTCGACCATCCGCGCAGCGGCATCTTGTACGTGGCCCGGCATCTCCCGCCGCCCGGCCGGGACCAGCTGCCCGAGGCCTACCTGACCGAGCTCGAGGAGCTGATCGACGCCGCGGGCGGGCGCACGCTCGGGCTGTTCTCCTCCATGCGCGCGGCCATCCAGGCGGCCGGCGCCCTGCGCGACCGCATCAAGCAGCCGCTGCTCTGCCAGGGCGACGACGTCACGGCCCAGCTGGTCAGGCAGTTCGCTGAGGACGAGCCGACCTGCCTGTTCGGCACCCTGTCCCTGTGGCAGGGGGTCGATGTACCGGGACCGTCCCTGCGGCTGGTGGTCATCGACCGGGTCCCGTTCCCGCGGCCCGATGACCCGCTGGCCTCGGCCCGGCAGCGGGCGGTGGCGGCGCGCGGCGGCAACGGGTTCATGACGGTGGCCGCGGCGCAGGCGGCGCTGCTCCTGGCCCAGGGGGCCGGCCGGCTGCTGCGCACGATGACCGACCGGGGCGTGGTCGCGGTGCTCGATCCCCGGCTGGTAACGGCGCGTTACGGCGGCTTCCTCCGCGCGTCGCTGCCGCCGTTCTGGACGACCACCGACCCGGCGCTGGTCCGGGCCGCGCTGCGCCGCCTTTCCACCGCGGACTCCGCCTTACCGCTCCATTAAGTCTGGGCGCCTGGTGCGGATATCGACCCACGATGCTGGGTAACATTTCGGGAACTACAGGCAGTATTAATCCGTTATCCGTTGGGCTGACCCAGTCACAGCGGGAGGTCAGGCATGCGGCCCACGAGGGGCAGAGCGCCGCGCGAGGGCAAGCGGCACGTGCTCCGATGGGTCGCGGTCGGGGCGGTCGTCATCCTCGCCGCGGGCACGCTGGCCGCCTACCTGAAATACCGCGCCGTCTACGACAGCATCACCCGGGTCAACGTCCCGGGGTCCGAACTCGGCCAGCGGCCCCCCGAGTACAGCACCGCCGCGGAAAACATCCTGGTCTACGGCGACGACAGCCGTAAGGGACTGGACGCGCACCAGCAGTACATCCTGCACACCGGCAGCGACCAGACCGACAACACCGACACGATCATGATCGTGCACCTGTCGCCGGGTCGGCATCTGGTGACCGTGATGAGCATTCCGCGCGACACGATGGTGCCGATGTACCAGTGCGCCGCCGGCCCCGGCTATCCGGGCCAGCAGGCCAACCCCAACGGCTACGTGCAGATCAACTCGCTGCTGGCGGCGGGCGGCCCGGTGTGTTTGTGGGAGACGGTCGAGCAGACGACCGGCATCTTCATCAACCACTTCATCGGGATCGGCATGCTGGGCTTCGTCAAGGTCGTCGACGACCTCGGCGGCGTCAACGTCTGCGTCCCGTTCAACGTGAACGACCCGGTGTCTGGCCTCACCCTGCCGTCCGGTGAGGATCACATCGACGGGGTTCAGGCCCTGGCCTTCTGGCGTACCCGCGAGGACATCGGGACCGGGTCCGACCTGGAACGGATCCAGCGGGATCAGTTCATGTCCGCACAGGTGGTCAAGGGGGTGCTGGATAGCGGGCTGCTGTCGGACCCGCTCCGGCTGCTCTCGGTGGTCACCGACGCCGCCGCCTCGATGACGACCGACAGCGGCATGACCGTGTCGGACCTGGTGGGCATCGCCGAGAGCCTGCGCAACGTGTCCAGCAAGAACGTCCAGTTCATCACCGCTCCCAACCAGGCCTGGCCACAAGACCCTACGGCCCGCGTCCAGTTCGCGCAGCCGCAGGCCGGCGAGGTGTTCTCGGCCATCGCGCACGACGTGACCGTGCCGAAGGTCAAGGTCGCCCCGTCGGCCACGCCATCGTCCGGCGGCGCCCAGGTGCTCACCACCAGCCCGTCCAACGTCAAGGTCAAGATCCTGAACGGCTCCGGCGTGGCCGGCCTCGCGGGCCAGGCGGCCTCCGGCCTGAGCAGCCGGGGCTTCGACGTGACCGGCACCGGCAACGCCGCCAGCTTCGCGTACACCAAGTCAGTGATCGAGTACCCCTCCGCCGCGGACCTCGCCGCGGTGAACACGCTCAAGCAGCAGCTGACCAACGTCACGACCCTCCAGGACAGCAGCCTGACCCCGGGCACGGTGGAGCTGATCCTTGGCTCGGATTTCACAGGACTAGCCCAGACCGCGGCGACCCCCGCGAGCCCCGGCGCCTCGGCCAGCCCCGGCGCCTCCGCGAGCCCCGGCGGCTCGGCCAGCCCCGCCGCGTCCGCCAGCCCCAGCGCGTCCGGCTCGGCCGTCGCCAACCTGGCCCAGTCCAACAACGGCATCACCGCAGCGGCCAGCTGCGCCAGCGACGGCTCAGCCTTCGCCGGCCCGCTCAGCCCCTGAGCACCAGGGGTCAGCGCGGCGTGATGGCGCTGACGTCGGCGACCGCCTCCGGGAGCCTGCGCATGCTGGTAATGCGGCGCTCGGCCAGCTTGGCCGGGTGCCCGGTGCCGTCCCGGTCGACCCACACCTTGCGCAGGCCCATCCGGGCCGCGGGCAGTATGTCGTGCACCCAGCTGTTGGCCACGTGGATCCAGTTCACCGTGGTAACGCCGGTCTGGTCGGCGAATGTACGGAAGTGCCCGAGGTCCGGCTTGTAGCTGCCCACCTGCTGCGCCGTCACCACCAGATCGAACGGCACCGGCAGGCGCGGCCGGGTGGCGGCGAACAGGTCGTCGTCGCAGTTCGTCAGAATGGCCAGCCGCCAGCCCTGCTCCCGCAGCGCGGTCAGGGCGGGGCCCGCGTCCTCGAACATCGGCATGTCCGGCCAGGCCCGGACGAACGTTGCCTCGCCGCCCCCCGGCAAGGTGATCCCCTCGTGCCGGGCGGCGGAGGCCAGCCCGGCGGTGAGCACTTCCCGGTACGGCATCCAGCCGGGCCCCGCCTCGAGCTCGAGCTCGGCCTGGTGGTACGCGCTGAGCAGCAGCCCCGCGTCAGGGCCGGTGACCTTCTCCAATGGCCCGCCCATGCCGGTGTTCCAGTCCGCGATCGTCCCATAGCAGTCAAACGTCAGCCACTTGTCCGCCACGGCTCACCTCCACTCCCTGGTCGTCCCAGCCGTCCGGCCGACGGAATCCAGCAGTAGCTCCACGAGCTCAGTAAAGCGGGTGTCCGGGTCGCCGAATATCA
>Ga0116219_10004831_pt1 | contig 10005 bp, 9 predicted proteins | sample Sb_taG_4_FD_91019 | JGI IMG/M metagenome (GOLD analysis project Ga0116219, IMG submission 91019) | Peat soil microbial communities from Weissenstadt, Germany - Sb_50d_6_BS metaG | ecosystem: Environmental > Terrestrial > Soil > Wetlands > Peat | place: Germany: Weissenstadt | collected 2010-09-21
ACCGCGACGCCGCCCGCGGCCACGATGCTGGCGATCACCTCGTTGGTGTTCATGTTGGAGCTGGTGCCCGAGCCCGTCTGGAACACGTCGATGGGGAACTGGTCGTCGTGTCGACCGTCGGCGATTTCGGCCGCGGCGGCGATGATCGCGTCGGCCTTCTCCGGTGCCAGCAAGCCGAGGTCCTTGTTAACCTGGGCGCACGCGCCCTTGAGCAGCCCCAGCGCGCGGATCTGGGTGCGCTCCAGGCCCCGGCCCGAGATCGGGAAGTTCTCCACCGCGCGCTGAGTCTGCGCGCGCCACAACGCTTTTGCGGGCACCCGGACCTCGCCCATGGTGTCGTGCTCGATGCGGTATTCGGTGCCGGTGGCGCTGTCGGCCATAGGAGGGAGTCCCTTGCTTGGTTGGGGGCTGGGTTCCGGTCAGGGCAGGGGATAGGCGGCAGTGCTGTCGCCGGTGAAGTCGATGGCGGAGTACTCGTTGAGCTTCGAGAGCCGGTGGTAGGCCTCGATCATGCGGACGGTGCCCGACTTCGACCGCATCACGATCGACTGGGTGGTGCAGCCACCCGGGTAGTACTGCACGCCCTTGAGCAGGTCACCGTTGGTGACGCCGGTGGCGCAGAAGAAGACGTTGTCCCCGGACACCAGGTCCTCGGTGGTCAGCACCTGGTCCAGGTCGTAGCCGGCATCGATGGCCTTCTGGCGTTCCTCGTCGTCCTTGGGGGCGAGCTGGGCCTGGATGGCGCCGCCCATGCAGCGGATCGCGGCGGCGGCGATGATGCCCTCCGGGGTGCCGCCGATCCCGGCCAGCATGTCGGTGCCTGACAGGTAGCGGCACGCCGAGATCGCTCCGGCGACGTCGCCGTCGGTGATCAGCCGGATGCGGGCCCCGGTGGCCCGGACGTCCTCGATGAGCTGCGCGTGCCGGGGCCGGTCCAGGATGCACACGGTCATGTCCCGCACCGACAACGCCTTGACCTTGGCGACGGCCCGGATGTTCTCGGCGATCGGCGCGGTGATGTCGAGCACGTCCGCGGCGTCGGGTCCGACGGCGATCTTGTTCATGTAAAACACCGCCGACGGGTCGAACATCGCCCGGCGGTCGGCCACCGCCAGCACCGCGATCGCGTTGGGCATGCCCTTGCTCATCAGCGTGGTGCCGTCGATCGGGTCGACGGCGAAGTCGCACTCCGGCCCGTCGCCGTTGCCGACCTCCTCGCCGTTGTAGAGCATCGGTGCGTGGTCCTTCTCGCCCTCGCCGATGACGACCACGCCGCGCATCGAGACGGTGTTGACCAGTTCGCGCATCGCGTCGACGGCCGCGCCGTCGCCGCCTTCCTTATCGCCACGGCCCACCCAGCGGCCGGCGGCCATGGCGCCGGCCTCGGTGACCCGTACGAGTTCGAGGGCCAGGTTGCGGTCGGGGGCTTCACCGCGCGGCCGTGCCTGCGGTTGGCCTCGGCCGTTGGTCGCGGCCGAGCGGTTGCCGTCAGCTGTCATGGTTGGAGATTGTCCCAGAAGCGGATCGGTTCGCTGGAACTGGGATACTTGGGGGGTGACCGAGGAGCCGCAACAGAATGCCAGCTCGGACGCCCAGGTAGCCGACGAGCCGGCGCCGGCGCCCAAACCGGCCAAACCGAGGCTGCTGCAGGACGGTCGCGACATGTTCTGGTCGCTCGTTCCGCTGGTCATCGCGTGCATCCTGCTGGCGGGCCTGGTCGGGATGTGCTCATTCCAGCCGGGCGGCGCCACCAAGGGAGCGATCCCGTCCTACGACGCGGCCGCGGCCCTACGGGCCGACGCCCAGACGCTCGGTTTTCCCATCCGGCTGCCGCACTTGCCCGCCGGCTGGCGGTCCAACTCCGGCAGCCGCGGGGGCATCGACATTGGGCGAACCGACCCCGCTGACCCCGCTAGGGGCCAGCGGCTGCACGCGGCCACCTCGATCGTGGGATACATCAGCCCCACCGGGATGTACCTGAGCCTGACCCAGAGCAACGCCGACGAGGACAAACTGGTCGGCTCGATCAATCCGTCGGCGTACCCGACGGGAGCGGTCGACGTGGACGGCACCAACTGGGTGGTCTACCGCGGTCCGGACCAAAGCGGTGCGGATGCCGAGCCGATCTGGACGACAAGGCTGGCCGGGCCGACCGGCGTCGCTCGGCTCGCGATCACCGGCGCCGGGAGCACCGATCAGTTTCGTACGCTGGCGTCGGCGACGCAATCGCAGCCGCCCCTTCCCGCACGCTGACGAAGGGTATCCGATGGAAGGCAAAGCGTGACCGCACCCGAAGCAGACCTCTCCGGATGGTCGGTGGCGCCGTTCACCGGTGGCGGCTACACCCACGACGTCTACCGCAAGGGCACCGGCCCGGGCGTGGTGCTGATTCCGGAGCTACCCGGAATCCATCCCGGTGTGCTCGCCCTCGGTAACCACCTGGTGGACAACGGCTTCACCGTCGCGATGCCGTCGCTGTTCGGCGAGCCCGGCAAACCCAAAACCCTCGGCTACATCGTCGCCTCGATCAGCCGGGCCTGCGTGGCAAGGGAATTCGCGGCGTTTGCCACCAACAAGCAGCGGCCCGTGTCGCTGTTCCTGCGTGCGCTGGCCCGCGACCTCAACGCGTCGACGCCCGGCAAGGGCGTGGGCGTGATCGGCCAATGCTTCACCGGTGGCTTCGCGCTGGCCGCCGCCGTCGACGACAGCGTGCTGGCTCCGGTGCTCAGTCAACCGTCGGTGCCGCTGCCGCTGGGCGCCGCCCGGCGCCGCGATGCCGGGCTGAGCGAGGCCGAGCTCACCACGGTGGCCGAGCGCTGCGCCAACGACGGCCTGTGCGCCATGGGGTTGCGGTTCAGCGAGGACAAGACGGCGCCGGGTGAACGGTTCGCCACGCTCAAGCAGCGGCTCGGCGACGCGTTCGAGGTCATCGAGATCGACTCCAGTCCGGGCAACGTGGGCGGTTTCGGCAAGATGGCGCATTCGGTGCTCACCGACGAGGTCCGCGAAGTCGACGGCCAGCCGGCCTACGAAGCCCGCAAGCGGGTGGTCGAGTTCCTCGCGCTGAGGCTCACTTAAGGAAAGCTCACTTCAAGGAAAGCTCACGTTAGGGGAGCCCAGACGCATGGCGATCGACAACCTCGTGGTCGACACCACCCACGGCCCGGTCCGGGGCGTTGACGCCGGCCGCGTCCGGGTCTGGAAAGGCGTCCGCTACGCCGCGCCGCCCGTCGGCGGCCTGCGGTTCCGGGCGCCGCAGCCCCCCGAGAGGTGGACCGAGGTCGCCGACGCCACCCGCTACGGGCCGGCCTGCCCGCAACCGGTCTTCCCCAACATGCCGCTCGATCTGGGCGCGGCGCAGGGGGAGGACTGCCTGCGGCTGAACGTCTGGGCGTCATCCGACATCGAACCGGGAGCCGGAGAGCCGGTGATGGTGTGGCTGCACGGGGGCGCCTACGTCCTGGGCTCCGGCAGCCAGGCGCTGTACGACGGGCGCCGGTTGGCCGGCAGCGGCGAGGTCGTCGTGGTGACGGTCAACTACCGGGTGGGCGCGCTCGGTTTCATGGACTTGTCGTCGTTCACCACGTCGCGCCGACGGTTCGATTCCAACGTCGGGTTGCGTGACGTGCTGGCGGCGCTGGGCTGGGTGCGCGACAACATCGCCGCGTTCGGCGGCGACCCCCGCAGGGTCACGCTGTTCGGCGAATCCGCCGGCGCGGGGATCGTGACGACCCTGCTCGCCAGCCCGGCGGCCGCGGGGCTGTTCGTCGGAGCGATCGCCCAGAGCTCACCGGCCACGTCGGTGTACGACCGGGGCAGGGCCGTGCGCGTCACCGAGACCGTCCTCGACAGGCTCGGGGTCGACGCGGACCGGTTGCCGGACGTGCCCACCGCGGCGCTCCTCGCCGCGTCCCAAGAGGTCTTCGACGAAGTGCCCGTGCGTAACCCCGGCGTGCTTGCGTTCGTCCCGATCGTCGACGGCGAGGTGCTGGACGACTACCCGGTCAAGCGGGCTCAGGAGGGCCGCTCGCTTCCGGTCCCGTTGATCATCGGCACCAACAAGCACGAGGCGGCGCTCTTCCGGTTGATGCGGTCACCGCTGATGCCGATCACCCCGCGCGCGATCACATCGATGTTCGACGAGATCGCCGCCGAACAACCCGACCTGCAATTGCCCACCGAGGAGCAGATCGGGTCGGCCTATTCGCGGTTGCGGCGCAGGGCAAGGTATTTGAACATCGCGACCGACGTCGGGTTCCGGATGCCCTCGGTGTGGCTGGCCGAGGGTCACAGCAGGGTGGCTCCGGTGTACCTGTACCGGTTCGACTATGCGACCCCCCTGCTGAAGTTGTTGTTGGTAAACGCCGCCCATGCCACCGAATTGCCGTACGTGTGGGGCAATCTCGGCGGGCCCAAGGACCCGACGTTGAAGCTCGGGGGCGCCAAGTCCGCCAGGGCGGTCTCCAGGAGGGTGCGGACGCGGTGGGTGAATTTCGCGACGCATGGCAACCCCGCGGGCCCGCCCGGCGAGCCGCAATGGACGGCCTATCGGCCCGACGAGCGCGCCTGCCTGCTCGTCGGCAAGCGCGACCGCGTCGTGCACGATGTCGACGCGCACATCCGGGCCGCCTGGGGCAGCGAGATGGTGAGCTTCCGGTAGGTCTAGCGGGATCCGCTGACCCTGAAGGCCGTGGTCTTGTCGGCGGTTTTGGCGGCCAGGGCTTCGCTTTTCATCTGCTTGAACATTTCCACGTAATACGGCAGGCATTCGGCCATCGCCTGCTCGGTGGTGAACAGTGGCCGGTAACCGAGGTCCCGGGTGGCTTTGGCGATCGAGAAGTAGTTGTCCAGGTAGACCCGCTCGACGGCGAGCGGTTCGAGCAGTGGCGCCGGTATCCCGAACCGGAAGTGCAGACGCTGCCACCCCGTCATGGCCGCGCGGACCATCGGGCCGTTGACCCGCACCCGCGGCCAGTTCTCGCCGCAGGCCTCGATCACCGGCCGGGCGAACTCGAACATGTTGATCGGTTCGGCGTCGTTGACGAAGTAGGCCTGGCCGGGTGCGGTCCCGCCGGGCACCAGGTGCTCGGCGGCCAGGATGAAACCGTGAATCAGGTTGTGCACGTAGGAGTTATCCAACCGTGCCGACCTGCGACCGATCAGCACCTTGACGTGGCCCGCGATCACGTTTTCGAAGAGCCTGCGGAACATCGTCTGATCGCCGCGGCCCCAGATCCCGCTAGGCCGGATCGCACACGTCAGCATCTCACCAATACCGTTCTGGGACAGCACGAATCGCTCTGCCGCCACTTTGGTTTCGGTGTAGAGGTCGTTGAACCGGTCGGTGTAGGGCAGCGTCTCGTCGCCGCCGGCGATGTTCTGGCCGCCCATCACCACGCTGTTGGACGCGGTGTAGACGAACCGCTTGACCCCGGCCGCCTGCCCGGCCTGCACCAGGTTCTGGGTGCCGTCTACATTGACCGCGAAGCTGCGCTGCCGGTACTCGTCGCTCACCGAAGCGCCGCCCATCAGCTCGATGATCGCCGCGGCGTGGAAGACCGTGTCGATGCCGTCCACTGCCGAGGCGCAGACGCCAGCGTCGGTGATGTCGCCCTGCAGCACCTCCAAGTGGGGATGCTGGGGGAGCGGCGATGGGGCGCGGTCGAAGCAACGCACCCGGTACCCGCGGTCGAGCAAGGTGGTCACCAGGTTCGCGCCGACAAATCCCGAGCCGCCGGTGACCAGGACGTGGCCGAGTTCGGTGGTCAGTGACGGATCACCCATCGGCGAAGCATAACTGAAACCTGTTCCAGTTCGACAATGCCCGAGTGCAAGAGGTTTCGCAAACTGGCGGGGGGTCAGGCCTCCTCGGCCTGGCCGGACGACAGCACGTCCTCGATCCGCTTGCGCGCGCCAGCTAAGTGTTCTTCGCACCTCTTCGCCAGCTGTTCGCCCCTTTCCCACAGCTTCAGCGACGAATCGAGGTCCAGCCCGCCCTGCTCCAGCAGCCGGACGACCTCCATCAGCTCGTCCCGGCATGCTTCGTAGCCGAGCTGACTAATAGGCGTAACCCCGGTGTCTTCGTCAGGCGCCATCGGTCGATCCTTCGCTCACGGCCGCTATCGCGCCGTCGGCCACCCGCACCCGCAGGCGCGTGCCCGTCGGTGCGTCGTCGACCGATCGCAGCACCGTGGCCGGTCCGGTGTCGCCGATCGCCTGCACCGTCTGCACAATGGCGTAACCACGGGCCAGGGTGGCCGCCGGGCCCAGCGTTGCCAGCCGCGCGCCCAGGTGACCGATCCGGTCGCTTTCGGTCGCGACCAGCCGAGTGATGTCGCGGCGAACCGCCGACCGGGCACGGTGGATCTCTTCGGCGCGCGCGGTCAGGGCCGTCAGCGGCTCGGCCAGCACGGGGCGGCTGCGCAACTGGGCCAGTGCCCGTTGTTCGCGGCCCACCCAACTGCGCAGTGCCTGCGCGCTGCGCCGGCGCAAGTCGCCGATCAGCCGCTGCTCGGCGGCGGTGTCGGGAACCACCTTCTTCGCCGCGTCGGTGGGAGTGGCGGCCCGCAGGTCGGCGACCAGATCGCACAGCGGATTGTCCGGTTCGTGACCGACCGCGCTGATCACGGGCGTGCGGCACGCCGCGATCGCGCGGCACAACGTCTCGTCCGAAAACGGCAGCAGGTCCTCGACGCTGCCGCCGCCGCGGGCCAGCACGATCACGTCGACCTCACCGTCGCGGTCGAGTTCGCGCAGCGCCTCCACGATCTGCGCGACCGCGTTCGGCCCCTGGACCGCGGTGTTGCGGACCGCGAAGCGCACCGCCGGCCAGCGGGCGCCCGCCACCGTCCGCACGTCGTGCTCGGCGGCGCTGGCTCGGCCGGTGATCAAGCCGATCATGTTGGGCAGGAAGGGGATTGGCCGCTTGCGCCGGGGATCGAAGAGGCCCTCGGCGTCCAGCAGCCGGCGCAGCCGGTCGATGCGGGCCAGCAACTCGCCGATGCCGATGGCGCGGATCTCGCTGAGCCGCAACGAGAAGGTGCCCCGCCCCGTGTAGAAGGACGGCTTACCGCACACCACCACCTGGGTGCCTTCGGTCAGTTTCACCGGCGCGCTCAGCACCAGGTCGCGCGAACAGGTAACGGTCAGCGACATGTCGGCGGCCGGGTCCCGCAGCACCATGAACACCGTCTTGGATTCGGGCCGCATGGTGATCTGGGCCAGCTGGCCCTCCACCCACACGGTGCCCAGCCTGTCGATCCAGCCCGCGACCCGAATCGCCACCGCTCGAACCGGAAACGGGTTCTCGGCGGAATTGGGTTCCGAATTCGCCGCTCGGGTCACTTCGCGTTCGCGCGGGTGATCCTGTTGGCCAGCAGGGTCTGGAACGGCGCGCGGGCCTTGGTGGCCTGCTCGTAGGCCAGCAGGGATTCGAGTTCGTCGACGGTCAGCGATTGCAGCCTGGCCCGCAGCTGCGCCAGCGTCAGCGTCGGATAGTCGAGTTCGACGACCACCTCCGGCTCCGGGACATCGGGCGTGGACTTTTTCGGGGACTTCTTCGACTGCCTGGCCGGAGTCGGGGGATTCGCGGCCTCGGATTCGGTAGCCGCCTCGGCCACCGAGTACAGGGCGAACCGACCATCGGTCAGGCGATCGCCGTCAGCTGCCAACGCGACCGGGATCGCCGCAGTCTCGGCGTCGGGCAAGTCCTCGTCGAACGTCGCCCACTCCGGCTTTTCGTCCCTGGGCGGAAAGATCGACTCCAGGGTGCTGTCGCCCTTGATCACCAGCTCGGCGAGGCTCTGCTGAAACACCATCACAACGTGTGCCGCCTGGCTGGCCAATGTCATCGGGTACATCAGGATGGTTTTTGGCAGCTTCAGCGTCTCCTCGACGGCGACCGTCGCCGCGCCGACCAGCAGCCGAACTCCATACGGTGCAGTAGCCATGGGACCAAGAGTGCCTCAACCGGCGGCGAACTCCAAGCCGCGGGCCGCGAGCTGGCGGCCCCGCGTCGGCGGTAAGTACGCTGGACGGCATGCCGCCGACTATCGACATGGGGATTCCCGGCGCGTCCGGATCGGTAGCCGGCGACCCAACCGGTAAGAGGGTTCTCCTGGCGGAGCCGCGGGGCTACTGCGCGGGCGTGGACCGGGCCGTCGAGACGGTCGAACGCGCCCTGGAAAAGCACGGCGCCCCCGTTTATGTCCGCCACGAGATCGTCCACAACCGGCACGTCGTCGACACGCTGGAGAAGGCGGGCGCGGTGTTCGTCGAGGAGACCGACCAGGTGCCCGAGGGGGCCATCGTGGTGTTCTCCGCGCACGGCGTCGCGCCGACGGTGTACGCCGCGGCTGCCGAGCGCAACCTGCAAACCATCGACGCCACCTGCCCGCTGGTGACCAAGGTGCACAACGAGGCCAGGCGATTCGCGCGCGCCGGCTACGACATCCTCTTGATCGGCCACGAAGGTCACGAAGAGGTCATCGGGACCGCCGGCGAAGCGCCCGAGCACGTCCAGCTGGTCGACGGCGTCGAGGCCGTGGACACCGTGACCGTCCGCGACGAGGACAGGGTGGTCTGGCTGTCACAGACCACGCTGTCGGTGGACGAGACCATGGACATCGTCGAGCGGCTCCGGCAACGCTTCCCGACGCTGCAGGATCCGCCCAGCGACGATATCTGCTACGCGACCCAGAACCGGCAGGTCGCGGTCAAGGCGATGGCGCCCGAGTGCGAGCTGGTGATCGTCGTCGGCTCCCGCAACTCGTCGAACTCGGTGCGGCTGGTGGAAGTGGCGTTAGGGGCGGGCGCCCAGGCCGCTCACCTGGTCGACTGGGCCGATGACATCGACCCGGCGTGGTTGGGAGGCGTCACCACGGTCGGTGTCACCTCCGGCGCGTCGGTGCCCGAGGTGCTGGTGCGCGGTGTGCTGGAGCGGCTCGCCGAGTGCGGCTACGGCGTGGTGCAACCGGTGACGACGGCCCAGGAGACCCTGGTGTTCGCGTTGCCCCGCGAGATTCGCGTGCCTCGCTGAGCTAGCGGTCGTACTCCCAGGATTCCGCCGGCGGGCGGCCCCGGGAACGGCCCGGTGCCCGCGAGCGACTCGGCCGCTCGGCCCCGGTCTCGTCCAACGGGGCTTCCCCGCGATAGCGGACCCGGGAGATGGGATGGTGCGTCGGGTCGGCGCCGTTGGTGCCCCTCGCGCCCGCCCGACGGCGACCAGGCTCGAACCCCTCGTGCGGCTCGTAGGGCGCGTAGCGATCGAACTGCTCGGGCGTCCCGGGCGGTTGGTACGTGTCGAAGCCGTCGAAGCGGCTGCCGCGCGGAGCCGGCCGCTCGTAGGGACTGCGCCGGGTGCGCGGCTCCCGACGGGGTTGGCCACGCTCGGGTTCGCCCTGCGGCCTGGGGCGACGCGGCCGGCGCGGCGGGTCGGCAGGGTCGAAGTCGCGGGGACCCGCCTGGCTCGCCCGACCCGGGCGTCGGGGACGCCCGGGTTCCTGCGGATCCTCCGGCGACGGCGGGACTCGCGTCCTGGTGGAGCGGGTGCCCGCTCGATCGCTGCGCGCGCTTTGGCGGGTGTTCACCCGGCGTCGAGCCGAGCGCGCGCGCCGCGCTTCGGAAGAGGTCGCCTCGTCCGCGTCGCGCTCCTCGGGATCGCGCCGCACGGCCGACTGCAGCTTGGCGACGATGCCGCTGACGAAGGACTTCACCTCGCCGGCTTTTGCGGTGTCGCCGGCTTCCTCGGCGGTGGTCACCGCGATCGTCCGGTGGGACATCCCGAGATACCACCTGATCAGCCCGATCAGCAGCACGCCGCCCGCGGTGCCCAGCATCAGCGGGAAGCGCTCGATCAGCGGGTAGCCGCAGTTGATCAGGAGGTCTTTGAGGTGGCCCACTTTGCCTCCGTGGAACAGCCAATAGCCACCCGGCACCGCACAGAAAAGGATCAACGGCGGCTGAATGACCGCGGTGAACACGCCCTCCTGGCGCACGGCCAGCACC
>Ga0116219_10004833_pt1 | contig 10000 bp, 7 predicted proteins | sample Sb_taG_4_FD_91019 | JGI IMG/M metagenome (GOLD analysis project Ga0116219, IMG submission 91019) | Peat soil microbial communities from Weissenstadt, Germany - Sb_50d_6_BS metaG | ecosystem: Environmental > Terrestrial > Soil > Wetlands > Peat | place: Germany: Weissenstadt | collected 2010-09-21
GGGCAGAATTTCGCGAAAGCCTTCGAGATCCGCTACCTCGACCAGGCCGGCGCGCTTCAGTATTGTTGGACGACCTCGTGGGGGCTTTCCACGCGGTTCATCGGCGCCATCATCATGGTGCATGGCGACGATCAAGGCCTGATTCTGCCGCCGAGGCTCGCGCCCTATCAAGTGGTGATTGTGCCCATCTTCAAGTCAGATGAAGAGAAGGCGCTGGTGTTCGAGGCCGCAAAAAAAATCCGCGACCAACTGGTGAAGGCAAGCATCCGCGTGAAAGTGGATGAGCGCGAGGGGCAAAGCCCCGGCTTCAAGTTCAATGACTGGGAAATGCGCGGCGTGCCGCTGCGCATGGAAATCGGGCCGAAGGATGTGGCCAAAGGCAGCGTGGTGCTGGCGCGCCGCGATCGGCCGGGCAAGGAAGGGAAGAGCTTCGTATCCCAGGAGGGGATTGCGGAATCGGTCGAGCAGCAACTCGGCGCGATTCAGAAGGCGCTCTTCGAGCGCGCGCTGGCATTCCGCAACATGCATACCTTTGAGCCGAAGAATCTCGAAGAGTTCCGTGTGGTAGTCGAGCAGGGATTTGCGCGTTCCTACTGGTGCGGCGACGCCAAGTGCGAAGAGCAAATTAAGGAAAAGACCAAGGCCACTCTGCGATGTATCCCCATGGAGCAGCCCGGTGTAGCAGGGGTCTGCATCCACTGCGGAAAACCGGCAAACGAACTCGCCATCTTCGGGAAGGCTTACTAGGGCATTCGCCGGCTACGATTTAACAAGCAACTTATTTATTATCAATCTGTTGCGGAAAGTGACTGTGCCGAAACCGGGCGCGGACTCACTCTCGACACCCCTCCGGTCCGATGCTAGCATTTTAAGATATGGAACTTTTCCCATGCCCGAGTTCGCATGGAACGGGTGCGTTCCGGTCGGGAGGCAGGCGTCTCTTTTCTCGCGCGGTTCCCGGCGGCGGCGCTGAGGAGAAACGAAGCCGTGAGAAGGGCGCGGGAAACCTCAAGGCAATCATATGGACAATCATTTTGGTGGCGTTTGTTTATACAGCCGTGATGGTGATACCGGTTCTGATTAATGAATACGAATTTCAAGACAGCCTTCAGAACATCGCGCGGTATGCCAGCGTCAATCGCAAGAATAATGAACAGGTCAAGCAGGCTGTATTGGAAGAGGCGCAGAAAGAGGATTTGCCGGTGCAAGCCGCAGACGTAAAGGTGGAAGGGAGCGCGGGAAACGTCCACATCAACGTCGATTATTCCGTTACCGTGGACCTGAAAGTTTATCAGTGGACGCTGAACTTCCACCCGGATGCAACCAACCTCTCACTGTTTTAGCGAGCAAGGAAGAGTGGGGTTCTCGCTCGTGCTGAGCCCCAGCCAGTAGTCACCGAGGCGCGACCCCTGCCGGCGATGATTCCCCACTCGTTTGGCGAATTCGAAATCGATCGCTGTGGCGTGTAAACTTATTCCGGTGCGGCCCGAAGGCGCATCTAAGCAAATAGGGTACTGAGGGCTATAGAGGGTTTTTTCGCGGCGGAACGGAGAACTACCTTGCGTATTCGAATTGGCCGGGGTTTCTGGGGATCCCGGTTTGGGTTGGTCCTTCTTGGGACTTTCATTTTTCTTCTCCTTGGCGTAGCCGGCATTGGGACGTATTACTGGATTTCCTTTGGCCGGATGATCGATCTGCGTCTTTCCGGGCATATTCAGCAAACGACAGCCAAGATTTATGCCGCGCCTCAGCTGATCTATACGGGCGAATCGCTTAGCTTGGCGGATATGGCCAATCACCTGCAACGCGCGGGTTACAGCGAACTGGACATTTCAGGGACGCCGGGCCGCTACATTCTGCATGGCAACGAAATCGAAATCCGCCCGTCCAGCGAATCGTATTTTGGAACAAAAAACCGGCTGGTCGTGGATTTCAACGGCGCTCAAATCCAGAAGATCCGCTCCATGGATACTGGAGCCGCTGTTGATTCCGCCCAGGTTGAGCCGGAACTTTTGACGGCCTTGTTTGACAGTTCCCGCGAGAAGCGCCGCGCCATCAGCTACAACGATATTCCGAAGATTTTGCGCGATGCCGTGCTTTCCGTGGAAGACCGGCGCTTTTTCGAGCATCCGGGATTCGATCCCATCCGGATTCTGGGAGCGGCCTGGGCCGACTTGCGGCACGGGGCGCGCGTTCAAGGCGGCAGCACGATCTCCATGCAAGTGGCGCGCAGTTTCTTTTTCAGCACGGATCGGACCTTTCGGCGCAAGGTTGCCGAAACGGTCGTGGCCCTCGAACTCGAGCACCGCTTCAACAAACAGCAGATTTTCGAGCTCTACGCCAATGAAATTTATCTCGGGAACAGGGGCAGCTTCGCGATTCATGGATTTGGCGAGGCTTCTCTCGCGTACTTCAACAAGGATCTCCGCGAAGTGACGCTGCCGGAAGCCGCGTTTCTCGCCGGGATTATCCACGCGCCGAATCGCTACTCGACCTCCGAACGGCGGCCCGACCGCGCGATCGAGGCGCGGGACCGCGCACTTCTGGCGATGACCGAGAATGGGGCGATTACGCCCGTGCAGGCGCTCGGCGCCAAGAAAACCCCGTTGCAAATCGTGGCCGGCGGGCTCGAAGGCAGCACGGCGCCGTATTTCGTGGACATGGTGAAAGACCACCTGCTCGACCAGTTTTCCGAATCGGATCTTCTCTCGCAGAGTTTCCGTGTTTATACGACGCTCGATCCGGAGCTGCAACGCGTCGCCAGTGACGCAGTGGATCTGGGAGCAAAGAGCATCGACACCCAGCTTGCGAAACGTTACGCGCGGTGGAAAAAAGAAGGGCAGCCGGCGCCGCAGGCTCAGATCGCGATGGTGGTTCTGGACCCGCACTCCGGCGAAATCAAGGCGCTGATCGGCGGGCGCGATTACGGCGAAAGCCAGCTCAACCACATTCTCGCGCGGCGACAGCCCGGCTCCGCGTTCAAACCGTTCGTGTATGCTGCGGCTTTTGAAGGCGCGGTCGACGGGGTGAAGCCCATCGTGACTCCCGCGACGACGGTGATGGACGAGCCGACCACTTTCGATTTTGACGGCAAGGAATATACGCCCAACAACTACGGCGAAAAATTCCACGGCCAGGTCACGCTCCGGGAAGCGCTGACGTTTTCGCTGAATGTCGCGACCGTGAAAGTTGCCGAGCTGGTGGGCTACACGCGCGTCACGGACATGGCGCATCAATTCGGGCTCGATCCATCGATTCAGCCGACGCCATCGGTGGCGCTCGGGGCGTATGAAATGACGCCGCTCGAAGTTGCCACGGGGTACACGATTCTGGCCAATGAAGGCGTGCGCACCGAGCCGATGTTCATCCGCAACGTGGTGAACGCCGATGGAGAATCGCTGGAACAAAACTCGATCCGGTCGAGGAGGGCGCTCGATCCACGCGTTGCTTATCTCGTGACCAGCATGCTCGAAGACGTCATCGACCATGGCACCGGCGCAACCGTTCGCGCGCGCGGATTCACCGCGCCCGCGGCGGGGAAAACCGGCACTTCACGCGACGGATGGTTTGCCGGCTACACCTCGAATCTGCTGGCCATCGTGTGGGTGGGATTTGACGACAACCGCGACCTCGGCCTTTCCGGCGCGAATGCTCCGGCGCCGATCTGGGCGGATTTCATGAAGCGCGCGGTGACGTTGCCCGCGTATCGCGATGTGAAACCGTTCGATATGCCGGAAGGGGTCACGAAAGTCACGATTGACCCGGAGTCTTTGGCGCTCGCGACACCGGAATGTCCGGTCACGCGCGAGGAAGTCTACATCCACGGCACGGAACCCACCGAGTTTTGCCCTTTGCATGGCGGGCACATGGCCAACGATTCTCCTCCGGGTTCCTGGCTATCGCATGTTTTTGGCGGAGACAAGGACAAGGGAACCGATTCCGCGAACCCGGCCGTGACCGGACCCACAAGCGTCCGTCCTCCCTCGCCGCCCGCCTCCGCCGATAGTCAACCGCCGGAGGATGAGAACAAAAAAGGCGTCTTGCGGCGGATTTTTGGTATCTTTGGAGGCAAGAAAGACGCCGACAAGCCACAGGCAGGTTCACAAGATCAGCAACATTGATTCGGCGTCTTTCGGAGGGGTTCGCCATGAACATGAAATGGAAAACTCCTGATTGGATTTTCCTGGGCCTGTTTCTGTTTGCCGCAATACTTCCTTTGGGCGCGCAACAGCCCGCCCCCGCTGCGCTCAGCCCCAAACAAATGCAGGAGGAGCGCGCAAAAGTTCAAATGGCGGAAAAACGGTATGAGGCGGCCATTCAGTCGTATCAAGATTTATTGAAGGCCGATCCGAAGAACGCCATCTTCATGAACATGATTGGGATTGCGTATTTGGACCTGTCCAATTACGACCAGGCCAAAAAGTATTTTGCCCGCGCGGCCAAGGCCGACAAGAAATATTCGAGCGCCGTGAACAACCTGGGTATGGTTTATTACCACCAAAAGAATTTCGGCGGGGCCATCCGCCAATACCAGAAAGCGGTCGCTATCGATCCGAACCAGGCGGGGACTCATTCCAATCTTGGGTTTGCCTTCTACAATTCGAACAAGTACCCCGAAGCCGCGGCGGAATTTCAAAAGGCGCTCGAACTTGACCCGAACATATTCGAGCGCAATGACCGGGTGGGCACCATGGTGCAGGACCGCTCGGTTAGCAATCATGGCCTGTTTTTCTTCACGATGGCCAAGGTATATGCGCAGAAGGGCGACGCCGCGCACTGCGCCGAATACCTCCGCAAATCCCTGGACGAGGGTTACAAGGACGTCGGCAAAGCCGCGACGGACCCCGCATTTAAAGATGTCATCAACGACCCTGCCGTGCAGGAAGTGATGGCGCGCGTAGCCCCCGCGGAGCAGAAGGGATCCGCGACGCACCCCGGCGCGTAAGTTTTCCGACACACGCGACATGCGCGAACAAGCGCTGCGCGGCCTCTGTTACAATGTGACTGCGATGCCCCCGCGAATGTTTCGATCCGGGCTTTTCGTTCTGGGTGCGGCTCTTTGTGGAGCCGTGATGGCGGGCCGCGCTCGCCCCGCGCAATCCACGGGGGAGACTCGCCCTCCTTCCGCCGGACCCCACTCCGAAATACTTCTTGTCTTTCCTTTTGAAAACGCAAGCCGAATGGCCAATCTCGACTGGCTTGATGAAGGTTTATCCGAATTGACGGCGGAACGTCTCGAGGACCGGGGTGTCAACGTGCTTTCCCGGGAGGATCGGCTGGCGACGCTGGAACGAATAGGCTTGCCCGATTCCGCCCGTTTTTCACACGCCACGATCATAAAGATCGCGGGGGAAGCCGACGCCGACGCGGTGGTCTATGGACGCTTCCAATCCGACGGCAAGACGGCAACGCTGGAAGCCCGTGTGCTGCACCTGAATCCACCGTCACTTTCGCCGCCGCTCACGGAGACGAGCGGCATGCAAGAATTGCTCCGCGCGCACGCGCGCCTGACGTGGAAAATTATTTGCGCCATCGATCCGAAGCAATGCCCGCAGCAGGGCGCAACGAGGGACGAATCGAGTTTCTCCGACCCGCCGCAGTCGCTGCGTCTGGACGCGCTCGAAAATTTCGTGCGCGGACTTACCGGATCGCAAGACGAGGAACGTCTCCGCTTGCTGCGCGAAGCGGCGCGGCTGGAGCCCGCCTGGGACCGGCCGGCGTTTGAACTCGGCCAGATTTATTTCAAGAGGCGCGATTGCGACTCGGCGCTGGTGTGGTATTCGCGCGTGCCTCCCAATCGCCCGGACGGGCCCGTGGCAAGTTTCTCGACGGGAGTTTGCCATCTGGCGCGCAACGATGCCGGCCGCGCGGATGCCTCGTTTTCCGGATTGCTCGAACGCACGCGCAAACCCGGCGAGAAAGATTCGCTTCCGGAGCTGCCGGAAATGCACAATAACCTGGGCGTGGCGCGCCTGCGGCTCGGGAAATGGAATGAGGCGGGGACGGAATTCGATCGTGCATCCGCGCTCGATCCCGAAGAAGCCGATTACTTGATCAACATCGCCATTGTGAAAATTATTGGAAAGCAGGCGTCCGCCGCGGTCGCTCCGCTGGAACACGCGAGGAAAATTGTTCCCGACGACAAGGGAGCGAAAGCGCTGCTCATTGCAACATTGGAATCGCTTGGACGAAACCCGGAAGCGGCGGCGATTCGCGCCGAGTCTACGGATAGCGCCGACAAGACGCCGCAGCCGAACCTCCAGGATGGCAATGGGCTTGCGCGGCTGGCGCGCGTGTCCAGAACTTTGGATCGCACGCTTCTGCGCCCTGGGGGCGAAGCTCCGGAAGGGCAGCCGGCGGCAGGGAAGGGACCTCGCAAAATCGACAGCAGGGGAGAGCATCCTTGAAGAAGTCTGGCAATCGCCGCGCGGTGATGATTTCTCCGGCGAGCTATGCCTGGATGTTGGCGATGGCAACGCTTGCGATGGCTCTGACCGGCGCGTTCACTTTGCGAGCGCAGGGGCAAGAAACAAAAATTTCTCCGGCGCCGGGAGCTCCGCCGCAAGTGCTCGAAATTCGCATCGGCGACGAAATTGAGCCGGTGATGGCGGAGTACGTCGTTGGGGGCATCGAGGAAGCTGCCCGGACCCACGCGAGCCTCATCCTGATCACGATGGACACTCCCGGAGGGCTCTCGACCTCCATGGAGGACATCATCCACCACATATTGGACTCGCCCGTGCCGGTGGCGATTTTCATTTCGCCCGTCGGATCGCGCGGCGCTTCCGCGGGATTTTTTATTTTGCTCTCGGCGGACATCGCGGCCATGTCTCCGGGAACGCACACCGGCGCGGCCTCCCCGCTTCTTGCTATTGGAGGAGTTCCGCTGCAGGTGGATGAGACGCTGAAGAAAAAAATATTGAATGACGCCACGGCGTTCCTGCGCAGCTACTCGGCGAAACGCGGACGAAATGTAGAGCTTGCGGAATCGGCCGTGGTTGACGGCAAGGCCTGGACGGAAACGGAAGCGCTCGACGGCAAGCTGATCGATCTGATTGCGAACTCTCCGGAAGATCTGTTGTCAAAATTGGATGGGCGCACGGTCAAGCGATTTGACGGTTCGACGGTCCAGCTTGCTTTGCGCAATTCGCAGAGCGTTGCGTTCTCCATGTCGTTCCGCCAGCGATTTCTTTCGCGGATCGTGCAGCCCGACGCGTTTTTCATTTTGCTGATCGTGGGAGTGCTGGGACTTTACACTGAATTCACGCACCCCGGAATGGTTGCGCCGGGGGTGATCGGCGGGATCGCTTTGGTGCTGGCGCTGTATGCGATGCAGATTTTGCCGGTGGCTCCCGCGGGCATTGTTTTGATTTTATTGGCGCTGGGGTTATTCATTCTGGAGGCGAAGTACACCAGCCACGGCGTGCTGGCGATCGGCGGCATTGTGGCCATGCTGCTGGGCGCGTTGATGCTGGTGCGTTCGCCGCTGACGCATGCGGGGGTGAGCCTGGGCGTTGCGTTCGGAGTGACGCTGCCGTTTGCGCTGCTCACGATTCTGCTGATGCGTCTCGTGCTGCACTCGCGTTCGTGGAAGCCGTCGACGGGCCGCGAGCAACTGGTGGGCTCGCCGGGAGAAGTGACCGAGCCGCTCGTGCGGCATGCGGACGGCGAGTTTTTCCAGGGAATGGTGCGTCTGCACGGCGAATTGTGGCGCGCCGTGTCACGGGAAGAAATTCCGGCCGGCGCGCATGTGCAGGTCACGCGCATTGAGGGGCTGACTCTGCACGTGGTTCTTCCCGGCCATCATGCGACGAACGCGTGAACGGCGGCTTCAGATAGAGTACGATACGCACGGCACGCAAGAGTGGCACAGGCTTCAGCCTGTGGGGGTTCGACCTAGCGAGGACCAAACCCCACAGGCTGAAGCCTGCGCCACCGGTCAGCGAAATTACTGAGCCAGGGAATTCTTGGGGGCGCGAAAATGGATTTCTCACTGTACGGGCTCATGATCGCGGTGTTCATCTTCCTGATCTGGTTCTGGAATTCACTGTATGTGATCAAGGAATGGGAGCGCGGTGTGGTGCTGCGCCTCGGGCGGATGCAGCCGGACGCGAAGGGCGCGGGATTGCGGCTCGTCTTCTGGCCGATCGAGACGCTGTATCGGATTTCGCTGCGAATCGAGACGCTGGACGTGCCTTCGCAGGACATCATCACGCGCGACAACGTATCCGTGAAGGTGAACGCGGTCGCCTATTTCCGCGTGGTGGACGCGAATCTCGCGCTGTCCCAGGTGCAGAATTATCTGTACGCGACGTCGCAGAAGGCGCAAACCACTCTGCGCAGCATCGTCGGGCAATTTGAACTTGACGAGATCCTCGCCGAGCGCGAAAAAGTAAATAGCAAACTGCAGGTGATCCTTGACCAGGATACCGAGCCCTGGGGTATTAAGGTAACGAAGGTAGAAGTCAAGCAGGTCGATATCCCGGAGCAGATGCAGCGCGCCATCGGCCGGCAAGCGGAGGCGGAACGCGAGCGGCGCGCCAAGGTCATTCACGCGGAGGGTGAAGCGCAGGCGTCGGCGAAGCTGGCCGAGGCCGCGAAAGTGCTCGAAACGCAGCCCGCCGCGATTCAACTCCGTTACTTGCAGACGCTGACCGAAATCGGCGTCGAAAAAAATACCACGATCGTGTTCCCGCTCCCGATTGATATCATCAATGAGTGGGTCAAGGTACTCGGTTCAAAAACGTAGATGGCATCCAAAGAGAGAAAAAGCGGCGGCGATTTCGTGCTGGAAAGCAGGCACCTGGTCGGACTGTTTCTGCTGCTCGTCGTCATTTTTGGAGTCGTCTTCACGCTTGGCTATTTGCTGGGACGGAGCCAGTACGATACCAAAGTTCGCGCCGCCGCCGGCGTGCCGATGGGATTCGATGCGCCAGCCGGTCCTCCAGCAGCGAAATCCAAGAACCGGACGGAGTCCGAGGACGCGCAAGTTCCTAAGAAAAATTCCGACTGGGATTTCTATCACTCCGCCGATCCGCAAGCGGCCGCGGATCACTTGCAGCCGTCTGCGAAATCCGTGAACGTCTCGGCGCCGCCCGTAGCTGCGCCCAAGCCGGCTGCTGCTCCCTCGAAGCCTGCAAAATCGGCCAAACCATCGAGTGGCACGGACGGCCCGCTGATTCCAAAAGGCTCGATCATGCTTCAGGTCGCGGCCGTACTCCACCAGGATGACGCGCTGGCGCTCGCGCAAGCCTTGCAGCAGAAAAAATTCCCCGCGTTCGTCATCCCGCCCGGCGCCGACAAGTTATTTCGCGTTCAGGTCGGACCGTATCCGGATAACCAGTCCGCGACAATTGCGCGACAGCAACTCGAAGCCAAAGGGTTCAAGTCCATCATCAAGCGCTGAAATTTTTCCCAGTTGAATTTGGAAGTTCGACTTCGGCAGCCGGCAAGGTTCCTAAGGAAGGGTTGATCAGGAGTTAGGCATAAGTTTTTCTCCGGCACCTCAGTAAGAAAACCCTCTTGGCATATACAACGCCTTAGCTTTCCTTGAGCTGCTCCCGATTTCGCGCTTGTTATCGGCTCGCCTGTTGCGTTCCGCCCTTTCCTAACATAGGCTAGCCGGCATCTCCCTGTAGAAGCGGTTGGAATTCCGGCCCGGCGTTGGAGAGAAAAGGAGGAACGTCCATGCGTGGAAGAAACGGTAGCCTGTGTTTGACGGCGTCGCTGTGCTGCGCTGTCGGCATTTGCGTAGCGACGAGTCTGCTCATTTCATGGGCCGCGCCCGCTGCGGCGCCGCAAGATCGTGTGAATGCCGCTTATGCGGCGATGGGCGGGGACAAGTTGAAGACCCTCAGTCTGAAAGCCAGCCTGGAGCAATTCGATCCAGGCGAATCGTATTCCCTCTCCGACCCTACCAAGCCGGACACGGGCGTGTCGGACCTGGTCGAGAGCCGCGATCTCGTGCGCGGGTTCACGCGCAACGAATGGGTTCGCCCCA
>Ga0116219_10004836_pt1 | contig 9996 bp, 5 predicted proteins | sample Sb_taG_4_FD_91019 | JGI IMG/M metagenome (GOLD analysis project Ga0116219, IMG submission 91019) | Peat soil microbial communities from Weissenstadt, Germany - Sb_50d_6_BS metaG | ecosystem: Environmental > Terrestrial > Soil > Wetlands > Peat | place: Germany: Weissenstadt | collected 2010-09-21
CGTCCGCTGGATCAGCGCGGTCGAGCGCGGGCTGGTCGTCGAAGCCGACTACGACCAGCTGTTCCGCATCCTGCTCAACCTGGCGCGCAACGCGGTGCAGGCCATGGAGAGCCGCGCCGCGCGCGATCCCGGCCGCGACCAGATCCGCATCACCGGCCGCCGCGAAGGCGCCGTGGTGGTGATCGAAGTCTCCGACACCGGGCCGGGTTTTTCCGATAAAGCGCGCGACCATCTGTTCGAGGCGTTCCAGGGCTCGACCCGCGCCGGCGGCACCGGGCTCGGGCTGGCGATCGCCGCCGAGCTGGTGCGCGCCCATGGCGGCGAGATCCGCCTGGTCGAAGGCACCATCGGCGCGACGTTCCGGCTCACCATCCCCGACCGCGCCGTCGAATTGAGCGCGCACCGCGGCGCCCGCGCGCTGGGCTGAGGAAAACCGCTAAGGACCATCGACCATGCTCGCGACGCGAATTATCGGCTGGCTCAGCTTCTTTTTTATCGTCGGATTTCTCATCTACGGATTTCGCCAGGGCTTGCGCGCCAAGGCCGCGGCCAAGAAAAAACTCGCGCCGCCGGCCGGCCGTCCCGGCGGCGATTCCGGCGCGGACGGCGGCCGCTCGTCCTAACCCTGCCGGCCGGCGGCGGCCCCCGGCGCTTGCCAATAAGCGGCGAAGCCTATAGCTAAAACGCGCCGCGCCCGTAGCTCAGCTGGATAGAGCACCAGACTACGAATCTGGGGGTCAGGAGTTCGAATCTCTTCGGGCGCGCCAATTTAAGTGGCTACTGCGACGCGCCTTTCTTTCCGGCCATTGGCAGGCATTGACGTTTGCAAGTGGCCTGCAACGGTCTCGCGCGCCCCATGCTCGCTCACGAGCCTGGCTCGTCAGGGTTTGGCTCGGTTGAAGCTTGCCCGAATTCTTCCAGCATCTCCTTGGCTTGCGCGATTTCGATCTTGAGGATTGTCGCGACAGCGCTCGGAATGCCGGCTGCGCCGGTCGTCTTCCAGAGACGTGCGATGCTTCGCAAGACGATAGCCGCATGATGGCTATCCTCGAATTCGACGAGAATCTCCAGCGCCTTGTTGTAGGCGGCTGCGGCTTCCTCAAAATTGCGCTGCTCCTCCGCCACCCTGCCCAATTGGTGATAGGTGCTGGCGGCGGCGTGGCGATCGTTGAAGGCAAGCTTGATCTCCAGCGCCTTCTTGTAGGCGGTCTCGGCTTCCTCAAAATTACGCTGCTCCTGCGCCACCATGCCCAATTGGTGATAGGTGCCGGCTTGCTCGTAGCGATCGTTGAAGCTGATATAAATCTCCAGCGCCTTCTTGTAGGCGGCCTGAGCCTCATCGAACCGGTGCTGTTGCTGTGCCACCGTGCCCAGCTGGTGATAGACGTCGGCTTGCTCGTAGCGCTCGTTGAAGCTGACATAAATCTCTAGCGCCTTGTTGTAGGCAGCCTCGGCGTCGTCGAATCTGCCCTGCTCCTCTGCCACCCTGCCCAGCTGGTGATAGATGCTGGCGGCGGTGTAGCGGTCGTTGAAGGCGAGCTTGATCTCCAGTGCCTTCTTGTAGAAGGTCTCGGCTTCCTCAAAATTGCGCTGCTCCTGCGCCACCCTGCCCAATTGATGATAGGTGCTGGCCGCGGCGTTGCGATCGTTGAAGCTGACAAAAATCTCCAGCGCGTTCTTGTAGGCGGCCTCGGCTTCCTCAAAATTGCGCCGCTCCTGCGCCACCACGCCCAATTGGTGGAGAGTGCTGGCACGAAGGAGGCCAGCCGTTCGAGGCTCCATCTGCAGCCCGTCGAGGATCGTAAGAGCCTTCTCGTAGCTGGCCTGGGCCGCGTCAAGATCCCGCAGCAGCAGTTGGCGCGAGGCGATGTCGTCGATGACAGCAACGAATTCGGCGCCGCGTTGGCCTGTGAGGGCTTCAGGTGGCAGCTGCTCCAGCTTGCTCAGTACCAGTTCGCCCAATTCGCGGCCGCGGCGGTGGTCCTTCACATGATCGAGGTGACGAGAGAGCGCTCGGTAAGGACCCAATATCGAGGCCTGCTGATCGAGTGCAAAGCGCAGCGCTGTACCGAGATTGGCATACTCCAACTCTACCACGGCCTGACCCAGTTGACGCTCGTTCGGCTCGTTGGATTCTTGGAGGCCGAAAAGGGCCTGAGCCAAACCGTCATAGTGCTTGCGGAAGGCCCGCTCGATGGCTTCGCGACTCTCATTCTGATCGGCTGCAGCGAGACGGCCGGTCAGAAACCAGCTCAGCGCCGGCTGCGGGTGAAGCAGATTTTTGATCTGGGCGTCGGGTTGGAGCAGACCAAGACCGCGGGCACGCTCGAGCACGTCGCCGAGCCGGTCAAGGGGTAGGCCTGCGAGAACCGGCTCTTCGGCCAGTGCTTCACGATAGTTCTTGACGAACTCCGTGTTGATGACACCCGAGAAGGGCGCGAAGCAGGCTAGCAGCGCTTGTTCATTGGGATCGAGATGGCCGTGGCTGTACTCGATGCAGGCCATCAGGCTCCGCGTCCTGGCCAATGCCGGATCGGAGCCCGGAGCGTCGTCGGCCTCCGCTAGGCCTTGGCGCAGCTCATCGAGCACCACGGCGGCCGTCTTGGTTGCCAGATGTGGCAGCACGACTTGCAGGGCCAATGGGTAGCCGGCGAGCAACGCCATCAGTTCCTTGAGCGCGCTCTCCTGACATCGAGCCTGTGCACCGGCACGCTGCAGCACGGCGTCGGCAAGATCGGAAGCCGCTTCCGGATCAAGGCCCTGCAACTGATAAACGGTGTCGGCGAACGTGTCTTTGGACAACCACGTCTCGTCGCCACGCGAGCCCAGCAGCACCAGCGTCTGCCCGCCCGCGAGCGCCGCCAGGAAGCTGCGCAACTGCTCGCGCTCACTTTCATCGAGGCTGTGCGGGATCGCCAAAGGCGCTGCCGTCACGCTCTCCAGATTGTCGAGAATAAGCAGCCGGCGTTTGCCGCGCAGTGCTGCCGCCACCGCCTGCTGCTGTGCCGCCTCGTTCATCGTGTCGAACGCCTTGACCGTGTCGGCGGGCAGCACCTTCGATGCCAGCGCTCGCATGATCCGCGCTCGCGTCCAGGCTCGTTCGTCCCAGCCAAAATAGAAGCTCTGCTCGGTAAGTCCGGTCAGCTCCCACCAGTGCGCAAGGTGCTTCAAAAGAGTGGTCTTGCCGCTGCCCCCCATGCCCTCGACCAGCAACAGGTTGCGCCGCATCAGCAGCGCCGTCTCGATCCGCAGAGCATCGAGATCGCGTCCGAAGAAGCCGTATTCCGTCACAGGTTCCGGCGCGCGCTCGGCTTCCTGCGAATACCAGCGCGCAGCCTCGCCGGCAGTGAAATCACGAAACGCCAACCGCGGCTCGCGGTTCTGATAGGCCACTGGCAGCAGCCAGTCCTCGAGCTCGATCGTCTCGTTGAAGGCGGCGCGCCGTGCCTTGTCGGCCGCAAGCGCGCGCCGCCCGGCCAGCACCGCCGAATCCAACGACCGACCCGCAAACAGATCGCCATAGAGAGCCGGGATCAGCCGCTCGGCCGCACTCACCGTCACCGACCACGCCATACCCAGCGCGCTCTGCGTCCCAGCCTCGAGCAGCCGCGCCGCAAGGCTGCTTTCCTCCGCTCCCACCTGCCTGCCGGACTGGCAAGCATTGAGGATGGCGATCGGAATCTTGTGCTTGAGCAGCAGCGCCGCCAACTCGCTGGCTTCGCCCAGTCCTGAAGTATCGCCGGCTGCAGGCTGGAAACTCAGAAACGCCTTGACGCCCTCATAGCGGGCGATCTCGCCGCGGCCCCAACGGCCCCGCAAGGTCAATCGATCTTGTCGCTCTGAGGTATCCTGTAGCTTCACAAATTCTTCGTAGTTCAGCAGCCCGCCATGCAGATCGAAATGGATCGCATGGTAGTATCCGGCGCCGCGATCTCGCGTGGCCGCTTCCAACCGTTCGACCAGCGCCTGCCACGTTCCTGGTCGCACAAAATCCACATCGACCCGCAATTGCGCTTGGCGTAATGCGGCAACCAGCGGTCGCGTGATGGTGCGATAGCCAACGTCATAGGCCTCGCCGGGACGCGCGGTCAGGACCAATAAATTGAGGGTTGGCGAATTCGTCGAAACCGCCTCAAGTGGCGGGGCGGCCGCCGTGCGCCGCCGCACGATCGGAACGTCGAGCGCGAACGGACGCGGCAGCTTTGGATCCTTGAGCGCCTCCCAGTGCAATCCCTGGAATGCCGGCGATCCAATCACCGCGATGGCGAACCGATCCGGATAAGCTCGCCGCTTCAGGTCGCCATAGGCTTCACGCGCCTCGGCGCTTGCCACCAGTTGGCTGAACAATGCCTCGCCGTAAGGCGTGATGCTCTTCCCCGCCTCGCGGGCTCGCACCCTATCGGTGAACGGAAACCGCAGATATTGCTCGAAGTACCAGTCGAATTCCCGCAACTGCTCGGCCTTAAACGGCGAAGCGACCGTAACCGGATAATCATAGCCGTCGATCCGCAGCACGGCTCCGGTCGGCCGGCCAACGTCCTCACGAACCTCAATAAGCTCCATCGGAAATCCGCGCGCAGGCAGCTGCGTATCCGATCTTGGCCCGAAAATTATCTCCAATGCAACCCTTAAGGGTAAGAGCGATTGGGCGACCTCTGCTTTGGGGGTGCTGGGCTAACTGATGGCGCTAGAATTCAGATCAGCCCAGTGTACCTAACGACGTGACGTGGCCGGGGGAATTCAAAGGAGGAGCTATTCTGTTATGCTTAAGGGCAACGCGATGAAGGCCGGAGATAGGCCGTGAGCAGCACCGAATCGACCTCGCAAGCCCCGCCACCGGCGTCACCGCCCGCCACGCCGCCCGCCACGCACCGCCTGAGCTTCTGGCTCAAGGAACTCCCCTTCGCCCTGGTGTTGATCCTCACCACGCTCGGCGTTGCCTATACGAGTTTTTCCAAGCAGCCGATCGTCGGCTTTTGGGAGCTGTTGGCGCCGCTGATCGCGCTGGTCTGTGTCGGCTCCGGATGGCCGAGCGCCGCCGACCGTACGGCGCGGCTGATATTGATCGGCTCGCAGGCGCTGCATTGGCTCGCTTTCATCGTGGTGATGAACCTGCTGTTGCTGCCGAGCGTGCAGCGGAATTTCACCGCCAATTCGACCGCCATCGCGGTCTTCACGCTTCTAGCGCTTGGCACCTTCACCGCGGGCCTGCAGGTGTTTTCCTGGCAAGTGTGCATTCTCGGCCTGGTCATGGCCTTGTCGGTTCCGGCCGTTGCCTGGATCCAAAATTCGGCGCTGATCGTCGCCGTGATCTTCGCCATGATGCTGGCCGTCGGTGTCGTGGTGTGGTGGCATTGGCGCAAAAGCGCGCGCGCCGATCGCGGCTGAAGGCGCCAGCCGCAAAAATTTGCTCACCGCGCATCGGTGGGCGGCTTCGGGCTCCTGACAAACGCGGCCGCTTCGCGCATGACGTCCACATTGCTCTTGAGCCCCGCGAAGGCGGCAAGTCTTCGGGTGTGCTGCAGCGGCGAATGGATCAGTTCGGCATAGCGCACGATCGTCGTCGGGAAGCTGTGATTGATCAGCGCGTCGAACATGTGGGAATAGATGATCCCGGCGGCCTTGGCGCCGTATTGGGCGCCCCACTTGCGCCGGCGGCGGCTTAATTCGATCTCGCGCACCGGCCGCACCAGATAGATCAGCCGCGTCGCGAAAGCCGCGCAGATCTGCGGGATGATCAGCGCGGCCAGCGGATGTTTCAGGAAAATCGGGATCGCCGCGTTGTCGTCGTAGGGACCAAGCTCCTGATTGGCGATGCGGGCACGAAATCGCTCCAGCGCCGTTTTGATGTCGGCTCCCGGCAATAGCGTAGTGGTCTCTTCCGAGGCCAGCGTCAGGATCAAATCGCGAAACGCAACCAACTCGTGGCTGTCGGGCGTGAGTTCGTCGGTCGGCCGGTAATACGGGCCGAAACCGATGGCGCCGAGCCGCGCCAGCAGTCCGGCGACCGCGGTCGTGCCGCTGCCGAACGGTCCGCAAACCAGAATTAATTTCATCCCGGCTCCATGAACGACCGCGGCAGCGTATCATGCCCGGTAATATTCCGAACCAGAATGGCCGCGATAGCCTGAATTAATGAGCCGGCCGGCAATCCAGCCCGCCCGCTGCAGATTGCGGAAATCGGATACAGTAATATGTCCAATAATCGCAGGTCGGAGGACACCACATGAAATTCGGCGTCGGCCAGCCCGTGCGGCGTTACGAGGATTTGCGGCTCATCACCGGGCGCGGCCGCTACACCGACGACGTCGTGCTGCCGCGGATGACGCAGGCTTTCGTGCTGCGCTCGCCGGTGGCGCATGCCACGATCAAGCGCATCGATGCCGCGGCGGCGCGGCGCATGCCGGGCGTGTTGTTCGTCACAACGGGAGAGGATGTGCGCGCCGACGGTCTCGGCGACGTGCCCTGCACGGTGCCGCTCATGAGTCGCGACGGCAGGCCGCGGCACGATACGCCGCGCCCGGTGCTGGCGCAGGGCAAGGTGCGCCATGTCGGCCAGCCGGTGGCGCTGGTCGTCGCCGAGACTTTGGCGGCGGCGCGCGATGCCGCGGAGGCGATCGAGGTCGACTACGACACGCTGCCGGCGGTCACCGATGCGAAAGATGCTATCGCGCCCGGCGCGGCACAGTTGTTCGAGCATATTCCTAACAACATCGTGTTCGACTGGGACAACGACGCCGGCGACGCCAGGGCGACGGACGCAGCGTTCGCCAAGGCGGCGCGCGTCGTCGCACTCGACCTCGTCAACAACCGGGTCGTGGTCAATTCCATGGAGCCGCGCAACGCCATCGGCGACTACGATCCGGCAAGCGGCCGCTCGACGCTCTACACCGCGACCCAAGGCGCGCATTTCGTGCGCGATCCGCTCGCCGAAATCGTGCTCAAAATGCCGAAGGACAGACTGCGCCTGATCACGCCCAATGTCGGCGGCGGTTTCGGCATGAAGGCTTTCGTCTATCCCGAGCACGCGCTGGTGGTCTGGGCGAGCCGCAAGATCGCGCGGCCGGTGAAATGGCAGGAGGATCGCTCGGAAGGTTTCGTCTCCGACAATCAGGGCCGCGACCACGTCACGCGCGCCGAGCTGGCGCTCGATCGCAGGGGCCGCTTCCTCGGCCTGCGCGTCTCGATCCTCGCCAATATCGGCGCCTACCTGTCGCCGTTCGGCTGCTTCGTGCCGACGCGCTCGACCGATCTCGTTTCCGGCCTCTATGCGATCGGCGCGATCCACATCAACGTCAAAGGCGTCTGCACCAACACCGTGCCGGTCTGCGCCTATCGGGGCGCCGGGCGGCCGGAAGCCGCTTATCTGCTCGAGCGGCTGGTCGACGCCGCGGCGCGCGAGCTCGGCAAGAGCCCCGACGCCATCCGCCGTATCAATTTCGTGCCGCCGTCCGCCATGCCTTACACCTCGGCGACAAAGCTCATGCTCGATTCCGGCGAGTTCGAAAAGGTCATGGACCTGTGCATGGAAGCGGCGGAATGGCCGACATTCGCCAAGCGGCGCAAATTAAGCGAGCGCGCCGGCAAGCTGCGCGGCATCGGCATGGCGACCTATACCGAGCGCTGCGGCGGCGGCTTCCCCGAAACCGCGTCGATCGAGTTCAAGGACGACAAGGTCGAGCTGGTGATGGGCAACCAGGAATACGGCACCGGCCTCGTCACCGCCTACAGGCAAATTGTTTCCGGCCAGCTCGGCATCGATGCCGACCGCATCGACATTATCATGGGCGACACCGACCGCACGCCGTCAGGGCTCACCGGCGGCTCGCGCGCGCTCGCCGTCGCCGGCACCGCGCTCTACGAGGCCGGCAAGACCATCATCGACAAGGGCACGCAGCTCGCCGCGCACATGCTCGAAGTCTCGGCGCAGGACGTGATTTTCGCCGACGGCATTTTCAGCGCGCCCGGCACCGACCTGCGCCTCGATATTCTCGACGTGGCGAAAGCGGCGCGCGATCCGGCAAAACTGCCGGCCGGCATGGCGCCCGGGCTCGACACCACCCACGTCCGCGTGCCGCCGGCGCAGACTTTTCCCAACGGCTGCCACATCGTCGAAGTCGAGATCGATCCCGATAGCGGCGCCGCGACAATCGAACGCTACACCGTGGTCGACGATTTCGGCCGCATCATCAATCCGCTGCTGCTCGAGGGCCAGGTCCACGGCGGCATCGTCCAGGGCATCGGCCAGGCGCTGTTGGAGCACGCGGTCTACGACGGCGACAGCGGCCAACTGTTGTCCGGCTCGTTCATGGACTACGCCATGCCGCGCGCCGGCGATTTGCCGAATTTTGCGTTCTCGACCCACAACGTGCCGACGGCGTCGAATCCCCTCGGCGTCAAAGGTGCCGGCGAGGCCGGCGCCGTGGGCGCTCCGCCCGCGATCATCAACGCCATCGTCGACGCGCTCCACCGCCGCATCGGAGCGCGGCACATCGATATGCCGGCCACGCCGCGGCGGGTGTGGGAGCTGCTCAATCGCGAGCACTAGGGTGTAGCCTCATTCAGTGGATGCGATGCTGGGCGTTGCATCTCCCCGGCCGCACCACCTTTGCACGCGACGACCTGACTTCATCATGCCGGTGCAGCAGCCGGAATTTGCGGTATAAAGAGGCCATTGCCGGCAGGGTCGAATGCGGCGCGAGGCGCCGCATCTAGGGCGTTCGAGGAGCACATCATGGCGTTCAAGCTAAAGCGAAGGTCGTTTTTGCAACTGGCCGCGGGGGCTGCGGCCGGCGTATCGGCACCGTTTACGCGCGCTATCGCCGCCGGCAGCGATGCGGCGACTATCGGCTGGCCGAACGACGTGCCGTCGTGGGATCCCAATCAGCGCTTTACGCCGGACGCGCAGCCGATCTTCAAGGCGGTGTTCGATCAGCCGCTCGACCAGGACCCGCAGCTCAAGCTCATTCCGCATCTGATCAAGAGCTGGACCCTGGCGCCCGACGCCTTGAGCATGGCGGTCGAGCTGCGCGACGACGTCACCTTCCACAACGGCGACAAGATGACCACGGAGGATTTCCGCTACACGTTCCTCGAGCGCATCAAATCCGGCCTGAAACTCGACACCGCGAATTCCTGGAAGAAGGTCGACGACATCGTCATCGAATCGCCCGTCAAGGCGACCATGAAATTCAACGCGCCGGCGCCGACCGCGCCGCAATGGATGGCGTTCCTCGGCAGCTACATGGTGCCGAAGAAATATATCGAGTCGGGCGGCTACGATAATTTCTTGAAAAATCCCGTCGGCACCGGGCCGTACAAGCTTACCGAATACGAGCTGAACTCGCGCATCGTGCTGGAGCGCTACGACGGCTATTGGGGGCCGAAGCCGAAGATCGCGAGGATCACCATCGAGATCATCAAGGACCCTTCGGCGCGGGTGGCCGCGATCCAATCCGGCCAGACCGATTTCACCATCAACGTGCCGGTGCGCGAAGCCGAGCGGTTCCAGAAAGAGGCCGGCTTGGCCGCCGAGCTCGATCCGATCACGCGCGTGATTTTGATCCAGATGCGCGCCGATCTCGCCTTCGCCGACAAGAACGTACGGCTCGCCGCGCACCACGCCATCGACAAGGCGGCGCTGTCGAAAGCCTTCTACGCCGGCGCCGCGGTGCCGCTGTCGGTATTGGCGACGCCGGGCACGCCCGGCTATCTGACCGATTTTTCCTTCAAATACGATCCGGCGCTGGCCAAGGCGCTGTTGGCCAAATCGAATTTCTCCACCGCCAATCCGGTGAAGATCGGCTTTGCCACCACCAACGGCCAGTTTCCCAGCGACTACGACATCGCGCGCGCCATCGTGCAGATGTGGAAGCAGGTCGGCATCGAGGCCGATCTGCAGGTCATCGAATACGCCAAATATTTCGAGCTCAACCGCGGCAACAAATTGCCGGAGACGACGCTGTACAGCTGGGACAATGCCACCGGCGATCCGGA
>Ga0116219_10004838_pt1 | contig 9990 bp, 7 predicted proteins | sample Sb_taG_4_FD_91019 | JGI IMG/M metagenome (GOLD analysis project Ga0116219, IMG submission 91019) | Peat soil microbial communities from Weissenstadt, Germany - Sb_50d_6_BS metaG | ecosystem: Environmental > Terrestrial > Soil > Wetlands > Peat | place: Germany: Weissenstadt | collected 2010-09-21
CGAGATAGCGGCGGACCAGATCCGGGTGCTCTCTCACCGCCTCGCCGAACGAGCAGAAGACGATGCCCAATTCCGCGAGTTGGCCCTTGAACGTCGTGGCCACCGAGACGCTGTCGAACACCGCGTCGACCGCGACGTTTCTTGGCGCGACCCCGGCCAGCGCCTCGCGCTCGCGCATCGGGACGCCGAGCTTCTCGTACATCGCCAGCAATTCGGGATCGACCTCGTCGAGCGATTTCGGCGCATCGTCGGCCGATTTCGGCGCCGACCAGTAGGTCGCACCCTGATAGTCGATCGGCGCGACGTTAAGCTTTGCCCAATTCGGCGCCGCCATCTTCTCCCAGGCGCGAAACGCCTGGAGGCGCCAGTCGAGCAGCCATTCCGGCTCACCCTTCTTGGCCGAGATGAACCGCACCGTGTCCTCGTCGAGGCCGGGCGGGGCTGACTCAGTCTCGATCTCGGTGACGAAACCGTATTTGTAGCCTTCGTTGAGGGCAGGGATTTGGGTATCGAGGGGGGCGCTCATGCTCTCGCCTCAACCATGCGCCGGATGCTGCGGCACGCCGGCCGCCGGCAGAAAGGCGTAAGGCGAGATCATCTCGTCCAGCGTCACTGCCGAGAGCGCCTCGCCGACGGCGCGGTTGATCGCCGCCCAATGCGGCCGGGTCGGGCAATAACTGGTGTGAGCGCATTCGTCGACATGGACCGAGCACTGGGTGAGGCCGATATCGCCGTCGATCGCGGCAACGACCTCGGCGACCGAGATCGCCGCCGCCGGCCGCGCCAGCCGATAGCCACCGGCCGCGCCGCGCGTCGCGCTGACCACCCCGGCATGGGCTAACGCCTTCAGCAGCTTGGCGACGGTCGCCATCGGCAGCCGCGTCGCCGCGGCAACCGAGGCGGCGTTTTCTTGCCGGTCGGGCGCGAGCGCCAGATGGGTCGCGACGATGACGCCGTAATCGGCGAGTTTCGACAGAATGATCATAGTGGCCCAATTCGTACTGATTTGGTACGCAATACATCGTTGCTCGGGCCGCGCGGGTCAAGCCGAAAATCGATACCGATGCAGATGATTGCTGCGGCGCCGGGTCGCAGCCAAGACGTGCCCAGCCGGCGATCACGAGGGGGAGTGGCGCCGATCGGCGCGCCGGTTCTACGACGCCGGTTTCGGCGGAGGCGGTTTTGCTGGAGCGGAGGTCGCGGGAATAGGGCTCAGAGGGGTCACGCTTACCGGAATTGGGCTTGCGGAAACAGGGTTCGGCGGGATCAGGCTTATCGGATCGGAACTCGCGGCAGCGGAGATTGGCGGAGCCAGACTTGCCGTGCTTGGTCCTGGCGGCGCCGGGATTGCAGGTGGGGTCGGGGCAGGCGCCAGGCTGTCCGCGCTTGGCGTCGGCGGCGCTTGCGGCGGCGCGGGTTGGGCAGCGGGTGGCGGCAGCGTCTTTAGGATCTGGTCGACGATGTCACCGACCGGTTGAGCGGCGTGTGCCGAGACCGAGGCGAGTAAGCCCAACCCGGCGACAATGCTGAGAATTCGAACGGCCATCGCGAACCCTCCGCGACAATAATTCGAAGTCGATGCTATCGCCGCCGCCAGCGTGCGTATCCGAGGCCATTTAAGATCATGGAAAGCCTCATCTAAGCGAAACCGCCCGCAGCTCGCGGCGCGCAATAAGAAGCGAATCACCCGATCGGGCGCCTTTTGAGCGCCGCTTCGAGCTTGTTGAGCGGGATCGCCGCGACCATCTCCTTCGGGCGATCTCTACGAGGTCGCCCGAGCCAGAGCGCATCGAGATGAAGCTGCTTGTCGTCGAGGACGACCGCGAGACCGCCGCCTACCTGGTCAAGGGGCTGAGCGAAAAGGGCTATACGGTTGATCGGTCGGGCGATGGCCGCGAGGGCCTCTACCTCGCTAGCTCGGGGAGTTACGACGCGATCATCCTCGACCGCATGCTGCCTGGGATGGATGGGCTGGCGCTGTTGGGCGCCTTGCGCGCCGCCGAGATCGGCACACCATCACTGATCCTCTCGGCTTTGGGCAGCGTCGACGACCGGGTCAAAGGGCTTCGCGCTGGCGGCGACGACTATCTGGTGAAGCCCTTCGCGTTCAGCGAGCTGGTGGCGCGAATCGAGGCGCTGTTGCGCCGCGGCGGGGCGGCGGTGGCAACCACCAAACTGCGCGTTGCCGATCTCGAGCTTGATCTGCTCACGCGTTCGGTGAAGCGCGGCGAGACGGTGATCGACCTGTTGCCCCGCGAGTTCCAGCTGCTCGAATATTTGATGCGCAATGCCGGGCATGTCGTCACCCGCACGATGCTCTTGGAACATGTGTGGGATTACCATTTCGACCCGCAGACCAATGTCATCGACGTGCATGTGAGCCGGCTGAGACAAAAGATCGACCGTGGCTTCGAACGGCCGCTGCTGCATACCGTGCGCGGCGCCGGCTATAGCCTGCGCGCCTCGGACTAGGCGGCGATGCCGCGGCTCCTGTCCCAGATACACCGGCTGGTGCGAACGCATGCGTTTCGCCTGGCGACCCTGTACTTCGCGGTATTCGCGGTCTCGGTCCTGGGCGTGCTGGTTTTCATCTATTGGATGAGCGCCGATTTCGTCGAGCGTCAGACTCAGGCCACGCTCGACGCCGAGATCGCCGGGCTTGCCGAGCAATACGACCAACGTGGCCTCTCGGGTCTCCTCCAGATCGTCGCCGCGCGCAGCGCCGGCGATCGTGGCGACGGGATGCTCTACCTCGTCACCAATCCCGATGGGCATCCACTCGCCGGCAACATTGCGGGCTGGCCCGAGGGCAAGCCGGTGGCGCCGGGACCGCTCAGCTTCCGTGTCTCGGTGAAGATCAAGGACCACACCGAAATTCACCCGGCGCAGGGCGCGCTGTTGGTGATCCCGCAGGGCTACCGTCTGCTCGTCGCCCGCGACATCAGCGACGCGGCGCTGTTCCGCGAGCGGGTCAAGGCGGCTTTGCTGTGGGCCGGGCTGCTGGCGCTCTGCGCCGGTATCGGCGGCGGCGCGGTGATGGGCCGCAGCCTGTTGCGCCGGGTCGAGGAGGTCAACCGCACCGCCGAGCGGGTGATGGGCGGCAATCTCTCCGAGCGCGTGCCGTTGAGGGGCACCAGCGACGAGTTCGATCAGCTCGCCACCAACCTCAACAATATGCTCGACCAGATCGAGCGGCTGATGGCGGGAATACGCGAGGTCTCCGACAACATCGCGCACGATTTGCGCACGCCGCTGTCGCGGCTGCGCGCGCGGCTGGAATTGAGCCTCTTGGGCGCGCCCGACGCGGCGGCGCAGAGCGAGGCGGTGCGCGCCGCGATCGACGAAGCCGACCGGCTGCTGACGACGTTCAACGCGCTGCTCAACATCGCCGAGGCCGAGTCGGGCACCCGGCGCAACGCGGCCGAGCCGCTGGACCTGGCGCAGACGGCGCGCGCCGCCGCCGAGCTCTACGAGCCGGTCGCCGAGGAACAAGGCTGCGCGCTGAAGCTCGATGTCGAGCCTGGGATCATGATTCGCGGCGACCGCCATCTCTTATCACAGGCGGTCGCCAATTTGCTCGACAACGCGCTGAAATACGGCGGCGGGGAGGTAACGCTATCGGCCCATCAGCACGATGGCCGCGCCGCGCTCGAAGTGTCCGACAGCGGTCCCGGCATCCCGGAAGGCGAGCGGGAAGCGGTACTCGACCGCTTCGTCCGCCTTGAGCCGAGCCGCAGCACGCCGGGCAACGGGCTGGGCCTCAGCTTGGTGCGCGCCGTCGCGCGATTGCACAACGGCACCATCCAGCTTGGTGACAATCATCCAGGATTGACGGTGCGGCTCGAATTCGCCGCGCTTTAGGTCGCGTTACTCCGATTCGCGCGACAGGCGTACCCGCTCACCGGTCTCGACCAGCAGGTCGTGGAAGCGTTCGCGGTCGAGCCCGGCGCTCTGCAGCACCGGCTGCATCATCTCGTCGTCGAGCAGCTCATCGAGGCTCGGTTCATAGCGGCAGCATTCGCGGTCGGCCATGATCCCCTCCTACACATTCCGTTCTGTGCAGCATCATCGCCAAGCATGTCCGGAATGTGACCTGACACGGGAGATTTCGCGGCATTTTGTGCACCCCTTCGCCTTAATTTGCGCTTAATTGGGGGCTCGGGGCCGGCCGGCTCCTGCTCCTCCACCGTCGCTCGCCGAGGCCTTGTGATCGCCGCGCTCATCGTTCGCCTCGTCGATGCCGCCCGCCGCCGTCCCGTCGTGCACGTCGTCGCGGCGCTCATGCTGACACTCGCCGCCGGCTGGTACGCGGCCGGCCATCTATCCATCGACACCAATATCGAGAACCTGCTGCCAAGCGATCTGGCATGGCGTCAGAACGAGTTGGCGCTCGACCGCGCATTCCCGCAGAACGCAGACCTTCTGGCGGTCGTCATCGACGGGACCACCGGGGAGATTGCCGACGATGCGGCGCGGCTTCTTGCCGGCCGGCTCGGCGCCGAACCGACCTTCTTCAAGAGCGTACGGCGGCCCGACGGGGGACCGTTCTTCGATAAGAACGGGCTCTTGTTCCTGTCGGTTGACGAGCTTAACGCGCTGTCGCAGCAACTGGTCGCGGCGCAGCCGCTGCTCGGCAGCCTTGCCGCCGATCCGAGCCTTCGCGGCCTCTTCGACACCATCAAGCTCTTCACCGAGGGCGCGACGCGCGGCGATGTCTCGATCGACAAGCTCGACCCGACCCTCGCCAAACTCGCCGACATCGTCGATGGCGTCGTCGCCGGTAAGCCGGTCAGCCTGTCGTGGCAGGCCATGCTGTCTGGCGCCAAACCCGACCCGCGCGCATTGCGCAAATTCGTGCTGGTGCAGCCGGTGCTCGATTATCACTCGCTCGAACCGGGGGCAAAAGCGACCACCGAAGTCCAACGCGTCGCCGCAGAGCTCGGATTGACGCCGGAGAACGGCGTTCGGGTGCGCATCACCGGCTCGGTCGCGCTTGACGATGACCAGTTCGCGACCTTGCGCAAAGGCGCGCTGAGCTCGGCCCTCCTGTCGATTGGGTCGATGCTGGTAATCCTCTTCGCCGGGTTGCGCTCGCCGCGTCTGGTCATCGCCTGCGTCGTGACAGTCGCGTGCGGGCTGGTGCTGACCGGCGCCTTCGCCGCCTTGGCGATCGGCACTTTGAATGTGATCTCGGTGGCGTTCGGCGTGCTGTTCGTCGGCCTGGCGGTCGATTTCAGCATCCAGTTTTCGATCCGCTACCGCGACCAGCGGCACCAGACCGGCGCGCTCGACACCGCGCTCGCCGCCGCGGCGCGGACGATCGGCCCGTCATTGGCGCTCGCCGCCGCCGCGACCGCCATCGGCTTTTTGTCCTTCGTGCCGACCCCCTATGTCGGTGTGCGCGAGCTGGGCTGGATCGCCGGCATCGGCATGGGCATCGCGATCGCGCTCAACTTCACGCTGCTGCCGGCGCTGCTAACGCTGTTGCGGCCAAAGCCGGAAGCCGAGGCGGTCGGCTTTACCCGCGCCGCGCCGGTCGACCGCTTCTTGCGACAGCGCCGCCGCTGGGTCATCGCCGGCGCCGCGATTCTCGCCGCCGGCGCCCTCGCGCTGTTGCCACGGATCAGCTTTGACTCCGATCCGCTCGACCTCAAGAACCCGCATAGCGAGGCGATGCAGACGATCACCGACCTGATGAAGGACCCGCAGACGACGCCCTACACCGCCGAAATCCTGGCGTCGAGCCTCGACGCGGCGCAGGCGCTCGCCGACAAGCTCGAGCAATTGCCCGAGGTGTCGATGACGATCACCGCGGCGAGCTTCGTCCCGGCGCACCAGCCCGAAAAACTGGCGATACTCGCCGATCTGGGCCTGCTGCTCGGCCCAAGCCTGACGCCGGCGACGATCCTGCCGCCGCCGAACGACACAGAGACGATGGCCGCGCTCGCCGGTTGCGCCAAGGCGCTGGAGAAATTTGTCGCCGCGCATCCGGGCGACGCGCCGACTGCGCAGCTGGCGGCGGCGCTCGACGCGGCCGGCTCGCGCGGGCCAGCGATCATCCCCACCCTGCAGAAGGCGCTGCTATCGGGGCTGCTGCACCGGATCGAACTGCTCGGACAATTGATCCAGGCGAACGAGGTCGCGCTCACCGACCTGCCGGCGGAATTGCGCGCGAGCTGGATCGCTCCGGACGGCGCCGCGCGTGTCGAGGTGTTTCCCACGGGCGACGCCCACGACCCCACCGTCCTCAAGCTCTTTGTCGAATCAGTGCATAGCGCCTCCCCGCAAGCCACAGGCACGCCGGTCACCATCCTCGAGGCCGGGCGCCTCATCAGCTCGGCGTTTGTCGAGGCCGGCATCATCGCCGTGGCGGTGATCACCCTGCTCCTCACCGCGGTGCTGCGCCGCCCGCGCGACGTCGCCCTCGTGATCGCGCCACTGCTACTCGCCGCGCTCTTGACCATGGCGATTACCGTCATCGCCGGGATCAGGCTCAATTACGCCAACATTATCGCCCTGCCGCTGTTGCTCGGCATCGGCGTCGCCTTCGACATCTACTTCGTGATGAACTGGCGGGCTGGGCTCGCCGATCACCTACAATCGTCGACCGCACGCGCCGTCGTTTTCAGCGCGCTGACGACGATGTGCGCCTTCGGCAGCCTCGCGCTGTCGCCCGACCCGGGCGAAGCCGATATGGGCTTGCTGTTGACGATCTCGCTCGCCTGCACGGTGTTCTGCACGCTTTTCATCCTGCCGGCGCTGCTGGGGCCGCCGAGAACTTAGTTCGCCATCTCCCGATGGCGCAGGAACTGGAAGAATTCAACGCCTTCGCGCAGCCGGCGGCGCATCATCTCCGGGCTGCGGATCATCTCGCCGACCAGCGAGGCGATCTTCTTCCTGCGGAAATAGAATCGCTTATAGAAGGTCTCGACCGAATCGAAGATCTCGGTGTGGGTCAGGTGCTCGTAATGCAGCGGCGCGATCTGCACGCCATTGTCGTCGATCAGCTCGGCGTGCTCGGTATCGAGCCAGCCATTCTCCACCGCCTGGCGGTAGAGCTCGGTGCCGGGATAGGGCGCGGCCAGCGACACCTGGATCGTGTGCGGGTTGATGTCGGCGGCGAAGTTGATCGTCTCCTCGATCGTCTCGCGGCTTTCGCCGGGAAGACCGAGGATGAAGGTGCCGTGGATAGTGATGCCGAGCTCGTGGCAATCCTTGGTGAAACGGCGCGCCACGTCGACCCGCATGCCCTTCTTGATGTTGTAGAGGATCTGCTGGTTGCCGGTCTCGTAACCGACCAGCAGCAACCGCAGGCCGTTGTCGCGCAGCACCTCGAGCGTCGCGCGCGGCACGTTCGCCTTGGCGTTGCACGACCATGTCACTCCGAGCTTGCCGAGCTCCTTCGCGATCGCCTCGGCGCGCGGCAAATTATCGGTGAAGGTGTCGTCGTCGAAGAAGAACTCCTTTACCTGCGGGAAGTGCGCCTTCGCCTGGCGAATTTCCTCGATCACGTGCTCGACGCTGCGCACCCGGTAGCGGTGCCCGCCGACCGTCTGCGGCCACAGGCAGAAGGTGCAGCGCGACTTGCAGCCACGCCCAGTGTAGAGCGAGACGTAAGGGTGCTTAAGGTAGCCGATGAAATAGTCCTCGATCCTGAGGTCGCGCTTATAGACTTCGGTGACGAACGGCAGCTCGTCCATATTTTCGAGGATCGCCCGCTCGCGGTTGTGGACGATGTCGCCGGCGGGGTTGCGGTAGCTGAGGCCGTCGATATCGGCGAAGGCGCGACCGTTGGCCACCTCCTTGATCGTGAAGTCGAACTCCTCGCGGGCGACGAAATCGATGGCGCGCGATGCGGCGAGGCTCGCCTCCGGCTCGACCGCGACCTTGACGTCGCTGGCAAAGGACGGGGTCGAGGTGTGCATCACCGCGAGCTCGTAATCGCCCGCCTGACGGAGAACCGCGTCGAGCTGCAGCCGTGCCGGCGGCGCGTCGATCAGCTTCGACCCGGGCACCAGCGCGGCCGGCTGCGCCAGCCAAGTCGGGAACCAGAACGAGCGAATTTCGCGCTTGGCCTGGTAACGCGAGCCGGCGCCGCCATCAAACCCGTCGAAGGACGGCGGCTGCAGAAACAGGGTTTTCATCATTACTCGCCGTCTCTTTCGACAATGATTCGCCCGCCCGGCTCGATGCGGAACAACTGATCGCGCCACGACACGCTGCGGCCGAAGAAGCTGCCGACAAAGACCGCGAACGACAGCAGGTCGCGCAGCGGCAACAGCCACAATCCGGCCAATGGTAGGCGCAAGATACTTGCTGTCGCCCCGGCCGTCGCCCACCGGAACAGGCAGGAGATCGCGAGAAACACCAGCGAGGTCAAGCTCAATCCGCTAAAGATCGCGGCCAGCGCCGCGATCGCAACCGCGTGCGTCACCACCGAGCCGGCAAACCCGACGGGCGCCATCGCTCGCACCGTACGCGCCCAGCGCAACTCGTGACGCCATAGGCAGTCGAAGCTCTTCTCGCTGACCGAGGTTTCGACGATGTACGGGCTCAGCACCGTCGGCAGGCCCAATTCGCGGACCGCGGCGCCGATACGATGGTCATCGGCCAATTCGTCGCGCACCACCGCGAGCCCGCCGATTCGGTCGAGGACCTGACGCCGCAGCGCGATCGTCGCGCCAAAGCAACCACCGCCCGTTCCCAGCGCATCGCCCAACAGCGCGCTCGGCAGGAAACCGAAATTGATGTGGAGCGCGCCGAGCCGCGACCACAACCCTCCGGTCGGCAAACCGCGATAAAGGCAAGTCACCAGCCCGACATCAGGATCCTGGAGCGGCGCCGTCACCGTCGCCAAATAGTGCGGATCGACATGCATGTCGCTGTCGGCGAAGACCAAGAGATCGTGCTTCGCCGCCGGCAGCATATTGATCAGATTTGCGACTTTGAGATTGCCGCCTCCGGCGCGGCCGTCGATCACCAGGTCGATGTCGACCCCCGGCCGCTCGGCGATCAGCGCGCGCGCCACCGGAAGCGCGCCATCCTCCGCGCTGCGCACTCCGAACACGATCTGCCGGTCAGGATAATCCTGGTCGACGAACGAGCGGAGATTCTCGTAGAGTCCCGGCTCCGCGCCATACAACGGCTTCAGCACCGATACCCGCGGCTGCTGCGACGGCAAAGCTGTCGGGCGCCGTGCGAACCGCATTGCCGCGGCGACGGTGCCAGCGAGGTATATCCAGACCGGAAAGAGGACGAGAGACAGAATGAGCGAGGCCATCACCGCGCAGTCAAGCGCAAAAACGCACCGATGGCATAGTGTTTTGCTGTTGCCTTCGCAACCGGGATTGTCAACGATGCGCCGACGCTACCGCCCAAGCAACTGAATTACCGGGAAGCTACGTGAACCTCGCCCTGCCGCTCCGGGCCGTGACGCGCCATGTCGGCGGGGCCACTTTGATGCTGGCCGCGGTCCTCATTGGATGTGCGACCCCACCGACCGACCCGGCGGATCTTGCCATCTACGAGCAGAACTACGATCCGCTCGAGCCGCTCAACCGCAAGGTTTTCTCGCTCAATCTGGCGCTCGACCACGCCGTGTTCCGGCCGGTCGCCAAAGCCTACGTCTATATCGTGCCGGATGACGGGCGCGCGGCGGTTCATCATATGCTCGACAATTTCAAGGAGCCGACGGTCTTTTTCGACAACGTGCTGCAGGGGGAGTTCAAGCGGGCGGGCATCACTCTTGGCCGTTTCCTCATCAACAGCACGGTCGGTTTCGCGGGCATCGTCGATGTCGCGACCTTGTCCGGCTTCGAGCGCCAGCCCGCCGATTTCGGCCAGACGCTGTATGTCTGGGGCATCAAATCCGGACCCTATTTGATCCTGCCGATCTTCGGCCCGTCGAACCCACGCGACGCGATCGGACAGGGTGTCGATTCCTATGCCGACCCCTTTACGATCTGGGCCAACGACCACGGCGTCACCGAG
>Ga0116219_10004839_pt1 | contig 9990 bp, 9 predicted proteins | sample Sb_taG_4_FD_91019 | JGI IMG/M metagenome (GOLD analysis project Ga0116219, IMG submission 91019) | Peat soil microbial communities from Weissenstadt, Germany - Sb_50d_6_BS metaG | ecosystem: Environmental > Terrestrial > Soil > Wetlands > Peat | place: Germany: Weissenstadt | collected 2010-09-21
ATCGCCGGTTCGTTCTTCAATCAATCCGATCGTCACGTCGCCCGAAGTGACGACAGCGTCGAACGCCTCTTCCGGAACGCCAAGCCTCAGCACTTGCCGGCGGACCGGCGGAGATGGTCGCGGAGCGTTGGTGATGAGGACGACCACGCCCCCGCGGCGGCGAAACGATGCGAGAGCTTCCGATGCGAGCGCAAACGAGTTGACCCCATTGTGCAGGACGCCCCAAATGTCGCAGAGAATTGCGTCATAGCGATCGGAGATCTCGCTGAGACCGCTGATTTGCCGGACCTGTGCGTGTTCCTGCCTATCCACCGCGCGCTCGGCTAGGCGACGCTCGCGCCCCTGTCAAGGTCGGCGCCAATCGATCACGAGAGCGAAGTTCCGAGTTCGCTCCCCTGCTTGACGCAACTCTCTACGGTTCCTAGCTATAAGAGCGCGGCGCTTGCGCCGCGATACCCTGAGGGCGACATGTCATTTACGGCCAAAGTCACCGATTCGAGTTTTGAAGCCGACGTCATCAAATCGAGCGAGCCCGTCATCGTCGATTTCTGGGCGGAATGGTGCGGGCCCTGCAGAATGATCGCCCCCGCGCTGGAAGAAATCGCGAACGAAATGAACGGCAAAGTGAAAATCGCCAAGCTCAATGTCGATGAGAACCCTGCCGTCGCCAGCAAATACGGCATCCGTTCGATCCCGACGCTGATGGTCTTCAAGGGCGGCCAACAGGTGGCGACCAAGACGGGCGCCGGTCCGAAGAGCGAATTGTCTCGATGGATCAACGCGTCGGTATGAGGACAAGGCTCCTTTCGACGCGGGCAAGCTAAACGGGAATGCGAACCGCGGCCCTGAGTCCCCCCAAGGGGCTGTCTGAAAGCGTGATGTCGCCGCCGTGGGAGCGGGCGATGTCTCTTGCTATCGCGAGGCCCAATCCGGCCCCGCCCTCGTCCTGGTTGCGTGCTTCGTCCAGCCGGTAGAAGGGCCGGAACACATCCTCTCGATGCAAAGGCGCAATTCCCGAGCCATCGTCGTCGACGACGATTGAGACGAATTGCGCCTCGCGGATCGCTGAAACGCGAACGCGGTCGGCGTGGCGCTGGGCATTGGCGACAAGATTGCCGACGCAGCGCTTCATCGCAATCGGTCGCACTCGAATATCGAGATCGCCACGGGTCTCGACGCCGAGTTCCGCGCCGTGCCGCTCGGAATCCGCCCGCAGGTCCTCAAGGAGCGAGCGAATGTTGATTCGTGCGGTTGATTCGCCAGTATCCCCGCGAGCAAAGGCAAGGTATCCCTCAAGCATCTGCCCCATCTCATCGACGTCCTTTTGCAAAAACTCGCTGTCCGCTGAATTGTCGAGCAATGCCAACGAAAGTTTGAATCGGGTTAATATCGTGCGAAGATCATGGCTTACACCGTTTAGCATCGCAGTCCGTTGTTCAGTCGCCCGTTCAATTCGCCGCTTCATTTCAATAAAGGCGTAGCCGGCCTGTCGGACTTCACGAGCGCCATGCGGACTAAAGTCGAGATCTCTGCCTTTGCCCAAATCCTCTGCGGCTCTGGCGAGGCGCAAAATAGGCCGGATTTGATTACGAAGGAAAATGATGGCGACCGTCAGCAGGACGATCATCGCTCCAAGCATCCAAAGCACAAAAATATGGGCGTTCGCCTCGTAGGCGAGCGCCCGGCGCGTCACCAGGCGAAGCACTCGGTCGCCGAGATCGACCCGGATTTCCATGAGCCCCGAGCGGCCAATGGTGTCGAGCCAGAAAGGCTGTCCAATCTGCCTCCTGATTTGATTTGGAAGGGTTCGCGTCAGCGGATCCAGCGCGCCATAGAAAGACCTGGGCATGGCCGGCGGCAACGGACCAGCCGGCAGCAAAGTCGCATCCATGCGGAACCGTTCGGAGGCCAGATTCGCCAGGAAGGCGTCATCTGCGCCTGGCGGGAGCTTTTGATAGAGGTCGGTCAGCGCTCCGACGTCACGCGCCACCGCCTCGGAAAGCCGGCGGGTCACCAGCTCCCAGTGATGCTGCATGAATACGAAGGTCACCGCGGTCTGCAACAGAACCATCGGCACAATCACGATCAGAAGCGAGCGTTTATAGAGGCCCTTCGGCAACATCTCGGCGACGCGCCGCGCCCCGCGCCGCCAAGCCATGCGGATCTGCACCACCAAACGCAAGGCGCGGAATGCGACGCGCGAGCTCATCGGTCCGCAATCAGCCGATAGCCTGCCCCTCGCGCTGTCTGCAAATATACCGGATTGGCAGGGTCTTGTTCGATCTTGAGGCGCAGTCGATTGATGAGGACGTCAACCGTCCGCTCCTGGGCGGCGCCTCCCGACCCGGACAGCGCCTCGCGAGAAACGGTCGCGCCGGCATTTGCGCTGAGTAAGCGGAGCATCTCACGCTCGCGCTCGGTGATGCGGACCATTTCATCGCCAGCCCGCAGTTCTCCGCGCTCGAGTGAGAATACGAAACGTCCGAAGCGCACGACGGCGATCTCCTGGCCGCCGATTGGCGCGGCCCGGGTGCGACGGAGCACCGAGCCAATCCGCAAAAGCAGCTCGCGCGGCTCGAACGGTTTCGCGAGATAGTCGTCCACGCCGATTTCGAGGCCGCGCACACGGTCCTGCGGCTCGCCGCGCGCCGTCAACATGAGAATCGGCACCTGCGATCGTCCACGCAAATCGGCGGCGAAATCGAATCCATTCTCGCCAGGCATCATGACGTCAAGCACGATGATGTCGAAGGCCAATCCATCGAGAAACGCGCGGGCCTCAGCCGCCGTGGCGGCGACCGTGACCCGATGTCCATTCTTGGCGAGGTAGCTCGATAGCAAGGCCCGAAGCCGCCGATCGTCGTCGACCACGAGGACGTGGGCGGCATCGTCCTCGAACGAAGTCGCTGGCGAGCTCACTGCGTCCGACCTGCTCGCTTCGCTGCTTCTTGCCGAACTGTGGAATGGCTCGAAGGCTTCTGGGGATCGATCATCGCCGTGAGAAAGGATTTCGCCGATTGGAGGCCCCAGTCGCCCAATTGTTCCAAGGCCAACGCAAACCGCCGCGTTTGAACTTGCGCGAGCTTCAACGCCAGACGCTCGCCGTCAAGGGTCGCATAAAGCTGCCGGCGCCGGCGATCGAAAGCCCCGGCTCGGATCTCGATGAAATTCTTGTCGACGAGCTCTCGCAGCACTCGGTTGAGGCTTTGTTTTGTGATCCGCAAAATCTCCAAAAGCTCGGCAATCGTCAGACCCGGTCGTCGAGTGACAAAATAGAGCACCCGATGATGAGCGCGCCCAAATCCGTACGCCTCGAGCAGGCGATCGGCGTCTGCGACAAAATCGCGATAGGCGAAAAAAAACAGTTCGATCAACTCGTACATGGGTTCTTCGCCGCGCGGCGGGCACCCGGCGAGATCGGCCTTGGACGCGTCGGAGGGCATCGATGAGCTCATTAGGTCAGCAATATTGACATAATTCAGCCTTTTTGCTAGCATACTGACGAAAATCGACCCAATTCATGTAACCCCAATCGCCCAAAAACCAAACCGACTCGTTTCGAGGAGAGAGGAAAACGCCATGGCCGCTCAAACATTCGACAATCGCGACGGATGGATCTGGCTTGATGGTCATATGGTCGAGTGGCGCGAGGCTAAGGTACACGTGCTCACCCATGCGCTGCACTATGCCAGCGCGGTCTTCGAGGGGGAGCGCGCCTATGGCGGAAATATCTTCAAATCGGCGGATCATTCCCGACGATTAAGGGATTCCGCCCGAATTCTCGATTTTGAAGTGCCGTGGACCGTCGCGGAGATTGACGCCGCCAAGGCCGAAGTCTTGAAGCGAAACCGTCTCGTCAACGGATATGTGCGGGCGATCGCTTGGCGCGGATCGGAGATGATGGGCGTGTCCGCGCAGCATAACGCGATCCACCTGGGCATCGCGGCGTGGGATTGGCCAAGCTATTTCGATCCCGCGCAGCGCATGAAGGGCATTCGGCTCGATATGGCGGAATATCGGCGGCCGGACCCGGCGACCGCCCCAGCGCTCGCGAAAGCGGCCGGCCTTTACATGATCTGCACCATCTCCAAGCATCGCGCGGAGCGCCGCGGGTATGCCGACGCCTTGATGCTGGACTGGCAGGGCCGTGTCGCCGAAACCACGGGCGCTAACATCTTTTTCGTCAAGAGCGGGGCGCTTCATACGCCGATTGCTGACTGCTTCCTCGCCGGCATAACGAGAGCAACGGTCATCGATCTCGCGCGTGGGCGCGGCTTTGAAGTGATTGAGCGGCGAATCATGCCCACGGAACTCGGCGACTTCGACGAATGTTTCATTACCGGCACAGCTGCGGAAGTGACGCCGGTCGGCGAAATCGGTCCGCATACCTACAAGCCCGGGGCTGTCACGGCCGCGCTCGTCGACGCCTACACCGAAGCCGTCAATCCCAGAACCAGGGCCGCCTGAGGAGCGAGGCGGCGACCCGTCCGCTCGTCGCTCCGGCGTGTTCCAAGCGCTTCGCCCGGGAATGGAGGCCTTCGCGCGACGGCCAACCCTCGCGGGCTCAGCGTGACTTTGCCGGTCATGTCGGGGCCACCCGTTCGGGCGCGTTCGCGCCAAGCCGCCTTACGATTTTCGCTAGCTCTCGGCGGTGACGAAGCTGTCCATCACCAGTTTTCGTCCCGCCTTGTCGAAATCGACGGTCAACTTGGAGCCATCCACGGCAATAACCGCGCCGGGGCCAAATTTGCTGTGAATCACTCGCGATCCCTCGCGGAAGGTCAAAGAATCCGGGCCGCGCCTGTGGAACGCTCCTTCAAAAATGGAGCCTGGAGGTCTAGTCATTCGAGCGTCCGCTTCACCCAAATCGCGGGACCGCGCCTCCGCGCGGCGCCAGCCTGGCGTATCATAGCGAGAATCAAATCCGGTTTCTCGGCCGGTCGATGACAATGAGCCATAGCGGCCATAATCATCTGGCGATCCGGCAAAGTCTTCGTAATCAATATGGTCGGTGGGCAATTCTTGGATGAATCGGGACGGCGGCGACGTTTGCCAGAGCCCGCGAACACGCCTATTGGCGGCGTAATAGATCTTCGCCCGTCGACGAGCTCGGGTCAGTCCGACATAGGCAAGTCTCCTCTCCTCCTCGAGCCCGGCGAGGCCATTATCGTCGAGCGAGCGCTGATGAGGAAATAGACCCTCCTCCCAACCCGGCAGAAAGACGACGTCGAATTCCAGTCCCTTCGCCGCATGAAGCGTCATGATCGAGACTCGCTCGCCCTCCTGCACGCCCTCGGCGTCCATGACCAGCGAGACATGTTCGAGGAATGACCCAAGATCGGGAAATTCGCCCATCGAACGGATGAGTTCCTTGAGATTGTCGAGACGTCCGGCCGCATCGGGCGTGCGTTCGGCTTTCCACATGTCGATGTAGCCGCTCTCCTCGAGAACCTGCTGCGCCAGTTCTTCCTGGGCAATTTCGCCTGCCCGCTTCCTCCACCGATCGAAGTCGTCGAGAAGCTGTCGCAGGATTTGACGAGGACGTGTTTTCAGCTCCTCCGTCTCGACGAGGGCGCTCGCGGCGCGCATGAGAGAAAGACCCGCTCGCCGCCCGTATTGATGCAAGGTTGCGAGCGTTGCTTCACCGAGGCCGCGTTTGGGCTGGTTATAGATGCGCTCGAACGCAAGATCGTCGTCGGGTTGCGCAACGCATCGAAGATAGGCCAACGCGTCGCGTATTTCGGCCCGCTCGTAGAAGCGCGGACCGCCTATCACTTTGTAAGGGAGCCCCAATGCGATAAACCGCTCTTCGAATTCGCGCATTTGAAAAGAGGCGCGCACCAGGATGGCGATCTCATCGAGGGAAACGCCCTTGTGCTGGGCGGCCTCAATCTCATCGCCAATAGCCCGAGCTTCCTCCTGACTGTCCCAAACCCCCGCGACCGTCGGCCGCTCTCCCAGCGGTTTGTCGGTGAAGAGCGTCTTTCCCAAGCGACCCCGGTTATGTGCGATCAATCCCGATGCGACGGCGACGACGTGACCGACCGACCGATAATTTCGCTCGAGCCTGATCACTTTCGCGCCCGGAAAATCCCTTTCGAACCGCAGGATGTTTTCGATATCCGCGCCACGCCATGCGTAAATCGATTGATCGTCGTCGCCTACGCAGCACAAATTGCCGTTCGCTTGGGCCAGAAGGCGGAGCCACAGATACTGAACGACGTTCGTGTCCTGGTACTCGTCGACCAGGATATAGCGGAAGCGCCGCCGGAAACCCGCGAGAATTTCGTCATGCTCGCGGAGCAACCGCAACGGTTCAAGCAGCAGATCGCCGAAATCGACAGCGTTGAGCGTTTTCAGACGCGCCTGGTAGCTCTCATAGAGAGCCGCGCCGCGGCCGGATGCGAATGCCGCGGCTTCGGCCGCCGGCGTGTGCTTGGGATCGATGCCTCGATTCTTCCATCGATCGATGAGATTGGCCAGCGCTCGCGCCGGCCAGCGTTTGTCGTCCAGATTTTCCGCCTCTAGGACCTGCTTGAGCAGTCGCAGCTGGTCATCCGAGTCAAGAATGGTGAAATTGGGCCTCAAGCCCACAAGCTCGGCGTGCATGCGCAAGATCTTGGCGCCGATCGAATGGAAAGTGCCGAGCCACGGCATGGCCTGCTCAGATCCAGCGAACGTCGCAACGCGTTCCCGCATCTCTCGCGCGGCCTTGTTGGTGAAAGTCACCGCCAGGATCTCGTGTGCGCGGGCCCGTCCCAGCGAAATCAGGTGCGCAATGCGCGCCGTCAAGACGCGGGTTTTGCCGACGCCTGCCCCTGCGAGAATGAGAACAGGCCCCTCCAGGGAGTCCACAGCGCGCCGCTGCTCTTCGTTCAAGCCGTCGAGATAGGATGGATTAGCGGCCCTGACGCGACGCGCGAGCGGCCCCGTGGGAGCAGCGTCGCGCCGCCCTTCCGGCGGCGAGGCGGTCGCCAAGTTGGATGTTTGCGAAGGTTGCGGCATGAATCGAATCATGCGCTCGCAGGCCAGAGGGCGCAACCCGAAATCTCAATCTCGGCCGGATAGCACACAATTGGCCGATGCTGGTTCCCCATGACCCGACGCCGCTTCGCCCGAAAGCAAGCCGGCGTTCAAGAAAATTGCTAAGCTCGAAGCGAAGTCCCGGGATCGGCCTTCCGTCGCTTCGGTGGATCGCGAGGGAGGACCCCCTCTAATTCCACCCGTTGATCTGGATCATGGCTGGCGTCAATATTGCCGCGAAGAGGCCCGGCAAGAAGAAAAGGATCATCGGCACCGTTAGGGTGGGCGGCAGCGCGGCGGCCTTTTTCTCGGCAGCCGTCATGCGTTGGTCGCGACTTTCCTGACTGAGAACCCGAAGCGCCGAGCCGAGAGGAGTGCCGTAGCGATCGGACTGCGTAAGCACTGTCGTCAGCGACCGGACAGAGTCCAGACCGGTTCTCGCGCCGAGATTGTCAAAGGCTGTCCGCCGCTCGGCCAAGTACGACATCTCCGCAGCCAGTAGCCCCATTTCCTCAGCCATTGAAATGCACTCGACCCCAATTTCCTCACTGACTTTGCGCACGGCGTGTTCGATGGACATCCCGGATTCAGCGCAGATCAACAGCAAATCAAGGGTGTTGGGAAATGCTCGCTCGAGTTCTTTCTTCCGTTTGATGGTCTTATTCCGCAGGAAAAGCTCGGGGGCCTTGATGCCGAGGTAGCTCGCCGCGATCGCGGCTCCAATCTTGACCATGAGCGGCTGATTCCAATGAAGGATTAGGAATTCATAGACGATTACGACGACCAAAAAGGCGATTGGGGCAACGAGACGAAACGCAAGAAACGCGTACTCCGCGCCCGCGCCTCGAAACCCCGCCATCGCCAATTGCATTTTGGCCTTTTCGGTGCTGAGCCAGCTCGAAAGATTAAGTGTTTCGACCAATTGCTTGACCAGTCCGCTCGGCTTCACGCGTAACGAGGTCTTGCTCTGGGCCGCCTGCAGCCGCTCGCGTTCTCGAGCCCGGATGCGCTCGCGCTCTGAGCTGACCGCCTTGATGCGGCGCGCCATCGTATCAGGCTGTAGCCAAGGCATCGCAACCGTGAGGACCATCGCGGCCGAGCCGATCGCCGCAAACAAGACCGCCAGAAAGCGGGCGTCCGAGAATTTTGCGATGATTTCGTCTAACATCGACACTTGCTCGCGATCAAAAGTCGAACGCAACCATCTTTTTCATCATTGCGACTCCTATTCCCATCCAGCAAAGCGCAATTGCAGAAATCATTCGCCCGTGATTGGTGGTCCACAATGGTGAGATGTAATGCGGAGACGAAACGTAGAGCGCCCCGACGACGAGAAACGGCACGCGCCGATAATCACCGCGGAGGCTTTGGCTTCCATTGACATCGCGCTGATTTTTCCTTTCATCTTTTTGCGCTCACGCAAGACACGGGACAAATTGCCGATCGCTTCAGAAAGGTTTCCTCCCGACTTGCCTTGGATAGCAATCACGATTGAAAAGAAATTCGTTTCGGCGATCGGCACCCGTTGCGCCATGCGTTCGACGGCCTCAGGTAATGTCATTCCCACCGAAAGCGATTCGACGATCTTGCGAAACTCCGACTTCACCGGTTCGGGGCTTTCGGCGGCGGCTATTCGGATCGTGTCGCCCAGTGGCAGACCCGCCTTAATCCCGCGCACAATGATGTCCATCGCGGTCGGAAAGTTGGCGATGAACTTGTTGATTCGGCGAATCCGAAGACGCGCCAATGCCGAGCTGCGGTAAGCCGGTTATGCCGATCACGCCAATCAGAAGCGCGAGCAAAGGACTATTCGACTCTATGTAGGCGCAGACGGCGAGAAACGCGCCGAGCAATACGCTTCCCACCAGATATTGCTGTTTTGTAATCGATAGTCCGGCTTGCTCGATACGGGCGCTCAGACTTGTGCGCTGCCTTCCCTTCTTCTCAATATCGCGGAGACCGTCGGCGATTTGCTTCTTGCGCGCGGTTCTGTCGACAATAGCAGACGCTCCTAACGCTTTCGCATTGGTTCTGGCGACCGCGGCGCGGCGCTTGTCGGCTCGCGAATCCCCCCCGACAAAGGCGAACGCCAGTCCGCCCAATCCAATCGCCAAACATCCGGCGATAACTATCGGATTGACCATGCCCAATCACCTCTTCTCGATCCTACTGATCCGAAAGGGCGGCTTTCACCGCCGCAACCTATGCTCGAACCCGTCCCGCTCCCATGACGATTCTACGGGCCACCGGTGATTTCCGACATGTCCAGGGCTGCGGCCAGACGCTTTTCTTCCCCGTACATTCGCGCGCGCTCCCAGAACCGCGGCCGGCCGATCCCCGTCGACCGGTGCCGCCCTATCAGTTTGCCTTGAGCGTCTTCGCCGAGGATTTCATACACGAATAAATCTTGTGTGATAGCGACGTCGCCTTCCATTCCGATCACTTCGGTCACATGGGTGATCCGGCGTGATCCATCGCGAAGACGCGCAGCTTGAATTATAACGTCGACCGAAGCCGTAATCATTTCGCGGATCGTCTTCATCTGCAGGGCGTAGCCGCCCATCGTAATCATCGACTCGATACGGCTGAGCGCTTCACGAGGAGAGTTTGCATGCAACGTGCCCATTGACCCGTCATGCCCGGTGTTCATTGCCTGCAAGAGATCGAATGCTTCCGGTCCTCGCACCTCGCCGACAATGATTCGTTCGGGTCGCATGCGCAGGCAATTTCTGACGAGGTCGCGCATGGTGATTTGGCCCGCGCCTTCAAGATTCGGCGGACGCGTCTCAAGCCGCACCACATGGGGCTGCTGAAGTTGAAGCTCCGCCGCGTCCTCGCACGTGATGACTCGTTCGTCGGCTTCAATATAGTTCGTCAGGCAGTTGAGCAAGGTCGTCTTGCCGGAGCCAGTGCCGCCCGAGATTATGACATTGCAGCGAACGCGTCCTATGATTTTGAGTATTTCTG
>Ga0116219_10004840_pt1 | contig 9986 bp, 7 predicted proteins | sample Sb_taG_4_FD_91019 | JGI IMG/M metagenome (GOLD analysis project Ga0116219, IMG submission 91019) | Peat soil microbial communities from Weissenstadt, Germany - Sb_50d_6_BS metaG | ecosystem: Environmental > Terrestrial > Soil > Wetlands > Peat | place: Germany: Weissenstadt | collected 2010-09-21
CCCCGCACGAGGACCTGCCGGACCGCCTGAGGGTACATCAGCTGGCACGGGCGTTGGGTGCCACCAACACCGAGGTGCTGGAAGCGCTCACCTCGCTCGACGGGCGAGTACGCACCGTGCATACCGGCGTGGACCGCGAGGACGCCCTCCGGGTCCGTGACCTGCTATTCGCCAAGCCCTTGCCGAACATCCCCGGCTTCAGCAGCGCGCCGGCTCCCATCTCCCGGACACGGGAATCCCGGCCGTCGTCGACGACGGCAACCGAGTACATGCCGCTGTTCGTCGCGCCGCAGCTGGTCGACGCCGAGGATGACGAGGACGGCGCCGACTCCGGCGAGTCCGACGAGGCCGACACCGACGAGGACGAAGACCAGACCGATCGGCCGGCCAACCGCCGGCGGCGCCGGGGCCGTCGTGGTCGTGGCCGCGGGCGCGGTGAGCAGGGCGGATCCGACGGCAACGAGGCCGGCGACGACGACGAGGACCGCAACCGGGCCCGAGACGAATCCGAGGGCGACCCCGAATCCGACGCCGACGACGAGGACTCCGACGACGAAGAAGACGGCGGGTCCTCGGAAGGCGGCAACCGCCGCCGCCGCAGGCGCCGGCGCCGCAAGTCCGGATCGGGCGATGACAACGAAGAAGGTTCATCGCCCGACGATCCGCCCAACACCGTGGTGCACGAGCGGCCGCCGCGCTCCGGGAAGAAGGGTGGCCCCGACGACGGCGGGGACGGCTCGGCGAGCAACGAGATCAAGGGCATCGACGGTTCTACCCGGCTGGAGGCCAAGCGGCAACGGCGTCGAGACGGGCGGGACGCCGGACGGCGCCGCCCACCGGTCCTCAGCGAGGCCGAGTTCCTGGCTCGCCGCGAGGCCGTCGAACGGATCATGGTGGTGCGCGACCGGGTCCGCACCGACCCGCCGCATCCGGGCTCGCGGTACACCCAGATCGCGGTGCTCGAGGACGGGATCGTCGTCGAGCACTTTGTGACGTCCGCTGCTTCTGCTTCCTTGGTGGGCAACATCTACCTGGGAATAGTGCAGAACGTGTTGCCGTCGATGGAGGCTGCCTTCGTCGACATCGGTCGCGGCCGCAACGGCGTGCTCTACGCCGGGGAAGTCAACTGGGAGGCCGCCGGGCTTGGCGGGTCGGACCGCAAGATCGAACAGGCGCTCAAACCCGGCGACTACGTCGTGGTCCAGGTCAGCAAGGACCCCGTCGGGCACAAGGGCGCGCGGCTCACCACGCAGGTGTCGCTGGCGGGTCGCTACCTGGTGTACGTGCCCGGCGCGTCATCGACCGGGATCAGCCGCAAGCTGCCCGACACCGAACGCCAGCGGCTCAAGGAGATCTTGCGCGAGGTGGTGCCGTCCGACGCCGGCGTGATCATCCGCACCGCATCCGAAGGCGTCAAAGAGGACGACATCCGCAACGACGTCACCCGCCTGCAGGAGCGCTGGAAGCAAATCGAGGTGAAGGCGAACGAGACCAAGGAGAAGGCCGGCGGCGCCGCGGTGGCGCTGTACGAAGAGCCGGACGTGTTGGTCAAGGTCATCCGCGACTTGTTCAACGAGGACTTCGCCGGCCTCATCGTCTCCGGCGACGATGCGTGGAATACGATCAACGAGTACGTGAATTCGGTTGCCCCCGATCTCGTTTCGAAGCTGACCAAGTACGAAGCGCCCAACGAAGGCGGCCCCGATGTCTTCGCGGTGCATCGCATCGACGAGCAACTCGTCAAGGCGATGGACCGGAAGGTGTGGCTGCCGTCGGGAGGCACTCTGGTGATCGACCGCACCGAGGCGATGACGGTGATCGACGTCAACACCGGCAAGTTCACCGGGTCCGGGGGGAACCTCGAGCAGACGGTCACCAAGAACAACCTCGAGGCGGCCGAGGAGATCGTCCGCCAGCTGCGGCTGCGCGACGTCGGCGGCATCGTGGTCATCGACTTCATCGACATGGTGCTGGAGTCCAACCGCGACCTGGTGCTGCGCCGGCTGACCGAAGCGCTGGCCCGCGACCGGACCCGCCATCAGGTGTCCGAGGTGACGTCGCTGGGCCTAGTGCAGCTGACCCGCAAGCGCCTGGGCACCGGGCTGATCGAGGCGTTCTCGACGTCGTGCCCGAACTGCGGCGGCCGCGGCGTCCTGCTGCACGCCGACCCCGTCGAGTCGACCTCGTCGAACGGGCGGAAATCCGAGTCCGGTGGCCGCCGAGGCCGGCGATCGAAGAAGAGCCGGTCCGACGAGCCCGTCGACGAGCCCTTAGTCGCCAAGGTTCCCGCACACGCTCCCGGCGAGCACCCGATGTTCAAGGCGATGGCCGCGGGCGCCACTCGCGACGACGAGTCCGGCGAGTCCGACGAGGAGGGGACCCGCGAGCCCGAGGGGCGGGCCGACGAGCGCGCAGGCGGCGACACCGAGCAGGACGACTTCGAGGGCCGCGACGAGGACACCGAAGACGACAACCAAGAAGACACCGAAGAGGACGAGGACGAGCTCGACGACGAGGACCTCGACGACGAGGAAGACCTCGACGACGACGAGGATCTCGAGCTCGACGACGAGGAAGACGATCTTGACGACGACGAGGACTCGGACTCCGACGAAGCCGACGACGCGCGGAGTGGCGCGGGCTCCGTCGAACTCGGGTCGACGTTCGGAAGCCCGCGCCGGCGGCGCGCGGCGGGCAGGCCGGCGGGGCCGCCGATCCACGCCGATTGACTCGGTCGGCGCCCTGGGCCCCGGCGCGGCCGGTTTGACCCTGTACCCGCTGGTCAAGTACCCTTGGACAGTTGTCGCCAGGCCGGGCTGCTGAGCACTGGCCGCGACTGGCGGGATTCCGGGCGGTCGGCCGGACCCGCACTGAGATTCACCACGAGGACCCACCACGAGCACGACCGGTGGCTCGCGCGCCAAGCGACGGGCAAGCGGCGAAGCAGAGTAAGGCAGGAGCAACGATGACGACCTACGCAATCGTCAAGACCGGCGGCAAGCAGTACAAGGTTGCCGTCGGAGACGTCGTCAAGGTCGAGAAGCTCGACTCCGAGCCCGGCTCGAGCGTGTCGCTGCCGGTCGCCCTGGTGGTGGACGGCGCCAAGGTGACCTCCGATGCCGGCGCGCTGGCCAAGGTGGCGGTGACCGGCGAGGTGCTCGAGCACACCAAGGGCCCCAAGATCCGTATCCACAAATTCCGCAACAAGACCGGCTACCACAAGCGTCAGGGCCACCGTCAGCAGCTGACGGTCCTGAAGGTCACCGGGATCAAGTAGCAAAGGCGAAACATGGCACACAAGAAGGGCGCGTCCAGTTCGCGCAACGGCCGCGACTCCGCAGCTCAGCGGCTGGGCGTCAAGCGGTTCGGCGGCCAGGTCGTCAAGGCCGGCGAGATCCTGGTGCGGCAGCGCGGTACCAAGTTCCATCCCGGCGTCAACGTCGGCCGCGGCGGCGATGACACGTTGTTCGCCAAAGCGTCCGGCGCCGTCGAGTTCGGGGTCAAGCGCGGACGCAAGACGATCAACATCGTCGGGGCCGCACAGACCACCGACTGACCATCGCGAGCGTGCATTCCCTGCGAAAATTTGACGCAAATCTCGCAGTGAGTACACGTTCGGCGGTTGGGAGGACCCTCGATGCCTCGATTCGTCGATCGCGTCGTCATCCACGCGCGGGCGGGTTCCGGCGGTAACGGCTGCGCGTCGGTCCACCGCGAGAAGTTCAAGCCGCTGGGCGGGCCCGATGGCGGCAACGGCGGCCGCGGCGGCAGCGTGATCCTGGTCGTCGACCCGCAGGTCCACACCCTGCTGGACTTTCATTTCCGCCCGCACATCACCGCCCCGTCGGGCAAGCAGGGGATGGGCAACAACCGGGACGGCGCCGCCGGGGCCGACCTGGAGGTGAAGGTCCCCGACGGGACCGTCGTGCTGGACGAGAACGGCCGGCTGCTGGCCGACCTGGTGGGCACGGGCACCCGCTTCGAGGCCGCCGCCGGTGGCCGCGGCGGCCTGGGCAACGCCGCGCTCGCCTCGCGCGCCCGCAAGGCCCCCGGCTTCGCCCTGCTCGGCGAGCAGGGCGAAGCCCGCGACCTGACGCTAGAGCTGAAGACCGTCGCCGACGTGGGCCTGATCGGGTTTCCGTCGGCCGGGAAGTCGTCGCTGGTTTCCGCGATCTCCGCGGCCAAGCCGAAGATCGCCGACTACCCGTTCACCACGCTCGCGCCCAACCTGGGTGTCGTCTCGGCGGGTGAACACACCTTCACCGTCGCCGACGTGCCCGGCCTGATTCCCGGGGCGTCGCAGGGCCGCGGCCTGGGCCTGGATTTTCTGCGGCACATCGAGCGGTGCGCCGTGCTGGTGCATGTCGTTGACTGCGCCACCGCGGAACCGGGCCGCGATCCGGTCTCCGACATCGACGCGCTGGAAACCGAACTCTCCGACTACACGCCCACGTTGCAGGGGGACGCCACCCTGGGCGACCTGGCCGGGCGGCCACGGGCGGTGGTGCTCAACAAGATCGACGTGCCCGAGGCGCGGGAGCTCGCCGAATTCGTCCGTGACGAGATCGCCAAGCGCGGCTGGCCGGTGTTCCTGGTTTCGGCGGTCTCCCGAGAAGGGTTGCAGCCGTTGATTTTCGGGCTGTGGCGGATGGTGTCGGAGTACAACGCCGCGCGGCCGCAGAGCGTGCCGCGGCGGCCGGTGATCCGTCCGGTGCCGGTCGACGACAGCGGCTTCAGCGTCGAGCCCGACGGGCAGGGCGGGTTTGTGGTGGCCGGCGCGCGCCCGGAGCGCTGGGTCCGGCAGACAAACTTCGACAACGACGAAGCGGTGGGCTATCTCGCCGACCGGCTGGCGCGGCTTGGTGTGGAGGACGAGTTGCTCCGGCTCGGGGCTCAATCCGGCTGCGCGGTGACCATCGGTGACATGACGTTCGACTGGGAACCGCAGACGCCCGCGGGACAACACGTCGCGACGTCCGGTCGGGGCACCGATGCGCGGCTGGAGCGCAACGAGCGCGTCGGGGCCGCCGAGCGCAAGGCCGCGCGGCGCCAGCGTCGCAAACCCGGTGACCACTCGTGAGCGCGACCCGCGAAGCCGTCCGCACCGCCCGCAGCCTGGTGGTCAAGGTCGGCACCAACGCGTTGACGACGTCATCGGGGGTGTTCGACGCCGGCCGGCTGGCTGGGCTCGCCGATGCGATGGAGGCGCGCATGAAGGCGGGCACCGACGTCGTCATCGTGTCGTCTGGTGCCATCGCCGCCGGGATCGAGCCGCTCGGATTGTCCCGCCGCCCCAAGGATCTGGCGACCAAGCAGGCCGCGGCCAGCGTCGGGCAGGTCGCGCTGGTGAACTCGTGGAGCGCGGCGTTCGCCCGGTACGGCCGCACGGTCGGCCAGGTGCTGCTGACCGCCCACGACATTTCCATGCGCGCCCAGCACACCAACGCCCAGCGCACCCTGGACCGGCTGCGGGCATTGCACGCCGTGGCGATCGTCAACGAGAACGACACGGTGGCCACCAACGAGATCCGGTTCGGCGACAACGACCGCCTTTCGGCGCTGGTGGCCCACCTGGTCGGCGCAGACGCCCTGGTGCTGCTCTCCGACATCGACGGGCTCTACGACGCCGACCCGCGAAAGACCAAGGGCGCTTGTTTCATTCCCGAGGTGTCGGGCATGGCGGATCTCGACGGCGTGGCCGCCGGGCCGGGCAGTGCGTTGGGTACCGGCGGGATGGCGTCGAAGGTGTCGTCGGCGCTACTGGCCGCCGACGCCGGCGTGCCGGTGCTGCTGGCGGCGGCCGCCGATGCGGCGACCGCGCTCACCGATGCATCCTCGGGCACGGTGTTCGCCGCTCGGCCCGACCGGATGTCGGCCCGCCGATTCTGGGTCCGCTATGCCGCCGAGTCGGCCGGCTCGCTGACCTTGGACGCGGGCGCGGTGCGTGCGGTGATGCACCAACGCCGCTCGCTGCTGCCCGCCGGGATCACCGCGGTGTCGGGCCGGTTCTACGGCGGTGACATCGTCGAACTGCTCGGACCGGACGCGACGATGGTGGCGCGTGGGGTGGTCACCTACGACGCGGCCGAACTCGCCACCATGATGGGCCGGTCGACCTCGGAGCTGCCCGGGGAGTTGCGCCGGCCCGCCGTGCACGCCGACGACCTCGTCGTGGTGGGGCGTTAGTGCAGGGCCACCGGCAGCAGTTCTTCGGATAACAGCACCAGCATCTCGGAGCAGCCGCCGTCCACCCTGACGGTGGCCAGGTCGTCGCCGCGGGTGCGGCCGCGGTTGACGATGCCGATCGGGATGCCGCTGGCGGCGGCGTGACGCACGAACCGGTAGCCGGAGAACACGGTCAGCGACGAGCCGGCGACCAGCAGTGCATCGGACTGGTCGACCAGTGAATACGCCTCAGCGACCACCTCTTTGGGGACGATCTCGCCGAAATAGACGATGTTCGGCTTGAGCATGCCGCAGCAGCGCGGGCAGTCCAGATAGCGGAACGATGCGGTATCGGCGATGACGGCGTCAGCGTCCGGAGCCACAGCCAGCCCGCCGGCGGCCTCGGCCCGCTCGATGAATCCCGGGTTGAGTGCTTCGAGTTGGTCGGCCAGCGCGGCGCGGGTCATGGTGTGGCCGCAGCCAAGGCAGATCACCTGCGCGTAGGTGCCGTGCAGGTTGACGACGTTGCGGCTGCCCGCCCTGGTATGCAGCAGGTCGACGTTCTGGGTGATGATGCCGGTCACCACGCCCGCGCGCTCGAGCGCGGCCAGCGCCCGGTGCCCGGCGTTCGGCAGGGTGTCGTCCATGTGCCGCCAGCCGACGTGATTGCGCGCCCAGTACCGCTGCCGGAACACGGGGTCCACGGTGAACTGGCGGATGGTCATCGGACTGCTCGGCGGCGAATCGGGCCCGCGGTAGTCGGGAATGCCGGAGTCGGTGGAGACGCCCGCGCCGGTCAGCACCGCGACCCGGCGACCGGCCAGCAGCGCGACCAGTTCCGGGGCTTCGGGGCGGCGGGCGGTCACCTCCCCGAGGGTAGCCGCCGCGCGTCCCGCGCGAGCGTGCGCGTTTGCACGACGACACGCCGACAAGGCCGCATTCTGCGCACGCTCGCGCTCGCGTGCACCAGATCTTCAGCAGCCGCTCCTGGTCCCGGGGACACCCGGCGCCCACGAGTTGACACCCGGCAATGGACAATGGACGGGCTATGGACTCTGGTAAGGACTTTTACAACGCTTACAGCCAGGGCTTCGTGCGGGTCGCCGCTTGCACGCACCGCTCCGCGATCGGCGATCCGGCGGCCAACGCCGAGTCGGTGCTGCGGATGGCGCGCGAGTGCCACGACGATGCCGTCGCGCTGGCCGTCTTCCCGGAGCTGACGCTGTCCGGATACTCCATCGAGGACATCCTGCTCCAGGATCTGTTGCTCGACGACGTCAACGACGCCGTCGAGAACATCGTCGCCGCATCGACCGATCTGCTGCCCGTTTTGGTCGTCGGCGCCCCGCTGCGCCACCGGCACCGCATCTACAACACCGCCGTCGTCATCCACCGCGGCGCGGTGCTCGGCGTGGCGCCGAAGTCCTACCTACCCACCTATCGGGAGTTCTACGAGCGCCGGCAGATCGCCCCGGGAGACGACGAGCGCGGCACCATCCGTATCTGCGACAGCGAGGTGCCGTTCGGGCCCGACTTGCTGTTCGCCGCGTCCGACCTGCCCGGGCTGGTGCTGCACGTCGAGATCTGCGAGGACATGTTCGTGCCCATTCCGCCCAGCGCCGAGGCGGCGCTGGCGGGTGCGACGGTGCTGGCCAACCTGTCCGGAAGCCCTATCACGATCGGCCGCGCCGAGGACCGTAGTCTGATGGCCCGTTCGGCGTCGGCCCGGTGCCTGGCGGCCTACGTCTACGCCGCCGCGGGGGAGGGTGAATCGACCACCGACCTGGCGTGGGATGGCCAAACCATGGTCTTCGAGAACGGCGTGCTGCTCGCCCAGTCCGAGCGTTTTCCCAAGGGGGAGCGGCGCAGCATCGCCGACGTCGACACAGAGCTGCTGCGATCCGAACGGCTGCGCATGGGCACCTTCGACGACAACCGGCGCCACCACCGGACGTCGGAGTCCTTCCGGCGCATCGAGTTTCGGCTCGACCCACCGGGCGGCGACTTCGGGCTGCGCCGAGAGATCGAGCGCTTTCCGTTCGTCCCGGCGAATCGCGAACGCCTGGAACAGGATTGCTACGAGGCCTACAACATCCAGGTCGCAGGGCTCGAGCAGCGATTGCGTGCGTTGAACTATCCCAAGGTCGTCATCGGGATTTCCGGTGGCCTGGACTCGACGCACGCCCTGATCGTCGCCGCGCGCGCGATGGACCGCGAGGAGCGGCCGCGCAGCGATATTCTCGCGTTCACGCTGCCCGGCTTCGCGACGGGGGATCGTACCAAGCGCAATGCGATCGAGCTGTGTCGCGCACTTGGTGTCACCTTCTCCGAAATCGACATCACCGAGACCGCGGAGCTGATGCTCAAGAAGATCGACCACCCGTTTGCGCGCGGCGAGAAGGTCTACGACGTCACCTTCGAAAACGTCCAGGCCGGCCTGCGCACCGACTATCTGTTCCGGCTCGCCAACCAGCGCGGCGGCATCGTGCTGGGTACCGGCGACCTCTCCGAGCTGGGCCTGGGTTGGTCGACCTACGGGGTCGGCGACCAGATGTCGCACTACAACGTCAATGCCGGCGTGCCCAAGACGCTGGTCCAGCACCTCGTCCGCTGGGTCATCTCGTCGGGTCAGTTCGAGTCGGAGGTCACCGACGTGTTGCAGTCGGTGCTCGACACCGAGATCACCCCGGAGCTGGTTCCGAGCGGCGAGGAGGAGGAGTTGCAGAGCAGCGAGGCGAAGGTCGGGCCGTTTGCGCTGCAGGACTTCTCGTTGTTCCATGTGCTGCGCTATGGGTTCCGGCCGTCGAAGATAGCGTTCCTGGCCTGGCATGCCTGGAGCGACCCGGACCAGGGCAACTGGCCGCCCGGTTTCCCCGAGGACAAGCGGCCGTCGTACTCGCTGAAGGAAATCCGGCATTGGCTGAGCGTTTTCGTGGAGCGGTTCTACTCGTTCAGCCAGTTCAAACGCTCGGCACTGCCCAATGGGCCCAAGGTGTCGCACGGGGGTTCGCTGTCGCCGCGGGGGGATTGGCGGGCCCCGTCGGACATGTCCGCGCGCATCTGGCTCGACGAGATCGAACGCGAGATACCCGAGGAGTAGCGTGCCATCAGGCGCGCTCGTACGTGCCGGTCAGCACGCCCCGGGCCAGCACATGACCGGCCATCGCGGCCAGCAGGGCCCTGACTGTCGTGACGGTGTCCGCAATGGACTCGTCGATCGCGAGCACGTGGAACCGGTAGCGGTGCGGGCCGTGACCTGGAATCGGACGTGGCCCGGCATAGCCGCGGTGCCCCAAGTCCGCTCGGATGAAACGCATTCCCGGGCTTCCCTGCTTCAAGGAACCCGCGGCGACGGCCTCGAGCGCCGGCTCGATTACCGCGATGGTGTGCAGCAGTGGGCGGGGCAGCGGCACGTCGACGTCGTCGATGATCAGCACCACCTGCCCGGTCTCGGGCGGCAGCCCCTCCCAGCGCAGCGGCGGCGAGGTGTTGTCCCCTACGCCGCTTCCCGCGCTGGAGGGCGGCATCGCGCCGCCGTCGGAGAACGCGCTGCTGGTCACGGTGATCGACTCGGGCGCGTCGAAGGCGCTGCCCGCCAGGGGACTTCGATGCGGGCCGGCGCGAACTCCGCGGAGCAGCCTTCCCGGGAGGACCATCACGCGCCGCTCCCGGCGACGCGGATCGCCACGGTGGGCGATCGCAGCACGTCACCCAATTCGTCGGGTAGATAGCCCTGCGCCACCAGTCGCGGCAAGACGCCACCGCTTTCGATGATGTCGAGGATGAGGTCGGGTAGTTTGGGGACGCTTCCCGAGGCCCCG
>Ga0116219_10004842_pt1 | contig 9984 bp, 8 predicted proteins | sample Sb_taG_4_FD_91019 | JGI IMG/M metagenome (GOLD analysis project Ga0116219, IMG submission 91019) | Peat soil microbial communities from Weissenstadt, Germany - Sb_50d_6_BS metaG | ecosystem: Environmental > Terrestrial > Soil > Wetlands > Peat | place: Germany: Weissenstadt | collected 2010-09-21
AAAGCCTGACACGACTCGGGTAACTCCGGAGCCATCACCATCCACATGTGCACCACGTCCGGGTGCTCGATATAGGTGACATGAGCGCCGGCCCCGGTCGCCCGGGCGACGAAGCGACGCGAATCGTCAAGCAGCGACTCCCGCGTGCCGACCTGGACCAGAAGCGGTGGTAGAGATGCTAACTCGTCGTCTGTCGCGTACAGCGGAGACGCCAGCGGATGACACGGATCGGCGCCGTTCAGGTAGACGTCGGCCATCATGCGTAGGCCCGCGCCATTCACCACCGGGTCGTCCGCGGTATCCGCGGACGACCCTTCGACTGCAAGATCCGTCCACGGCGAGAACACGATTCCGGCCGCGGGCACTGGCAACCCGGCCCGCCGGGCCGCAATGATGCAGGCCAGTGCAAGGCCACCGCCGGCGGAGTCGCCCGCCATCACGATGTCGGTGTTGGCCACGCCCTCGGCCAGCAGTGCCCGGTAGACCGCGACGGCATCGTCGATAGCGGCGGGAAAAGGCGATTCGGGCGCCCGGCGATATTCCGGTGCCACCACCTGCAGTTCGCAACGCCTCGCCAGCGCCGCGATCGCCCCAAGTACATCCGCGGCGCGGGTGTAGACGTAGCCGCCGCCGTGGAAGTAGATAGCCGTTCGGCCGAGTTGACCGGCGTCGAGGCGCAGACAGTCGACGTTGCCGTAGTGGCACGGCTCCACGGTGGTGCCATCGGGAGCTGCGACGCCACATTCGCCTCGGATTCGCGCATTTGCCGCAGCGCCTCTATTGACGGTGCCGTCGTCGGTGTGAGCACTGTGCCGACGGCCGAGAGCGCCGCGACGAGCTGCTCGTGTTCCAGGCTAGCCACGTGCTGTCGCCTCCATGCCGTCGATGAGCCAGTGAATCGTGGTGTCGAATACTTCAGGCTCGTCCCACTGCCCGGGCGCGGCCATATCGGCCAGGGTCATGCTGAGCGTCACGTGCACGAGGATGCCGCATGCCCGAACGGCGTAATCGTTGGAGAAACCGCGCCGGGTCAGCACGGGGATCAGTTGCGTCACATACCCGATGACGACGCCACGGTCGGCAGTCGTCATCAAACTGCACAGATCCGGGCGTGCCGTCAGCGCCGACCGCAGCGCCAGGCACCACGTGCGGACGCTGTCCTGCCAGCCCATATCGGTCGAGAAGTCGATCTCGATCGAGGCAAAAGCCCGTGCTACGACTCCACGTACGAGCGCGTCGCGATTACCGACCTGCTGGTAGAGGGTCTTTGGCGAGCACCGCAATCGGTTGGAAAGGTTGCGGAACGTCAAACCGGCAGCGCCATCGGTCGCCAGCACTCGCAGCGCTTCGTCATAGATCGCCTCGGCGCTCAGCAGTGGTTTAGCCACGGTTTGATCCTGTCTGACCGCTCGGCGCTTTGGCGCAGAGACTTCGACATATTGCGAACACACACCGGTCGGGGATTGCCCGTCGCGGCGCAGCAATTCTGGGATGTTGTCCTTTCTCCGGGGCGCTGATACTTTCGGGAAACGCGGTTATCTTAAGTGACCGCGACCACACCACGGTAGCGACCCGAAAGAAGAGCATGGCCTGGGACTTCTGCGCTGATCAGGATTTTCAGCCCACCCTCGACTGGATCACCAGCTTCATCGCCGAAGAAGTCCAGCCACTTGAGCCATTGCTGCCCCAGCTGTCGGCAGGGGAAGCCGCACGGTTACTCGAACCGCTCAAGCAGCAGGTCCGAGACCGGGGACTGTGGGCCGTACATCTCCCTAAAGAACTGGGCGGCAACGGCTTCGGTCAGCTGCCATTGGCACAGATGAACCTGATCACCGGACGCGTCGGCGTAGCGATGGAGGTGTTCGGCAATATGGCGCCGGACTCGGGCAACGCCGAGCTGATCGCCGAAGGTGGAACAGAGCAGCAAAAAGAGCGGTGGTTGTGGCCCAACCTGAGCGGCAAGATCCGCAGCGCGTTCGCCATCACCGAGCCGTGGGTCGCGGGCACCGACCCGACGCAGATCCAATCGACCGCGATACTCGAGGACGACCACTGGGTGCTCAACGGACGCAAATGGATGATCACCAACGCCTCGATCGCCGATTTCATCATCTTTATGGTGGTCACCGAGCCCGATGCTCCGGTCCATCTCCGGTGCTCAATGATCGTGGTGGAGAAAGACACCCCGGGTCTGACAATTCTGCGGGACATCCCTTCGATGCACGACCCCGACGTCGAGTTCGGTCGCCGCGGCAACCATGCCGAGGTGCTGCTCGAGGACGTCCGAGTGCCGCAGGACCATCTGATCGGACCACGCGGTCATGGGTTCGTGTTGTCCCAGGTGCGGTTGGGGCCGGGACGGCTGCATCACGCGACGCGGTGGCTGGCCGAGGCCGAGCGGGCCTTCGACATGATGTGTGAACGGGCGCAGTCACGTTCTTCGTTCGGTAAGAGCTACACGCGTCACCAGATGGTGCAGCAATACATCGCCGACTCCCGCATCGAGCTGGAAACCGCGAAGCTGCTGACCCTGCGCGCGGCATGGAAGTTCGACCGCGAGGGCAACCGCGCTGCCCGCAGCGACATCGCGATGTGCAAGGTCTACAACGCGCAGGTGGTGCACAACGTGGTCGACCGTGCGCTGCAGGTGCACGGATCGCTCGGATACAGCTCAGATATGCCGTTGGAACGCATGTACCGGATGGCGCGGATGGCCAGCCTAGTCGACGGCGCCAACGAAGTGCACAAGGTGACCATCGCCAAGAGTGAGCTCGCCCGTTACCGGGCCGTCGAGGGCTGGCCCAGCGAGCATGTGCCGACCCGGCTGGCCATAGCGAAGGAACGGTTCGCCCACCTCCTGGAGGCCGGCGCATGACCCTGGCGGCACCCGGCTTCGATGTGCCGCGGTTCCGCGACTGGCTATCCGAGGTGACCGGTGAACCGGCAGAGGTGGCAGTGTCACCGATCCGCAGCGGTGGAAGTTGCGAGATGTTCCGGGTTGAACGACTCGGGCAATCCTGGGTGGTTCGGCGCGCTCCGCTGGCAGCGGTGTCCGACACCGCCCACCAGGTGATCCGCGAAGCCAGAATCATTGAAACGCTTGCGGGCACCGGCGTCCCTGTGCCGACGATCCTGGCCATTGGAGAAGATCCGGGCATCCTGGGTGCCCCGTTTTTCATGATGAACTACGTCGATGGCGACGTGGTGCGCCGCAACGGCCTGCCGGAACGCCTTGCTGCAGAACCTACTTCGCATCACGGCATCGGTAAGGGGTTGATCGACACCCTGGTGGCGCTGCACAACGTGGACTGGCGGTCCACCGCGTTGACGGAGTTATCGCGTCCCGAGGGGTTTCTCGCCCGCCAGGTCGACCGATGGATGTCCCAGCTGGCGACCTACCGTTCCCGCGAGCTTGACGGTGTCGATGAGGTCGCGACCTGGCTTTCCGCGAATCTGCCGAGCCACGGCGAGCTCACCGTCATGCACGGTGACTACAAACTCGACAACCTGATCTGGTCGGCCTACCCACCGCCCCGGGTTGCCTGCGTCGTCGACTTCGAGATGACGACAGTCGGTGACCCGCTCATCGACCTGGCGTGGGCGCTGACCTTCTGGCCTGAAGAAGACAACCTAATCGCGCTGGCACCGCCAGGCAGCCCCAACGGCATCGACGCCGACCAGTGCCAGTCCCCTGCCGACCTTGCACAGCGGTACGCGGCCGCCACCGGGCGCGATCTGTCCGAGTTCGATTGGTACCAGGCGTTCAGCGCCTGGAAGCTCGCGATTGTGCTCGAAGCGTCGTACACGCGATACCGGCGCGGCGAATCCCGCAATCCGCACCACGAATTCTTTGGATTCGTGGTGGACCAATTGCTTTCGCGGGCACGGCGGTTCGCGCAGTGACCGATCCGCTGTTCTCCGTCGCCGACCGGGTGGTCCTGGTGACCGGCGGCAGCCGCGGCCTGGGCCGGGCTATGTGCCTGGGTCTGGCCGAACGCGGCGCCGGGGTCGTCATTGCAAGCCGCAAGATCGACGCCTGCGAGCAATTGGCCGCACAGATCCGTGATCACGGCGGTGAAGCCGCTGCCCTGCCCTGCCATGTCGGCGATTGGGCGTCGCTCGACCATGTGGTCGCAGCAGCCGCTGGTAGGTGGGGGCGCCTCGACGGCCTGATCAACAACGCAGGAATGAGCCCGCTGGCACCGTCGTTGGTCGATACCTCCGAAGCCCTCTTCGACAAGGTGGTCGGCGTCAACCTGAAAGGGCCGACCAGGCTGACCGCCCTTGCCGCACAAGCGATGACGGCCACTGGTGGCGGTTCTATCGTCAACATCAGCTCGCTGGCGTCGGTCAAACCGACGCCGGTGGCTACCACTTACTCGGCAGCAAAAGCCGGTCTGAACGCACTGACCAGAGCCGCCGCCCTCGAGTACGCAGCCGCCGCGATACGAGTCAACGGCATCATCTGCGGCACCTTCGACACAGACGCCGCCGCTGGGTTCGTGCGCAACTCTGAGCTGCTGCCCGAGGTGGTGCGACCCATCGCGCTCGGCCGGGTGGGACGCCCTGAAGAGATTGTGGGCGCGGCCGTCTACCTACTTTCGGACGCGTCCAGCTACACCACCGGATCACTGATCACCATCGATGGAGGCGTATCGGGATGAGAGATATGCGATGAGCACTTTCGACGGCCGTTCGGTACTCATAACCGGCGGCGGCACGGGCATCGGCAAGGGCTGCGCGCAGCATTTCCTCGCCCACGGCGCCACTGTCACTATCGCCGGCCCCGACGGTGACGTGTTGGAATCGGCTGCCGCCGAACTCCGCGACGCCACGGGGAGCGGCGCGGTGCGCACCGCGGTCTGCGATGTCACCGAAGAGGAGCTGGTCCAACGCACGGTGGCGACGGCCACTGAGGCCGGCGGGCTGGATGTGCTCGTCGCCAACGCCGGGACGGGTTGGCCCGGACCCGTGCAGCTGCTGGATAAAGCGCAGTGGCACATCGCCTATGACGTCAACGTCGTCGGGACCGCACTGTGCATCAAGCACGCCAGTCCTGTCATGCGCGGCCGCGGGAGCGGCGCAATGGTGGCGATCTCCAGCGTGGAGGCGCTACGGGCCAGCAAGTTCATGCCCGCCTACAACGTCACCAAGGCGGCACTGGACACGCTGGTGGCCTGCGCCGCACGCGAACTCGGGCCGTCGGGGATCCGCGTGAACGGCATCCGACCCGGCGTTGTGCTGACCGAGGCGGTAAGCGCCCAGCTCACAGAGAGCTCAATACAAGCCGGGCTACGGCAGACCTATCTGGGCCGGTTGGGAACCCCAGCAGACATCGCCAAGGCGGTGGCGTTCCTCGCCTCCGAGGACGCGTCTTGGGTGAACGCCACCATCGGATCTTGGTGGAACTGCCGAGGATCGTCGCTAAGGCTGATTATGGTCTGCTGCGCGACAATGGTGTTCCAGCACGGCTCATTGTCCATGATCGTGACCTCTTACCTCCTAAGTTATTACCACCGCCGGCTGCCCCTCACCGGAATCAGCGGTCTCAGCCACTGAATCGAGGAATCCCGGTGCGTTGACGATGATGCGCCTACGCGCACCGTCAGGCGTCGTGATGACATCCAGCTCGCAGCGGTTATTCATCGGGTGCGTGCGGTCGGGGTGCCACGCATGTGCGTAGCAGCCCCTACCCATCGGCATCGCCGACAGAACCGGGCGCCCGTCGTCGTAGCGAGTCAGCCACGTCTCCGCGCTCTGCCCGTCCGGGCAGAACCGGCCCGCAGCGTCGGACATCTCGGCGTGTAAATGATGAAGGCGAGCGAGCAGGGCCTCGGCGGCCAACGCTGGATTGGTGTCATGCAGTGCCCGGAACTCACCCTGCGCTACCACGATCAGCGCGGCGGCGAGTTGGCGATGCCGACGCGGCTACTGTCCGCGGTGTAGGCATCGGCTTGACACCCAGCTGCGCCATCACGCGGCCGTGGACGCGGTCGAGGTCAGAGCCGGCAGGAGCGGGCGACCGTGACGCCGCCGCGGCCGGGCCGTAGCACGGGGGTGTCGCAGTCGGGCCAAATAGCGCCATCAGCCCGTCGCCTGCCGATTGCGACGTCTACCCCTGACCGGCAGCACCCACCACGTTGGCCGGGCGGCGGCCGGTCGGCCACCGTAGCCTCACACGATCCCATTGGCCACCAGGCCCGCGATTCTGGCCGCTCAGATCAACGCTGCGGCCCTAACGCCCGTTCGGCGGGGTAAGGGGGGGATGGGTCCGCGACCTGGCGAAATCAGCGCGGCGCTCGGGGCGACCGCTCCTCACCGCGTTGGGCGCTTTGCGTTGACACCCGGCCTCGCGCGGAGCAGAGTCGGAGAAGCTGGCGGAGGTGATGTCGTTGCCAGAGCGCGTCGAGGTACACATGCGCGACAGCGACGCATTCTCCTGGTACATGGAGAAGGACCCGCTGCTGCGCTCGACGGTTGTGTGCGTCCTGCTCCTGGATGGCAGCCCGGACTGGGATCGGTTGCCGGAACGGCTCGAACGCAGCACGCGGCTGTCGCCGGGGTTTCGGCACCGGGTCGTGTTGCCTCCGCTACGGCTGGCCACGCCCCGCTGGGTCGTCGATCCCGATTTCGACCTGTCGTGGCACGTTCGCCGGTTCGAGGCGGCACCCCCGAAGACGCTGGCGACGGTCCTGGAGTTCGCTCGCAAGACCGGCATGGCGGGCCTCGATCGTGATCGGCCGCTGTGGGAGTTCACGTTCATCGAGGGGCTCGACGGCGGCCAGACGGCCCTAGTGATGAAGCTCCACCACTCGCTGACCGACGGCGTGGGTGGCATGGACATCGCGCGACTGCTGCTCGACGTCGAACCCGACCCCGGCGAGCTCGGACCGATGCCCGAAGCGCCGGTGGGAGAGCACCTCGGCACCGTCGAACTGGCCCGGGATGCGCTCAGCTACGACTGGTCGCAACTCTTCGACTTCTCCAAGCGCCACCTCACCTCGGCGGTCAGTGACGTGACGCACGCGCTGCGGCATCCCCGCGAAACCGTCACCGAGACTGTCGCGACCGGCCAGTCGATCGCGCGCTTCGTTACACCCGTGTCCGACACGCTGTCGCCGGTCATGACCGAGCGCCACCTGGCCTGGCACTACGACATTCTGAAGTTCCCGCTGGCTGACATGCTGAGCGCCGCGCACGCCGTGGGCGCCACGCACAACGATGCCTTCCTCTCCGGTGTCACGGCAGGATTGCGCCTCTACCACGAACGGCACGACACGCAGATCGACGAACTGCGAGTCACGATGCCGGTCAGCATCCGCAAGGCGGACGACCCGATCGGCGGCAACCGCATCACGATCATGAGGTTCAAGGTTCCCGTGGGTATCGCCGACCCGAGCAAGCGGATGGCGGAGACTCACCGTCGCTGCGAGTCCGTGAAGACCGACCGGTCACTGCCCTTGACGAACGCGATCGCCGGCACATTGAACCTGTTGCCGCGTGCCTACATCGGCGGGATGCTCAAGCACATCGACTTCATCGCGAGCAACGTGCCCGGAATCCCAGTGCCGCTGTACCTCACCGGCGCGAAGATCGACAGCTTCTACGGCTTCGGTCCCACAATCGGCGCCGCCTTGAACATCACCCTGATGTCCTACTGCGACACCTGCTACGTGGGCGCCAACATCGACACCGGTGCCGTGCCCGACCCCGACGTGCTGATGGACTGCCTGCAGAATGGCTTCGACGAGGTTCTCGCCGTCGGGGGCGGGACTGGACGTACGGTGTTGCCGTTCCACACCGCGCAGTGAAGCTTGCACGACATCGGATCTAGATCGCCGATCAGGCTCCTTAGCAATATCGCGGCCACGGCTGCAAGGCGACGTGGGGGTTCAACCGGGCGGCCAAAGGGATCTAATCGTTGTCCAACCACCACAACAGCTGGTCCAGAACGAGTCGTGACATCCCGATATCTTCGGCAGCGGCTGTGGCGACCAAAAGCACCGCGTGCTCGTCGTCGGGCACCGAAAACCCCAGTGAGCGCAACCCCCTTTTCACTCGGACGTCGGGCTTAATGGCATCCGCACCGGACCGCATCCGCGCGTAGGCGAACAGCGCCAAGCCGATACCTTTCACCGAACCGACGACGGGATCGAGCATCGGGGCGTGCTCGAACGCGCCATAGCGATCAGCCCACGCCCGGCACAGACGGTCTTCCTGTTCCGCTGTGGTGAGCCCTTCCCGGACGGCAAAAGCGCGTAGTCGGTTGGCCACCTCGTGAATGGTGTCTACCTCTCTGTCAGAGAGGCCGTACCTTTGATGCTCCAGCCGGTGGTCGGCCAACCACGCAATAGTGTGTTCGGCATTCTGGGCTTTCCAGTCGGACACAATTCCCGTCACCCTCGACTTGTAGCGGCGTTGACGGGAAGCCACGACGTCGACAATCATCGCGCCCCTGGCACCGTCGTAGGCGGCCGCGTAGCCGAGCGTACGGGCCTGCGCTTCCTCGCCGTACTCGCTTTCTAGACCACGCAGATTCTCGACCGCGCTGTCCCAACTAGGATCACTGTGAAACAGATCAGCTACGTCGCCCACGGACACAAGTTAGCGATGGTTGCTCGCGCAGCGACGCCCTTTGGCTGGTGCAGCCTGCCCACGTGCGGTGAGGCCTGGCACTGTTCGGCATCGGGCAGGGTGACTGCATTACGCCGTCGACTTCATCCCGTGGTAGATCAGTGGCACCAACTCACCAAGTAGCTTCTGGGAAAGCTTCGGGGTGCCATCGTGCTACTGATCATGCTCAGCTGCGTATTTCCAGCGTGTGAGCATCAGCCATGCGGCAGGTTGTCGGGCGAGTTTTCGCCGCTTATTGCCAACGCTTCGAGCCCGGAAGGCATGGTCACCACAAACCCGAACCGAACCCGAGACCCTTTCGGAACTCCGCGACGTCGCTGTAGCTGACTGCCGTCGAGCTAACGATTCGTCACCATCGCCGTGCGGATGCCTGTGACCTTGCGGCCAGCGTTGTTAGCCAACGATAGTCTGTGGTCTGATGGAAAAGGCTAACGCCCGTAGCTGGGGCGAACGATGCCAGCAACTAGCGGGAGGCTGATGACGAACCAGCATGCCGTGAGGGTCACTCACGGTGGTTCCGGGCTGTCAAAACGAGAGCGGCACCGTCGCTCGACGAGATGGCGTGCGGCGTGAGTCGCTTGGCGGTGTGGTGGCGCCAACCCGACCATTACGACTGGCTCACGGGCTATCTGGCGTCGCGGGATTTGCACACGTTCGTCCGTTTGTCCGTCGCCGCAATAACCGCCACGTTCAGTGCGATCACACTGGCCATGACGTGGAGTCCCGCTGGTCCCGACCGCGCGGTGACGTACATCGCAGTGCTGCTGTCAGTGGTGTGGTGCATGGCGCTGGCTTTGCTCTGGGCGCGCCGGTGGCCGACGCGACGGCAATCGATCTGTTATGCCGTTACGGTCGTTGCCTGTATTGCCGTTGTCTGCCTGAGTTACTCTGACGCGTTATTCGGCCTGATCGCATGTATGGCGTTCGCCGTGCTGGCTGGATATGTCGCCTTCTTCCATAGGGCTACTCTTCTGCTCCTGACCCTGGCCGTCGCAGCAGCCACGACACTGGCCTTGGCGATCAAGCTGTCCGCCAGTAGCGGCGACGTTGTTGGAGCCGCCTGCGTCTTTGTGGGAATTACTGTCGTAATGGTCGCTGTGCCGTTCGTCAGCCATACGCTGGTGCATTTCCTCGGTATCGACGTGATGGACTCCGATGTCGACCCGCTGTGCGGAGTGCTCAATCGGCGCGGGTTTTATCGTTCGGCCGGTCATCTGGTGGCCGCGCACACACTTGCCGCCGACCGGTGTCTCGCCGTGACGATGGTCGATCTGGACCACTTCAAGAACGTCAATGACACATATGGCCACCCGTCAGGCGACAGGGCCCTGATCGCGGTTGGCAATGTCC
>Ga0116219_10004844_pt1 | contig 9983 bp, 9 predicted proteins | sample Sb_taG_4_FD_91019 | JGI IMG/M metagenome (GOLD analysis project Ga0116219, IMG submission 91019) | Peat soil microbial communities from Weissenstadt, Germany - Sb_50d_6_BS metaG | ecosystem: Environmental > Terrestrial > Soil > Wetlands > Peat | place: Germany: Weissenstadt | collected 2010-09-21
CCGATGCCAGGCAGGCATCGGCGATGAAGACGTCCGGCTCGGTCTTGCGGACGGCCAGTTCCCCGGGCACCGGGGGAAACACCAGTTCCCAGCCCTCGGTGCCCGGCTCGTCGGGTGAGCCCTGCGGGCCGTCGTTCTGGATGTGAACCACCAGCGCGCCGACGCTGCGGGCACGGGGCAGCAGCGACTGCAGCGCGGGCCGGACCTGGCCCGCGGCAGGGACCGGCGTGCTTCCCTCGAGCATGTTGCGCTGCACGTCAACGAGGAGGAGCGCGGTAGCCATGGCAGCATCCTCGCACAGGCCCGCCGCCATGCGATCGTTTGCCCGAAATGCCCAGCCGCGCCTCGCCAGCCGGTGAGCCAGGCCAGGGCACGCATTACTATTGCCGCGTTGATGTCGGCTGCGGACCGTGCGAATGGCGCCCGACCGGCGAGAGGGCATGCTGTGGCCTCAGGTGATGGCCAGCGCGATCGCCAGTGCCCGGCTGACGCTGCGCATCGATGCAGGTGACAGGGCTCCGAGGTTGCTGACCGAAGCAAATGCCAGCCTTGTTCCGGCTACCTGCAGCCCCAGTCCTCGCACTCCCGGCACACGGGCTGTCTGCCCCGGCTCTCGTCCAGCTGGCTCTTGGGGTGCGCACGCAAGCAGCTCGAGCAGATGAACTCGTCCTCGGCGCTGCTGTTCTTCGACCGCATGCCTCGTTGCCTCAGCTTGGCGTTTAACCTCGGCTGTCCGCCATTACCGAGATCACCAGTCTTGTCCGGCGTGTCGCCGGGAGGTGACACGGCCACCGCACGATGATCTTCGGGTTCCTGCGACAGAACTTGAAGACATAGGCGGTGGCCGTGGCGTTCAGCATGGCATGGCGGCGGGCCGGCGTCGAGGGCCGGGACCCGGGTGCGTCCGGTCGCGATGCCGCGGCGGCGCGGGGCCAGCTGGCGGCTTTCCGCGGTGAGCTGCATGGCTGCTTCACCGCGCGGGCGGATGCGCTGTTCGAGCTGTGCGACGCGGTGCTGTGCCCGGACGGGCCGGTGCGGACCCTGGCGGGGTTGTCGCTGGCGCCGGAGCACCGGCGCGGGCACGGCGCGCTGTATGACGCGGTCAATCACGGGCAGGTCGATATCGGGCGGCTGCGCCGGTCGCTGGCGGTCTTGCCGCTGCCGCGATCCGCTGATGGCCGCCTCGTGCTGGCGGTGGATGTGAGCAACTGGCTGCGGCCGGGCGCGGCGACCAGCCCGGACCGGTTGTTCTGCCATGTGTACGGCCGGGGGAAGGGGCAGGCGCAGATGATCCCGGGCTGGCCGTATTCGGTGGTGGCCGCGCTGGAGCCGGGCCGCACCTCCTGGACGGCGGTGCTGGACGCGGTCCGCCTGGGCCCGGACGACGACGTGACCGCTGTGACTGCCGCGCAGGTTCGCGAGGTCGTGGCCCGGCTGGCCGGGGCCGGGCACTGGCGCGAGGGTGACCCAGGCATCCTGGCCGTGTTCGACGCCGGATATGACATCATGCGCCTGGCCTTCCTGCTCGCCGGGCTGCCGGTGCAGTTGCTGGGGCGGCTGCGCTCAGACCGGGTGCTGTACTTCCCCCCGCCACCGGGCCGGCGGGACGGGAAGCCGGGCCGCCCGCCGCGCCACGGCCAGGAGTTCAGGCTCGCCGACCCTGCGGCCTGGCCTGACCCGGCGGTCACCACGATCACCGAGACCACCCGTTACGGCGCCGCAGCCGCCAGTTCCTGGGAGCGGCTCCACCCGAAACTGGAACGGCGTGACGCCTGGGAACACCACGACGGCGAACTGCCGGTCCTGGAAGGCACGCTAATCCGGCTGCAGGCGGATCACCTGCCCGGCGACCGCGACCCCAAGCCGGTCTGGCTGTGGTTCTCCCGCACCAGCGCCGCCCCCGCCGACGTGGACCGCTTGTGGCAGGCCTTCTTGCGCCGGTTTGACCTGGAACACACCTTCCGCCTGTTCAAGCAGGTCCTCGGCTGGACCGCCCCCAAGATCCGCGACCCTGCCGCCGCCGACCGGTGGACCTGGCTCATCATCGCTGCCCATACCCAGCTCCGGCTCGCCCGGCCGCTCGCCGCAGACCTGCGCCGCCCGTGGGAACGACCCGCCCCGCCCGGACGGCTCACCCCCGCCAGAGTCCGCCGGGGATTTCGCCGCGTCCGCGCGATGACCACCTGCCCGGCCAGCCCGCCAAAACCCGGCAAGCCCGGCCCCGGACGCCCGCCGGGATCAAAGAACCGGCGCCCAGCCACCCGCCACGACGTCGGAAAGAACCGCAAGGCAGGCATCACGAAAGGCGGCGGCAAGAAGCCGACGGGTTAAACGCCAAGCTAAGGCGCCAGTGCTTTGGGGACTCGGGTACTTCCTCGACGTATCCCGAGGTCCCTCCCGCCTTGGGCCGACGGCCCGACCCGCCGCGTCACGTGCGGGACGATGCGGGTGACAGCGCTCTAAAGCACATCAGTGAGCGAAAGTGACAGGAAGTTCGGAGAGTCCGCGGGTAGATGCCGTTCGCCAGACTAGCCGCCCTTCTGGTATCGCCAGCAACAACTGGGGTAGCCGGCGCACCAATCCGCCGAGCGCTATAGCGGCCTCGACCCGAGCGAGCGGCGCGCCCATGCAGTAGTGGATACCGTGTCCGAACGCAAGATGTGGCCGCTGCGCGCGGTTGACGTCAAGCTCGTCCGGACGGTCGTAGCGGCCTGGGTCCCGGCTCGCGGCAGCCAGCGCGAACATGACCATCTCACCCGCCGGAATGAGGTGCCCGCCAAGCTCGACCTCGCGTCGCGTGAATCTCGCCACCCCCAGGCTGATCGGGCCCGCGTACCGCGCAAGCTCCTCCACAGCCCCGGGCAGCAGCGCAGGATCGTCTCTGATCGCGGCGAGTTGATCCGGGTGGCGCAGCAGCATGAGCGCGCCGGTACCGATCAGGTTGGCCGTGGTCTCGTGGCCAGCTAGGACTAGCAGGATGGCCATGGCCTGCAACTCACGGTCGGACAGGCGGTCATCGCCTGAGCTGAGTGCCAGCGCAGTGAGCAGGTCATCGCCGGGTTCGGTGCGCTTGCGGGCGATCAGCTCGGCGAAAAAGCGCGCGAGGTCCGCCTGGGCCGTCGCGGCCAGTGCCAGCGTGGCGGGGTCGGCCGGCGGCATGACAAGCGCGATGGACCAGCGCCGGAAGGCGTCGCGGTCGGCATCTGGGATCCCGAGCAGCTCGCAGATCACGGTGATCGGCAGCGGGATGGCGAACTCGGCCATCAGGTCCGCGTGGCCCTTAGGCGCGATGGTGTCGAGCAGCGCGTCGGTGATCTGCTCTATGCGCGGCTTCAGTCGCTCGATCCTGCGCGCCGTGAACACATCGGATACCGATCTGCGCAGCCTGGTGTGCACGGGCGGATCCGTCGCCAGCAGGCTCTCGAAGAGCAAATTTCCCTCACGCTCGCCCGACTGCCCTTCGGTATCAGCGAGAGGCGGGGCGTTGCTCAGGTCCTGGCTAGACAGTCCTGACGTCACCTCGTCGTACCCGGTGACGAGCCAGATCTTCCGGCCCCGCAGCAGCACCTGCTGCACCGGCCCATCCTGCGCGATGGACCTCAGTAGCTGATACGGATCAGAGCGTACGGTGAGGTCTGCCGGAATCTCGTGCATCGCTCATCGCGAGTTTCGCTGGGCTGGCCTGGTCCATTCCCGCACCGAGCTGCCCCGGCGCACGAGGAACCTGATGCGTAATGTGCCATCGGCCGGGCGGATCGTCCGCTCGTCGGTCCAGCCTTGCGGCCGGAACTCGCCAGCGCCGACATGGACCAGGCTGAACTGGGGTTGGTCGCCGACGCTGAAGACCAACTCTCCAGCGACCACGTCAATGCTGGCGGCCAGGTCATCGTCAGCGCATCCGTCTTGCGACCAGTCAAGGAAAGCGGCGGGTACCGGGAACCGGCACCGGTAACGAGCCATTTCCGCCCGATTCAAAGGAACCGGATCGCGCGACAGCAGCACCTCGCTCCACACCAGGCCGTCAGTGAACGCCGACGGAAAGAGCTTCAGCAGCGCAAGGCTCACCGTGCAGTCGATCACCAGGTGGATCCTGGTCTGTTCGCCGCGATTAGCCACGTAGTGCGGACGGTCGAAGTCGCCGTACCACAGCCGCCCGGCCTCCCAGTGATACTCCCGGCCCTCGAATACGGTAACCGCACCTGGATTGGTGACCAGCGGTACGTGCAACCGCGTCGTTCCCCACGGCATGCCCAAGTTGCCGTCCCTGTGCTCGTGTACCCGGGCGCCAGGGCCAAGTGCCATCAGCCGTGCCGCCCGCAGCGCGGCCGGAATGCCGGCGAGAATTTCGGCGAAATATGGCGTGCGCGCTAGCCAGGGGGTGTCGGCGAAGCCCACCATTCCAGGACCGCCAGCGTCGGTGCGATCGGGACTCCCGCCGGGTGCGCGGATCGACAGGACCCGCCAGTCATGAAGTTCCTCGGCCATCAGGCCTTCGCTGCTGATCGGCCGGTTGAGCCGCCATTGCTTGACCTGAAGCGACCGCAGGTCAGCGGTCAGCCGGTCGGTGTCGAACCTCAAGTCAAGTGGCACGCAGGCGGGCAACGCGGTGAATGTCGCGGTCATAGCCGTGCCTTTCCTGGCGGGATCGATTCGCCGTGCGAAATCCGATCGCCGCGCTCCGCTGCGGCGGAACGCCGTGGCGGAGCGCGGCGATGTCAATCAGATCTCGCTAGTGCCAGTAACGCATGCCATACCTCCTGTCACGATCGGACTTCGGACGGTCGCAAGGCGACCTGGGCGGTGGCCAGGCCGCGCAGTGTCAGGTTCCGGCGGAATATTGGCGCAGCGGTGAGAACGGCGCCAGGGTAGTACTTGGCCAATATCGAGAAGACGACCCGGGCCTGCAGCGCAGCCAAGGAGGAGCCCAGGCACGCGTGCACGCCCCGGCCGAACCCGAGGTGCGGATTAGGCGACCTGCCGAGCGTCAGCACGTCGGGATCGGCAAACCGGCCAGGGTCGCGGTTTGCCGCGCCGATCAGCACAGTGACGTCGTCTCCAGCCCGGAGCTGGCAGCCGCCGATCGAGGTGTCGGCGACACACACCCGGGTTATCGCCCGCACGGGTGACTCGTAGCGTACGAGTTCTTCGACTGCCAGGGCGGGATCACCAGCCGCCAGCCGCTTCAGCGCGCCCGGCTGGTTCAATAGCGTGACCGCGCCAAGCGAGAGGATCTTGCTCGCCGACGTGTAACCGGCGTGGACAAGCACACGGAACGTGTTGTCGAGCACCGCCGCGTCGACACCCCGCCTCGTCGCCTGGGCGGCGGCGAACGCGACGACACCACCGGCGGTCAGGTCCGTGAGCCAGCCGTCGGCGAGCGCGGAGATCTCCGCTCTGGCTGCCATGGCCGGCTCGCCGAGTTCCGGCCAGACGCCCGCGTCCATGCCATCGACGATCGCGTCAGCTACCGGCTTGAACCATGCGAGATCCGGCTCGGGCACGCCGAGGACCCTCATGACCGTGGACAGCGCCAGCGGTTCGGCGAACTCGGTGACGAAATCAAAACTGGGCTGTTCGGCCAGGCCCGCCAGCCGGCTGCGAGCCTCTTCGGTGATGGTCAGCGCTAGCCAGCCGTAGTCAAGCTGCCGTAAGCCGTCGACGAGAAGGTGCCTGATCGCGGTGTGCTCGGGCGGATCTAGCGTCTGCACGCTGATCGCGGCGGGCGGAAGGTTCTCGCCGACCCTGCGGAAGTCAGAGGCGAATCGCGCGCTATCGCGAAGTACCGTGATGGCATCCTGATATCTGCTGACCAGGAGCGTCTTCAGGTCATCGTGCCAGAAAAGTGGCTGATAGGTCCGTAACCATGCATAAGCGACAGAAGGATCGCGCAGCGGGCCAGGTTCGGCGAGCGCCAAGATCGGATCTGACGCGATTGCCATCACGACGCATCTTTCTTCGACTGCCAGGGCTCGCAACTAGCTGGCGGGCACAGGAGCCCCCGGCTGTTCAGTGAATCCATAACCAATCTATACAGATCAGCATATGGAGGAAAGGCTATGATTACCTGTCCTCGGCGACAGATGCCAGGGAGGAAAGCTTGATCACCGTCGCTGACCGGGTCACCACCAGCTACATCGACCGGTGCTTGGCCGGAGATCGCGGGCTAGTGCACGCCATGGAGCGGGCTCGTGCTCGCTTCCCCGCGGCATTAGGCCGCTCCTGCGGCACCCAGTTGCTCGCGAGGCCGATGTTCATCGCCGAGGCAGAGATGACCGCCTGCGCGGATGCCCTAATGCAAATATTCGATCTTCTGGCGTCACTGCCCGAGCGCCTATTCGACGGCGACTTCGGCCGTTATTGCCGGGCGATTAACATTGATCCAGGCAGGGCAGCGCTGATAGAGCGTTTTCCTGGCCCGCCGACTCTCTATGGCCGCGCTGACATGTACCACGACGGTACTTCACTGAAACTACTTGAGTACAATACCGACAGCGTGATTGGCGGCACGGAGCGCGCTGAGATATCACGTCTGCTACTTGAGGTCGACGCCTTCCGTGATTTCGCAGCCGAGCAGGGGCTGAGCTACGTGCATACCGGCGATCGGGTAGCCCGTGCTCTTCGCACCGCTGCCGAGCCGGTGACCGGCGGCGAGGTCCCGGTTGTCGCACTCGTGGAACGGGACGGCGGCCTGCCCGCCTACATGCACCTGGTGCTCTCCTTCCAGGAAATGATGCGTCGGCTCGGCCTCGACGTGGTGCTCGGCGAGATAAGCGAACTGCGGAGCAAGGCCGGGCGGCTGTACCTGCACGGCAAGCAAATTGACGTGGTGCTCCGCTACTTCGGCATAGAGGACATCACGGCCTCGGCCGGTGCGGCCGAAGCTGTCGAACCCATTTTTCGCGCTCATGAGGAAGGAAAAGTGGTCTTGTGGACCACCATGCGGAGTTGGCAGATCTTTAGCAAGGGCTGCCTCGCACTGCTGTCCGACAATCGGTCACGTGAAGTATTTTCGCGACAAGAGAGGAATGTCATCGACAACATTCTGCCGTGGACGCGCAGGATCATCGCTGGCGACCGTGCGGTGATCGAGCAGTGCCGGGGCGACCGCGGCGCATTGGTTCTCAAGCCGTACGGCGGCTATGGCGGCGTGGGGGTGGTCGCCGGCTGGAAGGTTTCTGACCGCGAGTGGAAGGAAGCGCTGCTTGAAGCCGCCCGCCACGGCGGCCACGTCGCGCAGCGGAAAGTGGTGCCGAGGAACGAGCCCGTGGTGAACCCGGAGACGGGCAAGGTGGAACCCTGGTCGGCAGTCTGGGACGCCTACCTCACCCCGGACGGCTACGCCGGATCGCGCGTACGCGCCTTGCCCGCCGGAGATCACGGCGTCATCAATATGAGATCAAGCAGCGCCTCGCGGACCGCCGGCGTGTTCTGCTACCCGCCGCGGGGCTGACGCGGGGGCACGCAGCGAACTGGCCCGCCACGATCTGCGCCATCTGCCCTGTTGGAGGGGGCAGGATCCGAGCCTGCGGCGGTCGGGTAATGCGCAAGCGGAGCCGGCTGGGTTTCCCGCTCGTGCGCTACTTGGCTGGCTGCCAGGTTGTCCCGTTCCAGTTCCAGATGGTCCTGGGGTCGGTGGTCCCGTTGCTGCCGCCGAACAGCACGATGGTCCGCGTTGCCCTGGTCGTAGGTCATCGCGCCATAGCCGCAGGGCCCGGCCGTGGTGTGCGGTTGCAGCGTGATCCAGGTGCTGCCGCTCCAGGTCCAGGTGCTCTGACTGTAGGGGCCGCCGAGCCCGAGATCACCGCCGTACAGGACGAGCTGGCCGCTGGCGCTGTCGTAGGCCGCATGCCGGACCGGGATGTCCGCGCCGGGAGAACGCGCCGGGTGCAGCCGGGTCCAGGTGGTGCCGTTGAAGCTCCAGGTGTCGCCGAGGCCGCCGGTGTCGTTGTAGCCGCCGTACATGATCGCGGTCCTGCTCGCCGGGTCGTAGACCAGGGAGTCGCTGTCGCGGGAGGACGGCGAGGCAGCCGGGTGCAGCCGGGTCCAGGTGCGGCCGTTCCAGGCCCAGGTCTGGTCGTCGTAATGATTGGCGTAATGAGGGGAGTCCGTCGGTGCGTTTCCGCCGAACAAGATGACCTCATGCAGCGCGGCATCGTAGAACAGGTCAGGGTTCTCCCTGATAGGCGGTCGCAGCGGGCGGTCTGAAATTCCTCCCGCCTGGCCCCGATGGCCGCGCGTAGCTCCGCGGTCTGGAGCGTGTGCCGCAGGCCTCAACATCGACCGCCAGGAATAGAGAACTCCTGCCCGCGGCTATCGCTGACTGCAGGTACCCGGCTGATCCTCGACCGCGCCGAACTGGCGATATGCATACTTCTACTCGGCTTACCTGAGCGAGTTGGAGCCGCACAAAATCGACAGCGCGTTCCGCCAGCCGGTACGGCCGAATGGCGACTGCGGCCGTGCCGATACTGGGCAGCCTGCCGACCCATCCCCCGCGCCGCGGCCGGCCGGAGTCGCCATTCCCGCCCGGCCCCGGGCCGCCGCGCGCCTGTCAGCGCCGAGACGCGCGCCCGGTTGCGCCGAGGCGCAACGAACGCTGGCACTGCTCCTTGTGACAGCACCCTGGCCAGGCCGAGCCCGATGGCGTCACGGCTCACACGCAGCGCACGCCTCCAGCGGACCGGCCATCCTTGACGTCTTGCCCAGGCGACAAGAGTCATGGATTCTACGATCTCGGCGCAGACCCCGGTGAGTTACCAGAGCCAAGCGGTCATACCCGCATTAACCGAGGCGTCCTGCCTGGTCAGTGAGATGGAAGCCGCCTGAATCATGCTCTGGCCGCCGCCCATGCCAGCAGCCGCCGCCCGGCCGCGAGGCCCAGCTAGAACCTGAAAACGGGAGTCCACGTGGTCACCGCTGCGGTACTTCGCTGCTGTACATCGCCTAAACGACCCGCTCAGGTGAGCGAAAAAAGCTTCTGACCTTGTGGAGCTACGGAGATTCGAACTCCGGACCTCTTGCATGCCATCAGCAGGCAGCACGTCCACCCCAGTGCATCAGCGCAGGTCACAGTCCCAGAGCGTGCATGCCCGTGCGGTCAGGTCCGCACCGGTTGCTGTACTTTCGTGCTGTACTGCCCAGGGCATCCGCCAGCGTCCCCGCCTGTTGCAGTACTTTCCTGCTGTACACCACTGACGCCGCATGCGGCGACCTTGTCGGCCAGCCAGCTGAGATCGCTGTCACGCAGCGGATTTTACCCTTCTGCCGGGAAGGGGCCGCCACGCATCGGGAGATTCCGAAGTGAGCCGGGACAGGCCGCCTGTCTGGGGCGCACCGGTCGGCCAGTCGCTGTAACGCTGGCCGTCAGGGTCTCCCAGCCGTTCCCCGTGCTGTGGATCTTCCGGGTGGGACGTTCCGGTTCAACGCGGTCGGGTCGTGGTGATGCAGCCTCACGCGCCTGCCGATGTCACCTCACGGTGACGACGGCTTTGCCGCGCGCGTGCCCCTGCTCCACGTGGCGCAGGCCCGCGGCCGTCTCGGCCAGCGGGTAGGTCCGGCCGACGACGGGCGTGAGCTTCCCGTCCTCGATCAGCCCGGTCACGGCGAGCAGCTCCTCCCGGCTCTGCCGGGACGGGAGCGGGCGCAGCCGCTGCGAGACGAACGCGCTGGCCACCACCGCCCGCACGATGCCGGCGACGGGCCCGAACACATGCCCCGGGCGAGCCGCCGCCGTTGAGCACCAGGATCCCCTTCGGGGTGAGCGCCGCGCGCAGCCGGGCGAGCGGGAGGCTGCTCACGTTGTCCAGGATCACGTCGTACCGCGTCCGCCCGCCGGTGAAGTCCTCCCTGGTGTAGTCGACGACGTGCGCGGCGCCGATCGAGCGCACCAGCTCGGCGCTGCCCGTGCTGCACACCCCGGTGACCTCGGCGCCCAGCGCCGCCGCGATCTGGACAGCGTACGTGCCCACCCCGCCGCCGGCCCC
>Ga0116219_10004845_pt1 | contig 9983 bp, 9 predicted proteins | sample Sb_taG_4_FD_91019 | JGI IMG/M metagenome (GOLD analysis project Ga0116219, IMG submission 91019) | Peat soil microbial communities from Weissenstadt, Germany - Sb_50d_6_BS metaG | ecosystem: Environmental > Terrestrial > Soil > Wetlands > Peat | place: Germany: Weissenstadt | collected 2010-09-21
AATCAAGCGTCACCGTGGCGTCGGGGCCGATCATGCGCTCGACCGAGGAATGGGAAATGTCGCGCTCGTGCCACAGCGTCACGTCTTCCAGCGCCGGCGTCACATAGGCGCGCACCATGCGGGCGAGGCCGACGAGATTTTCCGACAGCACCGGATTGCGCTTGTGCGGCATCGACGAGGAGCCTTTTTGCCCGGCGGAGAAATACTCCTCGGCCTCCAGCACTTCGGTGCGCTGCAAGTGCCGGATTTCCGTCGCCAGCCGCTCGACGGAAGCGGCGACGACACCCAGCGTGGCGAAATACATGGCGTGGCGGTCGCGCGGAATGATTTGCGTCGAGATCGGCTCGACCTTGAGTCCCATCTTGCGGGCGACATAGGCTTCGACCCGCGGATCGATCTGGGCAAAGGTGCCGACCGCGCCCGAGATGGCGCAGGTCGCGACCTCGGCGCGCGCCGCGATCAGGCGCGCTTTGGCGCGGGCGAACTCGGCATAGGCAACCGCAAGCTTGAGCCCGAACGTGGTCGGTTCGGCGTGAATGCCGTGGGAGCGGCCGATGGTTGGCGTGAACTTGTATTCGCGGGCGCGGCGCTCGAGCGCCTTGTTGAGCGCTTCGACGTCGGCGATCAAAAGATCGGCGGCGCGGACGAGCTGCACGTTGAGGCAGGTGTCGAGCACGTCGGACGAGGTCATGCCCTGGTGCACGAAGCGCGCCTCGGGGCCGACGATTTCGGCGAGGTGGGTTAGGAAGGCAATGACGTCGTGCTTGGTCTTGCGCTCGATCTCGTCGATGCGGTCGATATCGAACTGCGCCGCCTTGCCCTTCCTCCAAATCTTCTTGGCCGCCGCCTTCGGGATCATGCCGAGCTCGGCCATGGCGTCGGCGGCATGGGCCTCGATCTCGAACCAGATACGAAAGCGCGTCTGCGGCGACCAGATCGCCGCCATCTGCGGGCGGGTGTAGCGCGGGATGGTCACGCCACGTCCCCGCGCGCCAGCGCCGCCGCGTTGCGGATCGCCGCGATATTGGCGCGATAGCTGTCCGGCGTGCGTTCCTTGAACACCGCGGAGCCGGCGACGAAGGCATTGGCGCCGGCGCGGGCGACTTCGGGCGCCACTTGCGGCGTGATGCCGCCGTCGATCTCGATGTCGATCGGCCGGCCCGCCGCCATGGCGCGCAGGTTGCGCACCTTGGCCACTGCTTCGGGAATGAATTTCTGGCCGCCGAAGCCGGGATTGACCGACATGACCAGGATCAGATCGACGAGATCGATGACGTGCTCGACCGCGCTTTCATGGGTGCCGGGATTCATGGTCACGCCGGCCTTCTTGCCGAGCGCGCGGATGGCTTGCAGCGAGCGATGGATGTGCGGGCCAGCCTCGACATGCACGGTGATGATGTCGGAGCCCGCCTTGGCGAAGGCTTCGAGATAAGGATCGCACGGTGCGATCATCAGATGCACGTCGAGCGGCTTCTTGGTGTACGGCCGGATGGCTTTGACGATGTCAGGGCCTATCGAAATGTTCGGCACGAAATGGCCGTCCATGATGTCGACGTGGATCCAGTCGGCGCCGGCGGCATCGACCGCGCGCACCTCTTCGCCGAGCTTGGCGAAGTCGGCGGCCAGGATCGACGGCGCGATGATGAGCGGGCGATGCACTGGACTCTCCAGATTCAATGTTCGCGTAACACGCCGCTTCAGAGCGGGCAACGGGCAAGAAACCGTTGTGTTTCACGGATTTGCGCTACGTGCCTGATGCTCTTCCGCGGCCAGCCGCGACTGGACTCGGCCCGATCCGCGCTATACCTCCTGCGGCGGAGGTCTTCGTGGCGCGCGTCGATACCATTGTGCTCGGAGCCGGCATCGTCGGCACCTCGATTGCCGTGCATCTCGCCAAGCGCGGCGTTGCGGTGGCGCTGGTCGATCGCGGCGGGGCGGGCGAGGGCACGTCTTACGGCAATACCGGCATCATCGAAGGCAACACGATCTTTCCGGCGGCATTCCCGTCGAGCTTTTCGGCGCTGCTGCGGGTGGCGCTCAAGCGCGCGCCGGAGGCCAACTATCATCTGACGTTTCTGCCAAAAGTGGCGCCGTGGCTCCTGGCCTTCCGCGCCGCGTCGCAGCCGTCGCGGCTCGTCGAGACCGCGCAAATCATCCGGCCGCTGATGGCGCGTGCGGTGGCCGAGCACGAGGCGCTGAGCGCGGAGGCCGGCGCCGAAAAATATCTGCGCCACACCGGTTGGCTGAAACTTTACCGCAGCGACCAATCGTTCAAGGCGCAGGCGCGCGAGCTCGAACTCGCCGCCCGCTTCGGCATCGCCAATGTGCCGCTCGACGGTGAAGCGGCGCGAGCGCTCGAGCCGTCGCTCAAGCCGGTGTTCCGCCACGCCGTGCACTGGACCGGCGCCGTGAGCGTCAGCAATCCGTTGGCGCTGACGCGCGCTTACGCGGCGTGTTTCTCGGCGCTGGGCGGGCTTTCATTCAACGGCGACGCGCGCAGCCTGCACCGCGCCGATGGCCATTGGCGCGTCGATACCGCCTCAGGTCCGCTCGATGCCGGCGACGTTGTGGTCGCGCTCGGGCCATGGACGCCGGATCTGATCGGCCCGCTCGGCATCAAACTGCCGCTCGCGGTCAAGCGCGGCTACCACTGGCATTTTCGCGCGCAAGGCAATGCCGGATTGAGCCGGCCGATCCTCGATGCCGATAACGGCTATTGCCTGGCGCCGATGGAGCAGGGCATCCGGCTCACCACCGGCGCCGAATTCGCCGCGCGCGATGCTCGGCCGACGCCGGTGCAATTCGATCGCGTGCTGCCGAAGGCGCGCGAATTGTTCGCGCTCGGCGAGGCGATCGAGCCGAAGCCGTGGATGGGATCGCGGCCGTGCTTCGCCGATTCCCGCCCGGTGATCTCGCGCGCGCCCAATCAACGCGGGCTGTGGCTCGCCTATGGCCACGGCCATTGGGGCCTGTCGCTCGGCCCGGCGACCGGGCGACTTCTCGCCGAGATAATGACCGGCGCAACGCCGTTCTGCGATCCGGCGCCTTATGGGGCGGAAAGGTTCATGAAGTAGGACGCGAGTGGCGAATGGTGAGTAGCGAATGGCGCCAATTCGCCATTCGCTAATCGCCCCGGAATGACGGCTACTCGCTGATCGTCTTGACCACGCTCGTCTGCGGCCGGGTGTTGTTGGCGTTGGAGAACTTATCCTGCGCCCGCACCATATCGTCGTATTTCGACAGCGTCGTCACCGGCTGCTTCGGCACCATGTGGACGATCTTGTAGCCGCCGGCCTTGAGCTGGCGCAGCAGTTCGGGCAACGCCTCGGCGGTGGCGTGCTGGAAATCGTGCATCAACAGGATGCCCTTGCCGTTCTTGGCGAGCTTGGTCATCGCCGACTTGACCACATCCTCGGGCTTGCGAATCTTGAAGTCGAACGTGTCGATGTCGGTCGAGAAGATCGCGATGTTGCGGGTGCCGAGATAGGTCATCAGGTCGGCCGGCTGCTGCAGATCGGGGAAGCGGAAGAACGGCGCGATCGGGCCGTCGACCGCCATATGCACGGCGCTCACGCCCATCTCGATCTCGTCCTTGGCCTTCTCGATATCTTTGGCATAGGGGTTCTTGGCCAAATCCTTGTGCGACCAGGTGTGGCTGCCGATGGTCATGCCGGCTGCGGCCACCATCTTCGAAATGTCGGGACGCCAGGTGGCGTGTTCGCCGATTTCGAAGAACGTGCCTTTGACGCACATGTCGGTGAGCGCCTTGATCACCATTGGCGTATTTTCGGGCCACGGGCCGTCGTCGAAGGTCAGCACCACTTCCTTGTCGCGCAGGAAATCGTATTGCTTGAAGTGCTCGGTGCCGAACGCGGGGCCGCCGGTGGTATCGATCTCGACGGTGCGGGCGAGGCCCATGCCGTCGGGCTTGTCGCAGGCCGGCGCGCTTTTCGCGGGAGCCGGTGCGGGCGCTGCGGCGCTCTGCGCTGCGGGTGCTGCGGCCGGAGCCGGGGCGGGCGTGTTCTGGGCAAGGACGATCGAAGCTACGGCGGGGGCGTCGCTTGCCACTGTCGGCTTCGCCACCTCGGCAATCTGATTCTGAGCAAGATCAGCCACCGGCGCACGCACCGGCGTCGGACGGGCGTTCTGAACCGGCGGCGCGGTCTGCGCAGCCATGGCGGTCGCCGCGGCCGGGGCGTTCGCGCGCTGGGCAGCCACGACACCAAATGCCGCCAGACCTAGCGTCAATAAAGCTGCAAAAACAACGACTACGACGCGCATCAGACCCTCCGCAACTACCGCAACCCAACCCGCTCAAAGTGAAGGCGCAAACGCCGGGCGAGTCAACGAAAACGAGGCGGCGTCCCATCAAAGATGCGGATCGTGGTTTCCGCGCCCAAGACCGCGTCAAAGATTGCGCCGATCCGCTTGTCTCAGCGGCCGAATTCGTCCTGCCAACTGCGCATCGCACCGGGCAGGGGCAGCGCCGTCGCCGCAAAAACGCCGCGCGCGATGGCGCGCGCCACCACATTGGCGGCGACCGCGCCCAGGCTGGTCAGGCCGAGATGCGCTTCACCCAGCGGCCGGCGGCCAGTCGAGGCCGCAAATACCACATCGCCGTCGAGCGGCGTGTGCACCGGGTAGATCGCCCGCGACAGGCCCGACTGCGCCATGACCGCAAGCCGTTTCGCTTGCGCCTTGTCGAGCGCGGCGTCGGTCGCAACGATGACCAACGTGGTGCTCTCCTGCGGGGTTCCCTTGGTCCGCAGCGCCAACGCACCCGATGGTAAAGCGGCCGGAAATCCGCGGCCGCCGAACTCGCCATTCTCTTCGAAGGGCGCCGCCCAGAACCATGGGCCGCGATCGACCACGACGCTGCCGACCGCATTGACGGCGGCGAGCGCGCCGACGGTATGACCGTCCGGCGTCCGCGCGGAAGTGGAACCGATGCCGCCTTTGTAATTGACCGTGGTGGCGCCGGTGCCGGCGCCGACGCTGCCCAAAGCGAAATCGGCCGCGGCCGAGGCGGCGGCGGCATAGCCAAGCTCGCGATAGGGTGGGAACCGGCCCCAATCCTTGTCGCCGGCGCCCAAGAGGTCGAACAGCACGGCCGCCGGCACAATCGGCACCCGCGCGGTGCGCACCGCAAAGCCGCGGCCTTGCTCCTTCAGCCAGGCCTGGGCGCCGGACGCGGCATCGAGGCCAAAGGCGGACCCGCCGGACAGCACGATGGCGTCGATGCCCTCGACCGTCTGCGCCGGATCGAGCAGCGCGGATTCGCGCGTTCCCGGCCCGCCGCCGCGAATGTCGATGGAGGCCGCGGCGGCCTCGTCGAAAACGACCACGGTCGAGCCCGAGCCGAGGCGCAGGTCGGTGCCGTGGCCGACTTTTATGCCGGGGACGTCGGTGATGAGGTTGCGCATAGGCTCCCGTCATTCCGGGGCGCGCCAATAGGCGCGAGCCCGGAATCCATAACCACAGGTCTCACAGAAGTAGCACTGAAAATCCCCCTGGCGGCAGGGGCTATGGATTCCGGGCTCCGGCCGGAGCCTGCCATCGGGCCGGCCACTTCGGGCCGGACCCGTTGGGCCGGCCCCGGAATGACGCGGTGTGCCTTGCAATCGCCATGGCCCCCGGTGCATTGCATGCGCCATGGCGAACGTCTCGATATTCGCGGCGCTGCTCGCGGGCATGCTCAGCTTCCTGTCGCCCTGCGTGCTGCCGCTGGTGCCGCCTTATCTCATCTATCTGGCCGGCACATCGCTGGAACGGTTTGTCGATGCGGAAACGGCGCCGCAGGTCCGGCGCGAGACGATCATTGCGGCGCTGCTCTTCGTGCTCGGTTTTTCGACGGTATTCATCGCGCTTGGCGCCAGTGCCAGTGTCATTGGCAAGGTCTTGCACGCCTATTCCTACGCGCTGAGCAAAATTGCCGGCGTCGCCATCATCATCATGGGACTGCATTTTCTGGGTGTGACTCGCATTGCGTTTCTGATGCAAGAGCGCCGGTTGTCGGTGGCCAAGCCCGCCGGCCTGTGGGGCGCTTATTTGATGGGGCTGGCATTCGCCTTCGGATGGACGCCCTGCATCGGGCCGATCCTCGGCACCATCCTGGCGATCGCAGGATCGGAGGCGACCGTAGTCCAAGGCGCCGGCCTGCTCGCCGTCTATTCGCTCGGACTGGGCATTCCGTTCATGGTCGCGGCGCTCGCCGCCGAAACCTTCGCCGCTTTTCTCGCGCGATTTCGCGCCCATCTCGGCTTGGTGGAAAAAGCGATGGGCGGACTTCTGGTGCTGGCCGGCATCGCATTTTTTGCCGGCTGGGTCTCCGACGCCGGCAGTTGGCTGCTGCAGGCGTTTCCCGATCTCGGCAAGCTCGCGATGTAAGCGCGGGGCAGCCGCTTACATCGCGCAGCCGGAATCCGGACACTCGACGTAAGTGATCTTGCCGCTTGCGTCCTTCTTCCAGATATACATCACGTAATCGAGCTTGGTGATGTCGCCCTTCTTGTCATAGGCGATGTCGCCGAGCACGGTTTTGAAATTCATGCCGGAATGCATCATATCGGCGACCTTCTTCGGGTCGGCCGATTTGGCCGCTTCCGCCGCCTGCTTGATGATTTGCACGCCGGCATAGCTGTAGAGCGTATAGGCCTCCGGCTCGAATTTCTTGGCGCGGAATTCCGCCACCACGTCTTTGGCCTGCGGCTTGTTGCGCGGATCGGGACCGTAGGTCATCAGCGTGCCTTCGACGCCCGGGCCGCCGACGGAAGCGAACTCGTCGGAGGTGATGCCGTCGCCGCCCATCAGCGGCGCCTTGACGCCCTGGTCGCGCATCTGCCGTACGATCAGGCCGCCTTCGGTATAGAGGCCGCCGAAATAGACGAGGTCGGCGCCCGATTGTTTGATCTTGGAGATCAGCGCCGAGTAATCCTTCTCGCCGGTATTGATGCCCTCATAGAGCACCTCGGTCATGCCGCCGGCCTTGATCGTCTTCAAGGTTTCGTCGGCGAGCCCTTTGCCGTAGGTGGTCTTGTCGTGGACGAAGGCGATCTTCTTGCCCTTGAAGTGGGCGAGGATATAGGTGCCGGCGACCTTGCCTTGCTGATCGTCGCGGCCGCAGGTGCGGAAGATGTTCCACATGCCGCGCTCGGTGACGGTGGGATTGGTCGAGGCCGGCGTGATCTCGAGGATGCCGTTTTCCTGATAGACCTCGGAGGCCGGGATGGTGACGCCGGAATTGTAATGGCCGATGACGAATTTGACGCCGTCGCCGGCGAACTTGTTGGCGACCGAGACACCTTGCTTCGGATCGGAGACGTCGTCGCCGAATTCGGTGGTGATCTTCTGATTGAGAATGCCGCCCGCGGCGTTGATATCGATCGCGGCCTGATCGACGCCGTTCTTCATCTGTGAGCCGGTCGCGGCATTCGGGCCGGTGATCGGGCCGCCGACGCCGAATTTCACCTGCGCGGTTGCGGAATTCGCCAACACGAATGCGAGGCTCAGCGAAACGCCGAGCGTGGTGATGGTCTTCATCTCGGTTCCCCTTGACTGGAAGCGGAAAGTTCAACTTTACCGCAATGTTACGTCAAGGCGACCTGCGGCGCCAGCGCAGCCAGCCGTTCGGCTGATTGATCCAGCGATATTGGCTGACCATTTGCGCGGCACGCTTGGTGCGAAAACCGATCATACCGAAGGCCAGGCAAATGGCGCTGTCGACGGCATAATAATGCAGCGACAACAGCGTGCCGCCGAACAAGGCAAAATGGATGAAGCGCACCGCGGCGCCCAAGATCAGCATATAGGCGACGATTTGCCACCATGGCCGCCAGGTTTGCGCGATGGCGCGGCCGGCAAGGACCGCAGCACCGCCGCCGAGAATGACGGTCACGAGCAGGAAGACGCCGAACGAGCCTTCCTCGTGCAGGAAACCTTGCATGGAAAGGCTTGGCATTGAAAGGTTTGGCATCATGGCTCGACCTTTTGCCGTCCGCCTTCGAGATAGGCGGATTTCACCTCCGGACGGTCGAGCAATTCGGCGCCGGTGCCGGACAGCGTGATCAAGCCGTTGACCATGACATAGCCGCGGTGGGCGAGCTTGAGCGCGTGGAAAGCGTTCTGCTCGACCAGGAACACGGTGAGGTCGTCTTCGGCATTGAGTTTTTTGATGGCGTCAAAGATCTGCCGCACGATCAGCGGCGCCAGCCCGAGCGACGGCTCGTCGAGGAGGAGCAACCGCGGCCGGCTCATCAGCGCGCGCGCGATCGCCAGCATCTGCTGCTCGCCGCCCGACAGCGTGCCGCCGCGCTGGGTGAGGCGCTCCTTGAGGCGCGGAAACAGCGCCAGCACGCGGTCGAGATCGGCGGCGAATTCGCCCGGCGCGGCGACGGTGGCGCCCATCTGCAGGTTTTCCAGCACCGTCATGCGACCGAAAATGCGGCGGCCCTCCGGTGCATGCGCGAGCTTCAGCCGCGCGATCTCATGGGTCGGCAGCTGCGTGATATTTTGGCCGGCGAAAACGATTTCGCCGTCGCGCGCGCGGGGATTGCCGCACACGGTCATCATCAGCGAGGATTTGCCGGCGCCGTTGGCACCGATCAGGGCGACGATCTCGCCCGGATTGACGTCGAGATCGACGCCCTTGAGCGCCTGCACGCGGCCGTAGAACGCGGTCACGCCGCGCAGCGACAACAGCGGCGCGGTCACAAGCCCACCTCCGCCTCGACCTTCGCCACCTCTTCGTCGGCGACGCCGAGATAGGCCGCGATCACTTTGGGGTCGTTGCGCACCGCGTCGGGCGCGCCGTCGGCGATCTTGACGCCATAGTCGAGCACGACGACGTGGTCGGAAATCCCCATCACCACCGACATGTCGTGCTCGATCAGCAAGATCGAAACGGCGAATTCGTCGCGGATGGCCAGCAGGAGTTCGTTGAGCTCGGCGCTTTCGCGCGGATTGAGCCCGGCCGCCGGCTCGTCGAGGCAGAGCAGCACCGGCTCGGTGCACATGGCGCGGGCGATCTCGAGCCGGCGCTGCGCGCCGTAGGGCAGCACGCCGGCCGGATCGTCGGCGCGCTCGGTGAGGCCAAAGCGCTCGAGCCAGGCACTCGCCTTGTCGAGCTCCGCGCGCTCGGCGGATGCGTAGGAGGGCAAGCCGAGCACGCCGAGGAATGTATAGCCGGAAGCAACCATCAGTGAGTTGTGCTGGGCGACCAAAAGATTCTCCAGCACCGTCATGCCGGGAAACAGGCGGATGTTCTGAAAGGTGCGGGCGACGCGCGCCTGCTGCGCCACGAGATAATCCGGCATGCGCTCGAGCAGATAAAGCGCGCCGTCGGGCCGCACCACGCCGCGCCTGCCGCTGTCGGTCAGGCTTTCGAGCGCGTCCCACACCGCGGCGTCGCCGCGTTGCAGCGCGATGCGGCCCTCGGTCGGCTTGTAGAAACCGGTGATGCAGTTGAACACGGTGGTCTTGCCGGCGCCGTTCGGGCCGATCAGCGCGGTGATGGTGCCGCGCTCGACGTCGAAGGACAGATCGTCGATGGCAACGAGGCCGCCGAAGCGCATGGTCAAATGCCCGACGCGGAGCACGGTAGAGCCGTCGCGCGCCGCCGCCCCCGCCATCAGCCGCGTCCCTGCTTGACCAGATCGGCCGAGATGGTCTTGCGCTGTTTCAAGAACACCGACGGCTCGCGCGTCGAGATCAATCCGCGCGGCCGCCAGATCATGATCACCACCATGGCGAAGCCGAACAGCAGCATGCGGTATTGGGTCGGATCGAACGTGGGGCCGAAAATGCTTTTGAGGAAATCGAGCTCGCGCAAGATCTCAGTGCCGCCGATCATGACGATGGCGGCAATGACGACGCCGATCTGGCTGCCCATGCCGCCGAGCACGACGATGGCGAGGATGGTGGCGGACTCGATGAAGGTGAAGGATTCCGGCGAGATGAACGCTTCGCGCGCGGCGAAGAACGAGCCG
>Ga0116219_10004851_pt1 | contig 9976 bp, 9 predicted proteins | sample Sb_taG_4_FD_91019 | JGI IMG/M metagenome (GOLD analysis project Ga0116219, IMG submission 91019) | Peat soil microbial communities from Weissenstadt, Germany - Sb_50d_6_BS metaG | ecosystem: Environmental > Terrestrial > Soil > Wetlands > Peat | place: Germany: Weissenstadt | collected 2010-09-21
AGCTATTGGATGAGGGGATGGCGGGAGACAACGTGGGATTGCTGCTGCGCGGGACGGAGAAGGACGAAGTGGAGCGCGGGCAGGTGCTGGCAAAGCCGGGATCGATCACGCCGCACACGAAGTTCAAGGCGGAGGCGTACGTGCTGACGAAGGAAGAGGGCGGGAGGCACACGCCGTTTTTCACGGGGTACCGGCCGCAGTTTTATTTTCGGACGACGGACGTGACGGGAGACGTGAAGCTGCCGGCGGGAGTGGAGATGGTGATGCCGGGAGATAATGTTTCGGCGGAGATCACGCTGATTACTCCGGTGGCATTGGAGAAGGGGCTGCGATTCGCGATTCGCGAAGGCGGCCACACGGTCGGCGCGGGCGCCGTCGCCGAGATCATCGAGTAAACGACCATGCGAGAAATCATCACATTGCAGTGCAACGATTGCAAAAACCGGAACTACACCACCACGAAGAACCGGAAGAAACATACCGACCGGCTCGAGACGCAGAAGTTCTGCAATACGTGCCGGAAACACACCGGGCACAAAGAAGTTAAGTAGGCCGGGTCGAAATTTAGGGGAGTAGGTTCAACGGTAGACCATCGGTCTCCAAAACCGAGAGTGGGGGTTCGAATCCCTCCTCCCCTGCCAGAATTTTGTTGGCGGGAACGGCGGGTGGTTCAGGCGGAGTTGGGAGCCAAGGGCGGTCGGCGCGATGGCACAGGCGGCGAAATTGAGTCAGGAAGAAACAGGGAGTTCGGGAGTCCCGTTTAGAGTTCCGGGGCCGATCAGCAAGGTCACGGAGACTTGGCGGCGGTTGACGCAGTTCCTGCACGACGTGCGCGTGGAAATGCGGCACGTGAACTGGCCGTCGCGATCGGACGTGGTGTCGACCACGGTCGTGGTGAGCGTAACGGTTGCTTTTTTCGGCGTGTTTTTCTGGATGACGGATTTGGTTTTCGGGCGGCTGTACCTGTACGTGAGCAATTATTTTCAACACCATTGAGATGAACGTAATGTCAAAGCAGTGGTACATCGTCCACACCTATTCTGGGTTTGAGAAGAAGGTGAAGGAAAGCCTCGAAGGCCGCGTGCAGGCGTTCGGGCTGACGGACAAGATCGGCCAGGTGATCATCCCGACCGAATCGGTGGTCGAGGTGCGCGGCGGCAAGAAAGTGATTTCGCCGCGGATGTGCTATCCGGGATACGTGCTCGTCGAGATGGACATGGACGATTACACGTGGCACGTGGTGCGGTCGACGCCGAAGGTGACGGGCTTCGTCGGCTCCGGACAGATGCCTTCACCGCTCACCGAAGAAGAAGTGCAGAACATTTTGAACCGGGCGACGACGACGGCGGAGAAGCCCAAGCCGAAATTGTCGTTCGAGCGCGGCGAGAAAATCCGGATCGCCGACGGTCCGTTCGCGAATTTCAACGGCGTGGTCGAGGAAGTGAATTCGGACCGCAGCACGCTCAAGGTTTCGGTGACGATCTTCGGCCGATCGACGCCGGTAGAACTCGATTTCGCGCAGGTTGAAAAGGTCGCATAACGTTTCGCTAGTGAGCGCGGGGAAGAGAGATTCCTCGCTTCGCTCGGAATGACAGCCTGACCGGGTGAGGAAAAGATAAAGATGGCGAAGAAAGTTCAATCGACGGTGAAGCTGCAATTGCCGGCCACGAAGGCGACGCCGGCGCCGCCCGTGGGCACGGCGCTCGGGCCGCACGGCGTGAACATCATGGATTTCTGCAAGCAGTTCAACGCCAAGACTGCGAAAGAGCCGGACGGGATGATCATTCCCGTGCTGGTGACGATTTACAGCGACCGCACGTTCACGTTTATTTTGAAGACGCCGCCGGCTTCCGAGCTTTTGAAGCGCGCCGCAGGAATCGTGAAGGGTTCGCCGGAACCGAACCGCAACAAGGTGGCGAAAGTGTCGCGCAAGCAGGTGGAAGAGATCGCCAAACTGAAACTGCCCGACCTGAACACGCTGAAGCTCGATTCGGCGATCCGATCGATCATGGGCACGGCCCGCAACATGGGCATCGAAGTGACGGAGTAGGAGAGGGAAGCGATGGGCCGCAGCGCAAAAATTGGTGGAAAGAATATCGATCGCGCCCGGAAACTGGTTGAGGCGCGTCCGTACAAGCTCGAAGAAGCCGCGGAGCTGCTCCGCAAGGCGCACTTCGTGAAATTCGACGAGACGGTCGAGCTGGTGCTGAATCTGGGCGTCGATCCAAAGCAGTCGGACCAGATGGTGCGCGGCACGGTGGTGCTGCCGCACGGCCTTGGGAAATCGAAGCGTGTGCTGGTGATCGCGAGCGGCGAAAAGGTGCGCGAGGCCCAGGAGGCGGGCGCGGACTTCGTGGGCGGCGACGACATGGTCCAGAAGATCACCGAGGGCTGGACGGATTATGAAGCCGTGATCGCGACGCCGGACATGATGAAGTCCGCCGGGCGGCTCGGCAAGGTGCTCGGCCCGCGCGGGCTGATGCCCAACCCGAAGACGGGCACAGTGACGTTTGAAGTGGCGAAAGCCGTGAAGGAAATCAAGGCCGGCAAGGTGGAATTCCGGCTGGACAAGACCGGGCTGATCCACTCGCCCGTGGGCAAGATCAGCTTTCCGGCAAAGAACCTCGCGGAAAACGCGCAGGCGCTGCTGGGCGCCGTGGTGAAGGCGAAGCCTTCCGCGGCGAAGGGCAAGTACATCAAGAAGATTACGCTGACCTCGACGATGGGTCCGGGAATTCCGATCGACCAGGCCGAGGCGGAAGCGGCCACCGCGGTGGCGGCGTAACGATTTGAGGTCCGAGGCGATTCGATGGCCGAAGAGAGATTCCTCGCTTCGCTCGGAATGACAAGCTAACGGGTTTTCTGCATTCTGGAAGAGGGAGAGTTCGGCATGAGGAAGAAAGCCGAGAAGAAGACGCAGGGCGAGGAACTTCGCGCGCAACTCGCGACGGTTTCGACGGTGATTCTTTCGACGTTTCAGGGAATCACGGTCGAGCAGGACACGCAGTTGCGGCGGGCAGTTGAGGCTGCGGGCGGCCATTACCAGGTGGTGAAGAACACGGTGGCGGAGCGCGCTGCTGCGGGCACGCCGACCGAAGGCTTGCTCAGGGACCTGAAGGGCACGAATTCGATTGCGTACACGAAGACCGATCCCGTTTCGCTCGCGAAGATTCTGACCAAGGTCGCGAAAGAAGTGCCGGCGTTTCAGTTCCGCGCCGGATGGGTCGAGGGCCGGGTCATTTCGATTCAGGAAATCGGCCAGCTCGCGCTGCTTCCGAGCAAGGAAGAGCTGATCAGCAAGGTCATGTTCCTGCTGAACGCCCCGGCACAGCGTGTGGCGACGGCGCTTGCCGCGCTGCCGCGGAATCTGGCAGTGGTGACGAGCGAAGCGGTGAAGGCGAACAAGTTCGGGCCGGGTGGCGGCAGCGCAGCGCCAGAACCCGCAGCGGCTCCGGAAGCGGCCCAGTAAAACGAATTTTTCGGCAATCTAGAATTTCCTATCTCGGAGGAGGGTAGAAAAGCAATGGCTAGCAAAGTGGAGACGATTCTCGAGGAAATTAAGGGTTTGACGCTGCTGGAGGCTTCCGATCTCGTGAAGAAGATGGAAGAAGCCTTCGGAGTGTCGGCGGCTGCGGCGGCGCCGGTAATGGTGGCGGGCGGCGCAGCAGGCGGCGCGGCACCGGCCGAGGAAAAGACCGAATTCGCGGTCGTCCTCACCGAAGTCGGCGCGAACAAGATCAACGTGATCAAAGCGGTCCGCGAAGTCACCAGCCTGGGCTTGAAAGAAGCCAAGGACCTGGTTGACGGTGCTCCCAAGACGGTGAAAGAGGGCATCAACAAGGACGAGGCGGCCACGATCAAGAAGAAGTTCGAAGACGCCGGAGCCAAGGTCGAGATTAAGTAGTGGCAGCCCGCGAACCGGCTAGATGCCGGGCTGCAAAGGAATTCGCGTACGCACGCGCTCCTTTGGAATTCAGAAACTCAAAACACGTCCTTCCCGGACCTGCGGGGCGGGTGTATGTCCGCGCCGCTGCGTTCGGCTTTGCCTTGAAGGGAATGGTCCATGACTCATCGGAACGGTAATCACATTGTACGCGAGCGGGAACGCCTGGACTTCGCCAAGATCAAGACGACCGTCCAGATTCCGAACCTCATCGATGTGCAGAAGAAGTCGTACCAGCGGTTCCTGCAAATGGACCTGCTGCCGAGCGAGCGCGAAGACTCGGGCTTGCAGTCCGTGTTCACGTCCGTGTTCCCGATCCAGGATTTTCGCGGGTTGTCACAACTGGATTTCGTCGACTACGCGATCGGCAACTGGGAGTGCAAGTGCGGCCACCTGCGCGGCCTGCACCACTTGCGCGCGACGTGCCGGAGTTGCGGCGCGTCCGTGGTCACGAACCCGTACAAGACGGGCGACGTGCTCTGCGCGAAGTGCGGCACATTCAACAAGAACACGCCGACGTTCTGCAACAAGTGCGGCGATCCGGTAACGCTGCAGCTCAAGTACGACGTGAACGAGTGCCAGGAGCGCGGGATGACGTACTCCGCGCCGCTGAAGGTGACGATCCGCCTCACGATTTATGACAAGGATCCGGACACCGGCGCGAAGTCGATTCGCGACATCAAGGAACAGGAAGTTTTCTTCGGCGACATTCCGCTGATGACGGAGAACGGCACGTTCATCATCAACGGCACCGAACGCGTGATCGTCAGCCAGTTGCACCGCTCGCCGGGCGTGTTTTTCGAAACGGCGAACAATCGCAGCTATTTCCTCGGGAAGATCATTCCGTACCGCGGGTCGTGGGTCGAGTTCGAGTACGACACGAAAAACATTCTGTACGTCCGCATCGACCGCAAGCGCAAGTTCCTCGGCTCGATATTCCTGCGCGCGCTGGGCATCAAGTCGAATGAGGATATCCTGCGCACGTTTTTCCAGGTGGAGCGCATCGCGCTGCGCGATGGAGACATCTTTTGGAACGCTTCGGAGGGGCTGATCGACCGCAAGCTTTCCAAGGAGATCAAGCATCCGAAATCAGGCGAAGTGCTGGTCGGAGCGCACAAGCGGATCAGCGATCCGCTATACAAGGAGCTGGTGAAGGCGCGCGTGACGCAGATCGAAGTCGGTGTGACCGACCTCGAGGGCGCGGTCACGGTGGGCGAGCTCGTGAACCGGCAGACGGGCGAAGTGCTGCTCGAAGCGAACAAGCCGCTGACGGCCGAAATGTGGGCGACGATCGGCGAAGCGGGAATTACGGAAGTGGACATCTGTTTCCCAGACCGCGACGACGTGGGCATCATCGTGTCGCGCACGCTCGAAAAGGACACGATCCACACACCGAAGGAAGCGCTAATCGAAATCTACCGCAAGCTGCGTCCCGGCGATCCGCCGACTCTCGAAACGGCCACGGCACTCTTCAACGGAATGTTTTTCGATCCGCGCAAGTACGATTTCAGCAAGGTGGGCCGGCTGAAGTTCAACATCAAGCTGGGCCTGGAGACGCCGCTCGACAAGCGCACGCTCGATCCCTCGGATTTCGTGGCGGCGATCAAGTACCTGCTGAAGCTGCGCAAGAACATCGGCACGGTGGACGACATCGACCATCTCGGCAACCGGCGCGTCCGCGCGGTGGGCGAATTGCTCGAAAACCAGTTCCGCATCGGCTTGGTCCGCATGGAACGCGCGATCAAGGAAAAGATGTCGGTGTACCAGGAAATGTCCACGGCGATGCCGCACGATTTGGTCAACGCCAAGCCCGTGATGGCCGCGATCCGCGAATTTTTCGGCAGTTCGCAGCTATCGCAGTTCATGGACCAGACGAACCCGCTCAGCGAGATCACGCACAAGCGGCGTCTTTCGGCTCTTGGGCCGGGCGGACTTTCGCGCGAGCGCGCCGGATTCGAAGTGCGCGACGTTCACCCGACACACTACGGCCGCATCTGCCCGATCGAGACGCCGGAAGGGCCGAACATCGGCTTGATCAGCTCGCTTTCGTGCTACGCGAGAATCAACGAATTCGGATTCATCGAGTCGCCCTACCGCAAGGTGAAGGGCGGGCGCGTGATCGACTTTGTGCAGGTCGTGAATTCGGGAGACAGCGAATTCAAGGCCGGCGAGATCGTCGAAAAGGACAAAGTGGAAGAGATGAACGAAGAGCTGAAGCGGCGGCGCATCGTGGTCGAGCCGCACTGCTTCTATCTCTCCGCGTGGGAAGAGGACCGGTACGTTGTGGCGCAGGCCAACGCGTCGCTCGACGAGAAACTGCGGATCACCACTGACCTCGTCAATTGCCGCCAGGCTGGCAACTTCGTTTTGAAGAGCCGCGAGGAAGTGGACTATATCGACGTTTCACCGAAGCAGCTCGTTTCGGTGGCCGCGAGCCTGATCCCGTTCCTTGAAAACGACGACGCGAACCGCGCGCTGATGGGTTCGAACATGCAGCGCCAGGCCGTGCCGCTGATCAAGGGCGAGGCTCCGCTGGTCGGCACGGGCATGGAGCGAGTGACGGCGCGCGATTCGGGCGCCGTGATCATCTGCCGTCGCGACGGCATCGTGGATCAGGTGGACTCGGAGCGCGTGATCGTGCGCGTCGAGTCAGACCAATCCGGCGTGCTAAGCCGCGAAGTGGGTTCGGACATTTATTTGCTGACGAAGTTCAAGCGGTCGAACCAGAACACGTGCATCAGCCAGAAGCCGCTGGTTCGCGCGGGCGACCGCGTGAAGCAGGGCGAGGTGCTGGCCGACGGTCCGTGCACCGACCGCGGCGAACTGGCGCTGGGGCGCAACGTGCTAGTCGCGTTCGTGCCATGGCGCGGGTACAACTTCGAGGACGCCATCCTGGTCAGCGAGAAGCTGGTCAAGGAGGACTACTACACCTCGATCCACATTGAGGAGTACGAAATCGAGGCGCGCGACACGAAGCTCGGCCCCGAGGAAATCACACGCGATATTCCCAACATCAACGAGAGCTTCCTGCGCAATTTGGACGAAAGCGGCGTGATCCGCATCGGCGCGACCGTGAAGCCGGGCGACATCCTTGTCGGCAAGGTGACGCCGAAGGGCGAAACCACGCTGACGCCGGAAGAAAAACTGCTGCGCGCGATTTTCGGCGAGAAGGCGGGCGACGTCCGCGACGCTTCGCTCTACTGCCCGCCGGGAATCGAAGGCACGATCGTCGACGTGAAGATCTTCTGCCGCAAGGGTGCGGAGAAGGACGAGCGTCACAAGGCGATCGAAGCGGCGCACGTGGCAAAGCTAGAAAAGAACCTCGCCGATGAAATCCGCATTCTCACCGACGAGCGCCTGAAGCGGCTCAACGACCTGCTCGGCGGCCAGAAGCTTGTGGCCGACCTGCACGACGAGCGGACCAACAAGCGGCTGCTGGTCAAGGGCACGGAGCTGACGCGCGACATCTTGGAAAAGATCTCGACGCGCAACCTGAAGCGCCTGCGCCTGAACGACAAGGACCCGCTGCTCATCGAGAAGATCGACGAGGTCGAGGAGATGACTTCGCGGCAGATCGACGTGCTGCGGAAAATTACAGACGAGCGCATCGCCAAGCTCAAGAAGGGCGATGAGCTGCCGCCGGGCGTGATCAAGCTGGTGAAAGTGTACATCGCGATGAAGCGCAAGCTCTCGGTCGGCGACAAAATGGCCGGACGGCACGGCAACAAGGGCGTGATCGCGCGAATCGTTCCGCAAGAAGACATGCCGTACATGCCGGATGGCACGCCAGTCGAGATCGTGCTGAACCCGCTGGGCGTTCCTTCGCGCATGAACGTGGGGCAGATTCTCGAAACGCACCTCGGCTGGGCGTCGAAAGAGCTTGGCGTGCGCGTCGGCAAACTGCTGGACGAAGAGGCGCGCGTAGAATCCGTCCGAAAATGGTTCAAGGACGCATTCGGGCCGACATCGGTTTGGAAGACGATTTCCGATCTCGATGACGAAGCCATACTCGACTTGGCGCACAGTTTCCGCGAGGGGGTTCCGTTCGCGACTCCGGTATTCGACGGCGCGCGCGAAGGGGACATCCGCCACCTGCTCGAATTCACCTAGCTGCCGGAGAGCGGCAAGATCACGCTCTTCGACGGCATGACCGGCGACGAATTCGCGCAACACGTAACGGTCGGATACATCTACATGCTCAAGCTGTCGCATCTCGTTGACGACAAGATTCACGCACGCTCGATCGGACCTTACTCGCTGATCACGCAACAGCCGCTTGGCGGAAAGGCGCAGTTCGGCGGCCAGCGCTTCGGCGAAATGGAAGTGTGGGCGCTTGAGGCGTACGGCGCCGCGCACATTTTGCAAGAGCTGCTGACGGCGAAATCGGACGACGTGTATGGCCGAGCCAAGATTTACGAGGCGATCGTCAAGGGCGAGCCGGGAATCGAGCCCGGTGTGCCCGAATCGTTCAACGTGCTCGTACGCGAGTTGCAGTCCTTGTGCCTGGACGTGGAACTGATGAAGCGCCAGAAGCCGCAACTCGAGAAGGCCGAAGCGGCCGATTAATCGCGCGCTTGGGGAATTTTCCCAAGCGCGCCCGACAAGATTCTGGAACCAAGCTTTTTGTCCGGCGTTGCCGGACGGGAGGAACACGCCTTGTATCGATCAAGCCCGTATGACCGTGCCAGCCAGATTGCGGATTTCGATTCCATTCGCATCAGCCTCGCGAGCCCGGAAAAGATCCGGTCGTGGTCGCACGGTGAAGTGACCAAGCCAGAGACGATCAACTACCGGACATTCAAGCCGGAGCGCGACGGACTTTTCTGCGCGAAAATTTTCGGCCCTGTGACGGACTGGGAATGCTTGTGCGGAAAGTACAAGCGGATGAAGCACCGCGGCGTGATCTGCGACAAGTGCGGCGTCGAAGTCACGCTCAGCAAGGTGCGCCGCGAGCGCCTGGGCCACATCGAGCTGGCTTCGCCCTGCTCGCACGTGTGGTTCTTCAAGGGCCTGCCGAGCCGCATCGGCTACCTGCTCGACATCACCATGCGCGATCTCGAGCACATTCTTTACTTCGAGACGTTCGTGTGCGTCGATCCCGGCGAGGTTCCGGGAATCAAGGAAAAGGACATTCTGCCCGAGGAAAAGTTCCGCGAATTGCAGCGGGACAATCCCGGAAAATTCGACGCGCGCATGGGCGCCGAGGCGATCAAGGAGCTTTTGCGCCGCGTGGACGTGGATAAGCTTTCGGGCGAACTTCGCGAGAAGATGAAAGTCGATCCGAGCCTTCAGAAGCGGATCAAGTACGCAAAGCGCCTGAAAGTGCTCGAAGCGTTCCGCAAGAGCGGCAACAAGCCGGAGTGGATGATCCTCGACGTGATTCCGGTGCTTCCGCCGGAGTTGCGCCCGCTCGTGCCTCTCGACGGCGGCCGCTTCGCGACGTCCGATCTCAACGACCTCTATCGCCGCGTGATCAACCGCAACAACCGGCTGAAGAAGCTGATGGAGCTGCACGCTCCCGACGTGATCGTCCGCAACGAGAAGCGCATGTTGCAGGAAGCTGTGGATGCGCTCTTTGACAACGGCCGCCGCGGCCGCGTGCTGCGCGGGACGAACAATCGACCGCTCAAGTCGCTTTCCGACACGCTCAAGGGCAAGCAGGGCCGCTTCCGCCAGAACCTGCTCGGTAAGCGGGTGGACTATTCGGGCCGGTCGGTCATCGTCGTGGGACCGGAACTGAAGCTTCACCAGTGCGGATTGCCCAAGAAGATGGCGCTCGAGCTTTTCAAGCCGTTCATTTATCACCGGCTGGAAGCCGCGGGCCACTGCACCACGATCAAGCAGGCCAAGGAATTGGTCGAGGCGCAGGAAGCGACGGTGTGGGACATCCTCGAGGACGTGATCCGCGAACACCCGGTGCTGCTCAACCGCGCTCCCACGCTTCACCGCCTCGGCATCCAGGCGTTCGAGCCGGTGCTAGTGGAAGGCAAAGCCATCCGCATCCATCCGCTCGTCTGCACGGCGTTCAACGCG
>Ga0116219_10004852_pt1 | contig 9973 bp, 8 predicted proteins | sample Sb_taG_4_FD_91019 | JGI IMG/M metagenome (GOLD analysis project Ga0116219, IMG submission 91019) | Peat soil microbial communities from Weissenstadt, Germany - Sb_50d_6_BS metaG | ecosystem: Environmental > Terrestrial > Soil > Wetlands > Peat | place: Germany: Weissenstadt | collected 2010-09-21
CTGACCGCCGAGGTTGACGCTTCTGCCTGCGTGGGGGTGCGGGCGGGTTCATCCTGGGACCGTAGTGCGGGGTTACCCAGGGCGGTCATCATGTCTGGTGCCGTGACGGTTCCGGAGCTGCTGGATGGGCACACGGTCCTGGAGATTGAATGCCTGGACCGCATCTACCTGAACGGCTACATACCGATGCTTCAGGCTGGCGGCCAGGTCATCACGTTCTTGCACGGCCACCTTCTCCCACCTTAAGGGACTGCGCGGAGTCGTCATGCTCGGCTGAGTGGTGGGCGAGGATGGTCCGGTGCGACTAGATACATCGCCGCGTACGGTGTTTAATTGGAGATCTTCTAGTCCTGTCATGATCAGCGAGCTATTAACAGTGTCAGTGAGGGAGCGCTGGCACGAGGGGGGATGGATCGTTGCCAGTTACTGAACTTCCCGTGCCGTGGCGGACTGAGTCTGCCGCCTTTGACGTGCCAAAATTTATATCCGATCTCGAGGGCTACCCACGAGGGTCTGCGCGGCACGACCTTCTTACCGCTCTTAAGCATGCCCGTGCCCGTGCCGATCATGATCCCTGGAACTCCCCTGCACATGTGCGGTACGCGCAGGCTGTGCTGGAGATCGCAGTCGAATGGGCCATGCCGGCTGTCGAAAAGTGGGCTGTAGCGTGGCTGGCTGCAGCCGGAGGCACCCAGCTGCGGCTGCGTTGGTCCTCTAGGTCCAGAGACGGAAGGACGCGGCGGGACGGCCTAGCGCCGTCACCAGTTGGGGCGATGACTACAGGTCCGGGCCAGGTAATCCTTGGCTGCGGGTCGGGATACGTGGCGAACTGGACAGATGACGCGGGGCTGACTCAGATCGGGCATTCCAAAGACGCCGTCTGGGCGATCGCAACCCGTGGCGATCGCGTGTTCGCTGTTGGCGCACATGGTCATTTCATCACCAGTCCAGAAGGATGGACACTGGCGTCGCTGCGCGAAAGCGAGAACGCTGCGGTCGAGGCAGCGGCGATCAGTACGGAAGGTCACGTGGCCTGCGGTGACATCTCGGGCCGGATTCTGCTCTGTCCAGCCGGAGGCGGCTGGATTAGCCTAGGGCGGCCGCGAGGAGGCTCCCGGGCCCTCGCCCTGTGCTTCGACGAAGATTCGACGCTCTGGGCCGCATGGAGAGATGGCTGGGTGACCGAGGCTGTGGCCGCATCTGATGGGCGCTGGTACTGGCGGCGTCAACTCGAACCACAGCCAGGTAAACCGATCGTGGCGGCATTCGACCAAGTGGCCAAGCAACTCGCTCTCTGCTTCCCCGATGGCGAGGTGAGCGTTATCCGCCTGCCCGATATGCGCCCGGGCCCGGGCTGGACCCGTCCCGATGCTCCGTACCGAGAAATCCGAGCCTTGGCCTGGTCGCCAGGCGGCCTGCTGGCGCTTTCGGGAAAGGAGTTCCTGCTCGTCGGCGAGCCGGGCCAGCAACCCGAGCAGATCCGCGGCGAGGGCGCCGGCGGCCTCGCCGCGTTCCTCGATGACGATCATCTCGTTACTGCTCAGGGAAGCGACATCGTCGACTGGGCTGTCCGGGAGGCCGGCTCCAACGTGCCCGATCCCTATGACCGTGACCCCGTCACCGCAGTGGCCATGGACCCGCGGGATCCCAGCTGTTCGGTGGCGGGCACCCAGCGCGGGCGTGTACTGCACTACGACGGCCGCGGGTCGACCACACTGCTGTCCGCCGGCGAGCCCATTTACAGCCGGGTACATCAGCTCGTCCGGCTCGGCGACGACTGGCTCATCGCCGCGCACACCGGCGCTTACCGGCTGGCGCCGTCCGGAACGCCGACCAGGCTCCACCCCACGCAGCTGGATGAAGCGCCGTACATGTGCTGGACGGTGGCCGCCACAGAGAAGGATGGTGCGTTCGCCTGGCGGAAGCAGATCCGCACCCTTTCCGGCGCGCCGCCGCTTACCTTCGCCGCCACGATCCGTGACATCCGTTCGGGCGCGGACGGCGCTCTGGCCGGTATCGACGCCGACGGCCTTATCTGCGTCCGAGATGACACCGGAGCTGAGTGGTCGCCCCCGGCACCGCCACCGCGAGCAGGCTTGCCTTACCGATCCGGCTGGCGGCTCCTGGCCGCGGACGGGAAATCGGTGACCGTCTGGAATCCTTCCCCGAGGAGGCGGAGGGGCCAGGCTCCCGGAGGCGAGGCATTTAGGCTCACCCGGTACGGGGAACAGTTCTCGCTGGGTCGGCTGCCCGCGGACGCCGTGGCCGCCCTCACCTTCGACAGGCACCGATTCCTTGTGGCATGCCCGGAACGCGGGGTCGGTCTGATCGGGACGGGCGGGGAGGCACACGAGCCAGAGATCGTGAGCGTCAGCACGCGGGCCACGGCGATTGCCACCGACGGCCACAGGATCGTGGTCGCCGCCGGAAAGCGGGTCGCTGGATACGACTTGCTGGAGCCGGCCGCCGATGGCGAGAAAGGCGTCATCCCGCTCCATGTGACGCTGGCCGACCGCGCCTGCCAGGTAACCCTCCCCGATGGGTCGGTCATAGAACTGCCCGCCCGGGACTTCGCGGCGCTGCGTGGAACTGAGGCGGGCATATCCGAGGCGCTTCAGGAAATACCAGACGCGGCAGCCATCCCGGCCGGGGAAGTGCGTCAGTTCGCAGCCCGGCTCCTAGTCAGGGGAGCCGATCTCGCTGTCAGGCAGCAGTCCGCGCTCGTGGCGATCGCCGGGCACATCGGCGACCAGATCTGGCAGAACGGCCTGAGCTTGGCCGTGGACCGGGCGCGCGGCGATGATCCTGGCCGCCCAGTCCGTCTGGCATGGCACTGTGACGAGGAAACGGATGACATTCCGTGGGAACTTGTGCACCCCTCGTCATCCCCGCTGGGATGGTTCGACGACCCGCCGGTGACCAGCGTGCGCAGCGTCAGGCCACGCGTTGGCAGTATGCAGGCCGACCGCGGGCAGGCCATCACGCCGATGACCCGTCACCGGATGCTGGTGATCCGCGGCACCGACTTCGAACTGGCCACCTCGAACGACGCCTACATGCAGACCAGTCGCCGGACCCGGCTCAGTAACCTCACGATGCTGAGCCCGCAGCCAACGGTTATCAGAAGTCCGGACGATCTCGACACGGCGCTCAGTAAGCCGGCCGACATCCTGCAGGTCTGGGCGCACTGCGGCCCGACGGCCACCCGGTTCTCCGAAGATGCCTGGTTCGAGACCGCCGTGCTGGCCCGCCGACTCGCCCAGCGGGTATCGAGGCTGGCCGTCATCGTCGGATGCCGGTCTGGCGCCCTCGGTCGTGCGCTAGCCGAACGGGGCGTCGAGGCGGTCGTGGCCATGCGGGTAGAGGTCTACAGCCGCACCATCCAGTCACTGGTGACCGATCTCATCTCCCTGACCCTCGGCGGGGCCCCCATCGACGTAGCCTTCGCCGACGCGCTGCGCAGTTACGTGCTGACCGGGCAGCCGGGTGCCGCAGCCGTCCCGATGCTGTACCTGTCCGCTGGATCCAGCGGACAGCTATTCGGCTGATGATTCCGGCCGCCACTCCCACATCCCTCATAAAAAATTTCCGCGAGGAGCAGTTATGGCTGATATGGTAACGAGGCTGGTATTTCCCTCGTCTTTCGACTCGACACGCTATACCGCCGCCCACACCAGAGATGACCACCCCAACCTCGCCCAGGCTCAGGCGGAGGCCGTGACGACCCTGCTGCTTGGCCGCCCACTGGGTCTCACCAACACCTACGCATTCGACTCCCGCACCGTCCTGAATCTAGTCCAGGTAACTCTAGATACACGCGATGCAGTACGCGAGGCCGCAAAACCCGCTGGTCAAAAGCGAATCGATAATACCGACCCGTTCAAACTGCGCTGGTTCGCTCCCACCAAAAAACAGAAAGACTTTTTCGGCTGCTGCGCCGAACAACTTCTCCGGCTGGAACGGCCGGGTAGGTTCATCCTCTCGCACTGGAAGAAGATCGACGACAACGACTCCGCCCGCACAGCCCTCGCGAAGGCGCTGACCGCCGAGGAGCCAGGCTTTCCCGAGCCGCTGAAAGAGCTCGACTTCCCCCACATCGAGGGCGTCGGCGAAATGGAGCAGAGCTTTAACACCTTGGTCAGGTTCAATAAATACTGTCGGGATCGCCCGGATAGAGGTGGGGCCAGCGGTAAATCGCACATCAGCCTGCTGGCCTACGTTCTGGCCTTCGAAGGTCTCGACAGCAAAGAACTGCAGCACGTCATGGACGGGAAGATCGACATCGATACCGTCATGCACCTCAGGGAATCGATTTCCGGGCAGCCCCGCGGAGTAAAGGGGGGGAGGAGCTGGGCGCATCGGAAGGTCGAGGATGCGGGGGGAGAGTATAGCTGCGATGAGTTCCTGCTGCAGCAGCGGCAGCTGATCGACACCCTCTACAACGAGGTGCTCGCCGACTCCGTGGGATCCAACCATGATCTGCTCTCCTCGGTCCCGCGAACTGTCGGGAACGAGAAGCTGGAGGAGGTCAATCTGTTCGCGCTGAACCTGATCAGGTTCACCAAGCAGCGCCGCCGCAAGGAACTGGCCGCGGCCGACGGCACCGAGGTTTCCGGCACCTTCGACCCCGCGACCGACATGTCCGAGGTATTCATGGCCGCGAGTGCCGAGCCGGACCTGCCCGCCTCACCGGTGCGGGCCCTGCTCGCGGCCTACTGGCAACTGATCGCGGAGGACGACACGTGGCTGGCGTGGCAAGAGTCGTGCGATTATCTCGAGGCCTCGCTGAACAGAGCCCACCAGCTCAAGGCGGACGGGCGCGCCGACTCCCGGCTCAGCGAGGCGTGGCATGCCCACCTGGACACACTGCAGGGCCGCCTACCGCATGTCAGAGCGTACGAAGGCAGTCTGGCGACCGCCATCGAACTCAGTGGCAAGGATTACTGCACCGTGACCAGCTTCAGCGAGCAGTCCCCCGTGAATGAATCCCTGGCTGCCGGAGAGTACATCGACCGGTACCTTCGAGGCGTCGTGCGATGACAGGTCACGGATAATGACGGCGGCTGACGAGATCCGCATCCTGCTCGACGACTACGGGCCACCGGCCCCCTCCCTACTGCCCTGGCTGACTCACCGGGCTGCCCCAGGCGATCTGCTCCAGGTCGCCCGGGCCGCGGCGGCCCAGGCCGCGCTCGCGCCGATGCTTCGCTGGCCCGCCGTCACGGACGCCGTCGCCGAAGTGATCGCCCAGCGCGCGGCGGACGAGCCAGCATCGGTCATCTCGTTGGCCGAACTGGTCGAGGTGCTCCCGCAAGTGGCCGCGCATCTGAATGCCGCCCAGATCGCAGCGTTGCCAGCCGCCAGCCTCAGAGCCGAGCTGCTCGGCTATGCAGCACTGGCTGGAAAGGGCGCCGACCTCGTCGACCCGGCGCGGCGCCAGCTTCCAGCACCGTGGCCAAAGATACTGGCGGCGGCTAGGAGCTGGGCAGTGCCGCCGCTGGCGAACCTCCGGCTGCTAGCCCGGTTGGTGGCCGGGCGGCCGGTAGAGCCCGGATCCCTGTCCGGCTCGGAGACGGCCTATCTCCTGCCGTTCCTAGGCGTCGAAACAGGCCTAGGCGACTTGAACGAGCAGGTACTGGACGAGATCGAGGATTACCTCCCGGCGGAGACGACGTGGTATGCCGTCGCGCTAAGCGCCCGAGCCGTGCCCTACCTCGATCAGGACCAGCGCTCGCGGCTTCGCGACGACGCCAGCGCCGCCCCGCCTGCATGGGCCGACGGGCTGCGCCAGCTGACTGAGCACCAGCGACAACCGTGGCGTTCGTGCGCCTCCGAGCTTGATGCCGCCCATCCGGCGGTGACGCGGCTCACCGAGCTAGCCGATCGCGCTGACCCGGCCGAGCTGAGCGCTGCGTGCGCTCAGCTCACCAGCCATATCCTGCGCAATTACGGTGATCCGGACCTGGAACGGTGGGAGCCGGGCGGGTTCCAGCCCGCGGAGGAGACCACTCGTGTGATCAGGCCCACTGCCCGGAACGAGCGCCATGTTCCATTGGGAGTGCTCGAAGACCTGGCCGGTGTCCCGGCGCCAGTCCGTTACCTCACCGGCGAGTGTCCGGAGAGGGTCCCAGTCGGCAAGCCGTTCAGCCTGCATGCCTGGATCACGCTGGGCGCGGGTCGCGGCGTCGCGCTTCTGCCGTTCGATGTGCCAGCTGAGGGCCGCGACGTGCTCTTGATCCTGAAGGCCCCGGAGCTCCGTATACGGAGCGATCCGTACCAGAGGGTGCACGTGCCGCACGACGGTGACTCGGACCAGGGCGAGTTCAGCCTGCAGGCGGACGCGCCTGGCCGGTTCTCGGTATCTGTTGTCGCGCTACTGGACGGAACGCACCTGGGCACCCTGACCGTCGATATCGCCGTCGAGCTCGATATTCCGACAGGTCCTTCCCGCCGGATGCGGAGCGAGGTCGGCATGGAGCCCGTGGCAGGCGCAGTCAGCCTGATAGCTCATTACTCGCCGCGCGAGAGGCTATACCGCTTCCAGTTCATCGCCGATGATAATCCGAGCGAGGTGAAACACCAGCTCGATTTCGACCCCGAGGTCAGCATAAATGGGCTCATCAAGGTCCTAGACGACTTGGCCCAAGGGCGGCGCAGCTTCGACGCTGCAGAGGCTCGTTTCTTCCTGATTAACAAAGGCGCAGAACTGTGGCAGAACCTGATTCCGGATAGTCTGCGCATGCAGTTCTGGGACCGCCAGGCCAATATTGGTCAACTTACGATACTGGCCGACAAAGACATTGTTCCGTGGGAAGTGCTATATCCGAAGGACAGCGGGCATGACCACGGTTTCCTAGTAGACCAGTTCCCTGTCACCCGAGCCATATTCGACCGCACCCGGGTACGCCGTCTGCGATTGCGACCGGCCCGGCTCGTGCTGCCGCCACGCTCACCGTCCCGGGCTGCTGAAGAAGCAGAGACGCTGCGCCGGATGCTCGGGGAAACCTCCGATTATGCGATGGTCACCGAATACGCCCAGCTCCTACACCTGCTTCGGAACGAAGACTTCGGCGTGCTGCATTTTGCCTGTCACAATACTTTTGATCCGGCAGCCGGCTCGGCGATTAAATTCGACAAGACGCTATTCACTCCGGACGTGCTGACGTTGATCGCTAACGAGGAAGCGCTCGCGGACTCGGCTCCTCTGGTCTTCATCAACGCATGTCAGGCTGCAGGCCTAGCCCTTTCCTATAACAAGCTCGAAGGATGGGCGACCAAGTTCATGAAGGCCGGGGCAGCCGCATTCATCGGCTCATTGTGGGAGGTGGCCGATGAAACCTCGACTCAGTTTGCGGTCGAGATCTACGGCCAGCTTAGCCGAGGGTCTTCCCTGGGTAAGGCTGTGATGGCCGCGCGTAAGGCTATATCGGAAAGCCCAGCTGATCCGACCTGGCTCGCCTACACCGTTTACGGAGACCCGCGGGCCATGATCGCTCGACCACGCCGCTAGCACAACGAGGTCGCCGGGTACGTCATTTTACTGAGGAGATGAAAATGGAAGTTACCAATGAGGGTGTCCCCATTAATGCGTTGATCGACGCCGTCAAGGAGTCCCTGAGAAGCGCAGGCGTATCGCGGGACTCCGGCACAGGGGATCTCCAGGTAGCGTCTGTTCAGCTGGTTCTCAACGTGGTGGCCACCGAGTCAGTCGGCGGCAGGCTCGATTTCCGTGTCCCGTTCATAGGCATGAAACTCAGCATGGGCGCGAAGGTTACAACGCAGGATACGCATAGCATCGACATAACTCTGGTACCGCCGGAGCCAGACCAGCAGCTACGGGAAACCCGTGGTGACATCGAGACGGTCTTGGTCGACGCGATTGCCACGATCCGCGGCGTCATGGCCAATGCTGCCGGCGGCGACGAGCCATGGGTCCTGTCTACTGGCGAGGTCGAAATTTCCTTTGTCGTCACGAAAGAAGGATCAATATCACTCGGCGCCGAAGGAGAATTCGCAAATGAGGTAACGAACAAGCTCCGGCTTGCGCTCAAGCCTTGCTAAGCTGCGTGTCCACGAAGACGAGGATGCTGCTCTCAAGGTCAAGAGAGTCTCTTTAAGGCACGTCCGCCTCTTCGTTGGCATTCCCGGGTGCTATTTGAGTAGTCCTCGCACCCGTGCCTGCAGTACGGCCGCCAAGGTGAACGAATCGGTGATCTCATCTGCGCGAAGCATTGTGTCAAGCTCATCGAGAGTCACCTGCTTCAGGGCGTCGATTCCCTCGTTAGCCTCAACGCGGCCGACGCCCGTGAGGCGTGCCAAGTAGAGCCGCGTGTGAACGTTTGACGCTCCCGTGTCGGGGTAAACGCTACCTATGTCAATGATTTCGGGCTCGGATATGTCGATTTCTTCCATGGCTTCTCGGCGAGCAGTTTCTTCAGGCGTTTCACCTTGCGCCGCGAAACCACGTGGGATTTCCCAGTGCCTCTGCCGCGTAGCGTGACGTTCATGCCGGATCAATATAATTTTTCCATCAATTATGGGAAGTACAGCAGCTCCTCCATGGCCGGCTGCCGGGATCATCCTAATATAAGGTCCAACAAATCCATTACGGAATCGCACAGCGTCCCGGAGCAGGATGATGTAGGAGTCTCTATAGATAAGACCAGCACCTGCGGCTTCCTGCAGGGCAAGATCGAAGACTATCTCGAAAGCCGCGTCAGGGAGGTTGGCGAAGAACTCCGGATGCGCCTTCCGGAAGTCGTTGTATGCGACGAGCGCCGCATCAGTCCCCATCATCCCCTCCCATACTGCCGCAAATCTTCCTGCCAGTGAAGCGTAACCCAAGGACATGCGAGCTTGGGCTCCCCTGCCTCAGTCGTTCTTGATTCGCGGCGCTTCTTGTTTGCCCTCTCGCTCATGCAGGGCGCGTGAGAGAGCCTGCGCCATAGTGCCGCCGGTCATCAGTCGTAGTTCTCGCCGCTGTTCTGGGGGCGCGCTGAGGGCGTCGGCGATGCGCTTGCTGGCGGCGGCTTGGCCGTCGATGCAGTGGGCGTGGATCTTGAGCGGGACGGCGACGCTGTAGCCGGCGCGGCGGGCGGCTTCGGTGGCGGGCACGCCTGAGCTCAGCCACAGGGACACGGCTGCGTGCCGCAGGGCGTTAGGGGCGGTCGGCGAACGGGAGGTGTGCCGAGTGTGGGCGACGGCGGCCCAGACGGCGCTGTCCTGGATGCCGTGGCTCGACGGCGCAGCCGTGTACCGCTTCAGAACTCGGTGCAGGGTCCTGAGCTGCGGTTTGGTCGGGCCGGCGGGTTGGGGCGAGATTGCGGTTCGTGTCTGTCCGTCTGCTGTATTTGGTCACGGTCCGGGTGTTCGGCTGGCTGTGCCTGCTGGGCCGCAGCCAGGCGTCTAAGGACGCGGAGATTATCGTCTTGCGTCATGAGGTGATGGTGCTCCGCCGCCGGGTGGCCCGGCCCGGGCCGGGCTGTGCAGGGGCGTGTACCGCTTCAGAACGAGCCGACCCACTCACCGCCGATGTACTGCTGGTACTCGCGCACCCCTTCCTCCTGACGGGTTCGGCTCACCTGGGCTCCTCGGCGAGTAGCTCTAGCACCACGCTGGCCAGGATGGCTTCCTGAGCTGGCGTTCCGGGGATCAGCCTCGGGGGCATGGCAGCCGGCGTCCCGCCCGGCCGAGCCTGCCCCGGGCGGGGACGCTCATCCAGCAGCCGGTCGATAGCCTGCATGGCCCACCGGGCATCGAGACTCGGGTTGCTCCGCAGGCCTCGCCAGAGGGCCAGGATCTGGTCGTCAATGCGGGAAGCCGGCCCGCAGGCCGCGGCTCCCGCTTCGTGTGCGTGGTCCATCGCGGTGTCCCCTCTCCGTCACCGTGCAGGGAGTTGTCCCTCGTGCGGCTCGGTAGTCAAAATGAGACAACATAGCGGAACGGAGACCAAAGGGAACCGCTGCGACGTGAA